>Ga0126381_100001781_pt1 | contig 23079 bp, 22 predicted proteins | sample PanSoiMetPlot_28_FD_96465 | JGI IMG/M metagenome (GOLD analysis project Ga0126381, IMG submission 96465) | Tropical forest soil microbial communities from Panama - MetaG Plot_28 | ecosystem: Environmental > Terrestrial > Soil > Tropical forest > Bulk soil | place: Panama | collected 2016-02-17 | reverse complement strand
GAAACCACGCTGTCGACCCCCTCCGAGATCACCTATCGGCTCTGCGGCGAGCTCACCGTCGAAGGACTCCCGACGCTGCGCGACCTGCTCGACGACTGCGCCCGCCGACGACGCAGCGTCACGCTCGACTTCGCGGAGCTGACGCGCGCCGACCGGGAGTGCGTCGAGCTGCTCGCGAGCGGACCGGGACGCCGCGCCCGGATCGTCCACTGTCCTCCCTACCTCCGCGAGTGGCGCCGCGCCGAGCAGGATCGCCGCACGCGCGGAAAGGCCGGTTTTGTCTTTCTCGTCGTCGCGGCCCTCTCCGCCCGCGCCGCCGCCGCCCAGGAGCTGACCCTGTCGCTCTCGGACGCCGTCGCCCGCGCGCTGTCCGACGGCACGGCCGCTCGCATCGCGGGTGAGCAGGTCGTGAGCGCATCGACGCAGGCGCGCCAGGCGAAGTCGGCGCTCCTGCCTCAGCTCTCGGGGCAGATCCAGGGCGGCAACGAGTCGATCAACTTCGCGACCTTCGGCTTTCCGACAGCGCCGGGCCAGAGCCCGGTCGTCGGCCCGTTCAACGTCCTCATCTTCCAGATGTCGGCCGCGATGAACATCATCGACATCGCCGCCAAGAAGCGCTGGGACGCGGCTCGTCAGGGCGTCGCGGTCTCGGAAGTCGAGCGGCGGCGCACCGAGAACGACGTCGCTGCGGCCGTCGCGACCCTCTACGTCGGCCTCCAGAGCGCCGAGGCGAGTGTCGAGACCGCGCGCGCCAACGTCGAGCTCTTCACCAAGCTCCGCGATCTCGCCGACGACCAGCGCCGCGCGGGCGTGGCGACGAAGGTGGACTCGACGCGGGCCAACGTCGCCCTGGCCCGCCAGCAGCAGTCGCTGATCGTGGCCGAGAACCAGCGCGACGCGGCGCGCCTCGCGCTCCTGCACGCGATCGGCGCCGACCAGGCGACGACGCTTCACCTCGCCGACCGGCTCCGCGGAAGCGACGAGCCCGCACCCGGCGTCGAGCAGGCGCTGACGGCGGCGCGCCAGGACCGGCCGGAGCTTCAGGCGCTCGCCGCTCAGGCCCTGGCCGAGGACCTGACCATCTCCGCCGAGAAGGCGGAGCGCCTCCCGACGTTCTCCGCGCAGTTCCAGGGCGGCTACAGCGGCAACCGCGCCGCCGACCTCTTCTGGTCGCGGCAGATCGTGGGCCTCGTCTCGGTCCCGATCTACACGGGCGGCCGCATCGCCGCGCGCGTCGCGGAAGCGCAGAGCCGCCGCCGCGAGATCGACCTCCAGGCGATCGAGACGGGGCGGCAGGTCGAAGAGGAAGTCCGCCGCGCCATCCTGTCCTACGAGAGCGCGCGCGAGCGCTCGCGCGTCGCGGTCGACAACGAGCGCCTCGCGCAGGAGGAGCTCGACCTCTCGCGCGACCGCTTTCAGAACGGCGTCACGTCGTCGATCGAAGTCGACAACGCCCAGGCTTCGCTCGTCACCGCCCAGGCCGATCGCATTTCCGCCGCGGCCGACCAGGAGCGCGCCCGGTACGACCTGTGGCACGCCACCGGACAGATTCGGGAGCTGATCCCCGGGAGTCATTCATGAAACCCGAAGAAGGAGACCGGACGATGGAAAACGCGAACCCCAAGCCGGTCCCTATGGAGAAGGGACCGAAGCCCGCCGCGCCGGCTCCCGAGGAGGCCCGGAAGGGATCCGCCCGCCGGATCGTGCTGCTCGTTCTCCTGGCGATCGGCCTCGTGGCCGGGGGCATCTACGGCTGGCGCACGATCCGCTTCTACGAGGCGCACGCCGAAACCGACGACGCGCAGGTCGAGACGCACATCGATCCGGTCATTCCCAAGGTCGCCGGATACGTCCGCGAGGTGCTCGTCGACGACAACCAGAGGGTGAAGCAGGGCGACCGTCTATTGACGATCGACGACCGCGACTACCGCTCGCGCATCGCGACCGCCGAAGGCGAACTGGGGAACGCGCGCGCCGCGGTGGCCGTCGCGAGGTCGACGGCCCGGGCGGCCGAGACGAACCGCACGAAGACCACGGCCGACCTCCAGCGCTACGGGGCGCTCCGCCAGAAGGAGGAAATCTCGCAGCAGCAGTACGACGCGGCGAAGGCCGCCGCCGACGCGGCGGTGGCGCAGGTACAGGCTGACGAGGCCCAGGTCGCCGCAGCCGCGGCGAAGGTCAAGCAGATGGAGGCGAACCTCGACTTCGCGAAGCTTCAGGAATCCTACGTCGCGATCGCGGCGCCCGCCTCCGGCGTCGTCTCGCGCAAGAACGTCGAAGTCGGGCAGTACGTCCAGGCCGGGCAGCCTCTCCTCGCGATCGTGTCGGAGGCCGCGCCGTGGGTCGTCGCCAATTTCAAGGAGACGCAGCTGAAGAAGATGCGCGTCGGCCAGCCGGTCTCGATCGAGGTCGATGCGTATCCCAAGCACGTCTTCCACGGAAGGGTCGACTCGATCGCCGCCGCGACCGGCGCGAAGTTCTCGCTCCTACCCCCCGACAACGCCACGGGCAACTTCACGAAGGTCGTGCAGCGCGTGCCGGTCAAGATCGTGCTCGACGGACCCCCCGACCCCGCGAGGCCGCTCCGCGCCGGCATGAGCGTCACCGCGACGGTCGACGTCCGCGGCAACTCGTAACGTCGACCTCTCGACGCCATGTCCGAAGCCGGCGCCCGGAAATGGATCATCACCGTCACGGTGATCCTCGCCTCGGTCATCGAGCTGGTCGACACGTCGATCGTCAACGTGGCTCTGCCCCAGATGATGGGGAACCTGGGCGCCACCCTCGACGAGGTCGCGTGGGTCGTGACCGCCTACGTCGTGGCCAACGTCATCGTCGTGCCCATGGCCGGCTGGCTTTCGTCCGTCTTCGGGCGCCGCAACTACTTCGCCGGATCGATCATCCTCTTCACGGTCGCGTCCTTCTTCTGCGGTCACGCCACCAACATCTGGGAGCTGGTGGCCTTTCGCTTCATCCAGGGCGCCGGCGGCGGGGCGCTCCTCGCGACGTCCCAGTCGATCCTGGTCGAAACGTTCCCGCCCGAGGAGCTCGGCCTCGCCAACGGCCTCTTCGGACTCGGCGTGGTCGTCGGGCCGACGATCGGGCCGACCCTCGGCGGCTGGATCACCGACAACTTCTCGTGGCCGTGGATCTTCTACGTGAACCTCCCGATCGGCCTCGTCGCGACGCTCCTGACGCTGTCCTTCATCCGGGACCCCAAGGAAAAGCGCGTGATCGGCAGCGTCGACTGGCTGGGCATCGCGCTCCTCATCATCGGCATCGGCTCGCTCCAGGTCGTCCTCGAGCGCGGCGAGCGCGACGATTGGTTCTCGGCGACCTACATCGTCGTCCTGACGGTCGTGGCGATCCTGGGCATCATCGCGTTCATCGTCCGCGAGCTCACCGCCGAGCATCCCATCGTGGATCTGCGCGTTCTGAAGGATCGGTCACTCGCCGTCGGCACCCTCTTCACGTTCATCCTGGGGTTCGGCCTGTACGCATCGGTCTTCATCTTCCCGGTGTTCGCGCAGGACCTCCTCGGCTTCACGGCCATGCAGACCGGCCTCATCCTCCTGCCCGGAAGCCTCGCGACGGCGGTGATGATGCCGACGGTCGGCAAGCTCCTGCAAAAGCGCGTGCCTGCCCAGCTCATGAACGCCCTCGGCTTCCTCTCGTTCTTCTACTTCACACACCTGCTGTCGAAATCGACGCTCGACTCGGGCCGGCCCGATTTCTTCTGGCCGCTCATCTTTCGCGGACTCGGGCTGGGGCTCCTCTTCGTTCCGCTGACGACGCTCGCCCTATCGGGGCTGAAGGGGCCGGCCATCGCTCAGGGCGCCGGGCTGACGAACATGATGCGGCAGCTCGGCGGCTCCTTCGGCGTCGCGCTCATGACGACCTACGTCAGCCAGCGGTCGTGGGTGCACCGCGAGAACCTGCTGCGCTACGTCTCGAACTACGACCCGGCCGTGCGCCAGCGCCTGGCCGAAATCACGCAGGGCCTGATGGCGCGGGGGTCTTCCCTGGCTCAGGCCCAACAGCAGGCGATCGGCGCCATCGAAGGGATCGTCGTGAAGCAGACGTTCCTGCTGACCTACATGGACGCGTTTCGTATCGTCGGGATCTTCTTCCTCATATGCATCCCGCTGCTGCTGCTCTTCAAGCGCCGGCGGGGCGGGGGCCCGGTGGAAGTCGCGATCCACTGACGGCTGCAGCTTCGAGCGCCGCTCAATGGCGGTGGAAGTCGGCATAAGGACAGCCCTTCCAGAAGATCGGAGCGCGGTCCATGTTCTCTCCCACGATCCGACCGTGGCACGCGCGGCAGAAGTTGAGCGCGTCGAATCGCGCGCCGAGAGGCAGAACCTGGCAGAACTCTTCGAAGACGCACAGCGTCGACCCCGCTTCTTTCGTCGCGGTGAGCGAGCGAAGCCGTCCTCCCTCGGCCGCGCGACGCATCAGGGCCGAGTAGACGCGGGATTTCAGACGCGCTGGAGCTCGAGGCTCCGTCGGCGCGGGCTGCGCCAGGTCCTCGAAGAAGGTCTCGTCGTCCATGTCGCTCTTACCCATCGCTCCACTTTCTCCGGAAGAGCCGACGCGCCCGGTCGAGCAGGCGCTCGATCGACTTCTCCGTATGGCCGGTCATCGCCGCCATCTCCGCGACGGAGCGCTGATCCCAGTACCGCCAGAGGAGGACGGCGCGATACTGATCCGGAAGCGTCGCGAGGGTTCGTCGCGTCCGCGCCTCGCGCGTCCGCCGGTCGAGGTCTTCCTCTCGAGGGGACGCCGACGTCAGGCTCGCCGGCGCACTCTTCTCCTCGAGCTCGTCGGAGAGCGGAATCTCGCTCAGCTTTTCCCGGTAGTAATCGCCGATCTTGTGGCGCGCGATGCCGAGGAGCCACGTCCGGATCTCGCTCTCGCCGCGGAAATGCGGAAGGGCGCTCCATGCCGCGAGGAACACTTCCTGGACGAGGTCGTCGACGGCGTTCGGACGGTCGAGGCGGCGGCGCACGTAGGCATACACCGCGTCCGCGTGCAGGTCCACGAAGCGGGCAATCGCCTTGCGGTCTCGATCGCGGACGGCCTCGAGGAGGTCGCGTTCCTGCGGAACGCCCGCCAGCGCCCGACGCGCCGATTCCAATCCTTCGTCGGACACTGGCGAGCGGCCCCGGCCCCCGGTCAGAGGCGCGTCCCGATCGTCGGCGACGCCGAGCCCTCGAGTCCTCCGCGACGATCGGGAACCATCGGGCTAGTTCGTTCGGCGAATCGTGATCATCGCGACCGGGTTTCGCCAGTCGCGCTCGCTGGCGACGAAGTCGCCGACGCCGTGAATTCCGCGGTGAATGTGAACGTAGCCTTCGCCTCCACCCACGTCGGCTCCGCCGCCCGGTCCACCGCACTCGACGAAGAAGGGCCCGGGAATGGACGAGCACAGCTCGTCATTCACTTCGGTCCCGGCGTCGTATGCGGGCGAGAAGAGCGTCAGGGTCTCGTTCCCTTCCGGCCCCTCGACCCCGTTCAGCGCGAAGAAGCCGTCGTTGGTCGGAATGAGCATGGCCGCGACGCTGACGTGATCGAACCCGCCTCCGGTCTCGACCGTGATCGTCACGGAGGCGCCCGGATCGAGGAGGCCGCCCGAGTCTGTCACGTCCTTCACGTCCGGCATCGACGCGAGCAGAGTCTTTAATGGTCCCGTGTTCCCCTCCTCGGCGAGGGTTTCGAGTTGAGAGCTCGCGGGGCTTCCGAGCGTGAAGAGCGTGAGTCCGGCTTTGTGGCTCGCGACGAGAATCGGTGTAAATTGCTGGCCCCGCGTCAGATTCGTCACGGTGACCTGGAACTTCTTCCCCCCGCCTGCGGCCAGCGCGAAGACGGCGGCGAAACCCAATGTCAGCCCAACCACGAGAATGCGTTTCTTCATGACAGTCGACCTCCCGCGCCCTTAGTCGAAGAAGCGTGAGAAAACCCCCTCGGCCGTTCATTGGGCCGTCAGGGTGTCAGGGGCAGGTCGCGAAGGCGGACGTGTCCTGGATCGGCGCGAACGCGGTCCCGATCGGGTTCGGATAGGACTTCCGAACTCCGGTTCCGGTGTCCGTGTAGGTCAGCGTCACGCCGACGTTCGTGAGGCCGGCGCTGAACACCCAGTAGTGGTTGTCGATGCCGCAACCGTTCAGCACTTTCGTGATGACCTCCACGTTCGAAGGGTCGAAGAACCAGAAATAGCCGGTGTCGGCCGTCAACGGAACGGCGGTGCCCGGACCCGAAGATCCGTCCGGCTTCTGCCACTGGGCGGTGACCTGAAATCGCGTGTTCAGGCAGAGGGTTGCCGTGTCCGGAACGCACGACTGATTCGCCGGGCTGAGCCACTGCGCGACCGACGGATACGTGATCGAGAAGGCTCCATCGATCGTGTTGTCGGGCTGCGTGCAGGGATTCGTGATGTTCGCGCACGTGCCGTAGAGCTGTCCGACGACCTGGCCGTTCGCGAGCATCACGGCGGAACCCGAGCTCCCTTCGAAGGCGTAGCCCGAGGTCTTCATGGAGTTGACGAAGTTCGTCCCGAGGCAACCCGACGTGGGAAGAGGGGTGTCGTACTCACTCAGCTGCTGCTGAAGGACCGTGTTGAGATCGGTGGTCGAGGCCGGACAGGACACGCGAAAGAGCGTCGTGTTCCTCGGAACGGCCGATGACGAAGCGTTCCAGCCCATGAATGCCCGACCCGCGGGCACCGCGTTGAGTCGCAGGAACGAGAAATCGCTCGTCGCGCTGTGGGCGAGGAGGGTCGCGCCGGAGCTCCGCGGGACCGACCCGAGCGCCGGAGCGGCGCCGCCGCAGGCCGGCGCGTGATAGTCCCAGAACGCGGTGAGCGAGGTCGCCGCGGCCTGAGTCGAGATGCAGTGATTCGCCGTCAGCAGGTAGGGGATGCCGTCCTGGGCGGTGTCGCTCAGGAGGGTGCCGGTGCACTGGAACGTGCTGCTCCCGACCTGGAAAATCAGGACAGCGACCGCGCTCATGGCCTCGGCGATCGGCGAGAACGTCGTCGGCGTCACGCACACGGCGTCGATCGCGCAGGGGGGCTCGGCCGAAACGGCGAGCGGCCGCATCTCCGCCGCCTCCACGATCGAGAATCCGCCCGTCGCTCCCGTCGGAGGGAGCTCGACGTCGAGAAACGACGTCTCGCCGAACGTCATCGGGGTCCACAGGTCGCCGCCGGGGCCGAGCAGCTCGAGACCGAACGCCACCGGATTCCCTTCGGTCCCGTAACTCCAGAGCTTCGTGCCCGGCGGCAGGTGAACGTCCGTCAAATGAAGCCGTATGCCGTAAGCGTCTCGAATCGTGACCCGGGTCCCCCAGATGCCGGCACCGGTCGCCGCACGGACCTGGATCGAATGCGGATCGGCCGGGGCCCTCGACGGGTCTCCGGGGATGCGGGCCTCGATGACGTCGGTCAGCGGACGCGGGATACCAACCTGGAGGGGCTCCTGTCCTGCGCGGTTTCGCGCCTCCATCGCCTCGAGCTGCTCGCGGGCGGCCTCGCTCGCCGGAAGGAGAACGACCGGGCTCTCGATGGCACCGGATTGCGCGAGACGGGGCGGCGGCTCCGGCGACCGCTTCTCGGCTTCCGTGGGCGGGACATAGGGGCCGATGGACTGGGCGCTCGCCGGCGAACGTGCGAGCGACAGCAGACCGATCGCCAGGGCTGCCAGAAACCCCGGCCGAGAGCGCATCCGGCTCATCTCGAGATCGCTGATGGCGGGATCTTACCTCGGAGAAGCCGCGTCGCTCGACCGACGAGCCGCGTGGACGGGCCGACCATCCGCTAGACTGACGGCCCGTGAGCCGCGCCGTCGAGGAGCGCAACCGCCGGCTGCTCCGCGCGCGCGACGCGATGGATCGCGCATACGCCTGGCCGCTCGACGTCGCCGCGCTCGCCCGCATCGCCCGCGTCTCGGAGGCGCACTTCATCCGGACCTTTCGCTCGACGTTCGGCGAGACGCCGCATCGCTACCTCCAGCGCCGCCGGGTCGAGCGCTCGATGTTCCTGCTGCGCGAGAGCGACCGCAGCGTCACGGACATATGCCTCGATGTCGGCTTCAGCAGCCTCGGCACCTTCAGCCGTACGTTCCGCGAGATCGTCGGCCAGTCGCCCATCGCCTTCCGCCGCAGCAGCGCATCGGTATCGGGCGCCGTCCCCACCTGCTTCACGATGGCATGGGCGCGACCGAGCAGTTTCGGAGAAGCGGACCGCCGACGGTCCGAGTAGAGTCGGCGCCATGAAAAACTTCAACGCGATCACTCATGCGCACGTCTGGGTCCTGGATCACCAGCAGGCGCTCGACTTCTACGTCGGGAAGCTCGGGCTGGAGGTCAAAGCCGATTACACCCAGGGCGGCTTCCGCTGGCTGACCGTCGGCGTCCCCGGCGAGTCGGTTCCGGAGATCGTGCTCGACGTCCCCGGCCCGCCCGTGATGGACGCGAAGACCGCCGAGCAGGTTCGGGCGCTCGTCACGAAGGGCGCCACCGGCGTCGTCATGGTGCTCCGCACCGACGACTGCTGCGGCACGGACGAGCGGCTCCGCGGCAAGGGCGTCGAGTTCACGCAGGAAGCGACCGACCACGGCTACGGGATCGACTGCGGCCTGCGGGATCCCTTCGGCAACCAGATCCGCATCCTGCAGCCGAAGGCCTGGCAGGGGTAGCTCGGGAGGGCAGGATTCTCGCTTCAACGGCGTCCTCGAGGACCATAGGGCATGAAGCTTGCACCTCCAGGGGTGAGGCGAGGGATTTCAACTCGTCCCACTCAAGGAGTGTGTGGTTATGAACCTGAGAACCCGATTTCTCGCGGTGGTCTTCGGGGCACTGAGCGCGACCCTTCTCGCGCAGCAGACCACGCAGCAGACCACGACAACGACCACGACCCGGAACGTCACCGGCTCGGTGGTCCAGTACACGCCCGGCCAGACGATCGTCCTTCGAAGCGCCGACGGAAAAACCACGACCTACACGATCCCCTCCGCGGTCACCGTTCCAGCGGACGTCGAAATAGGCCGGAGCGTGACGATCTCGACGCAACCGGCCTCTGATGGTTCGGGCCCGGCCATCGTCACAAAGATCGTGACGACGTCCGTGAGCGCCGACGGTACGAGGACGACGACGGAGCGTACGGAGTCCCAACCTTCGTCGCAGTCGGACCAGACGACCCAGACGACGACGACGACGACGGTCACTGGAAAAGTCATGGCGTTCCAGCCCAAGCAATCCATCACCGTCGAAGAGCCCGGAAAGGCGGCCGTGACCTATGTGATCGACCCCGAGTCGCAGTTGCCGCAGGACCTCGCCGTGGGGAAGACCGTCACGGTGACGACGCGCGTCGTCAAGGGGTCGCCGGTCGTTCGCACGGTGACGACCAAGACCGTCACAACGGAGACCAAGCCCCAGTAGCTTCTTCGCTTCGATAGCGTGCGGAAACCTCCGCCTCCAAGACGGGAATGGCCTCGCCGACTGTCCCCGCCTTGGGGGCCTTTTGTTCCCAGCGAATTTCCTCGTCTTCGCGTCAAAGAAGCATGGGAAGCCTGATGGTGGGATTGACCGACTGCGATCAACAGCGAACATGCTTGATTCTCAAGGATCTTCCGGCGATCTGCCACGATCCGATCCTACGACCAGTTGCTACTGGCTCTGACCAGGGGTCACCCGAGAATCACCCCGAGTCAAATCCCCAGCTTCACCCCGGCAGAGGATCCTCGCTAAAACTTCATTCCCGATGGCTATTCGACGCCTTGGGGGTGCGCCGATGGGAACCACGCGGTATGTCCAGGTCCGACATCTGCCACTTCCAGTCTCAGCGGCAAGTTCGCCCGATTTCTCGGGCGCCCCTGAAAGCAAGAGGACGTCATGAACCAAGATGCGCGATTCCTTCGTTCAGTTATCGTCAACAAACTACCGTCGAAACCCGGACGTCTGGACGTGTACTTCCTGACTCCCGGCATCCAGGAGCAGGGCGAAACCTTGAGCACGGTCTCCCCAAGAATGATTCAGGGCCCGGTCGGGAAGGTGCTCGAGTTTGTCCGCGGGCTTCCTGATGGGAGCGCCATGACCGTCGGCACTGACCGACTTGAGGTCAGAGGGGGGCAGCTACTTCCGGCTATTGACGACGAACTCCTTGACGACGCACTGCTCGACGACAATTCGATCGACCTGTGGGTGCACGCGACGAAGGCGGAGCTGAAGGAGATCTTGCTCCGCCTTCCTTCACTCTCGGGTGGACACGAGCCTCGCCGCCGAAGCGACCAGAGCCCTCGCGACACTGCCTAAGTTGAGGACCCGTCCGTTCCTTCACACCGTTTTCGCACGGCGACCGAATAGTCCGCTGCAATGATCGTTCGGTGGAGCACCAGGGCGGGGCACGTGTGTCGCTCTGAGCTCCGCAAGGACGATGAGGGGCCGAGGCGTCGCGTCCAGGTCCAATGTCTCACGACCGGCTGCCAGGAGCTCGCGGAGGTTTTCGTCGGGAAACCGCTGCGCGGCTATCTGGCCCTGACTCCTCCCGAGGTTCCGGAGCGCCGGGCCTCGCCGCGCCATCCGGTCCTCTGAGAGGGTCGGTTGCCAACCCCCCGGACGGTGCTGCGCAAGGCGGTGGCCCTCGGACTCCTGCTGCTCGCGCTCGCATTCGGCTGTCGCCGTCGTGATGCCGTAGCAACCTCCGACGACGTCTCGACCGCTCGGCAACTCGGTGCCGTCGTTGAGTCGAAGGTTTCGCAAGAGGGGTTCTCGGGCATCGCCGCGGTCGCACGGAACGGCCAGGTCCTGTTCCGCCACGCCCACGGGCTAGCGAACCGAAGCGCCGGAATTCGAAACAGCCCTTCGACGAAGTTCGTCGTCGCCTCCGTGACCCAGACGTTCACCGCCGTCGCAACATACGAGCTCGTTCAGGCTGGACGCCTCAGACTCGACACGCCGCTGTCGTCCATCCTGCCGGAGTTCGCCGGCAAGGACGTCGGCCCAGCGACTGTTCGTCAGCTTCTTTCCCACACCGCTGGGATCGGCGGCGCTGTCACAACCGAAGCCTTTCGTCGGTCGCCCGAGAACTTCCGTGGCCTCGATGACTACCTGAAGCTCGTGATGTCGGAGCCGCTGACATCGAAACCAGGAACGGAGTTTCGCTACACGGACGGGGACTCGGTCATCCTCGGAGCGATCATCGAACGAGTAACGGGACAGAACTACTACGACTACGTCGAGGCTCACGTTTTCCGACCTGCCGGAATGACGGACAGCGGGTTCGTTCTCGTGCCGAGACCGACGGGCCTGGCGGTCGGATATACGACGCGTGCACGAGATGGGGCCCGGCAGTCAACGCTCCACGAGAACTCCGCGATGCTTCCCCTGAAAGCAAGCCCCGGCTCGGCCGCATACTCAACCGCCGACGATCTCATTCGCTTTGGGACGGCATTGCTCCAAGACACGTTAATGCCTCGAGAGGTGTCGACCGAACTCCTCGAGGGACAGGTGCCAACCGGAGACACGGGCCCGCGTGAGCACTACGGCTACGGATTCTTTGACGGGAATTCCCAGAACATTCGCATCGTCAACCACGGGGGAACGGGACCGGGGATCGACGTTGTCTTCGACCTCTACCCGGAGCTCGGATTTGTGGTAGTGCTGCTCTCCAATGAGGACCCGCCCACGGCACAGCGACTCCGGGACGCCCTCCGGTCAAAGCTCTCGGAGTTGACTTTCATGCCGCTTCGGGGTTCGGGGTGAATGACGACTGCTGCGACGACGACGCCGCACCTCAATCATTCCGCTCGGTCGTAGTGGCGATCGACGTGGTGCTTCATTCGAACCTCCCTCGCGATTCTCTTCGGCTGCCCGTGAATCCGGAGCGCACTACCGTTACAGCGAGTTGTTGGCGAATCAAAAAGGCGAGCGGGCACCCTAGAGGTGCCCGCTGGCCTTGTCGTAACGACGCGACGCTATCTCCCTATCGGGAAGAGTCCCGGCAGCGCCTGAGTGCCTTGTTGTTGAACTCCTTGAAGGCTTCCGGGATCAAGTCCAAGGGCTTCCAGGATCGTCGGCGCAACTTGTGCAGTTTGCACCGGCGTGGTGATGGTCTTGGCCGAGATTTTCGGGTTCGACACCAGGATAATCACGTTGGTGTCGTCGTGCGAGAAACCTCCGTGCTCGGCCTGTTTCTTATGGCTCCCGGAGTAGGTCACGCCGACGTTCGGCGTAACGATGATGTCCGGGGTTCGCGGGTCGCCCAGTGGCGGGAGCCCTGGAGGGTTGAAGAGTTGATTGAGAGATTGCCCCCAGAAGATCTGGCCGATACCGGCAACGTTCGCCGACGCCGGGGACTGGGACTCCAGAATCTGCACCTCGGGGGCCGCGGCGCAGGAACCGCTGAGCCACAAGAGCGACACGTCGTCTTCCGTGGGTCCGATCTGGCCACCGGCATTCGACTCTGAGGCTGGCAGGCAGTTGTCGATCAGCATGCTCGGCGAAGTCGTTACGGTTCCCGAATCGCTAATTCCGACATAGCGCTGCGAGTCGATCGGGCTCTGCCCGTGCTTTGCAGTAACGATGATGAGAGTCGAGTCCAATAAACCCACAGTTTGCAGCTGGGCAACCCATTTGCCGATCGCCGCATCAACAAACTGGATCTCCCCCATCAATAGAGGGCTGGGAGTGCCGACGGCGTCCGAATAGCCGCCGCTGCCCACGTTCGCCTCGATCAGCTTTTGCCCCACGCTCACGGCCTGGAAATTCATTCCGAAGATGGTTGGCACTTTGGTCTTTAGCTTGCCGTTGTGGTTGTAGCCAAGGATCTCGTTGAGAATCGCGTTCGCCTTGAGGGTGTCGTAGCACTGGATGTTTTGGAAGCTGTTTGTCCAGGCGCTCAGATCGGCCGTCGGATCGGGGATGGATCCGCAGCCCATCCCCAGGGCTGTCGTGACGCCGGGAAGTGCAACCACCGTGGAATTGATTTCCGGACCATAGAAGTCGTCGAGGTTGGTGCCATCACCGGGTCCGGCCACGGAAGCATACGCGGGGTGCTTGTCGGACCAGGCCGTATAGCCGCGTGCCGCGTGTATGACGCCGAAAACCGTGTTCGCGCGAACGAAGTTCCAAGGAAATACCGGAAGGCAGTTGTTGAATGGATCGCGAGGGAGCTTTGAGGGGTCAATCGAGTTGATTCCGCCATCCCCGGACGCGGTGCTGACGCCGTCAATCCCGTTCACAAACTGCTGGTTGACGTCGATGCCTTCTTCATACTCCGTCGTGGTGCCGTTAGCTTGGTTGAGGGTGCAGGTGCCACCTGAGAGGCCGTTGCCAGTTGTCGCCGCCGGTGGCGCGAGCACTCGGTCATAGGCGACATCGTAGAACGCACCGTGGAGTCGTGGTGTGGCTCCGCTGACGATGGTCGTCAAGCCAGGAAACGAATCGGAAGGACGCGAGGTGCTCGTATCCAGATAGTTGACGGCAGTCTGGCCCAACGCAGCCAGATTCGGGCAGTAAGGTGCGCCGCCGTTGACTCCCAGAGAACAGTTCAAATAGTCGACCGCGTGCATCCCGTCGATGCTTACTAACAACACGCGTTGGATCTTGTTCTGCGGGTTGATCGACGATTGCGCAGTGGCCGTGTTAACGAATATGGGAATCATCACGAGAGCTCCGCCGAGCACGGCTAGGGGCTTCATACGTTTCACGAGAGAGTCCTCCTGGATCGAGACCTTAGTGGCTGAGAAGTTGCGCTACTGTTACGGTCGAGTTAATGGCACGTTCGGAGGAGCTAACGAGACGCTGAACGCGGAGGCATAGCGCTGTCGTCAGCTAGAACACGCCCCCGAGATTTAGGTCTGATTCAAGGCCGGCGCGATTGGCTAAAGAACAAGAGCCACCGGAGGTAAACGTGAACCGAGAGTTCGTCTTGCTCCACCTGCGCAAGGCCACGGCAGAGCGGATCCGTAAGGTTCCTCGATGAGAGCTTCGCGGGTCGCCGCCGCCCTGCCGGTGCTCGTCGCCGGATCTCTGCGCGCGCAGGCTCCTCCCACCCCCACACCCGACCCGCGAACCGCTGCGATCCGCGCCGAGATCACCCAATTCGAGGCTCTCCTGCCCACGTTTCACGACCGCGGCGCCGTTCTCTTTTCGCTGGCGGCCGATCTCGCGCAAACCGGCGACTCGAAATCCGCCATCGCCCGGTTGAAGGAGTGCATCGCGCTCGGCGAGGGTTTCGACGTCGACAGCGTGCGGGAGTTCCAGCCGATCGAGGGCGATTCCGCATTCCACGAGTTGGCCATGCGCGCGCGGCGTGCGTCGCCGGCGGTCTCCAACGCGCGCACGGCCTTCACGGTCGCGGAGAAGGATCTGATCCCCGAGGGACTGGCGTTCGACGAGAAGCGCCGCGTCTTCTATCTCGGTAGCTTGAACCGGCGCAAGATCGTCCGCATCGCCCTCGATGGTCGCTTCTCGGACCTCTTCCCGGCCGGCCGCGACCCTCTCTTGATGATCGTCGGCATCCGAATGGATCCGACCGACGAAACGATCTGGGCGTGCACGAGCGACGACGACGGGCACTCCGAGCTCATCCACGTGGACGCGTCTGGTCGTCTGATCGGTCGGCATCCGGGTCCGCCCGGCGTGAAGCACCTGTTCAACGATCTGGTCGTTCGCCGCAACGGCGACGTCATTCTCACGGACTCCGAAGAGGGGCGCGTCCATCGCTTCGACCCGAGGTCGAAGACGTTCGGCGGCGTCCCGGCGGGTCGGCCGCTCTTCTATCCCAACGGCATCGCGCTGGCCTCGGACGACCGGTCGCTCTACGTGGCGGACGGCCTGGGCGTGGTTCGCATCGATCTCGCGACTGGAAAGAGCGGCGACGTCCTGATCGAAGGAGGAACGCTCGCGGGGATCGACGGTCTCTATTGGAACCGCGGACGGCTGGTCGCCGTCCAAAATGGAATCGGGTCGCCTCGCATCGTCATGTTCACGCTCTCGCGGGACGGCGCGCGCGTGACGAAGACGGCCGTTCTCGAGCGTCGGACCGAGGCGACGCAGCTACCCACGACGGGCGCGATCGTCGGCGACGACTTCTATTTCATCGCCAACAGCCAGGTCCACAACCTACAAAACGGCAAGGTCGTGGATCCGACGACCCTCGCGCCCATCCGTATTTCCGTCGTCCGATTGCCGTAACGCCCCGTCACCCTGCCCACTCCTTCGGTGCGGGGGAGAGGGGAAAGGAATTTCGAATGAGCGCCGCCACCTGTTCCGGCTCCTGCACGCCGATCGAAATGTGCGTGCGGCCGGTGACGTCGCGCACCGCGTCGAGGAGCGCGCGCAGATCCTCGACGAGCGTCGGCGCGTCGTAGGGACGAGGCGGTTCGCCAGGGATGTGCTCCGGCGTATGCCTCGTGCTCGTGCGGGCAGACGATCGACCCTAAGAATGCTGGGGAACAGGGGGAAGGCGCAGCGGTTTCGGCGCCAGAAAATCCGAAAGCCTCCCCCGAGTTTCACCCCGAGTCGAGCAATACGGTGGAGTTGTTGCCTTCGTAAGTACCTGAGGCTATTGGCTCCTCAGGTAGGATTTGAACCTACAACCCTCCGGTTAACAGCCGGATGCTCTGCCATTGAGCTACTGAGGAAAAGAGCGGACCGCGGAGCGTAACCGAGACGGCCCGGGGAGTCAACCGAAGGCGCGGCTCCTCTACTTCTTCTTCGCCGCCGGCTCGCTCTTGACCTCGGGCTCGAAGAGCACGAGGTATTTCCCGTAGCCTTCGGCGGCGAGGCGGTCGACCGGCACGAAACGGATCGCGGCGGAGTTGATGCAGTACCGCAATCCCGTCGGGGGCGGCCCGTCCTGGAAAACGTGACCGAGGTGCGAGTCGGCGTGCGTGGAGCGCACCTCGGTGCCGAAGAACCAGCTTCCCTTGTCGGACTGTTTCACGTTGTCGAGCGTCTTCCAGAAGCTCGGCCATCCGGTTCCCGACTCGTATTTCTCGAGCGAGGAGAAGAGCGGCTCCCCCGAGACGACGTCGACGTAGATGCCGGCGTCGGTCGTGTGCGCGTATTTCCCGGTGAACGCCGGCTCGGTGCCGGAGTGCTGCGTGACCTGGTACTGGAGCGGCGTCAGCGTCTTCTTCAGCTCCGCATCCGACGGCTTGACGAAGGTCGACGGGTTCCAGGGCTTCGAGCTCGACGTCTCCGACGTCGGCGACGACGGAACGGGCGTCGGACCCGGGCCGGCCGCGAGCGCGACCGCGGCGAGCGCGAATGCGAGAAGGATCCCGATCATGGAGTCTCCTTGTTTCCCTCGACGGGCTTGACGCCCCAGATCTGCTGGAGGAGCTCGTCGCGGCCGCAACCTTTGCGATAGAGCCCGTAGCGGAATGGATTCTTCTTGGCGAACTTCTGGTGGTAGTCCTCAGCCGGGTAGAACGTCGACGCGGGAAGGATGAACGTGACGACCTTGGCCTTGAGGCGCTCCTCGACCTTCGCCTTCGACGCCTCCGCAGCCTTCCGCTGCGCGTCGTCGTGCACGAAGATCGCCGTGCGGTACTGCTCGCCGTTGTCGCAGAACTGTCCGTACGGCGTCAGCGGATCGATGTTTTCCCAGTAGATCGAGAGCACCTTCTCGTACGAGATCTTCGCCGGATCGAACGTGACCTCGACCGACTCGAAGTGCCCGGTTCCGCCGGACGACACTTCTTCGTACGTCGGGTTCTTCTTGGTGCCGCCCGTGTAGCCGGAGATCGCCGACACGATGCCGGGCACGCCCTCGAACGCGTCCTCCATGCACCAGAAGCAGCCGCCGGCGAACGTCGCCTTCTGCAGCGCCGCCGCGGCGGGCTTCGCGGGCGCGGTCTTTCCTGCCGTCGGCGTCTGCCCGAGTGCGCAGTGAGATCCCAGCGCCACGGCCAGCGCCACGATGCCGAGACGAACGATCCATTTCATCGAATTCCTCCGGCGTGATCCCACCATCCGTAACAGCGGGCCATTCCCGGCTCACCGTTCCTTAAGTTTCTACGGCGGGGACGACCCCGCCGGATTCCACTGCGCCCACGAGACTTTCCACGTGCCGCCCTCCGGGACGAGACGCAGATCGAAGTCGTACGCCGCGGAGGACGGCACGAGGCCCTCGAGCCCGCCGATCCGCCGGGGCTGTCCCGACAGCGTCGCCTTCAGGCGCACCCTCGCGGCGCCCTCGGCGCGCTCGATCTGCAGGTCGCGGATCGCAACGTCGAGGATCTCGTACCCGGCGAAATACCGTTCGACGGTGGATTGCGCTTCCGCGAATCCTGACCCATCGGCCGCCTGGAACGCGGGCGCGACTCTCCGGAAGAGCGCCTTCGCGTCGCGCGCGTCGGCGGCCTTCACGATCGCGTCGAGCGTCGCGCGGACCGGATCTCCGCCGCCTCCGCACGCCGTCAGCGCAAACGCCATGAGAGCCGCCAACGCTTCCAGGAGCCGCCTGCCGGGTTTCATGCGCTCCATTCTGTAGGATTCCGGGCGTGGATCCCGAGTTACCGGCGCGCCTGACCCGCGAGCATCGGGACCTCGACGAGCTCTTCGGCCGCTTCCTCGCGGCCTCGGCGGCGGGGGATCCCGCGGAGGCGCTGCGAGCCATCCGAATGTTCGACGAGCGGCTCCGGCGCCATACGGCCTTCGAAGAGGAGAACGTGATTCCCGCCCCCGAAGGCCGCCGCCTGGTTCCGAACGAAGCCGCCGACGCGGCACGGACGCTCCACCGCGAACTGCGGCTCGAGCACGTCCAGATCCGGGAAGTGTCGGCGATGATCGTTCGCCTGCTCGAGGAAAAGAGCGACCTCGAGGGCGCACGCCGGCTGGCGCCGAACCTCGCGCGCCGCTGGGACGCGCACACGACGCGCGAGGAGCGCAAGCTCTACCCCGGGCTCGCTTCCTAGGCGGCCGGCCGCGCGCTCGGCAGACCCTCGATGCGCTTGTAGAGGATGTAGGAGTAGACGACCGGGATCACCGCCGCGAGGCCGATCGCGGCGATCATCACCCAGAGCTTGAAGCCGATCAGAGCGTTGGCGGTTACGACGAAACCGGCGACGACGAACAGCTTCCCCGCGAGACGATGCGTGCGGAGCCAGACCTCTTCGCTTGCCAGCGTCCACGGCGTGCGGATGCCGACGAAGAAGTTGCGCGTGACCTTTCCGAGCAGGTTTCCGAGCACGACGAAGAGGATGCCCATCCCGACGAACATCGTCGTTTGCGAGAGCTCGCCCGTGTGCGACGCGGCGGCGCGCAAAACGAGGACGGCAACGACCAGCAGCAGCCCGAGCACCGTGACCTTGAGAACGCCCCAGGCGCGAAGGAACGGCTCCATCTCGAAGCCTCGCGGCGAGATGCGCGGCAGGACGAGAAAGATCAGCCAGAGCACGGCCATCATGATCGGGATGAGGAAAGCTCCCCAGAACTTGGGCAGCCAGCCGTTGACCTGTCCCGCCGCGTTCCAGTGCGAGGGCATCGGATCCGGCAGCCCGGGGTACGCGGGAATGACGACGGCGAATCCCGCGAGGACGATCAGGAGTCCGAGGATGTCCGAGAGCCTTTTCACGCGGCACCTCCATCTTTCGTCTCGACGCGGAAGAGATCCGCGAGCGTCGAGGCGACGTCTTCGAACACGGTCGTGTTGAGCGAGTAGACGATCCGCTGGCCGCGCCGCTCCGAGCGGATCAGGTCGGCCGCTTTGAGGACTCCATAGTGATGCGACAGCGAGGCCATCGAGATCGGGAACTCCTCGGCGATCTGGCCGGCGCTGCGCGAACCGGCCTTGAGCAGGGCCAGGATTCGCCGGCGGTTGGGATCCGCGAGAGCGCGAAAGACTTGCTCGGAGCGCAGCATTCGATATTTAGCCTACTATCAAAATATACGATGTCGAGCATGCCCGGGTTTCAGGCTCGTACAAACCATTGTGAGATAAAGACTTGAGGCTAGCCTCCGACCGACGCAACCCGAACGGTCCGTTCACGGGGTCCGTCGAGCTCGATCAGAAAGACCCCCTGCCAGCGACCGAGAAGGAGCTTTCCACCGGCGCACGGCACGAGACATGAAACACCGATCGCCTCGGACAGAAAATGCGCCGCCGAATTCCCTTCGCCATGCTCGAACCGTACGTTCGGCACCCAGGCCTCGAGCGCCCGCTCGATGTCGCCGGTGACGTCCGGGTCCCAGGCCTCGCCGATCGTGACGGCGGCCGTCGTGTGCGGCACCGAGACGAGCACCGCCGCGGCGTCGGCGAAATGCTCTGCCGCGCGCGCGACGTCCTTCGTGACGTCGCGACGCTCGATCGCCCGCGTCGTACGGACGCGGAACTCGGAGGGCTCGGCCATCTCCGAAGTCTAAGGCGATATCCTGCTCGGCGCCGATAAGGAGAGCATGCGACTTCCGCGGCGGCGGCGAGCGATCGTCCCGATCATCTTCCTGGCCGTCCTGCTCGGCTACACCGTGTGGCCGTGGCTGCCTTTCTCGCGCGCCGAGGCGACGCCTCCGACGATCGTCTTCTACGGATTCAGCATCCTCGCCGACGTCATGCAGGAGGCGATCTTCCCGGCGTTCCAGCGTACGTGGGCCGCCGAGGGTCACGGCCGGGTCGAGTTCGTCAGCTCCTTCGGCGGGTCGGGAACGGTCACCAACCAGCTCCTCATGGGCGTGCCCGCGCAGGTCGCACTCCTCTCGCTCGAGAGCGACGCCGACCGCCTCGCGGACGCGGGGGTCATCGAGCGCGACAGCTGGAAACGGCTGCCGAACGCCGGCGTGGTGAACCTCACGCCGTTCGTCATCGTGGTGCGGCGAGGGAACCCGCGGGACATCCACGACTTCGTGGACCTCGGACGACCCGGAATCCAGGTCGTCCACCCGGACCCGATGACGTCGGGCGGCGCCAACTGGGCGATCGTCGCGGAGTACGGCAGCGCCTTCCGCGGAACTCCGGGCGGCGAGGCTGCGGGCGAAGCGGTGCTCGAGGGCGTTTGGAAGAATGTCGTCGCCCAGGCCGCCTCGGCGCGGGCCGCTCGGACGCAGTTCGAGAACGGGTTCGGCGACGCGCTCGTCACCTACGAGCAGGAGGCCATCGTCGACCGCGGGAAGGGCCGGCTCGACGCCGACGTGATCTTTCCGCCGCGGACGATCCTCGCCGAGCACACCCTCGTCGTTCTCGACCGCCACGTGCGGCCGCAGGACCGGACCCTCGTCGACGCCTTCGTGCATTTTCTGTGGAGCGACGAGGCGCAACGGCTCTTCGTGCGTTACGGGTTTCGGAGCGTCCGGCCCGAGCTCGACTCCGAGAACCCCGCGTTCGGAACGATCCAGGACCCGTTCCGCATCTCCGATTTCGGCGGCTGGCGTTCGGCGCGGCGCGACATCGTGGACCGAATCTGGAAAGACCGTGTGATGAAGGAGGCCCCGGCGCGATGAGCGGCGCGCCGACGGTGGTTCTCCCGATCCGGAGCCGGGCCGGCATACCGGTCGGGATCGTTCTGCTCGTTCTCCTGCCCCTCATCCTGATGCCGCTCGCGGCGGTCTTCGTCTTCGCCTTCCGGGGCGGCGCCTCCGCCTTCCTGAAGGCGCTGACCTCCCCCGAGGCGCAGTTCGCGCTGCGGTTCTCCCTCCTGATCGCGTTCGCGACGGCGGCCGTCAACGCGGTGCTCGGGACGTACACGGCCTATGTCCTGTCGCGCTACCGGTTCCGCGGTGAACGGCCGCTCGCGATCCTGGTCAACCTTCCGGTCGCGATCCCGACGGTCGTCGTCGGCACGTCGCTGCTCCTTCTCTGGGGCCCGATCGGATTGCTCGGGCGCTTCCTCGATCCGCTCGGGCTCCAGCCGATGTTCGCGCCCGCGGGCGTCCTCCTCGCGCACCTCTTCGTCACGTTTCCGTACATGCTCGGCGCGGTCAAGCCGGTCCTCGACGAGATCGAAGGGAGCTACGAGGAAGCGGCGTACACGATCGGGGCGAGCCGCTGGCAGGCGTTCCGGTGGGTCATTCTCCCGGCCCTGCGGGGAGGCCTTTTCTCGGGCGCGCTCCTAACCTTCGCCCACTCGCTCGGTGAGTTCGGCGCCACGGTCCTCGTCTCCGGCAACATGCGGCTGAAGACCCAGACCGCTCCCCTCTACATCTTCGCGCAGTTCGAGGCCGGCAACGTCGCCGCTGCGAACACGGTCGCGGCCGTGCTGGCGACGCTGTCGTTCCTGATCTTCTTCTTCCTGCTGCGATACACGCAGCGGAAGGAGCGCTGAGCGGCCGTGTCGATTCACCTCGACTCCGTCACGAAGCGCTTCGCCGAGCAGGTCACGGTCGACCGCGTCAGCCTCGAGGTCGAGAAGGGCGAGCTGTTCGTCCTGCTCGGGGCGTCCGGCAGCGGCAAGAGCACGATCCTGCGCCTGATCGCGGGCCTCGCCGATCCGGACGACGGCACCATCCGCCTCGACGGCCGCGACGTGACGCACCTCCCGACCCAGGCGCGCGGCGTCGGCTTCGTGTTCCAGAACTACTCGATCTTCCGCCACATGACGATCGCCGAGAACATCGAGTTCGGGCTGCGCATCCGCGGCGTGAGGAAGGCGGAGCGCGCCGACCGCCGCGACGAGCTCCTCGATCTGGTGGGCCTGGGCGGTCTCGGCGGCCGCTACGAGAACCAGATCTCGGGCGGTCAGCAGCAAAGAGTCGCGCTCGCTCGGGCCCTCGCGTACCGTCCCAACGTTCTCCTGCTCGACGAGCCCTTCGGCGCGCTCGACGTCAAGATCCGCTCGCAGCTGCGCCAGAACTTCAAGGACATCCAGCGCTCGCTCGGCATCACGACGATCCTCGTGACGCACGACCAGGAAGAAGCCTTCGAGCTCGGCACGCGGATCGGCGTCTTCGACCGGGGACGGCTGCTCGAGGTCGGGGCGCCGGATCAGCTCTACGAGCGCCCGCGCTCACTCTACGTCGCGACCTTCCTCGGCGCCGGGACCGTGCTCGTCGGGCGCGCCCGCGGGGACCGCGTGGAGCTCGGGCCGCTGACGCTCCCGATTCCCGCCGACGTCCCACACGACGAGGGGGACCGCGTCCGCGTCCTCATCCGTCCCGAGCAGGTCGCGCTCTCGGCGAACCAGCCTCCTCCGCCCGCGTCGACGCTCGGCCGCGGCGAGATCGTCGACGTCACGTTCTCAGGCGCTTCGCGACGCATCCGCGTGCGGCTTCCGCCCCTCTCCGGCGTGCGGCAGGTCGTGCCGCCGCCCGCGTTCGGCGAGGAAGGCGTGTTGCTCGACTCGGCCGTCACCGCCCACGCCGATCCGCCGCCGGCACGCCCCTGGGTCGTGCTGGAGGCCTGGCACATCCTTCGGCAGCCGACGCCGCGCTTGCTCGTCTGCGACGAAGGAGAAGGCATCGCCCCCGCCCTCGAGCTCGCCCGGCCGCTCGTCGACTCGCTCGACGCGGTCGTGACCGTTCTCGGCGTCGCCGCCGACGCGCGCCGCCAGGACGCGCTGCGCGACGCGCTCGCCGAGAGGGCCGCGAAGGCGGGGCTCGACGGCGCCGCGTTCCGCGTCCGCCGGGGCGATCCGGCGACCGAGATCGTGGCCGAACAGCGCGAGGGACCCTACGACTTCGTGGTCGTCGGCGCGGGAGAGATCGAGAGGGCGCGTCGCCGGGGCCAGTCCACCTCGGCCGTCGGGGAGGAGCTCGCCGGGCGCGTGGCGATTCCGCTGCTCCTCGCGCGCGGCCTGCCGCGCAAGCTCGAACGCATCCTCGTCTGCACCGCCGTCGGCGAGCCGGGCAAGGCCGACGTGAGGGCGGGCGGCTGGCTCGCGCGGCGGCTGGGCGCCACCGTCACGCTGCTCCACGTCACGCGGCCGGACCACACCCCCCTGCCGCTCGTGCACTCCCACCTCGAGCGCGGCATCGCGACGCTGCGCGAGCTCGGCGTAGCCGGTGTGTTCTCGGTCCGGGAAGCGGAGTCCCCGATCGCGGGCATTCTCGGCGAGCTGCGCGAGCAGCCCCACGACCTCGTCGTCGTCGGAGCGTCCGCGCACGGCGAGCGGGTCACCCGGCAGGCGCTGCGGCAGATCGGATGCT
>Ga0126381_100001780_pt1 | contig 23091 bp, 16 predicted proteins | sample PanSoiMetPlot_28_FD_96465 | JGI IMG/M metagenome (GOLD analysis project Ga0126381, IMG submission 96465) | Tropical forest soil microbial communities from Panama - MetaG Plot_28 | ecosystem: Environmental > Terrestrial > Soil > Tropical forest > Bulk soil | place: Panama | collected 2016-02-17 | reverse complement strand
GGCCTGGGCCTCCGTGATGACGTCCTGCAGCACCGCCATCAGGTGCGGATCGACCCGGCGCCCGTCGGCCGCCGCCTCGCCGGCCAGCACGAGCGCGCGTCGGTTGCACTCCATGACGACCTCGAGCGGATCATCGGACTCGGCCGTGTGGCTCACCTCGCCGGCGAGCACGAGCGCTGTCAGTTCGGTGTTGGCCGGAAACAGCCCGTCGAGCGCTGCGGAGTCGAGCGCCGCCGCCCGCAGCAGCCGGTCGCGCGCGTCCTCCCAGGCCGCGTCCGCGGCCGCGGCACGCCGAAGGCGCAGGGTGTGCGCGAATCTATCCCAGCGCGGCACGTCGACACGCACACCGCTCCAGGCCGCGGCGCCCACGAACGGCCGGTAGCTTGCTTCCAGCTCGGCCAGTTCCTCGGCTGTCGTCGGCACCGTAGCGAAGGCGGCGCCCGCTTCGGCGCTCACGTGAGCCAGTCAGGAACTGTGGTGCGCATCAGCACAGCATAGGGTGCCGCCGAGAAGGAATATCCGTATTGATGCTGATAGGCCGGCATAGGCCCGTTGTTACTTCAGAGAAGAGTGTTGACCCTCATTCTGGTTCGTCGGGACGCGGCAGGCGGTCGAGCGCCTGGCGGGCCTTGCGCTCGGCGATTTCGGTGCGGCGGGCGCGGCGCCTGGCATCAGCCAGTTCGGCGCGCGCCTGGGTGAGACGGTCTTCGAGGCGGTGCACCTCCTCCTCGAGCCGGTCTTCCGCCGCCACCGCGTCGACAGTGGCCGCCGCGGCAGTCGCCACCGCCCGTTCCGTATCCGTGAAGATTTTCTGGCGCCGTGCCGCGGCTTGTGCTGCTTCCTCGGCCGCCTGCGCGGCCAGCAGCGCCGCCCTTTCCTCAGCCAGCCGCTCGCGCCGCAGCCTGCCCTCCGCGGCGGACGCCTCCAGCCCCTCCTCCCGCGGCAGCAGCCCCTCCTCGGCAAGCCCCTGTTTCCTCCTCCGCTCCGCCTCCCGCGGCGGGCGCCCTTCCTCGGCGAGCCCCTGTTTCCTGCTCCGCTCCGCCTCCCGCGGCGGGCTCCCTTCCTCGGCGAGCCCCTCTTTCCTCCTCCGCTCCGCCTCGCGGCGGCGCCTGCCTTCCTCCAGCGACGCGGTGCGGGCGGGTGCTTGCACGGCGGGAGCGGCTCGGGTCCAGAGCTCGGCAGCCGCGGCGTCCGCCGCGTCCGCCGGGTCGGCGTCCGGGGCGGACAGCGCCAGGCCGAAGCCGGCCCACTCGGCAGCGCGGGTCAGCGTGCCCGCGGCGAACTCGGCGGCTACCTCCGGGTCGGCGAGCGCCGCGGTCAGCGTCGCGGTGACATCTTCGCGCAGCCCGGCGGGCGGGTCCGCCACACCGGCGGCGGCGAGCGCCTGACTGGTCAGCGTGTCGATGAGCGTGCCGCGGGCGGCGGATAGCTCGCGCAGCCTGGGGCCGTCCTTGGCCTGCTCAGCGGCGCGCAGGGCGGCGCCAAGGCTCGCCAGCCGCGTCGGGGCGTCCGGGTCGTCACGGGCCAGCCGGTTGACCACCCAGGCCGCGCGGGTGGGCTTGCGCAGCGCGCCGATCCGCTTCGCCGCCGCCGCGTCGCCGGCCGTCTTGGCGGCGGCGGCCAGCGCCTTGCGGCGCTCGGTGAAGTCTTGCGGGTCGGCGCCGTACAGCTCGGCCGCGGCCTCGATTACCAGGCCATCGGCGGCGTTGCCAGGACCGGCGCCGTCCGCCTCGCGGCCGCGCCGGTCGTCTGGAGCGCTGCTGCCCACCTACCGGTCATGCCCCGTCGCGAAGCCCCGCGAACAGATCGTTTTCCGGCAGCGCCGCGCCGGTCGTGTCAGCGATCCTGATGAAGTACTCATAGCCGAACGCGGACTCGCTGACGTCGCGCGGGAGCTTGCTGAACCACGAGTCCTCGATCTGGCTGCCGTGCGCTAACAGCGCCTCGCGCTTGCGGCTGAGCACCGGGCGGATGTCGACCGTCGTGGTGATCCGTTCCTCGGACACCGCTGCCCGGCGCTCGCGCTCCTGGTCCGGTTCCCAGGTCGGCACCTCCACGCCCGCCTCGCGCAGCGCATCCCAGATCTTCCGCCAGCTGCTGCCGCGCATCGTGGACAGGTAGACCTTGGCGGGGACGCCGGTCGCGGTCGCCGCCGCCTGCGCGGCCTGGCTGGCGTGCACGTGATCCGGGTGCTGGTACGCGCCCTTGTCGTCGTAGGTGACAAGCACGTGCGGGCGGTACTTGGTGATAAGCGCCGCGATCCGGTCCGCCACCACGTCGAGCGGGATGTTGCAGAAGGCGTCCGGGCGGTTCCTGTACTCCCAGTCCTCCATGCCCGAGTCGCGATAGCCGAGCGTTTCCAGGTCGCTGACGCCGAGGATGCGGGCCGACTCCTTGAGTTCGGCGAGCCGCAGCCGCGCCACTTCCTCCTCGTCGTGGCCGTCCTGCCCTGGCTTGATGCCGCCAGGCGCGTCGCCGAACTCGCCGTTGGTGCAGGTGACCACGATCGTTCTGACGCCCTCGTCGGCGTAGGCGGCGAGGATGCCGCCGCCTGACGCCTCGTCGTCCGGGTGGGCGTGTACTGCCATCAAGGTGAGGGGCTCGTCCATACTCCAAGCCAACCATGCCCCGTGGTGTCCTCTTCCCGGCAGGCACCGCCGTCCGGTTCAGGCCCGGCTTCAGGCCAGTGCCGGCCGCCGGTGCCGCCGGTGCCGCCGCTTCCGCTATGCCTGCGTCCGGCGGTCGGTCACGACAGCTGGCACCGGCCCGTTCGGGCTGGCGGCGGCGCCGTTCGCCGCCTTCTTGAGCACATCGAGGATGGTCACCCCCTGCCCGACCAGCCCGGCGAGGACCTCGCTCACCCCTTGCGTGCCGTTGAGGATCGTAAGGTTGGCGTCCGCCAGCCCGCGAGCCGCCGCCTCGACGATCGCGGGCAGGTTCTCCATGAGCCGGTTGGCGGCGATCAGTTCCTGGTTGCCCTCGCGCAGCGAGTCGGCCCGCGCGCGGTTCGCGTCCGCCTCGCCCTGCGCCTGCGACCGCTCGGCGTGTGCCTGCGCGTCGGCGCGGACCTGCGTCGCCTGCGCCTCGGCACTCGCGAGCGTCGTCTGCCGGTAGGCCTCCGCCTCCGCCGCGAGCCTGGCCTGGTCCCTGTCGGCCTCGGCCATCGTGCGCTTGCGGTACGCCTCCGCCTCAGTACCGAACCGCGCCTGGTCGCGGTCGGCCTCCGCGAGGGTGCGCTTGCGGTACGCCTCAGCGTCCGCCGGACGGCGGACCTCGGCCTCGAGGCGCTGCGCGGCGAGTTCGGCCTGCCGTTGCGCGAGCGCGGTCTGCTGCTGAATGACCTGCTGCGAGGACTCCGCCACGGCGAGGGGGCCGGCCTGCGCGGCCATGGCGTTGGCCCGTTCCGTCTCGGCGACATAGCCGGCCCGCTTGATTTCCATGTCGCGCTCGAACTGGGCCTTCATCGCGGCGGCTTCGAGTTCGCGCTCGGTGGCCTCGAGGTCAGCCTTCGCTTTCGCGATTCGCGCCTGGCTCGCGACCGAGGCCGAGTGCGGCGCGGAGAGGTTGCTGATGTAGCCGGACGAGTCCTCGATCTCCTGGATCTCAAGAGCGTCCACCACGATGCCGAGCTTTTCCATCTCGGCGTGGCTGCCGTCCTTTATCTCCTGGGCGACCCGGTCCCGCTCCCTGATGATCTGCTCGACGGTCAGACCGCCGACGATTGACCTCAGGTGGCCGGCGAATACCCGGCCGACAAGGATCTCCATCCTGTCCTGCTCGGAAAGGAATCGGCGCGCCGCGTTCGCTATCGACGCCTGGTCGTCGCCGACCTTGAACGCGGCGACCGCGCGGACATTGAGCCTGATCCCCTGATTGGTAATGCATTCCTCGACAATTTCCGCCTCGCGCAAGGCGAGGGAAAGCACCCGTGCCTTCTGCTTCACCGGCACGACGAAGCTGCCATGACCGGTGACTATGCGGAACTGCGTCGCCTCCTTGCGCCGCTTGGAGCCGGAGATCAGTAGTGCCTCGTTGGGCGCGGGTACATGCCAGAAGAACATGGCAAACTCCCTCTCGGGCTTTCGGGGACGCCGAAGCCTGATCTGAATGGGATTGGGGTAACACTGGGGCCGGTGTCACGAACACCGACCGCGCCGAAAGTGCCTCGACGACCACGACCCGCGTATGGCGGGGGATTGGCTCATCGGACCAGGCGGCGAACGCCTCGCTGCCGCCTCGGACAGGCAACAGCACCTCGCCGGGGCCGTTTCCTGGTATGGAGACCGTCACCCGCCCGACCTTGCCGAGCAGGCTCTCTTCCGCGCCAACGGACACGTTCCACCGGCTTTCGCACTTAAGCGCTAATACCGGTATATCACCGCTCGTTTCCGGTGCCGCCGGGGACTTGGTCGTGATCGCGGTCACGATCCCGGTCGCGATCGCGGCCGGGGTCGCGGTGGAGGTCGCGGTCCTGGTCGCGGCGGAGGTGGAGGTGGCGGGCCTGGTCGCGGTGGTGGTCATGATGGCGGTGGCGGGCCTCGTCCGGACGGCGGTCGCGGGCGGGATCCTCGTCATGTTCGCGGCGGGCCGGCGTGCGGACCCGCAGCGCGGCCGGCCGCACCGCGACCGTAAGCGTCCGGCCGTGCGCGACGACCTCACCGTCGACCTCGCGGGGGAGCGGTGCGAGCGCCGTGATCTCGACCTTACGCGCCTGAAAACGTTCGAGGTGGCGGTCCTGATGCTGGCTGTGGGTCAGCACGCGGGTGGCCACCTTGGGCCAGCCGAACGGGCCGTGTGGCGCCAGGACGCCGACATCGAGCAGTCCATCGTCGATCCGCGCCTCCGGCAGCAGGGTGAACCCGCCTGGGAGCAACCCGGAGTTGCCGACCACCACGGACCTGGCCTGGCGTTCGACCGGGGCGCCATCATCCAGCCTGATGCTGAAGCTGACCGGCGGAAGCGCGAGATGCACCGCGCCCGCCATCGCGTAGGCGAGCCAGCCGAGGTGGTGCTTGAACTTGGTCGCGGCGACCACCGCGGCGTCCAGGCCCATGCCCGTCATGGCGGTGAACAGTGTCCCGTCCGCGGTCGCCAGGTCAATCCTGCGCTCCTGCGTCACCGCGGTCTCGCCCAGTGCGATGCTCAGCGCCGCCTTCGTGTTAGCCGGTATGCCAAGCGTCCTGGCCAGCAGGTTGCCCGTGCCCAGCGGGAGTATGCCGAGCGGAACGTCGGTGTCGGCGAGCCCTTCGGCGCAGCCCCGGATGGTGCCATCCCCGCCAGCGGCCACCACCAGGTCAACGCCGCGTATGGCTGCCTGGCGCGCCGCGGCCGTCCCGGCATCCGCCTTCTGGGTGACGAGAAACTCGGGCTGCCAGCCAGCCTGTTCGGCCGCCGCGCGGCACAGATGCAGAAAGCGCCCGCTGGCGTGCGCCAGCGTGCCGTTGATGACAAATGTGACGGCAGCCATGTCCCCGTCGAGGTTACCCCCAACGCCGGCCCGCCCGGCCAGGTGGGCCTTACGGTCCGGCGCTGGCCGGCGGCCTGACTGCTATCAGCCAGTCGCACCGTGCCGTGGCGGCAAGCGGTCCAGGATCTCGCTTAGCGAGCTCTTGACCTCAACCATGTCGGTCTTGAGGGTGGCCACGTCGGTCTTGAGTCCGGCGACGTCGGTCTTCAGGGTGGCCACGTCGGTCTTGAGTCCGGCGACGTCGGTCTTGAGCCCGGCGACGTCGGTTTTGAGTCCGGCGACGTCGGTCTTCAGGGCGGCCACGTCGGTCTTGAGGGTGGCGACGTCGGTCTTGAGCTCCGCGACGTCGGTCTTGAGCTCCGCGACGTCGGTCTTGAGCGTGGCCACGTCGGTCTTGAGCCCGGCGACGTCGGTCTTCAGGGTGGCCACGTCGGTCTTGACCTCAACCATGTCGGTCTTGAGGGTGGCCACGTCGGTCTTCAGCCCAGCGACGTCGGTCTTGAGCCCGGAAACGTCCTTGGTCAGGGTATTGAGGATCCGCGTGTGCCTGCTCTGGACCTTGTCAAACTTGTCAAATTTCTGCCTGAGCTCAGCCAGATGGTCGGAAAGCGTGGCGTTGTGGCCTGGCCCTGCCCAGGTGTCCAGCCGTTCGACTTGGACCTCCAAAGGCTTCACTCTCTTATTAGCCAGATGGTCCACTCGCTGCTCCAGTCGCTCGACACGTTCTTGAAGTTCTGCGGTCACTGTGGCTCCTTAGCTTAGCGGGAACGCCTTCCCTGTGAGTTGAAGTGCGGGATCCCGGCTGGTGTTTCTTATTGCTGACATTAGTGGTGGGGACTGACATTTGGGGTTGACGGCGTTTGGGCTGCTGTTAGCTATGCGCGAAACCGCAATGATTTGCCAATAGCCATTTGATGTGGATCTCTTTCTCGAAGACTTTTCACTTAGGATCTAAGTTGGGGATTATCGTGCCCGTTTTGCCCCGGTTCGCGATCGCAACTTAGGCCCTAAGTGCCCGCTGATCAAATCGCTGCGAGATAACGTGGAAGGTCCGCGCAACTGGGGGGGTAAGTGTGGTATGCGGCGATAAACGTAATGAGGTATATAGCCGGTGGGTAGCGATGGAGCGGCGCCGACGCTTCGCGGTGATGGCGTGATCCTTTCCGGGCACCGCACGGCGGAGGCCGCCGTGCATGCGGCGGGCGAGGACGAGGAGACGGCCCGCCGGTTCGGCTGGTGGCCGCGGCGGTCGACTCCGCGATCGGTGCTATCCGCGTATGAGGACTGGGCCGCGCAGTGGCGCGCGGGTGGCCCGACCCGCGCGTTCGCCGTCCGCTGCGCCTCTACCGGCGAGCTCGTGGGAGGTTGTGAGCTGCGCATCCGGGACGACGGCGGAGGCGAGGTGTCCTACTGGACGCACGCACGCCAGCGGGGTAAGGGGTACGCCAGTCGCGCACTGGCAGTACTTTGCGAATGTGCCGCCGCGATTGGCGTTGTCTCGCTCGAGGCGCACATCGCGACCGGCAACTATGCTTCCCGGCGGGTCGCCGAAGCCGCCGGCTTCACCGCCGCGGAGATCATCCTCGAAGAGGGCGAAGAACGGGTCCGCTACGTCCGCTCACACAGTGCCGAATAGCGGCCGCCTGAGGGCCGACTGAGGGCCGACTGAGCGGGAGCCGGAGCTTCAGTGGAGGTACCAGCGGTACGGGGCGATCAGCTTGTCCACCTCGGGCGGGCCCCAGGTGCCGGGCGAGTAAGGCCGGACCGGGGATGGCGAGGTCAGCAGGGTCTCGGAGATCTCCCAGACCCGCTCGATCCCGTCGGCCCTGGTGAACAGGGACTGGTCGCCAAGCATCGCGAGCAGGATCAGCCGTTCGTACCCCTCAAGCGCGTTCGACTGGGCGAAGGAGTCGTCGTAGCTGAACTTCATCTCCGTCGCGCCGAGGGTCATCTCCGGCCCTGGCTTCTTCGCCATGAACTCGATCTTGATCGACCCGGGGTCGGCGAAGTCGATCACGATCTCGTTGACCCTCCCCATCGGCGCGTCCTCCCGGTGGGTCCGGAACATCCGCAGTGGCGGCTCACGGAAGCCGAGCGTCACGATCTGGCGGCTGGCTGCGAGCGACTTGCCCGAACGCAGGTAGAACGGCACTCCGTGCCAGCGCCAGTTCTCTACGTCCACGCGGACCGCGACCATCGTCTCGGTGTCGGAGTCGGGCCGCACGCCGTGCTCGGAGCGGTAGCCGTCGTACTGTCCGCGCACCACGTGCCGCACGTCGATCGGGCGCAGCGCGTCGAATACCTTGCTCTTCTCGTCGCGCAGCGGCTTGGCCGCCAGCGACGTCGGCGGCTCCATGGCGACGAAGCCGAGCACTTGGAACAGGTGCGTGACCACCATGTCCCGGTACGTTCCGGTGGCGTCGTAGAAGGCGGCGCGGCCCTCGATGGACAGCGTTTCGGGGACGTCGATCTGCACGTACCTGATGTGGTCCCTGTTCCAGATCGGCTCGAACAGGCCGTTGGCGAACCGGAAGGCCAGAATGTTGTCGACCGACTCCTTGCCGAGAAAGTGGTCGATCCGGAACACCCGCGACTCGTCGAAGACCGCGTGCACCGCCTCGTTCAGCGAGCGGGACGACGCGAGGTCCACGCCGAACGGCTTCTCGATGATCACCCTCGCGTCGCCCTTCGACAGCCCCGATGATCCGAGCATCCCGACCACCGACGCGAAGGCCGACGGCGGCACGGCCAGGTGGAACAGCCGTCCCACAGTCCCAGACCCGCCGATTTCGCTCTCCGCCTTCTCGACGGCGGCGACCAGAGGCGACGGATCTTGCGGCGAAGCAACCCCGAACGACAGCCGGGACGCGAACTCATCCCACGAGGAACCGGCCGGCTTGATCTTGCAGAACTGGTTCGCGGCTTCTTCGGCGTGCGCCACGAAGTCGGCGTCGGACAGCGCGAACTCCGGCGGCGCGGTACCGATGATCCGGTATTTGTCGGGCAGCAGCCCGGCGCAGGCCAGGTGGTACAAGCCGGGCAGCAGCTTGCGCTTGGCCAGGTCCCCTGTCGCGCCGAACAGCACGATCACGTGGGGTCCCGGCCGTGGCCCCGTATGACGTTGCGCTCCCGACGACGTGCTCACTTCTTCTTCTCCGCGTGCCCGCCGAACTCCGAGCGCATCGCCGACAAGATCTTGCCGGTGAACGCCCCGTTGTCCCGGGACTCGAACCGCTCATACAGCGAGGCGGAAATGACCGACGCCGGCACGCCCTCGTCAACGGCCGCGAGGACGGTCCAGCGCCCCTCGCCGGAGTCCGACACGTGCCCGCTGAAGTCCTCGAGTCCCGGCGACTTGGCGAAGGCGGCGGCGATCAGGTCAACCAGCCATGAACTGACCACTGAGCCGCGCCGCCACACCTCGGCGACGTCGGCGACGTCGATCTCGTACTGGTAGACCTCGGGGTTCCGCAGCGGCGTGGTCTCGGCGTCGATCTCGTCTTGGTGAAGCCCGACGTCGGCGTGCTTGATGATCGACAGGCCCTCGGCGATCGCGGCCATCATGCCGTACTCGACCCCGTTGTGCACCATCTTGACGAAGTGGCCGGCGCCCGACGGGCCGCAGTGCAGGTAGCCCTGCGACGCGGTGTCTCCGGCGGGCCGACCGGGTGTCAGCTCAACCGATCCGGCACCCGGTGCGATCGTGCGGAACAGCGGGTCTAGCCGTGCCACGGCCGCGTCGTCGCCGCCGATCATCAGGCAATAGCCGCGCTCAAGCCCCCAGACGCCGCCGCTGGTGCCGACGTCCAGATAGTGGATGCCCTTCTCGCGCAGTGCCGCGGACCGTGTTATGTCGTCGCGGTAATACGAATTCCCGCCGTCGATGACCACGTCGTCGGCGTCGAGCAGCGGCACAAGCTCGGCCAGCGTGTGGTCCACGATTACCGCCGGGACCATGATCCAGACGTTGCGCGGCTTCTCAAGCTTGCTGACGAATTCGGCCAGCGAGGTGGCCCCGTCCGCGCCTTCGGCTTCGAGCGCCTTGACGGCGTCCGCGTTCACGTCGTAGGCCACGCACCGGTGGCCGTCGCGCATCAGCCTGCGGACCAGGTTGGCCCCCATGCGGCCGAGCCCGATCATTCCGAGTTGCATCGGCTTGTCAGTTGCCATGGCGAAATATCACGCCCCCTTGAGTGCGCGGTAGCGACGGATCAGTGCGTTGGTGGAGGAGTCGTGCGACAGCGCTGGCTCCGCCTCGGATGTCAGCTCGGGGATGATCTGTTGCGCGAGCACCTTGCCCAGCTCGACACCCCACTGGTCGAACGAGTCGATGTCCCAGATGACTCCCTGCGTGAACACGCTGTGCTCGTACAAGGCGATCAGGGAACCAAGCAGCCGGGGCGTCAGAACCTCGCACAGCAGCGTGTTGGTGGGCCGGTTGCCCTCGAACACCCGGTGCGGCACCACGGCCTCCGCCGTCCCCTCGGCGCGCACCTCGGCCTCGGTCTTGCCGAACGCGAGCGCGGCCGCCTGGGCGAACACGTTGGAGGAGAGCAGGTCGTGCTGATCACGGATGGGGTTCAGAGTTCGCGCGAAGCCGATGAGGTCGACAGGGATGAGCGTGGTGCCCTGGTGGATGAGCTGGTAGAAACTGTGCTGCCCGTTAGTGCCTGGCTCGCCCCAGTACACGGCCCCCGTGTCGTAGTCCACGTGCCGCCCGGACAGCGTGACGTGCTTGCCGTTGGACTCCATCGTGAGCTGCTGCAGGTATGCGGGGAACCGCTTGAGGTACTGCTCGTAGGGCATCACGCCGACGGTCTGCGCGCCGAAGAAATCGCGATACCACACCGCGAGCACGCCCATCAGCACGGGCAGGCTGGCCTCGAGCGGAGCGGTGCGGAAATGCTCGTCCATGTCGTGGAACCCGGCGAGCAGTTCGTCGAACAGGTCCGGCCCCAGGGCGATCATCGTTGACAGGCCGATCGCCGAGTCCATCGAATAGCGCCCGCCGACCCAGTCCCAGAACCCGAACATGTTCGCGGTGTCGATGCCGAAGGCCCGCACCCGCTCGGCGTTCGTCGAGACCGCCACGAAGTGGTCGGCGACCGCGTCCTGCGAGCCGAGCGATGACACCACCCAGTCGCGCGCGGACGTGGCATTGGCCAGCGTCTCGAGCGTGCCGAACGTCTTGGACGAGATGATGAAAAGCGTCTCGTCCGCGGCCAGGTCGCGGGTCGCCTCGGCGAAATCGGTTGAGTCGACGTTGGACACGAACCGGAACGTGATCTCACGCGTGCAGTAATGCCGCAGCGCCTCGTACGCCATGACCGGCCCGAGGTCGGACCCGCCGATCCCGATGTTGATCACGTTCTTGATCGGCTTCCCGGTAAAACCCTTGAATTGTCCCGAACGAACCGCGCTTGCTAGCGTCCGCATCCGGCTCAGCACGGCGTGGACATCCGCTATGACGTCCTGACTGTCCACCACCAAACTTGCTGTTTTCGGCATGCGCAGCGCCACGTGCAGCACGGCGCGGTTCTCTGACACGTTGATGTGCTCGCCGCGGAACATCGCGTCTCGTCGCTCCGCTACCCCCGACTCGGCCGCGAGCTCGACGAGCAGTCGCATGGTCTCGTCGGTGACGCGGTTCTTGGAGTAATCGAGGAAGATGCCCGCGGCCTCCGCGGTCAGCCGCTCGCCGCGACCGGGGTCTGCTTCGAACAGGTCGCGCAGGTGCTGCCCCGAGATTTCGGCGTAATGGCGCTCCAGTGCCTGCCATGCCTTGCGCTCGCGCAGCGCAGTCGCCGGCATGTCGTCTCCCCTCGTCGAGGTTCCGGCCCGTTACCGGGCTGCCCATAGGTGAAGCAGTTATGCCAAGCCGATCCTTGCACGCGCTCCCCATATACCACCCCCCGGGTAAGCGATCCCCTCGCGCCGACGCCCCATCACTCGCTCACCCTCGCCTCCCCCCTCCCCTCCGAGCCCCCTCCGAGATGAGGTGAATGGCCCCTTGCCCTCGATAGATGAGGGCAAGGGGCCATTCACCTCACTGGATGGCCTCGTCAAGGCCGGCGGTTTGGGTGTTTTGTCGGACCCGCCTGACAGTCTGTTGCTATGCCGAAGCTATCCGCATATGACACGGCCCAGTTGCGTCAGATTCTCCGCGGTCAGTACCAGGTCATCACCCGCGCGCAGGCCCTTGAGTGCGGGATGCCGCATGCCACTGTAGAAAGGCGGGCGTCAAGCGATGGGCCGTGGCAGAAGATGCTGCCAGGTACCTACTTAACGGTGACCGGAACGCCGACCGGTATGCAGCGCTATGTCGCCGCGCTGCTGTACGGCGGACCGTCGAGTGTGATAACCGGGCCTGCCGCGATCAGGCTGCACCGGCTGCGATCTCCCGGGCCAGACGTGATCGACGTGCTGATCCCGTGGACAGCCAAGAGGCAGAGCACCGGGTTCGTGCGGATTCACCGGACCACGCGGATGCCGGGGTTCTGCACCACGGGCCCGATCCGGTTCGCCAGGGTCGGCCGTGCCGTGGCCGACGCGTCGCACGGGTTTACCTCCCTCGACGACGTACGAACCGTAGTCGCGGAGGCGGTCCAGAGGCGTGCCTGTTCGATCGCGGAGATCGGCCTTGAACTCGAAGAAGGTTCGGCGCGTGACACCGGGCACTTGCGGACCACGCTGGCCGAGATGCGGGCGGGCGCGCGATCGGCAGCCGAGGCGCGGTTCCTCAACCGAGTAAAGCGCTCAGACCTGCCCATGCCACAGTTCAACGTGCTGCTGGTCGCCGCAGATGGCACTGTCATCGCTGAGGTTGACGCCTGGTGGGCGGACGCTGGCGTGGCGGCAGAGGTTGACTCTCAGGAGTACCACTTTTACCGAGCGGACTGGCTGAAGACGAATGCTAAGCACAGCCGCATGGTCAAGTTCGGCATTCTCCCGCATCACTTCGCGCCCAGCCGCATCGACAGCGACTGGGACACCATCCGCGACGAACTCAAGTCTTCGATCGAAAAGGGACTACAGCGTCCCAGACTCCCCATCGTGGCTCTCAGGCCCCCGGGATAGCCGACTCGGCTGAGGTCAATGGCCCCTTGCCCTCATCTTGTGAGGTGAATGGCCCATTGCCCTCAATCAGCGTGGGTGGGGGAGGCGGGTGGGTGCTGCGGGTGGGGCAGCGGGTGGGGCAGCGTGGGTGGGGGAGGCGGGTAGGTGCTGCGAGTGGGGTGGCGTGGGTGGCCGGGTGAGGGAGGCGGGTGGAGGGCGAGGCAGCGGTTAGGCGCCGGAGGCGGTGCGGGGACCGGGTTGGAGCCGGAGGGGGAGCGGGGGCGGTTAGGAGCCGGAGGCGGCGCGGGCTACTGCGCGGACTCGGTCGCTGGCGGGGAGATCTTCGAGCAGGACCGGGTCGCCGTGCGGGTCGCAGAGCGGGACGCGCCAGTTCGGGTACTCGTCAACTGTGCCTGACATGTTCTGCGAGCGGCGCTCGCCCGCCGCCTCGGCTAGAGAGACGCCGACGAGGAGAGCTGGCGTCCGCGCCACGTAGCCGTACAGGGCGGCGGTGAACGTGTCGGGGTCCGGCCAGACCCCGTGCGGAAGCAGGCCCTCCCTGGTCAGCGCCCCCAGCCAGGCCTCGACCGCCTTGTCGGCCTCGGCCCGCTCCTCGGACTCGGACCGGGTCAGCAGGCCGAGTGACGCGCGGTCGGTCACCTGCGAACCCGTGAGGAACGCCGCCGCGGGTGCCATGTCGTGCGTGGACACCGTGGCCAGACAGCCGTGCCGCCAGGCGGCGGGCGCCAGCGGCGTGCCGTCCCAGCCGCGCTCGAACCAGAGCATTGACGTGCCGAGCACGCCGCGGGCGGCGAGGGCCTCACGCACCCACGGCTCGACGGTGCCCAGGTCCTCGCCGATCGCGACGACCCCGGACCGCGACGTGGCGTCGGCGAGCACGCCGAGCGTGGCGTCCGCGTCGTACCGCACATAAGAGCCCGAAGCCGGGGACATGCCTTCGGGGATCCACCACAGCCTGGTCAGCCCCATGACATGGTCCATCCGCAGCCCGCCGCCAGCGTCGGCGACCGCGCCGATCAGGTCCGCGAGTGGCCGGTACGCCCGCGCGGCGAGCCCGCCGGGGTGCCATGGCGGCAGCGTCCAGTCCTGGCCGCGCTGGTTGAACTCGTCGGGCGGCGCGCCGACGCTGATGCCGCGGACGAACACGTCCTGCTCGGCCCAGGCGTCCGCGCCGCCTGGGTGCGCCCCGACCGCCAGGTCGTGCACGATGCCGATCTCCATGCCGGCCGCGCGCGCCGCCGCCTGCGCCGCGGCGACCTGCTCCGCCACGAGCCACTGCACCCAGACGTGAAACTCCAACCGCTCGGCGAGCGAACCGCGCAGCACGTAGACCTCCGCGGAGCGCGGCGACCGCAGCGAGGACGGCCAGCGGCGGTAGTCGGGCCCGTGCGTCTCGGCGATGGCGCACCAGGTCGCCCAGTCGTCGAGGGCCTGCCCGTTCCGGACGCGAAACGAGTCGAGCGCTTCCTGCCGTGGCGGGCTCAGCGGCACCGCCCTGATGATCTCAAGCGCCGCGCGCTTGGCGGTCCATATCGCGTCCCTGTCGATCAGCGCGGACGTGCGGCTCGCGGCGCGAAGCGGTTCGCCGAGCGCGGTAACCAGCGCCCGCTGCGAACCATGAAGGGTTTGATATTCGGGGATGTCTTCGACGCGCAGGTACAGCGGGCTGACCCAGCGGCGGCTCATCGGCAGGTACGGCGACGGGCTCACCGGCGGCAGCGGCTCGGCCGCGTGCAGCGGGTTGATCAGCACGAAACCGGCGCCGAGATCGCGCGCCGACCAGGCGGCCAGCTCGGCGAGGTCCCGCAGGTCTCCCTGGCCCCAGGAGTCACGGGAACGCAGCGAGTAGAGCTGCACGGTGAAGCCCCACACGCGGCTGCCGGGCACGCGGACCGCCAGACCCGGCGCCGCGAAGTCAGGCCGCGGGCTAGGTGGCGGCGGGTCGCCGAGCGCCGCGAGTATGGCGCGAAGCGTCTCGTCGGAGACGGTGACCTCGTGCCCTCGCCAGTCCCAGTAATTGACCGCGATGCCCATCGCGGCGGCTCGTTCCCGCAGTTCCCAGCTATCCACCGCACCAGTCTGCCGCACCCGCGCGACCGGATCGGGCCGGCCTGCTCAGGTCAGCGACGCCGCGTGGTCGGGCACGTAGGTCTGCATGTCCCTGGGCGTCCTGACATATCCAGACGAGGGCGGGCGCGGCGGCAGGATGAGCGATGGCGGCTTCACGTCGTGGTAGTGGATCGTGCTCAGGAGGTGCGCGATCATGTTGAGCCGCGCGCGCCGCTTGTCGTCGGACTCGACCACGTACCAGGGCGCCTCCGGGATGTCGGTGAGCGCGAACATCTGGTCCTTGGCGCGGGAGTAGTCCTCCCACCGGGTGATCGACTCGGTGTCCATCGGGGACAGTTTCCACCGCCGCATGGGGTCGTCGAGGCGGTCGTGGAACCGGCGCTCCTGCTCGCCGTCGCTCACCGAGAACCAGTACTTGCGCAGCAGGATCCCGTCCTCCACCAGCAGCCGCTCGAAGATCGGGCACTGGTGCAGGAACCTGCCGTACTCCTCCTTGGTGCAAAAGCCCATGACGTGCTCTACGCCCGCGCGGTTGTACCAGGACCGGTCGAATAGCGTCATCTCCCCGGCCGACGGCAGATGCTCGATGTAGCGCTGGAAGTACCACTGGCTGGCCTCGCGCTCGGACGGCTTCGGCAGCGCCGCGATCCGCGCCAGCCTGGGGTTGAGGTACTCGGTCACCCGCTTGATCGTGCCGCCCTTGCCCGCCGCGTCGCGGCCCTCGAAGATGATCACGACTCGCGCGCCCGAGGTGCGCATCCACTCCTGCAGCTTGACCAGTTCCGCCTGCAGCCGCGTCAGCTCGTGCTCGTAGGTGCGCTTCGGCACCCGCTCGGTGCCGTGGCCATCACCGTGGTGACTGTTGACGTCCTTAGCGCGGCCCCCGCCTGACTTGCCGGACTTATGCGTCATGGTGGTCCCCTTCCGTCTACCGGCCCGCCGCGGCATCGCCGCAGGCCGGTCCTACCGTGACCTTGCTAGCATGAGCGTCGTGGGTGACGACCAGCTAGCCCGTCATTATGAGACGGTAGACCTGTACCGCGACGGCGGCGCAGCCAAGATCGTGTTGAACCGGCCGCAGCGGATGAATGCCTGGAGTAACGGGCTCTCCGACGACCTGCTCACCGTGCTTCGTGACGTCGCCGTTGACGACGGCGTGCGCGCGGTGCTCCTGACAGGCGCCGGGAGGGCGTTCTGCGCCGGCGCTGACCTCAAGGAAGGCGCGGACAAGGCGCTAGCCGGCGAGATGGACACATACGGCACCCTGACCACGTGGTACCACCCGATCGTCACCACGATCAGAGAGATGCCCAAGCCGGTCGTCACGGCGGTGAACGGGCCCGCGGCCGGGGCCGGGGTGTCGATGGCGCTGGCCGGCGACCTGGTGGTCGCCGCGGAGTCGGCGTACTTCATGCTGGCGTTCGTCGGCATCGGGCTGGTGCCCGACGGCGGTTCGTCGCTGTTCGTGCCGTCCAGGGTGGGGTTCGCCCGCGCCATGGAGATGGCCATGCTCGGCGAGCCCGTGTCCGCCGCCAAGGCGGCCGAGTGGGGCCTGATCAACTTCGCCTGGCCGGACGCCGAGTTCGCGGCGAAGGCGGAGGCGCTCGTGCAGCGCCTCGCGGACGGCCCAACCCAGTCCTACGCGGGCAGCAAGCGGGAGCTGAACCACTGGCTGTATCACCGGATGGCCGAGCACCTGGAGTTCGAGGCGTCGACGCAGCGCGAAATGGAGTCGACCGCCGACTTCGTCGAGGGCGTGAGCGCGTTCCTGCAAAAGCGCCCGGCTAAGTTCACCGGCAAGTAAGTAGTTCGCCCGCAAGTAAGTCAGCTTGCCGTAACCGGCCGGTGCCTGACAGGCCACTTTTTGTTCAATTCTGCGCGGTTCAATCCTCAGCAAGATCCGCTCCGGTACGCGGAGAAAGCGGAGGAAGAAATGCGCAGACCCGGTAGATTCGCCGCCGTGCTGGCCCTAGTCGCCGGCACCGCTCTTGTCGCGGTCCCCGCCGTGACAGCCACGGCGGCCACAGCCTCACCAGCAAAACCCGCAACAACCGCCACAACCATTCCGACACCCCCACGCCTTAACCACGTTTTCCTGATCGTGGAGGAGAACAACGGCTTCGGTGACGTGATCGGCAACAAGGCGGCGCCCAACCTCAATTACCTCGCGAATACCTTTGGGCTCGAGACGAATTACTTCGGCGTTAGCCCGTGCTGCAGCGAGTCCAACTACGTGCAACTGCTCGGCGGCAGGCAGTACGCCAACGTGCAGAGCGACGACGCGTACTGGAAGAACAAGGTCACCGGGCCGAACCTGATCACTCAGCTCAACCACGCCGGGATCACCTGGAAGGCGTACCTGCAGTCGCTGCCTTACGCCGGCTACGAGGGGATCTGCTACCCGGCCAACTGCAACGGCGCGCCGGACAAGGACCCGTTGTACGTGTCCAAGCACGACGGCATCCAGAACTTCACCAACAACTGGAACCCGCTCGACTGGTCCCGTCAGGTGCCGATCGGCCAGCTGGACAAGGACCTCAAGTCGGGCGCTGTGCCGCGGTTCAGCTACGTGATCCCCGACGAGTGCCACGACATGCACGGTGACCCGCCGTTCTGCCTGGACAGCGGCAACATCTTCGACCCGCAGAACCAGCACCTGGTCTCGGTCGGCGACGCCTACCTCGGCGAGCTGGTCGCCAAGATCACGCACGCCAGCTTCTGGGCGAAGAGCAACAACGCGATCATCATCACGTTCGACGAGGGTGACAACAGCGCCGGCTGCTGCGACGCCAACCCCGGCGCCGGGCAGGTCGCCACGGTAGTAGTCACTAGCCACGGCCCGCGCAAGGCGACCGACGGTCAGGCGACGAACCACTACTCGACGCTGCTATCGATAGAGAACTCTCTCGGCCTGCCCTGCCTGAACTTCTCCTGCGACTCCGCGCACGTCAAGCCATTGTCAGACCTGCTCGCGATCACCGGCTCACCGGCGATAGCGACAAAGATTGCGCCGCAGCTGACCTGGCCCACGCCGACGCAGTCGCAGCCGCCCGAGCCTCGCTCGTTCACGACGGCGACGCCGAGCTCGGCCGGCTGGCACGTGCAGAAGACGCAGCTGCTCGGCGGCAACGACAACAGCCTCGGCGCGGTCGCAGGTTCTTCCCCGACCGACGTGTGGGCCGTCGGTAACTACCTGCCGGATGCCAAGACCAGCAACCAGGACGCGACGCTCACCTTCGCCGAGCACTACAACGGCATCAGGTGGACCGTGTCGCGTACGCCTAATCTCGGTCCCAACTTCAACACCCTCCACGGCGTGGCCGCCGCCGACGGCGAGGCATGGGCGGTCGGCGAGCGCCTCAACTCCGCCTTCGAGGACCGCGCGCTCGTCGAGGTGTGGAGCGGCGGCAAGTGGCACGTAGCGGACATCCCGCAGCCGGGCAGCCTGCGCGACATGCTGTTCGGCGCCGCGGCCATGTCGAAGAACGACGTGTGGGTCGTCGGCGACAAGGAGGGCGGCAACGGGGTCTTCGAGACGCTGGCCGAGCACTGGAACGGCCACGGCTGGTCGGTAGTCTCCACGCCCAACCCGGGATCATCCGGCAACCACCTGTACGCGGTGCACGCGGTGAGCTCCGACGACGTCTGGGCGGTCGGCCAGCAGCTTGGCGGTGCCGCGCCGGACCAGGGACTGGTCGAGCACTGGAACGGCCATAAGTGGTCGGTCATGCCGCTGCCGGCGTCGGCATCGGCGAACGTGCTGCTCGACGGCGTGACCGTCGGTCCGCTTGGCCATGAGGCGTGGGTGGTCGGCGAGTCAGACAGCCCGGCCGGCGGCGGCAAGCCGCTGGTCGAGCACTGGGTCCAGGGCAGCGGCTGGAGCACAGCGCACCTGCCCGCCGTCCCGGACGGCGCGAACTGGGCCGACCTGTACGGCGTGGCGCTCGACGGAACTTCGGTCTTCGCCGTCGGCACTTTCGTCAACCCGGCGACCGACAACAACCAGGTGCTGCTGCTTCGCGGCACCGGTGGCACGTGGTCCATCGTCAACGCCCCTAACGCCGGCGGCGCCGGCGGCAGCGACATCCCCGCTGGCATCAAGAACATCGGCGGCCAGCTGTGGATGGCGGGCACGTACACCACGGCGACAAGCAGCAGATTGCCGCTGATCGAGCACCATTAGTCTCAGCTAGTCGCAACGGTCGGGCCAGGGTCCCTTCTTTAATCTGAATGGGACCCTGGCCTGACACAATTGCGCTGCGCAATTGTGTCACCCTCGACGTCAGTAGGCTGTAACCCGCCGGTGCTATCAGTGCCATTCAGAGTTCAGTTCTACGCGATTCAATCCTCAGGCAACATCCGCTCCGGCCCCGCGGAAGAAAAAGCGGAGGATCACAAATGCGCAGAACTAGTAAATTCGCTGCGGCGCTGGCCTTGTTCGCCGGCACCGCTCTCTTGGCGGTTCCCGTCGCGACAGCCACAGCGTCAACAGCCTCACCAGCACGATCCACGACAACCGCAACAGCCGCCACGCCAGCGGCTGGCCCGCGCCTCGACCACGTTTTCCTGATCATGGAGGAGAACAACGGGTTCGGCGACGTGATCGGCAACACGGCCGCGCCCAACCTCAATTACCTGGCGAACACATTCGGGCTCGAGACCAATTACTTCGGCGTGAGCCCGTGCTGCAGCGAGTCCAATTACGTACAGCTGCTCGGCGGCACACAGTACGCCAACGTGCAAAGCGACGACGCGTACTGGAAGAACACGGTCACCGGGCCGAACCTGATCACCCAGCTCGACCAGGCGGGGGTCAGCTGGAAGGCCTACCTGCAGGCACTGCCCTACGCCGGGTACGAGGGGATCTGCTACCCGGCCAAGTGCAACGGCGCTCCGGACAGCGACCCGCTGTACGTGTCCAAGCACGACGGCATCCAGAACTTCACCAACAACAGGAACCCAGCCGACTGGTCGCGGCAGGTGCCGGTCGGCCAGCTCGGCGCGGACCTCGCTTCAGGCAACGTGCCGCAGTTCAACTACGTGGTTCCCGACGAGTGCCATGACATGCACGGCGACCCGCCGTACTGCCTGGACAGCGGCAACATCTTCGACCCGCAGAACCAGCACCTGGTCTCGGTCGGCGACGCCTACCTGGGCCACCTGGTCACCGAGATTACCCACGCGAACTTCTGGGCAAAGGGCAACAACGCGATCATCGTCACGTTCGATGAGGGCGACGACACGGCGGGCTGCTGTGACGCCAACCCCGGCGCCGGGCAGGTCGCCACGGTGGTGGTTACCAGCCACGGCCCGCGCGGTGCCACCGACAACACGCCGTCGAACCACTACTCGACGCTCGCGTCGATCCAGGACGCCTTCGGCCTGCCCTGCCTGAACTTCACCTGCGACACGGCGAACGTGACCCCGCTGTCGAACCTGCTCGCGGTCACCGGCTCGGCCGCGATCGCCACCACGGTGCAGCCGCAGCTGAACTGGCCGACACCGACACTGTCGCAGCCCAATGAGCCACTGTCCTTCACCACGGCAACAACCAAGGCGGCCGGCTGGACCGTGCAGAAGACACAGCTTCTCGGCACGAGCGACAACAACTTCGGCTCGGTCGCCGGATCGTCCCCGACCGACATCTGGGCCGTTGGCAACTACCTGCCGGACACCGCGGACAGCAACCAGGACGCGACGCTCACCTTCGCCGAGCACTACGACGGCAAGAAGTGGACGGTTGTCCGCACCCCGAACACCGGCCCCAACTTCAACTCCTTCTACGGCCTAGCCGCCGCTGGCGGGCAGGCGTGGGCGGTCGGCATGAACCTGAACTCCGCGTTCCAGGACCGCGCGCTCGTCGAGGTCTGGAACGGGAGCTCCTGGCAGATCGCCAACGTCCCGCAGCCGGGCAGCGTGCGTGACATGCTGTTCGGCGCCAGCGCCGTGTCGACGAACGACGTCTGGGTCGTCGGCGACCAGGAGGGCGCCAGCCGCCGGTTCGGGACGCTGGCCGAGCACTGGGACGGCAAAGCCTGGTCGGCGGTCGCCACACCTGACCCCGGCGCCGCGGGCAGCCACCTGTACGCGGTAGACGCGGTCAGCGCGCACAACGTCTGGGCGGTCGGTCAGCAGCTCAGCGGCGCGGTTCCCGACCAGGGGCTGGTCGAGCACTGGAACGGCGGCGCCTGGTCAGTCGTGCCGCTGCCGGCCTCAGGATCGGCGAACGTGCTCCTCGACGCCGTGACGGCGACCCCGGACGGCAGCCAGGTATGGGTGGCCGGCGAGGCCGACAGCCCGGACGGCGGCGGCCAGCCGCTGATCGAGCACTGGGACGCGGGCAGCGGCTGGACCGTGCAGCAGCTTCCCGCGATCCCGGACGGCGGCAACTGGTCCAACCTGTACGGCCTGGCGGTGCAGGGCGGCTCCGTCTTCGCCGACGGCACGTTCGTCAACCCGGCGACCGACAGCAACGAGGTCCTGCTGCTGCAGGACACCGGCGGGTCGTGGAGCATCGTTGGGGCACCCAACCCCGGTGGCAGCGGCGGCAGCGACATTCCCGGCGGCCTCGCGAACATCGGCGGCCAGCTGTGGATGGCGGGCACGTACAACACCGCGACCAGCAGCAACCTGCCGCTGATCGAGCAGCATCAGTAACGGTAGGCACTCGGCTAGGGTCCCTTCTTTTATCCGGAACGGACCGTGGCTCTACCGTTATAGGTCATGACAACTGAGAAGGTGGCGGTCGTGACCGGGGCTGGCTCCGGTCTCGGCCGCCACATCACCCTCGCGCTGGCCGGATCCGGCTGGCGTGTCGCCGCCGCCGGCCGCCATCTGGCGACGCTGGAGGCGACTGCGGCGCTGGCGGCCTCGGGCTCGGTGCTGCCTGTGGTCGCCGACGTGACGGACGCCGATTCCGTCGCTTCCCTGTTCACCGCCGTGGCCGAGCGGTACGGGCGGCTGGACCTGCTCGTGAACAACGCCGGGACGGGCGCGCCCGCGGGCGCGGTGGACGAGGTGCCGCTCGACGGCTGGCAGACCATCGTCGCCACCAACCTGACCGGCTCTTTCCTGTGCGCGCACCACGCGGTGCGGATGATGAAGGCTCAGGATCCCCAGGGCGGCCGGATCATCAACAACGGCTCGATCTCCGCGCACACGCCGCGGCCTGGCACCGTCGGGTACACAACGACCAAGCACGCGATCACCGGCCTGACGAAGTCGATCTCGCTGGACGGGCGGCCGTTCAACATCGCCTGCGGGCAGATCGACATCGGCAACGCGGCGACCGAGATGACTCAGGGGATCGCCGCGGGCGCGGTCCAGGCGGACGGCAGCGTGATGGCCGAGCCCACGTTCGACCCGCGGCACGCCGCGGCGGCCGTTCTCTACATGGCCGAACTGCCGCTCGACGCCAACGTCCAGTTCCTGACGATCACCGCGACCACGATGCCGTTCATCGGCCGTGGCTGAGGACTGGGCCGAGGACTGGGCAAAAGACCTGGCTGGGGGGGCTCAGGGGGCCGGCGCCGCCCTGGAAAAAGGGCGGAGTCCCTGGACGGGGGGGCATCCAGGGACTCCGTGCGGGGGAAAGCCCTGTATCCGAAACGCCACCCCCTTCGCAGGCGTTACACCTGTGAAGGAAATTTTTGGGTAATTTTTCCGTTACGTCATGTAATCGGCGGCGGGATCCGGGGCGTGGCCGCGGGCGCGCCCGGAACCCAGGTCCCGCGGGGGATCTCCGCGGAGTCGGTGATCCGCAGCTTGCGCCGCGCCCGCTGGTAGAACGTCGTCATGCCGAGCCTGACCACGCGGGCGGCCGCGGGCCGCGCCGTGATGTCCAGCACGTCGCCGGGTTTGACGTAGCCGGACACCGGCCCGTCCACCTCGACGGCGAGCTGTCCGCTGCCGGGCAGCACCTCAAGGGAGACCGTATCGGTCAGCGATAGGACGATGCCCCGGTTGTACGCCGAGTGCGGCGCCGCGGGGGTGACGAGCAGCGCCTCGACCGCGGGGCTGACGATCGGGCCGCCGGCCGAAAAGCTGTAGGCGGTCGATCCGGTTGGCGTGGCGACGATCACGGCGTCCGCCGCGTACGAGACGAACGGCTGCCCGCCAACCCGGACGGCCACCGCCGCCATGCCGTCGCCCGGCACCCGGACCAGGGCGATGTCGTTGAAGGCCGTCACCTGCTGCCCGGCCACGACACAGTCAACGGCGAGCCGCGGCTCGATCGTGTACTCGCGGGCGTCGATGGCGGACAGCGCGGCTGGCAGGTCAGGCACGTCCACCTCGGCGAGGAAGCCGAGCTTGCCGAGGTTGACACCGAGCACGGGGGAGTGCTGCCCGTCCGCCAGCCGCATGGCGCGCAGCATCGTGCCGTCACCGCCGATGCTCACGAGCAGGTCGCTGCGGCGGGCTAGATCCTCGGCTTGCACCGCTGTCGCCGCGCAGTTCAGCCGGACGATCTCGCTGCC
>Ga0126381_100001779_pt1 | contig 23093 bp, 17 predicted proteins | sample PanSoiMetPlot_28_FD_96465 | JGI IMG/M metagenome (GOLD analysis project Ga0126381, IMG submission 96465) | Tropical forest soil microbial communities from Panama - MetaG Plot_28 | ecosystem: Environmental > Terrestrial > Soil > Tropical forest > Bulk soil | place: Panama | collected 2016-02-17 | reverse complement strand
GAGTGGCAAAACCGGGAGCAGTTCTTTGCGGTGGCTTCCCAGATGATTCGCCGCATCCTGGTAAACCACGCGCGCGCGGAGATGGCGGCCAAACGGGGCGGCGGCAAGACCATGGTCGCGCTCGACCCGGGCGCGGGCGCGGTTCCGCCCGAGCCAGGCCAGCGGGTGGACCTGCTCGCACTGGACGAGTTGCTGGAACAGCTCGCCACGATGGATCCTCAGCAGGCGCGCATCGTCGAGCTGCGGTTTTTCGGCGGCCTTTCGATCGAAGCTGCGGCGCGCGTGCTGGACATCTCGCCGGCCACCGTTAAACGCGACTGGAATATCGCCAAGGCCTGGCTCTATTCGCGGCTGAAGCAGGGCCGCTCGCATGTCGCCTGAACGCTGGGAGCAGGTCAAGCGGATCGTCAACGCCTGCGTAGAGATGGATACGGAGCGGAGGGCGGCGGCGGCGGTAGAGGCGTGCGGCGACGATTCCGAGTTGGCTTCCGCTGTCCGCAGCGTGCTCGATTCCTACACCGAAGCCGGCGAGTTTCTGGAAACACCGGCGGTAGAGCTGAATCGCGGCGGCGACCTGGCGGGGACGGAGATCGGCCCGTACCGGCTGATCGAGCGGATCGGCGAAGGCGGCATGGGCGAGGTTTACCGCGCGGCGCGCGCCAGCGACTTCGAAAAGCGGGTGGCGATCAAGCTCGTGAAGCGCGGCATGGACACCGATTTCGTGCTGCAACGCTTTCGGCATGAACGGCAGATTCTCGCAGAGTTGGACCATCCTAACATCGCCCGGCTGATCGACGGCGGAGCGGCGGGCGGGCGGCCGTACCTGGTAATGGATTACGTGGAGGGGACTCCGATTACCGAGTACGCGGAGAAGCACGGACTCGATACGGAGGCGCGGCTTCGCCTGTTTCGGGCGGTGTGCTCGGCGGTGCAGTACGCGCATCAGAACTTAGTGGTGCACAGGGATCTGAAGGCCGGCAACATCCTGGTGACGGAGGCGGGGGAGCCGAAGCTGCTGGATTTCGGAATTGCCAAGCTGCTGGAGCCGAACGCGGACGCAACCATTGCGCCGATCCGGATGATGACACCGGAGTGCGCCAGCCCGGAGCAGGTGCGCGGCGAGCCCATCACCACGGCGACGGACGTCTACGCACTCGGCGTGTTGCTGTACGATCTCCTGACCGGCCAGCGTCCTTACGGCTTCGAGACGCGGACGCCGGAAGAGATCGCGCGCGTGGTGTGCGAGCAGCAGCCGAAGCGGCCGAGCACCGTGCGCCCGCTGCCGCCCGACCTGGACAATATTGTGCTCAAGGCGATGCACAAAGACCCGAGCCTGCGGTACCGCTCGGTGGCACATCTTTCGGAAGACATACAGCGTTACCTGGAGGGGCGGCCGGTGCTGGCGCGCAAGGACACGTTCCGCTACCGCGCCGGCAAGTTCATCCGGCGTCACAAGGCGGCGACGGCCGCAGCAGTGCTGGCGGTGGCTTCACTGGCGGCGGCAATGGCCGCGACGCTATGGGAAGCTCACGTGGCGCGCCTGGAGCGCGCGCAGGCGGAGCGCCGGTTCCGGCAGGTGCGGGCCTTGACGAACTCGCTGCTGTTCGAGCTGCACGATGCGATCAGGCCGCTGCCGGGGTCGACGCCGGCGCGAAAGCTGATCGTCGACCGCGCGCTCCAATATCTGGACGACCTGGCGCGCGAAGCCAGCGGCGACCTCAGCCTGCGGCGCGAACTGGCCGCGGCATACGTCCGGCTGGGCCGGGTGCAGGGGCAGTTCGGTGAAGCCAATCTGGGCGACGGCCCCGGAGCATCGCGCAGCTTTCAGAAAGCGGTAACGTTGTGGGAGCAGGTGGTGGCGGCGAATCCTTCCTCTGACAACCGCCGGTCGCTGGCGGGCGCGTACGACTACCTTGGAAACGTGAATCCTCTTCCAGCGAAGGAGGAGTATTACCGGAAGGCGCTCGAGATCCGTAAGAAACTGAGTGCGGAGCTGCCTCCGCTTGAGGCGGCCAAAGAGATGGCGAACAGTTACCACAACCTGGGAATGGCGCGGGTGAATCAGGGCGATAACATTGGTGCGCTCGCTCAGTTCCAGAACTACCTGGAAGCTTGCAAGCGAGTAGAAGACACCGAGCCCTCGGCGGGGAACGAGACGTCGCTGTCATTGGCTCACAAAAGAGTGGGAGCCCTTCTGATCCTGCAGGGAAAACTGCTCGACGCGCTCTCTCACTACCAGGCGGCAGCGGAAATTGACCAGAAGCTGATCGAGCAGCAGCCCGACGATGCGGACCTGCGGTTGAACGCGACGTTCGCCCAGAGCGACATCGCCTACATCTATTGGTGCCAGCGGGACCTGAAGCGGGCGCTGGCCGAGTACCACAAGATCGAACCCACGCGCGAGCAGTTGGCTGCCGTGGATCCCAACAACGAGCGCGCCAAATCGAGCTTGACTTCGGTCTATATCCGGATCGGCTGCGTTCTCTCCGAAACCGGCGATTTGAAAGCGGCGGTCCGCTATGGAGATAAAGCCCTGGCGCGGATGGACGGCGACCGCACTCAGGATTATGGTCTGGTGCTGGAGATCGCGAACGCGTACACCACGCTGTCCCCGCGGAGTCCCCGGCCGGGGGACCAACTGGCGCTATGGAAGCGTGCGAAGGACTGGTATACCCGCGCGGCGACGCTGAAGAATGGCGCAGCCGGCCACAATGTGGCAGCCGAGCTTGCGCCGAAAATCGCCCGGTGCGATGCAGCTATCGCGGGCTTGCAATAAGGCTGAGCGAATTTGCGTGGGACAGGTGATCGGTTTGTGTCGCCTCTCGGGCATGCCGAAGCAGACAGGCGGCGAACGGCGAAGGCCTGCCCCATCCTGTTTTTACAAACTTTTCAATATTTCACGGAATAGTCACTCCGCTGCGGCGGTTACGATAAAGTCATGCCCCAGGGGAGACTTGTATCCACCGCGAACGGGACCACCCGCCGGCATTTTTACGTCGGCGCGATTTACGCCACCTGGGCCGTCATCACCGCGGCCTTGGGAATTCCGGCTCTGTTCTACCTCTTTCTTCCTCCCAAAATCAGAGAGCGGCAGGAGTGGACGGAGGTCGGCAGCCTCTCCAACCTGGCCCCCGGCGCTCCGGTGGAGATGGCGTTCCGGCAGAATCGCATCGACGGCTGGAAAATCATTAGCGAAAAAAGCACAGCGTGGGTGGTGAAGCAGACGGACAATTCGGTGGTGGCGTTCGGGCCGCAGTGTACCCACTTGGGCTGCGCCTATCATTGGGACGACGCAAAGCACGAATTTCTGTGCCCCTGCCACAACTCGGTGTTTGCCATGGACGGCCAGGTGATTTCAGGTCCGGCGCCTCGGCCGCTGGACCGTTACGACGTGAAAGTGAACGGCAACACGCTGTTGGTGGGCAAGCTGCATCAGGAGCAGTCATGAGACAGCGCTGGAATCGCATTAACGAGTGGCTGGATCACCGCACCGGCATCCACACGGCGGTGCGGCAGTTTCTTTATGAGGAAATTCCGGCTTCCAGCGGCTGGCACCAGGTGTTCGGCAGCGTGGCGGTGTTTCTGTTCCTCACGCAGGCGTTCACCGGTGTGCTGCTGGCGTTCAACTATGCGCCTACGCCGGGCGACGCCTACAACAGCCTGCGATACATTCTGACGGAACTCACCGGAGGCCGCCTCATCCGCGGGCTGCACCACTGGGGCGCCAGCATGATGATTGCGGTGGTGGTGCTGCACATGATGCAGGTGTTCCTGTACGGCGCCTACAAGAAGCCGCGCGAGGCGACGTGGATCGTGGGCGTGGTGCTGCTGCTGGTGACGCTGGCCTACGGCCTTACGGGATACCTGCTGCCGTGGGACAACCGGGCGTACTGGGGCACGGTGGTGGCAACACAAATTGCGGGGCAGGCGCCGGTGCTGGGCTCTTATCTGACGCGGCTGCTGGGCGGATCGGGACCGGTGGGGGTCGTGACGTTTGCCCGCTTCTACGGACTCCACGTACTGCTGCTTCCGCCGGCCACCCTGCTGCTCATCGGGCTGCATGTTTTCCTGGTGCGCAAGCACGGGGTGGCTCCTGCGCCGGGCGACGAAATCCTACCTCGCAAGCAGTTCTATCCGGTGCAAGTGTTCCAGGACACGGTGGCGATCTTCGTGGCGTTCGCCATTCTGTTCACCTTGGCGGTGGCGGTGCGCGTGCCATTGGAGCAGTTGGCCGACCCCACGGATACCTCTTATGTTCCGCGGCCGGAATGATACTTCCTGTTTTTGTTCCAGACTCTCAAGCTCTTCAACGGGCCGTTGGAGGTAGTGGGGAGTACGGTGCTGCCTGGATTGGCGATTCTGACGCTGATCGCGATTCCATTTCTGGACCGTGGACAGGTGGTGCGGGTGACGCGGCGTTTTGCGGCGATTGGGGTGGTGGTGCTGGCGGCGATCGGATGGACCAGCCTGACGGTGGCGGCCGTTCGCTCAACACCGACAGAGGCCAACGCGACACAGGTCGATTATTCGGCGCCGACGGACTGGATCCAGCTTTCGCCGCAGGAGCTTGCCGGCGTGGCCTACTTCCGCGAGGAGAATTGCGTCAGTTGCCATGCGATCGGGGACCGCGGCGGCTCCATCGGGCCTGACCTGACGCGCACGACGATTCACCGCGATGCGGCGTGGATGATCGAGCATTTTAAACGGCCATCGGTGATGCGGCCGGGCAGCTCGATGCCGGCGATCCAGCTTAGCGATTCGCAATTGAACTCGCTCGCGGCGTTTCTGCTGAAGCTGAATCCCGACAACGCGTCGGCTCTGGACAGCACGCCGGATTTCGCGGCGGTGGGCGCGCTGGTGTACCAGAACAATCACTGCGCGGGCTGCCACAAGATCAATGGCGTCGGGATGACGGTCGGGCCACCGTTGAATGGGCTGGCGAAGCGCCAGACGCGCAGTTGGGTCGTGGCACACTTCGCGGATCCGCAGAAGCTCTCGCCGGGAACGGTCATGCCGCCGTATAAGTTGTCTCAGAAAGATCTGGACAATCTGACGGCGTATTTGTTCTCGCTGCCCGAATAAGAACAAACTCTCCTAAAACCGCAAAGAAAACACTTGGTTTCTTTGCGTTTTGCGAGAGCCTTTAAAATGGGATTAGTGCTCTCCGGTTTCGATCCCTTAGTCGCCGAATGGTTCAGCGCGCGTTTCGGGAACGCGACGGAACCACAACTGCGCGGGTGGCCGGAGATCCGGGCGGGAAACGACGTGCTTATCTCCGCGCCTACGGGGTCGGGCAAGACGTTGGCGGCATTTCTGGTGGCGATCGACGCGCTGGTGCGACGGGCGCGGGAAGGGCCACTGCCGGACCAGACGGAAGTGGTTTACGTCTCGCCGCTGAAAGCGCTGAGCAACGACGTCCACAAGAACCTTGAGGTGCCGCTGGCGGAGATCCGCGCGCTGGCGGAAGAACGGGGCATCGCCCTGGCTCCCATCCGCACCGCACTGCGCACGGGCGATACGCCGCAGTGGGAGCGGCAGCAGATGACGAAATCGCGACCGCACATCCTGGTGACGACGCCGGAATCGCTTTACATTCTGCTGACGGCGGCCAAGCCACGGGAGATGCTGGGGCGGGTTCGCACGCTGATTGTGGACGAGATCCATGCGGTCGCAGACGATAAGCGCGGGTCGCACCTCAGCCTGACGCTGGCGCGGCTCGACCGCCTGGTGGAGCAGAGCGGATGTCCCAAACCGCAGCGCATCGGGCTTTCGGCAACGGTGAAGCCGATTGAAGAGGTCGCGAGTTTCCTGAGCGACGCCGCTCGCATTGTGAACGTGGGACACCGGCGCGAGATGGACCTGGCCGTGGAGGTGCCTCGCGACGAGCTGGGCCCGGTGGTTTCCAACGAGATGTGGGGCGAGATCTACGACCGCGTGGCTGCGCTGATCCGCGAGAACCGCACCACGCTGGTGTTCGTGAACACGCGGCGGCTGGCGGAGCGCGTGGCGCACCACCTGGCCGAGCGGCTGCGCGAGGGCGCGGTGCTGCCGCACCATGGAAGCCTGTCGCGTGCGCTGCGCATGGACGCGGAGCGGCAGCTCAAGAATGGCGAGCTGCGCGCCGTGGTCGCTACGGCATCGCTGGAGCTCGGCATCGACATCGGAACGGTGGACCTGGTGGTGCAGATCGGCTCGCCGCGATCGATCGCGGTGGCGCTGCAACGCGTGGGACGCGCCGGCCACTGGGTGGGCGCGATGCCGAAGGGACGCATCTTCGCCACTACGCGCGATGAACTCGTGGAGTGCGCGGCGGTGGTGCGGGCCATCAAGCGCGGGGAACTCGACCGGTTGGAGATGCCGCACAACGCGCTCGACATCCTGGCGCAGCAGATGGTGGCGGCCTGCGCTGCGGAAGATTTCGGCGAGGACGAACTGTTCGACCTCGTCCGGCGCGCGTGGTCTTATCGCACGCTGGAGCGGCGCGACTTCGATGCGGTGCTGGAGGTTCTTTCCGAAGGCATCTCGACGTCGCGCGGTCGCGCCGGAGCGTATCTGCATCGTGACGCGGTGAACCGGCGGTTACGCGGACGGCGCGGCGCGCGGCTGACAGCGATCACGTCGGGCGGAGCGATTCCGGAAACGGCGCAGTACTTAGTAGTGGAGGAGCCGGAAGGGCGAACGGTCGGCACGCTCGATGAGGACTTCGCGGTGGAAAGCCTGGCGGGCGACGTGTTTCTGCTGGGAACGACCTCGTGGCGTATTAAACGGGTCGAGCAGGGCCGGGTGCGGGTCGAGAACGCGCACGGTGCGGCGCCGGGCCTTCCGTTCTGGCTGGGAGAGGCGCCGGGCCGCACGGACGAGCTTTCGCGCGAGGTAGCGCGGCTCCGCGAGGATCTGTACCGCGACTGCAGCGCTTCGCCCGCTTACGCTGGCGGCTCCGCTATGAGCACCCACAGCGGAGCCGCAGCTTGCTGCCCGGCCGTGGGGGAGCGGGATCTAGATCACGAATGTGGGTGGCAGCAGGAGTGTGGGCTCGACCGTCTAGGCGCGGAGCAGCTGCTGGAGTACGTGCGCGCAGGGCGCGCGGCCCTGGGCGCGATGCCTTCGACGGAGCGGGTGGTGGCCGAGCGGTTCTTCGACGAAGGCGGCGGCATGCAGCTTGTCATTCACGCTCCGTTCGGCGCGCGCATCAATCGGGCTTGGGGACTTGCGCTCAGGAAGCGCTTCTGCCGATCTTTCAATTTCGAGCTGCAGGCCGCTGCAACGGACAACGGCATCGTGATTTCGCTGGGCGAGCAGCACTCGTTTGCGCTGGAGATCGTTTTCGAGTTTCTGCGGCCGGAGACGGTTGAGCCGGTGCTCACGCAAGCGATGCTGGTGGCGCCGATGTTCGGAGCGCGGTGGCGTTGGAATGCGACGCGGGCGCTGGCGATTCCGCGATACACCGGCGGCCGCAAAGTTCCGCCGCCGATTCAGCGGATGAAGGCCGACGACCTGATGGCGGCCGTCTTTCCCGATCAGGCGGCATGTCCCGAAAATCTGGAAGGCGATGTGCGAATTCCCGATCATCCCCTGGTGAAAGAGACGATCGAGAACTGCCTGTTCGAGGCGATGGACCTGAACGGGCTGCGGGAAGTTCTGCGGCGGATCGGCGATCGGCGGATCGAGACGGTGGCGATCGACACGCCCGAGGCTTCGCCGTTTTCGCACGAGATTCTCAATGCGAATCCGTACGCGTTTCTGGACGATGCTCCATTGGAGGAGCGGCGGGCGCGCGCCGTGCAGTTGCGAAGCACGCTCCGGACCGATTTTGCGGAGGGCGCAGGCGCACTGGATCCTGCGGCGATCGCGCAGGTGGCGGAAGAAGCGTGGCCGCCCATGCGAGACGCTGATGAGTTGCACGAGGCGCTGCTAAGCCTGTGCGTGCTGCCGGTAGATTCTGCGATCTGCCACCCGGTTGGTAGGCTGCCAATGGCAACCGCCTGCCCTACGTCGGACGAAGGGTTGGAGGCACTGGCGGCAACGGGGCGCGCGGCGGTGCTGAGTGTGAAAGAACGGCCGTTTGCCGTCGCGGCGGAACGGCTGGAACTGGTGCGGCGAGTGTATCCGGATGGCGCAATCGAGCCGACGATCGTCGCGCCGCCATCGAATCGCACCATTCCCGAGTCGGAGGAAGGGTGCGCGGCGGAGATTCTGCGAGGATGGTTTGAGTGTTCCGGGCCGGTCAGTGGACAGGCGCTGGCCCGCGATCTGGCTATGCCGCACGATCTGGTGGAGCAGGCGCTGGCGCAACTGGAGGCCGAAGGCCAGATCCTCCGGGGCCAGTTTACGGGCGGCGGTGAGGTGGAATGGTGCCATCGGCGGCTGCTGGCCCGCATTCACCGGCTGACGATCGGACGCCTGCGGCGCGAAATCGAGCCGGTGACCACCACGGAGTTTTTCGCGTTTCTACGGCGGTGGCAACACCTTTCGGCAGGCAGCCAACTGCACGGCGTGGACGGCACGCTGGAAATCGTGCGGCAGTTGCAGGGGTGCGAATTCGGAGCCGCGGACTGGGAGTCTGAAGTGCTGCCGCGTCGCGTGGCGGGCTACCGTCCGGAGTATCTCGATCAACTTTGCCTGGCGGGCGAGGTGGCGTGGGGACGCGTTTCGCCGCACCCGGCGTTCGAGCGCTTGGCGATGGCAACGGAAGGAGACGCTCCGCACCGTTCGCCGCGGGTGCGGCCCACCCGGGTAGCGCCGTTGGCCATTTTCTTGCGCGACGACGCTGGTTGGCTGCTGGCAGGACCTGGCGGCGCGGAGGACGCTTCCGTCGCCGAGTCCCTTTCGCATCCGGCGCGCGACGTGCTGGCGGTGCTGGAACATCGCGGAGCCTCCTTCTTTGCCGACTTGACGCGTGCCACCGGGCGGCTGGCCAGCGAAGTAGAGGACGCGCTGTGGGAACTTGTGACGGCGGGCCTGGCGACCGCGGACGGTTTCGAGAATCTGAGGGCGCTGCTCGATCCGAAGCGGCGGCGAGGAGAAGGCAAAGGCCGGAGCGCGCGGCCGCGGCATGCTCCGGGCCGGTGGACGTTGCTGCGGCACACGGCGGCGGCGGACGGACGAAACGTAGAGACCTTCGCGCGGCAGTTGCTGGCGCGGTGGGGAATTCTGTTTCACGACGCGGCGGTGCGCGAACCGTTGGCGCCCGCTTGGCGTGACCTGCTGGTAGAGCTCCGCCGCATGGAACTGCGCGGCGAAATCCGCGGCGGGCGCTTTGTGGCGGCGTTTATGGGCGAGCAGTTCGCGCTGCCGGAAGCCGTGGATCTGTTACGCTCTGTCCGCCGGACAGGCACGGATGGCGACGCCGCGATGCCGGTTGGGCCCGGACCTTGGGCGGCGCTGGAACAAAGAGCGATTCACGCGGCGAATTAGTGCGAGCTCTGCTCGCATGGAGGGCCCGGAGGGCGCCCCCATGCCGGCCGCAGGCCGCCAGCCTGCACCACTTGGCTTAGAACTGGAACCCGAGGCTCACTTGCAGCGTCCGTGGCGCGACGAAGTGGGTGCCGCTGAAGGTCGACAGGAAGTTGTAAAGCGCCACGTAATTCGACATATTGTAGACCGCGACTTTGGCCGTCATGTGGACCGGTTCGGTGTGCAGCAGGTTGTCGCTGCCCACGGCCAGGTCGAAGATGTGACGGGGGGCGATGCGCGGCGGGTTCGTATCAGGGTTGAACGTCCCGGGTGCGGGGATAATCACGCGCGAAGCACCGTAAGTGGAGGAACAACTCGTGATCGGGCTGAGAATCGTGGCCTGCTGCCCTCCGCAGTAAAAGCCGATGGCGGCCTGTTGGGCGCCGGTCAGGCCCAGCACGGAAGCGAGGTCGGGGACGTTGCCTGCGACGCCGCCGCTATCGTAGCGCCAGGTGAAATCGATCCAGGGCGTGTTCTTGTTTTTCTGGTAGCGGAGATTGACGGTTTGCTCGTAGACTTCGTCGTGATCGATGCGGAACACGCTGACATCGACCGGCGAGTTGAAGATTAGACCGCCAGTCTCGGGGCCGAAGAAGCGCGCGCGCGTGTGGCCAAGCGTCCACTGCGCCTGAAAGCCTTTGATGTTGGAAGTAGAGACGCGGCCCGAGACGCCGTCAAGCTTCGACTTACGCCAGGAAATGGGGAACGTGATCGGCGTGTTGAAGAGCACGTCAAAGTCGTATGCGGTGTCGGTGAACTTCCAGAAGTAGCTGGCATCCACGATGACGTACTTTCCAATGGTCTGCTGGATGCCGGTATTGTACTGGTTGCGGGTGCCAGGCTTCAGCGGAACCGACGCGTAAGCGCCAAAGACGTTGCTGGCGAGGCCTCCCGTGCCCGCAGCGCTGGAAAGCAGGAGGTTCTCGTTGTACGGTGTTTCGAAGGTGCGCGAGTACGAGGCGCGCAGTACCGTCCCGGTGCGTTTGATCAGATAGGAGCCGCCGCCGCGCGGCTCGACGCCCGTTGCCTCGCTCAGGCCGTTGTACTGATCGATGCGCAGGCCGCCGTTAAGCGTCAGGTTTCCGATACTGTACGAGTCCTGCACGTAGACTGCGTATTCGTTGATGTTCCCGGCATCGCGGAAGTGGAAGAGACTGCCGCCGCGAGTGAGATCGTAAGGCACCAGGCCGGGCTGAAGATTAGGGTTCGCCAGAAGACCTAGCGCGGCGCAGCCGGCCGGATTGGTGAGGCTGGCGGGGCCGGCAGCGTTTCCGGCGGCGTTCAGGCAAATCGGGTTGAAGCCGAAGTCCGTGATACCGAGCGTGAAATTTTCATAAAGGCGGGTCTGCTTTTCCTCCGTACCGGCCTTGAAGGTATGGTGGCCGATGGCCGAGGAAACATCGGCGCGCACGCCCCAATTCAGCAAGTGGCGGTCTTGCGACAGAGTCGCGGGCAGGTCGGCGAAGGGATTCCGGCTCGAATAGTAGTTCACGAAATCGCGCCGGACCCAGGGATTCACGGTGATTAACGTCTTCGCGCCGAAGGTGTGCTGGTAGCCAGGAGCGATGTTGAAACTGAGCACGCGCTGGCGCTGGTCCTGGTTGGGCTGGTCGTAAGTGTTGGGGATCTGAAACCAGTTGCGGGCGGCAAACAGATCGAGGTGGAAGACGTCCTGGCCGCCGGGCTGATAATCGACGCGATCGAAGATAGTTTCGTTATTGCCGATGTCGTGCATCGGGTAGAATTCGGGGCTGTCGAGGAAACGGCCCGAGCGGTCGGTATCGAACACGCTGAAGTTGCCGAACTTGGCGCCGCCCATACCGATGGAGGCCTCCTCGGCGATATCACCGAAGGAGCCGTAGGTAGCGTCGAACTGTCCGAACGGCTTATGGCCGAGACCGCTCTTCGTGGCGGCATCGACCACCAGGCTGGTCTTGTCGCCGTATTGCGCCGACGGCATGCCGGTGATCAACTCCATGGATTGGATAGCGTTGACCGGCATCTGCGTGGAGAATGCTTTGCTTTGCTGATCGCTGATGGTCTGGCCATCGATCACATAGGTGGTCTGGGCATGATCGCCCAGCGGGTGAAAGAAACCGTTGGAGTCGGCGACCACACCGGGCGTGCTCAGCGTGATGGCGCTGCTTAATCCCGAGGCCGGTGAGGACAGCGGGAGGGTGGCAAGAGCGTTTTCATCCACGTCGTTGTGCGCCACCGGCACGTTCTCGACAATCACGCCGCTGGCTTGGACGTCAATACTCGTCTGGGCGCCGGCAAGTTCCAGCTTCACGTCCACGTTCATCGGTACAGTAGTGTGCACCTGCACCTGCTGCGTGGACGTTGCGAACCCCTCGGCCTTGACTTCCAGGTGGTAGATGCTGAGCGGCACGTTGGCAAACTTGAATGTGCCGGACTGGTCTGTGCTAGCGGTCTGTTTGTAATTGGAAACGGGGTTGGACAATGTAACGGTGGCGCCGGCAATGGCGGCGGCCGAGGGATCCGTAATGGTTCCGGTAATCGTGCCGGCGCTGATACTCTGACCAAGTCCCGGGTGGGGGTGCCAACACAACAGCGCGATCCATGCGACCGCCGTAAGAGCAACAACCTTCATTCGCTTCTCCTGAGTTCGTTTTCGCTAAAAATCATGATCGGGCACCCGGAACCGAAAGGCTTCCGAGGCGCGCGACCGCCGAAGTTGCGAAGCGGAACTAAGCGGGAGGCGCACGGGAACAACTGGTGGCGATCAGAACGTCGTGGGTGTCGGCTACTTCGATGGCGGACGCGAACCATGCCACCGGCAATACAGGCGCGAGCGAGATCGCGACGGTGGTTTGGAGGAACGGCAGCGGGCCTGCATGGCAGAGCAGGCAGCAGTGCTCAGACGAGTGGTGCTCGCTATGCTGAAGCGCCAGCGCCGACGATTGCGCCCATACTACGAGGCAGAGAATGCAGAGGACCAGCAACGCACGTCTTCGGCAGTCTTCTCTAAGCCCCATCTGGGGACTAGTATAGCGGTAAACGGCGTCCCCGTACGATGGGTTTGGGGTGTTTTCGGGCGGGAAGGCAGACACAACACGCTTGTAAAAGGCGATGAGCGGGAGCCGGGTAGCTCCCGCGATTGGGAATGTCTTAGGAATACTCAGATACGGGAGACGTTCTCAGCTTGCAGCCCCTTGGGGCCCTGCTTCACCTCGAATTCCACCTCCGCGCCTTCGTCCAGGGTGCGATAGCCATTGGCCTGAATCGCGGAAAAATGGACGAATACATCGTCGCCGCTGGCTCTCTGGATGAAACCATAGCCCTTTGCGGCATTGAACCACTTTACGATACCTTTTTCCTTCACTTACACTTCTCCTCAATCGTTGTTTCGTCGTGCTCTTGGGTTTCTTGGAGACCGGGGAAGGAAATTCCGAGGCTTGCTAAGAACGATCCAGGCGCGGCCAAACAATTCGATCAAACTGCGTAGGGTATTCTCTCAGATAGCGGCTGTATGGTCAAGCACGTTTCGATGAGCGTTTCGATGAGCGAACAGCGTTTAGTGGAGGCCGTGCGCCGCCGCGCGTTGGCGGCGCGAATCCGCAGCACAGGCGTCGTGCTGGGGATCGGCGACGATTGTGCGATCTTTCGGCCGCAATACGGTGAAGAGTTAATGTTTACCACCGACATGCTGATCGAAGGAACGCACTTCACGCGATCGGGCCACACGGCGATGGACGCGGGGTGGAAGGCGCTGGCGCGCGGCCTGAGTGACATCGCAGCGATGGGCGCCGAGCCGCGCTTCTGCCTGGTATCGCTGGCGTTGGCTCCCTGGTGCGGATCGAAGTGGGCGGACGGCTTTTTTCGCGGACTGCTGCTTCTGGCGCGCCGCACCGCGACTGTGCTGGCGGGGGGAGATCTTTCTCATGCCGAACGGGTAGCGTGCGACGTGGTGGTTTGCGGAGCGGCCCCCCAAGGCCGCGCGCTGCGGCGGTCAACGGCGCACGCGGGCGATGCGATCTATGTCTCAGGATGGCACGGCGGGTCGGCGCTCGGGCTAGCGTCGCGAAGCCCAAAAGCGCGGAGCCGACATCTGCGGCCGGAGCCGCGGCTGGCGTTGGGCCGGTTTCTGCGCGAGCGTGTGGGCGCGTCGGCGGCGATGGACTTGAGCGACGGAATCTCGCTTGACCTGCATCGACTGTGCCTTGCCTCCGGACTGAGCGCGGAAATCGGGGCGCCGCCGCGATTCCCCGGCGCGAGCCTGGAGCAGGCGCTGCACGGCGGCGAAGATTACGAACTCCTCTTCACGGTACCGGAGACGGCGCGCGTGCCGCGCGAGTTTCAAGGCATTCCGCTGACACGAATCGGTACGATGCGCAAGGGACGGGCGGGCGCGGTGAAGCTGGATGGCAGGCGGCTCCCGCCTCTCGGTTACGATCACTTCCGAATGGAGCCTGGAGCATGACTCTTCCCGATGCCGGCGTGGTGCTCGATTTGATCGAGGCCTTCCGGCGTTCCAAGACGCTGTTTACGGCGGTCCGCCTGGGCGTTTTCGATCGGCTGCAAAAAGGGCCGGCCGGGTCGGCGGATCTGGCGGCGGAATTCGGCGCGAATCGAGACGCGCTGGAGCGGCTGCTGGACGCTTGCGCGGCACTCGGGCTGCTGGAAAAGGTAGCCACCGTGTATCGCAACCTCCCTGTGGCGGAGCACTATCTATGCAGCGACAGCCCGCACACGATGCACGCGTACATCGTCTATTCCGACGAGGCGCTGTACCCGATGTGGACTCACCTGGAGAGCGCGGTGCGTGAAGGCACTCCACGTTGGGGCCAGACCTTCGGGGTCGGGGACGCGATCTTCAGCGGGTTCTTCCGCACCGAGGCTGCCATGCGCGACTTCCTGCAAGGTATGCACGGATTCGGCATGCTGACGTCGCCGCGAGTGGTGGAGGCTTTCGATCTCAGCCGCTTCCGCACGATAGTCGATCTGGGCGGCGCCACGGGGCATCTGGCAATGGCGGCATGCGAGCGGTATCCGGATATGCGCGGTGTGGTGTTCGATCTGCCGCAGGTAGTGGCGATGGTCGGCACGTCACATGGGCGCGTGGAATTCCGGGCGGGCGACTTCTTCGAAGACGAGTTGCCGGAGGGCGACCTCTACGCCATGGGCCGCATCCTCCACGACTGGGGCGAAGACAAGATCCATCGCCTGCTGACCCGCATTTTTGCGCGGTTGCCGGTGGGCGGCGGCGTGCTGGTTGCGGAAATGCTTTTGGCGGAAGACGGTGTGGGTCCAGTACCGGCCAATTTGCAGTCGCTCAACATGCTGGTGGTGACCGAAGGCAGGGAGCGTAGTCTGGAGCAGTATCGGCGACTGCTGGAGCAGGCAGGATTTAGCGGAGTCGAGGGGCGGCGTACGGGAGTCGCGCTGGACGCGGTGATGGCGGCCAAAGAGTGAATTCCAGAATGCTATGTCTATAATCGAACCTTCTTTTTCGCCGGGGATGGGATGGGCAGGTTCCTCTCTGGATGCTTCGTTGAGGAAAGCCCGGCTCGTGAACCGGGCCTTCCCAGCCAAGCGGAAAGCAGGACCACCTTGTGGTCCGAGTGCTGGTAACGGTCGTCCGGAAATGGACGGGTCTCACGGTACTGATCGTTTTGCCTCGTAAGAGGAAGCCGTAAGAACCGTGGCGGGGACCGGAGTAGCCCCCCGCTGCCAACGTTATCCGCCAGACTCTGCGGGGTCAATCGCCTAACGGAGCCGCTAACAGCTTCGCTATGAGCGCGGTCCGGTCGATGATCCGGCTCGTCAGGATGCTCTCGTTGACGGCGTGCGCGCCTTCGCCTACGGCCCCGAGACCGTCGAGCGTGGGAACGCCGAGAGCGGCGGTGAAGTTGCCATCGGAGCCCCCGCCGGTGAGCGATTCCTCCAGCTCCAGACCCATCGGGCGCGCCAGTTGTTGCGCGGTGCCGAAGAGCCGCACGATGCCCGCCGACCGCTCCATTGGGGGCCGGTTGAGTCCGCCCGTCACTTCGATCGTGCAGCGTCGGTCGATCGGCTTCAGCGAGCGGAACTTCTTCTCGAGAGCGGGCGCGTCTTTTAGCCGCAACACGCGGATGTCGATTTCCGCGTGCGCCTCGGCCGCCACCACGTTTGACCGCGTTCCGCCGGAGATCACGCCTGGGTTCACGGTGATGCCTCGGTCGAGCTGTGTAAAAGCGGATATGCGGTCGATCTGCCGCGAGAGTTCCAGGATTGCGCTCGCGCCCGCGGAAAAATCCACGCCCGCATGAGACGCACGTCCACGTACTGTGACTGTGAAATCTCCGACGCCTTTGCGGGCGGTCTTGAGCTTTCCTTCGATGCCTGTGCCCGGTTCCAGCACCAGCACCGCTTTGCTGCGGGCGGCGTTCTTTTCCGTGAGGGGACGCGACGATTCGCTTCCCACCTCTTCATCGGAATTGAGCTGCAGCAGCACCTTGGAAGGCGCCGGAATTTCCAGGTCGCGCAACGCCCGCACGGCGAACACGAAGAATGCGATCCCGCCCTTCATGTCGAGTACGCCAGGGCCCCAGAGGCGGCCCTTCTCCTCGCGGAACGGCATGGAGCGCAGCGTGCCCAGCGGCCATACAGTATCCGAGTGGCCGAGCACCAGAATCTGCCCATTCTTCTTGCGGCCGGGCAGTTGCGCTTCGGCGGTGAGATGGCGGCCGAAGCTTCCGCCAGCGTGCGTTTTCACGCGGGCGAGTGGCGCGAGGGTATCGCTCGCCAGTTCCACAAAGCGGTTCACCGCCGCCGGGTCATCCGACGGCGATTCGCACTCCACCAGTTGACGAATCAGCGCCGTAATTTCGGATTGCAAGCCCTGAAGATGTCGGAATATAGAGTCCACGGCTGCTATAATAGCCGCTTCCATGGCCATTTTGGATATCAACGAAATACGGGCGATCTTGCCGCATCGCTATCCGTTTCTCCTGGTCGACCGCATCGTGGAGATGGAACCCGAACGCATCGTCGGGATCAAGAACGTGACGTCGAACGAGCCGTTTTTCATGGGCCATTTTCCCGATTTTCCCGTGATGCCGGGTGTCTTGATTGTAGAAGCCATGGCACAGACCGCCGGCGTGCTGGTGCTCAAGACCATTCCCGACCGGGCCAACAAACTGGTGCTGCTCGTAGCCGTGGAGTATGCGCGTTTCCGCCGGCCGGTGGTGCCTGGCGATTCGCTGCGCATGGAAATGAAGGTCATCAAACGGAAGGCCAGCGTGGCCAAAATGGCGGGCGTGGCCACGGTGGACGGGCAGGTGGTGGCAGAAGCCGAAGTGATGTGCAAACTGGCGGACAGGGAAGAGAAGCAGGCTGCCGAAGTCTAATGCCGATTCACTCCTCCGCGATCGTCGATCCGCGGGCACGCGTGGCGGAAACCGCCGAGGTCGGGCCTTACTGCATTCTCGGAGCCGAAGTTGAAATCGGCGCGCGGACTCGTCTGCTGGCGAACGTCTACCTGGAGGGGCCGACGTGGATCGGTGAAGATAACATTTTTTTCCCGTACAGCACGGTCGGCGTGGCGTCACAGGACCTGAAGTACAAGAGCGAACGGGCAGAAACGCGCATCGGCGACCGTAACCGGATCCGCGAATTCGTGACGATTCATCGCGGCACGCAGGGCGGAGGACTCGTCACATCGATCGGCAGCGACAATCTGCTGATGGCCTACACGCATATCGCGCACGATGTTCGCATAGGCGACCACTGCATTCTGGCAAACGGCGCAGCGCTGGCGGGCCACGTGACGGTGGGAGATTGGGTGGACATCAGCCCCTACAGCGGCGTACACCAGTTCTGCCGCATCGGACGCCATGCTTTCATCGGCCCGTACAGCGTGGTGGTGCAGGACGTGATGCCCTACTCCACGACCGTCAGCGAGCGGCCCATCAAGACGTTCGGGGCAAATCGCGTGGGGTTGGAGCGCCGCGGCTTTGAAACAGCAACGATAGAGGCATTGCAGACCGCGTTCCGCCTGCTGACGCGCGCCCAGCTCAATACCACACAGGCCATCGACCGCATCCGCGCCGAGGTGGCGCCCTGCACCGAAGTGGACGAGCTGATCGAGTTCATCCGCTCCTCGGAACGCGGCGTGATCAAGTGATGCGGTACGGTCTGATCGCAGGAAACGGCCGGTTCCCGCTGCTGGCGCTGGAGAGCGCCCGCCGCCTGGGACACGACGTCACCGTGGTGGCGATCGAGGAAGAAGCCTCGCGCGAAGTGGAGGCGCTCGCGCCGCGCTGCTACTGGATCTCGCTGGGGCAGCTCGGCAAACTGATCGACATTCTCAAGCGGGAAGGCATCACGGAGGTCGCCCTGTGCGGCCAGGTGAAACACGCCAAGATCTTCTCGTCGATCGTGCCGGACTGGCGGCTGGTGAAGCTGCTTGCGAGCCTGCCCTCGAAGAACACCGACGGGCTGATCGGCGGTGTGATTCGCCTTCTGGAAGGCGAGGGCATTCACCTTCGCGATTCCACAGAGTTGCTGAAGCCGCTGCTGGCCAAAGCCGGTCCGATGACGCGGCGCAAGCCCTCGAAAGAGGAGATGACAGACGTGGACTACGGCCGTCGCGTGGCCAATGCGCTCGCGGGCTTCGACGTAGGGCAGAGCGTGGCCATCTGCGAGCGGGCCTGCGTGGCGCTGGAAGCGATGGAAGGCACGGACGCTATGTTGCGCCGCGCAGCAGCACTTGTAAACGGACGGCGCCTGGCGCTGGTGAAAGTGGCGCGCCGCCGCGAGCACTTGTTGTTCGACGTGCCGGTGGTGGGCTACGACACCATTCCCGTCATGCGCGAAACGGGAACGACGGTGCTGGCCGTGGAGGCCGGGCGCACCTTGCTGCTCGACCGCGACCGGATGTTGGACGCTGCCAACGAAGCAGAGATCGCGATTTTCGGATTGGAACATGTCTAGGACCCGATTAGCCGTGGTCGGCTGTGGCCAGTTTGGCCGCAATCACTGCCGCGTGGCGCAGGAAGCAGCGCGGGCCGAGTTGGTAGCGGTCGTCGATATCGACGCCGGCCGGGCCGCGGAAGCGGCGGCGCACCACAATGCGCAGCCGTCCACCGATGCCGCCGAACTGGCCGGCCGCGTCGACGCGGCGGTGGTCGCGGTTCCCACGACGGCGCACGAACCGGTGGCGTGCGCGCTGATGGCCGCCGGAATCGACGTCCTGGTGGAGAAACCGATCGCTCCAGACCTCGACGCCGCCGACCGCCTGGTGGAGTGCGCAGCGCGGTTCGGGCGTATCCTGCAGGTGGGACATCTGGAGCGGTTCAATCCCGCAGTGGCGGAATTGGAGCGCCGGGCGACGCTGCCGCTGTTTTTCGAAATTCACCGCATGAATCAGTTCAGCCCGCGGAGCCTCGATGTGGATGTGGTGCTCGACCTGATGATTCACGACGTGGACATCGTGCTGGCTCTGGCCGCCGCGGAACCTTCGGAGATTCGAGCCGCGGGCATCTCCATCCTCTCCGAAAAGGTGGATATCGCCAACGTCCGGCTGCAGTTTCCGAACGGCTGCGTGGCGAATCTGACGGCCAGCCGCGTCTCCACGGAGCGGATCCGCAAATTGCGGCTTTTCCAGCCGCAGCAGTATCTGTCGCTCGACTATGGCCGGCAGGACCTGGCGATTTTCTCGGTGGGGGATAACCGGCAGATCGGTTTTGAACAGGCCCAGGTGGCGAAATCCGAGCCCCTGAAGTTACAGCTAGATGCGTTTTTAGATGCCGTGAAAAACCGAAATCTGGTGAAATGTTCGGGTTCCGCGGCGCGTCAAACTTTGGGAGTGGCGCTGGCAATTCTTGATAAGATCAAAGAGCACTCGGAAATTGTCTCGCGCACCCTGGTCGCCGGATGGAAACGGTAGTTCAATCGCCGCCCCAAGATGCGGAACTGCACCTGCTCGTCAACGTTGCTGAGGCCTGGGGTGATTCCGGCCGGTCCGTGCGGCAGCGCAAAGCCGCGCTTGGAGCCATTCTTTTCCATGCGGCTGTAATCGGCCTTCTGGTCTCAATACCGCCGAGTGTGCTCAAGCCTGAGCCGCCCGTTCCTGAACCCGAACCGCTGATCATGCCGTTGGCGCCGACTCCGCTGACCCAAAAAGCGCCCAATCGGGGGAAGGTGATGGCGCAGTTTCAGGTGCAAACGCCCTCCGTGCCGCGGCCCAAACTGGACGCTCCGCCGGCGCCACCGGCTTCCCACGAGACGCCGCGCCCGGCGCGGATCCCGGAGGCACCGCCGCCGCCTCCCACGAGTACTAGCGCCCAGGCCGCGTTGCCGGAACCGCCGCCCATGGCTTCTGCCGCGAAGCCGCCGGTGAAGAACGATGTGCCTTCATTCGGCCAGATGCCCGTGCCGCCTCCGCAGATCCAGACCGAAGAAAAGCCGAAGCTGGCGCTGGAACCCGTGGGTCGCCGTCCAACCGCTACCGCGCCGACCGGCCGCGTGCCCATGCCCCACAACCTATCGCAGAGCGTTCAGGATGCCTTCCATGGCCCGGGCGCCGGAGGCAGACAGGCGGTAGGCGATGCCGGCGCGTTCGACAACAATGTTTGGGGCGGCATCACCAGCTCGCCGTCGCCGGGCATCCAGGGAGCCGGCGTGGAGCTGAAGAGCGATGCCATGGGAATCGACTGGCGACCGTACCTGAACGAAATCCTGGAAATTGTGCGGCGTAACTGGACGGCAGTGTGGCCGGAAAGTGTCCGGATGGGCCTGCGGGGGAAGACAGCATTGCAACTTGCGATCGTGCGAGATGGCGGCGTGGCGCACTTGGTTTATGCGGAGCATTCCGGTTCGCACCCGCTCGACGAAGCGGCGGTTGCAGGCGTGAGCGCGTCCAACCCCCTGCCTCCGCTGCCGTCCGATTTCAAAGGCGACCGCATCGTGGTGCAGTTCAACTTCGTCTACAACATGCCGAAGCGTTAGGGTACTTCATGAACAAGAGATTCTGGGCGGCCATGGCCGCCTACGCAGCGATTGCGATCCTGGCGGCCCTCACGCTGGATGGCGGCCTGCTGCGCAATGGCGTGTGGGTACTAATGGCGTTTTTCGCAGTGAAGTCGTACATCGCGTACCGAGCGGGTTGGACGCAATCAAGCGATCGGGAGCATGACGTGCATGAGGGAAAAGAATCCACCGGTGAAGATGTGGACCGGTAGCGTCCCTGGCAGCGCGTCCGCGGGAATCTGGAACGTCAATTCATAGGACGCCTGGCGAGAAGGGCCGCGCCAGAGTCACCGGATAACCGCGGGTGCCAAGAACCACTTGCATAGCGCCAGACTGCTGGGTGTGGTATGGCGGCGCCGCCGGCGCAGTAATATTCAGCCCCGTCACGTACAGCTTGACCGTATCGCCTGCCTGCGCGGGCTGTGATCCAACTACACCGGTGCGACGCGCGATAAAATAGGAGGTTCACCACGGGAGGAAGATTTGTCGTTTGCGCGCGAGCTTTGGGCTTTTTTGAGGATTCGAAAGAAGTTCTGGCTTCTGCCGGTCATTGTCATGGCCCTGGTATTCGGCGCCTTCCTGATCCTCGCGCAGAGCTCCGCCATCGCTCCGTTCATTTATACGTTGTTCTGAAGCTCGACCGCTCCCTTCGGGAGCGGGGCCCTGCTACCAGCACCAGTGCCCCGCACAGCAGGAGCGCTGCGATGCGAATGAAACGCGCAACTCCGATTTCCGCGCCGCCGTTGTATTCCAGATCGATGGTACATGCGCCGGCGCAATCAGGGTGGAGCACCATCAGCCCCAGACCGTCGCTGGTGAGCGGGATTTCTCTGCCGGCCGACCGCGCGTGCCAGCCGCGATCGTAGCTCACCTGCACCGAGATTACATCGCCGGGCGCTGCGGTGGCGGCAATGCGCGCTCTGCTCTGCCCCATCCAATGCATCTCCGCGAGTGGGAATTGCGGATTGTCCAGCGCCGCCACGTATTTCTCCAATGCTGCGACGTCGAGCCCGTCCTTCGGACGCTCGTCGAGTGAAACCACGTCGGGCGGCCGCATCACGTGCGCCAATGAGGTGGACCGCTGGGGCACGCGATAGATCGCAACTCCGCCGCCCTGCCACAAGACCGGCAGCAGTCCATCGAATTTCCGCGGGTTCCAGAACGGCTTGAAATATTCGCGCGAGCCCGGTCCGCTCACCTCCACCGCCTGCACGCCGAACGCTTGCAGCCACAGCAGTGACACCGCTCCCTCGCGCGCTCCCATATTCTGGCCGGTGTAGATGGAGTAGAGAGCGATGCGCTCTTCCCAGCTCGGGATGCCTTGGTCGCAGCAGCCGCTGAGTTGCGGCGTGTCAGTGAACGCATTCATCCAGAAAGAGACGGAGCCGGGCGCGAAGACGCGCCCGCCCGCCATATTGCGGTCGAACCAGATGGACGACTGGTATTCCTCCGTTCCACGAATGTCGATCGGCTGGATATAGCGGCCGGCGTGAACGGTGTTGATCGCCGTGAGCGCCGCCACCAGCGCGGCAGCCAGCACCGCGTGGATACGCGGCGGGAGCCGGCCCGCGGCCTTCATCCAGAGAAAGCCGCCGGCCAGAGCGCATCCCATTTCGAATTCCAGCTGGAAACGGTAGGGCTGCGGAACAAGCGCCGTACCGGTGCTGAGGTCTGCCGCCATCACTATGCCGGAAAAGAAGATGAGCAGCAGGGCCATGCGCAAAAGCGGCGGTGCGCCGAACCGCGTCATGGCCAGCCGCAGTCCCGCTGCCGTTAGCGCGATCAGAGCAAAGTAAAGCAGGTGCCGGGCGGTGAACGGGGTGGGACGGCCGGTGCCCCACTGTGAATTCAGCCAGATCAAGCGAACGGTGGAGGGCGGAATCCAGGGAACGGCGAGCCCGTATGCGAGGCACGCGGCGGCGGCTAATCGCGCTAGCGCCCGCGGCCAATGGGCCGCGGGTAATGCGAACAACCACGCCAGCGTCACCATGGCGAAACCGGCGGTTCCGGTGACGCTGGTGGACGCGATGGCGCCCATCACCACGGCGGCCGCCGCCATCCACCGCAGCGGCGAGCCGCGCATCATACGCTCGAAGATCAACAGGGCCACCGGGATCACGGCCAGCACCGCGACGTGCGGGTACTCGCCGTATCTCACCATGGTGTAGAGCCGGCGCAGATGCAGGATTCCGCCGATATCGGCGCGAATTGAGGGCAGGAGCCAGGCCACGGGCGAGGTGAGCGCGAACATTAGCCCTGCGGCGAGTGCCCAGGTTCGCGAGCCCGAAAGCCGCAGGGTGGCCCACCAGAGTGTGACCGGCCCGAGGCAGTAGAGCAGCGCGCTCAGAGTGTGCAGCGCCCAGGCGGGCGAGTGCCGCGTCGACATCGCCAGCGCGGCGGTGGCCAGGTGTAGCATCGGGCCGTAGACGTTCTGAAAGGCCATGCCGCCGAACCACATAGGCCACCATGCTAGGTCGCTCCCATGCAGCATGGTGTGCCGCGCCATCGCGACATAAGAGCCCTCCACCGAGCCCAGATTGTTCACGTAGTCTGCGAACAACAGGTGGCGGCAGATGGCGGCGCCGATCGCGAATATCAGAGCCGCCGGCCATGCATCGCGGAGACGCTTCATGGCGCATCGCGGCACTGATTGTCCGCAACCGTGTTGG
>Ga0126381_100001778_pt1 | contig 23094 bp, 10 predicted proteins | sample PanSoiMetPlot_28_FD_96465 | JGI IMG/M metagenome (GOLD analysis project Ga0126381, IMG submission 96465) | Tropical forest soil microbial communities from Panama - MetaG Plot_28 | ecosystem: Environmental > Terrestrial > Soil > Tropical forest > Bulk soil | place: Panama | collected 2016-02-17 | reverse complement strand
GCGCCGTGCTAAGGCGGCCCGGAGGCGAGCGGGCACTAAAAAATCAGCGAGTTCCCCGCATCGGCGGTTGGAGCGCGCTACGTTAGGTCTCGGACAGGTAACTATCTGCACGTGCGTTGTCCGGTACATGGGCTTTTGCCCGGTTAGTTCGGATGCGACACGCCGATATGCCCGTTCCGGTAGAAAAGATGAGGGTTTGCCGAGATGATGTTGTGATCTTGCCTGAACCGCAGGACGTCCGACACACGCAGAGGTGACTCGCCATATGAGAAGCGGATGGCCGCATACCCAGGATGACCATGGGAGGCTTCCTGCAGACCAGCGGCACGTGCCGTTCGGGCCGGACATCTCGTGGCCAACCGGGTACTCCAACCTGGAGTACCGGGACGGCGACTACCGCTACCCAGGGCCTTACGGCCAGGAGCCGGCGGGGAACCACGGCGAGCACCCCTACGCCGGCTTCTCCGCGCCCGGCTACGGCGAAGACGTGAGCGGCTACTCAAGGCCCTCCGCCGCCGACTACGGCTACGGCGACCCCGGCTACAGCGATCTGGGTTACGACGGCCCCGCCTCGCAGGACGCGGGCATCGCGGGCACCCGCACGGTACGCGGGTACGTCGAGGCGGGCCCCGCGCAGTCCGGCTACCCTGGGTACTCCCAGCCCGAGCGCACGCTGTCCGCCCCCACGGGGCAGGACTACGGATACGCGGCGCAGGATTACGGCGATTCCGGTCACATCGAGCTGGCTTACCCCTTCGCGAGTAGCCAGCCGGCGCCCGAGGAGTACCGCGCGGCGGACGCGTACGGGCAGCCCTGGGACTACGACCAGCCGCTGCGCTATGAGGGCGACGAGCCGTCCTACGGGGCGCCTGACGGCTACCCCGGCACGGACGCGTACGCCGAGCCGAACGGGTATGGGCCCGGGCGCCACGGTGCCGCGGAATACGACCCCGGCGACTACAACGGTTCCGCTTACTCACGGCCCGGCATCGACGGGCCCGGTTACGACCTGTCCGCCATCATCGGAACCGGCGACTTCGAGGCCATCGGCTACGACGAGCCGAGCTACGGGCGGCTCTCCTACGACGACCCGCGGTACGACGCTCCCGCCGCGGACGCGGGGCGCCACGCCCTGCCCAGCGGCCGCTTCGACGAGACGCGCTTCGATCTGCCACGCTACGACGAGACGCGGCTGGAGAACCTGTGGCTCGGCGGCGAAGACGTCCGCCAGGACGAACCGATCGGGTACGGAGACGACGGGTTCGGGACAGACGGCCCGTTCCGTTCCGGATATCCGGATTCTGGACCCAGCGGACCCGCGGATTTTGCAGGCGGACGGCCTGGTGCGGCCGTTAGCCGGCGCGGCCTTGGACAGACGCGGCTTGACCTGTTCGGCGGCGGCCCGCGGATGGAGCACACCAGCTTCGACATTCCGGCCTACGACGACACGCGCGCTGAGAACATGCGCGCGCTGCACGCCGGCACCGATTTCCGCCGTTCGGCTACTGGCCTGCTCCCGCCTCCCGAGAGGCAGCCGCTGAACTGGCCGGACGAGACCATGATCGACGCGATGGTCTCGGACCTATACCTTGACGACGAGCCCGACCTGCACCTTCCCGCCGCCTACGTGCGCACCGCGGAGCGCGGCGGCGACACCGGCGAGGACACGGGAACGCGGCGCGCGGGCGGCCGTCGCCGCGGCCGTAGCGGCGATCGCAAGCAGTGGATGGCGCTCGGCGCCATCGCGGTCGTGGCGGCCGGCGCGATCGGCGGCGTGCTGATGAAGTACGTGTTCTCCGGTCCGCACGGCCCCGCGCACACGGTCTCGGCACCCAGTCAGGCCGCCGGGTACACCCGCTCGGCGAACCTTGAGAAGACGATGAACGTCGACCAGCTTCGCTCCGAGGTTGTGAAGAGCAGCGCCGGGCAGGCCAGCAACGTCGTGTCCGCCGTGTACACGCAGGGCGACATGGGGCCTGGCGGGAATCCGAAGATCTTCATGTTCGTCGGCGGCAAGCTGTCGAGCGCCGCGCCTGCCACGTCGATCGCCAACTTCACGCAGCAATACCCCGGTGCGGCGGTCGAGCCCGCCGGGTCGCTCGGCGGCCAGGCGGCATGCGCCGAGGCCGCGGCGAACGGCGGACGCGTGGCCATGTGCGTGTGGTTCGACAACGACAGCTTCGGCGAGCTCGTGTCGTCGACCATGACGCCGGCGCAGCTCGCGACCGCGATGAACTCGGTCCGGCCGAACTTCGAGCAGTACACCAAGTAGGCGCCCCGCGCCCCCGCTGACCGTCCGGTCCCGCGCGGACCGGGCGGTCAGCTAGTTCTTGTCCCCGGGCGTGTTGTCCGCGTCCTTGCTGTCAGGCGTTTGGCCCGTGTCCCCGCCGGCGGGCGGCTTGTCCGCGCCTGACGGCGCCGCCCCCGCCTGTGACTGCCCGGCACGGGCTGACGCTGGCGCCGGACGGCGGCGGATGGACATCCGGGTAACCGCGAGCACGAACGCGAGCGCGAGCACGCTCAGGCCGACAAGCTGGGCGCCGACAACGGGCGCGCCGAGCGGCAGAGCGGCCGTGTTGGCGACGGTCTTCGCGCTGGCCTTCTGCTGTCCCTGCGTGCCGGGGTCCGGACTAGGCGACGGGCTCAGGGTCGGGAACAGGCCCGCCGCGTTGCCGCCCGGGCTCAGCGTGCTGGTGACCTCGCCCGCGCCGTTCACCTGTGGCAGGTCGCCGATCGGCAGCGGCGTGGTGGTCGTGATGGGCACCCCGGGCACCACGGGGGGCGGCGGGGTGGGAACCGCCGTGACCGCTACCGTGGCGGACGCGGTCGGATCGAAGGACAGGTGCGCCGCGCTGGCGATGACCGTCAGCTTGACCGACGTGCCCGTCGATGCGGCAGGCACGGTCACCTGCGCCTGCAACTGCCGCTGCGCGGACTGCGCGACCATCTCGCCGAGGTCGCAAGACGCGCTCCCGTCGAAGCTGCCGCAGCCGAAGCTGAACTGAGCCGTCAGGTTCGCCGGAGTGGCCGCCAGGCGGACGGTTGCGTCGGGCACCGTCCCGCCCTTTGTCCAGGCGCTGACGACCCAGGTGGCCGCGAGCCCGCGTTCGATGCTCGGCTGCGCGCGCGCGATCGCGACGCAGAGGCTGACCTGAGCCGCCGCGGCAGCCGGCGCGGCCGGCGGATCCTGCGGCGCCAGGTTCACAGCGGCCGCCGCGACGCGCGCGTGCGACCGGCTGACGGCCTTGTGCGCGGTGCTCGCCTTGTGCGCGGTGCTGGCCTTCTGAGTGGTGCTGGCTTTGTGTGCGGTGTTGCCGGCCGCCGCGGCGACGTGCGACGCGCTGGTGCTGCCCGCGCGCCAGGCACTGGCCGTGGAGGAAGTGGTCGCCCTGGGGCGGGCGGTGGCGGTCTTCGTGCTCGGCGTGGCGGTCTTGGCTGGCGTAGTGGTCTTCGCGCTCGTTGTGGGTGTCTTCGACGCCGCGGGGCTCTTGCCTGACGCTGGGGTGTTGCTTGCTGACGTTCCCTGGCTCGTGCTCGTGCTCGTGCTGGCGCTCGCGGTCGCCGTCGCGCTCGTCGTAGTCGACGCGGAATTTCCGGGACTCGGCGACGGGGCGGTGCTCGGGGTCGCCGATTGCGAACCGGACGTGCTGGGCGAACCGCTGCCCGACGGCGGATTGGACGTCGACCCGGCTGGACGCGGTGAGCTGCCGCTGGGAGTGGCGGTCTTGCTCTGGGTGGCGGTCTTGCTAGGCGTGGCGGTCTTGCTCTGCGTGGCTGTCGTGCTCGAGGTCGCCGTCGCGCTGGTGCTGGCGGTGGAGGTGGCCGTGTTGGTGGGGGTCGCCGTGGCCGTCGCCGTGTCCGTGGGAGTGGCGCTTGAGGTCGGCGTAGCGGTCTGTGTGGGAGTGGTGGTGTGGGTGGGCGTCGTGCTCGGGGTGGGGGTCTTAGTGACACTCGTGCTGGTGGACGGCGTGGGACTCTTAGTAGGAGTAGAAGTGGGGCTAGGGCTCTTCGTGACGCTCGTTGGCGTCGGCGACGGGCTAGGCTGTCGAGGGAACTGCACGCATTGCTGGCCGCTTCCAATCGCCGTGGCCAGCGTCGCCGAGTCGGCCGTGGCCGACCGGGCAATGCTCGACTGAGCCGCCGACGCGGCGGCCACGGATAGACCAGCCGCCGTCGCGATGAGGACGCCACCCGTCACGAGGCTGACGCCCACGGATCGTACGTGCGCGAAACGCATGAAATGCCCCTGCCAGTGCTGCTCGCTGCTGCTTCGGAACGACCTATTCAGTATGGAGTGGCTACATCCGGCGAGAAACGCCCGGCTCGTGCGGTACGCCCACCATTGCACACCAAGCTCGGTGTCTGGCGCCACTATGACCACTACCCCGTAGCTCCGCACCAATCACGGTGCGGAACCGGATGATCCCGGCTTTAGCTGGGACGATCCGTAGCCAGTGTTTGGTTCCTTCGACCCGATACCGGCATAACTTAGGACATATCGGACGATCTTAAGGAACGCAAACAGTGCTATAACAGGCAGCCCGCAATCGCTTGCGCCGTACGCGGCGCCCTCGCGGCCGAGGCAGAGTTTGGTAAGAGTTCACCCCTGGGACGGCCAGCTACCAGGGCCTCAGGCGGGCGGCGAACGCCACGTCGCGCCTGCGACCTTGGTAAAGCGTGACCCAAGTCATAGTTTCTTTAACTTCATTCACGGCATGCACACCTGCAATCGGTTGTTAACTGGTGTCTAGATAAGCACCCAGGCGTGAGATGGTTGCACCCCCCGCAACACGTCGCCCTGCCCCGCGTCAGCGTCCACGTCCCCTGCCGTCGCCACGGTGTTTCTCACCGGCCGGCAGAGCTGAGGGTGACAACCGAGCGCCTCCCGAGTTAAGGGCGCACCGGACACAAGGGTGAAATCTTGTCCCCCCGTTACATCGCAACCCATGCCCAGACCCCTCTGTACCGCAAGGCCGGACGCCTGGCGCGCAAGCACTCGCGCATGTCCACGGTCCTTGCCACCGCCGTCGCCGCCGCAGGAATCGGCGCGATCGGGGCGACCGCGGGCGCGGGCCCGTGGGAACAGGCCATGAGTAACCTCGCCATGGATGGCCACGCTGGTTCGGCGTCCTCGGCGGGTCACACCACGGCCTCGGTGTTCGATTCGGTCATCGGGGTGCAGCCTCAGACGTCGGCGCAGGAGCCGAAGGCGCAGCCTGCGGGTGGCCTCCAGCTCGACTCCCATGAGGATTCGGCGCCGGGTATCGTCGGCACGCTGTCGGATGGCGCGGACCCCGCGCCGACGGCCGGCGGGGCCGTCGGCACGGCTCCCGCAGCCCTCCAGGCGGTTGTCCCGCACCCGGGTGGCGCGCAGCCGGGACACGCCCAGCCAAGCGCGCCGCAGACCCAGCCCGCGCTGGTCAACGTCGCGCACAGCGACCCGTCTCCGGCCGCGCCCGCGCCGGGCGTCCCGGCTTCGGCCGTGTCCGCGCCGGGAAACCCGTCTCCTCCGGCCGCGTCCGCGCCGGGCGTCCCGGCTTCGGCCGTGCCCGCGCCGGGAAACCCGTCTCCTCCGGCCGCGTCCGCGCCGAGCGTCCCGTCTCCAGTCGCGCCCGCGCCGGGCAACCAGGCCGCTGGCACCACCCCCGCCATCGTGCCGGGGAACCCGGCCCACAACGGCAGGGCGCACGCGGATGCCGCCCACGTGGCCCAGGCGCCTGCTCACCACGCGGTTGTTCACCACGCACCCGTTCACCACGCGTCGGTTAAGCCCTACCAGATCTACGACTCGGTGACGCCGGGCAACATCCCGTGGCACCACACCGCCGCCGTCTACGCCAACGGTAATTACGCCGCCTCGTCGGCCCAAGTGGCCGGGCGCGGGCATGTGCTGTGGATTGACACCAACGGCAGCGACCCCCGCGCGGACGCGCTGGACGTGGAGCCGGGCGACGCCACCCCCGCGGGTGCCGCGGCGTGGGTTCACGCCAAGCTCAACGCCGACCACAACCACGTGGCCATCGTCTACACGATGATTTCGCAGTGGCAGGCGGTCAAGGACAACATGGCCGGCCTCCCGCACTGGATGCAGGACAAGGTCCGCTACTGGATCGCCGACCCAACTGGAGTCGACCACGTGCTGCCAGGCGCCAACGCCACGCAGTGGTACTGGGGCCAGAACTACGACATCACGACCGCGAACCCGGGCTTCTGGAGCTAAGTTCCGGATCGCCCGCGCCGGGTGCCGCCGTCTCGCGAGGGGCGGCGGCATCCGGCGTTTCGCTGTCAGGCGACGACCGTGATCGGGGTGCCCGCGGGCAGGCCTGCCAACTTGACGAGATCGATGATGGGAAGCCGGATGCACCCGTGGGACACGGCCGCGCCTGTGGCGCCGATGGAGGCGCCGAGCGGCCCATGGATGCCCACGACGGCGTCGCCAGAGCCCTCCCAGTTACGGATCGCGTTTGAGTGGGCGGACGTAACCATGATGAACGGCCCGTATCCCGGGCCCAGGGACTGCTCATAGAAGGCGACGAAGAACTGGCCGACCGGCGTTGGGTCGCCGCCGATGCCGATGCCGGCGGGAGCGGTCAGGACGACGCGCCCGTCCGACAGCATCTGCAGGTGCCTGGTGGTCAGGTTGACAACGATCCGGTACGGCGTAAGTGAGAACGTCAGGTGTGCGGTGCGCAGCCAGGCGGTCGACCCGTTGGGCCGCGTGGCGAGCCGGACCCTGACCCAGCCGGGTTGCTGGCCGATAACCGGGAGAGCCGACGGCCGGCCGTACCAGTTCGCCGCCACGGTGCCGTCGGGCCTGCCGCCGGGCCTGGCGTAGCGCGGGACAGTCGTGCTGAGCGTCGCGACCGTGGTCCACCCTGGCCTGGCTGGTACGGTGTCCCGCCTGACCACCTGGGCCGTCCGTGCGTGCCGCGCGGTACTCGCACGGACCGGCACGCCTCGATACGGGGCGGGCTTGGGCGATGGGGCAGAGCCCGGAATCATCACCACGGCCGCGACGCAGCCCGCCACGATCGCGGCCAGAGCGCCGAGCGCGGGACGGGAGCGGACCACCGTCCGCGCGGCGCGGCTCACCGCGCTAAGCGCGCCATTCCTCGACTGTGTCATTGCCTTCGCGCCATTCTTCACCCCGATGCGTCACGCAATTGTGCGTATTGGCAGTAACGGGAGTTCCAAGCCGAAGATAACACGGACCTGCGCCGCAGTCGCCGCGCGGGGTGCGTATTAGCCCTGGCAGGAGGGCCTATATTGGCCGACCCTATTCATCCCTCCGCAAAAAGGGAATTCCGCCAGGGGCTGTGGCGAGAGCTGGAAATGAAGACATAGCGTCCCAATCGACGCGACTGTTCGTGCTCCCTGAACAATCACCGAGGAAGCGTGTCATTACCTCGAGTTTCTGCTAGGTTCCCGTGCGTCGCATGCGCCACTGTGGCGCTCATGAATCACACGGGAGGGTCCATGCGCGGGCAGCGGACCGCTTGCTCCCGGCAAGCCATGGCTCGTGCACCCAGGCCGTAATCGTTGCCCGGCCCTGCCCGCCGCTAGTGCCGGTTACCGGCTAGACCTGGCTAGACGCGGAGAGGCTCGTGGATTAGGGTCACCAAGATCGGCCGGGCGGAGCCGATGCAGTCCAGTGGCGGGGGATGGCATGACCTTAGAGTCCCGGTGCCTCGATCCCTGACCGTTGCCTAGGCCAGGCAGCGGCAGCCGCGTCCGCCCAGTGACTGCGGCCCAGCCTCGCGGCCGACATGATCGGCGAGGGCCCCTCCGATGCGCAAAGCATCGGGTATCCCGTACTACCGGATCCGTTTAGAAAGTCATTGAATCGCCCTCATGCGCCACCATGCTGCCCTCACCGCCTTTTGCGCCGCGTCCGCGCTACTACTAGCCGGGGGTCAGACCGCGGCACTTGGCGCGCCGCGCAGCCCCGCGGACACCATCATCTCCGGAGCCGCGAACACACCTGCCGGGAAATGTTCGTACTCGGTGACAACTGATTCGACGGATTACACGTCGACGGTCAATTACACCGCCAAGCTGACATGCGGGTCCCTGACCGCGACCGCCACCGGATCGGCGAACCCCGATGGGGACGGCACCGACGAGGACCTGTCGATGGACGAGATCAAGGTCTCGGCCTATGGGCAGAGCCTGGACATCACGACCGGCTTCTCGGCCACGATCCCGGTGGACGCGCAAACCGTCGCCGACATCCACACCTTCTGGGACCAGGCGGTCGGCGTCATGTCGGCCACATCCGCCGAGCAGGTTGTCTCGGGCGCCGTCGGGGCCGTCACGGCGAGCGACAGCCTGCAGCAGGCGGCCAGCGCGTTCGGCTTCGACGACATCTTGTCCAGCCTCGACAGCGGGGTCTGCGATCTGCTGGACGCGGCCGCGGTCGACAAGGTGTGCGGCAAGATCGCGGGCCAGGCCGGGCATGACGCGATCGTGAGCGGGATCGGCGGCGTCGCGGGCATGGACCAATCGGCCGCCTGCCCGCCGCTAGGGGCAGACCCGCCAAGCGATTACTTCGTCGTGTGCATGCCGACGTTCATCGCCGGGAACGTCAGCACGTCGAAGAACATTTTCATCACGCCGGGCGGAGCGCTGATGACAATCCCGCTGACCGGCAGCCTCACCAGCCCCCTCGGTTCGCCCACCGTCAAGTCGAGCGGCTCGATCATCGCGGTCGGCGCGGGCATCGCCGGAGCCGGGGTCAACCTGGTCGCGGGCAAGGACATCGACATCGCCGGATCGATGATCGGCACCCTCGGCCCGGTAACCTTCCAGGCCAGCGCCGGCACCGTCAACATCGGCAGCTTCTCACTATCAAGCGCCTTGTCGTTCATCGCCGGCCTGTTCACTGGCGGCGACAGCAGCGCCCATCCGAACGACGGCGGCCTCCCGGACGCGGAGCAGACCACCAACGCGGGTCCGGACCCAAAGCTCCTCGACCAGGCACTCACCAAGGCGAAGACGCTCATCGGGTCCACATCGGCCACCATCCCGGCCTTCGTCGACGCCACGGGGGTGAAAATCAGCGCCAAGAACGCCAACGTCTCCGCCGGCTCGGAAGTCAGCGTTGACGGCTGGGGTCTGTCAGGTGCCGCGTTCCTCGGCTCGGGAACGGCAGCCGGCGGCGCCAAGCACGGTTTTGGCGGCTCGCACGCGGGACTCGGCGGCTTCCCGACGGAGGCCACTTTCGCCCAGCAGTACCTCGGCATGGGCGGGCGCGGCCACTCGACCGACAACCCGTTCAACCCCACGCTCGGTGGCGGTGGCGGCGGCGGCGACTCAGGCGACTCCGCGGGTAAGAACGGCGGCGGCGTGCTGACCGCCACTGTCCCGGGCACGTTCACCCTCAACGGCACGCTGTCGGCCGACGGCGACGACCCGGGCTGGATCGGCAGTGGCGACCACGGCGGCGGCGGGGCCGGCGGGTCGGTCAACCTCACCGTGGGCACGATCGCGGGCAGCGGTACGGCGCACGCCAACGGCGGCCTTTTGTGCGGATTCTGTGTGAACGGCGGCGGCGGTGGCCTGGGCGGCGGCGGCATGGTGGCTGTCAGCTACACCACTACCAGCTTTAAGGGATCGCTGCACGCGTTGCCCGGCTACCACCCGGGCATCAGGTACGGCACCGATCTCGACGCGCCATACGACTCACCCGGCGGCGCCGGGACCGTGTTCACGATCCAGCGCACGGTGAAGGGCAAGCCCGCGCCGAAGTGGCCCGCGGGCGTGCTGACCCTCGACGGGCGAGGGCTCTCGTACCCGACGGACGATGGCACCCCGCTCCCGATCGCGTGGAACAACCCGAAGCGGGCGCTCATCGTGGCGGACGGTGCGGTCGGTTACGGGACGACGCTGAACTACGGCGCGATCACGCTGAAGAACGGGTCCCGGCTGACGACCTTGTTCGGCACGCAGCGCCTGTCGCTGACCGCGCCGACGATCTCGGTGGACAAGACCAGCAGGATCGACGTGTCCGACCGCGGGTACGCCGGCGGCAACCCGAATGACAGCGCCCACGATTACGTGGGCAAGACCGCCCCGGGCAAAACGGCGGCGACCGGCGGCTTCGGCGGCTCGCACGGCGGCGTCGGCGGCGCGAACAGTCAGCCAGAAGGGCCCGATCACGCGGGAGCGACCTACGACAGCGTCACCGCACCGGCCCTGCCCGGCGGCGGCGGCGCGGGTCTGTACCCGTACACCGGCATCCCCGGCGGCGGCGTCATCATCCTGCATGCGACGACCCTCAGCCTGGCCGGCGTCATCGCGGCCAACGGCGGGAGCACGGAAGGGCCGACCTCCACCGATCCGATCCGGTGGCCGCAGCAAGATGGCGGCGCGGGTGCTGGCGGGGCAATCCAGGTCATCGTCACGACGCTTACCGGTGCCGGGACCATCCAAGCCAACGGCGGCAACAACTGCCTTGGGGTCAGACAGTTGCTGCGCGGTTCCAACGTCTGCACTGGCAGTTCGAGCGGGGGCGGCGGCGGCGGGCGGGTAGCGGTCACAGCCCCGCATCGCAAGGCATGGACGGGGCACGTCGCGGCCGCTGGCGGCATCAACCTCACTTCCCCAACCCGTGCCAGCATGAAGGGCAAGAGCGGCACGGTCTGGCTGTCGAAGGCCGCCTAGAGCTGATACTGAGAGGGCCGGACGGTGGCGCGGCGCGCCACCGTCCGGCCCCATAACCCGCTTCTCACCTCCCTGGGAACCCGTACCCTGTGGAGGTGGCCCGCTTTGTTACGGCATCGGCGGTTGCGTTCACCCTGGTCGGCCTCGTCCTGGTATCGGGATGCGGCCAGGCAAGCACCACTAGCGTGTCCCCGGCGAGGTCGACCGCGGGCACGCCGCAATCCCCGCTAGCCACCACGAGCGCTGGCGCTGCCGTCGAAGGCCCCTGGGTCGATGAGTCCGTCACCTTCCAGGCCGGCGGGATGACCGTGTACGGGACCTACCGCCACCCGGCGGGCTCGAGCAGCGGGCGGCCCGCCAGCCTGATCCCGGCGGTCGTCTTGATCCCCGGCAACGGATACACCGACCGCAACGGCAACACCCCGCTGTTCCCAGGGTCGATCGATGAGATCAAAGCCATCGCTGACTGGCTGTCGGCCGACGGAGTGGCCAGCTTGCGCTACGACAGGCTCGGCAGCGGCCAGACCGGGCTCGGCCCCTACGCCGCCAGCAAGGTTACGATCGGCGGCTCCCTCCCCGACACCCCGCTCAAGCCTGTCGAGCAGGAGGCTGCGGCGGCGCTGAGGTTCCTGGCCAGGCAGCGCGGAATCGACCCTGCCCGGCTAGGCGTCATGGGCCACAGCGAAGGCGCGCTATACGCGCTGCGCCTGGCAGCTGGCGTGAACCCTGAGGGCGCAGGCGCGGGGCCGCTGCCGCACGTCCGCGCCCTAGGGCTCATCGAGCCCTACCACGGGGACTGGAGAGGCTACTACGACCCAGCCCAGATGGTCGCCGGTCTTTCCCCCGGCACGCCTGTGCTCGTCACCTGCAGCAGTGCCGACCTGCGGGTCGATTGCCCAGATGTCAGCAATCTGCGGGCCAGGCTCGCAGGCGCCGGTGCCGCGATCGATTTCGTGCCGCTGACGGGGGTGGACCACGTCCTGAAGCAGGACGCCACAGGAATGCCCGCCAACTACACCAAACCGCTGCCGTTCTCACCACAACTGCGACAAGCCCTGCGGCGGTTCGTCAAGGCGAACCTGTGACTTGAGCTCGGGGGAACGGCACGACCGGGTCACGAAAACCCCTATAACGCCGGGGATCTTGGCAAGGTGACGCGGGTCATAGTTAGTTTCCACTGTTTCACGGCATGCACACGTGCAATCGGTTGTTACCTACTATCGCAAGCGCCCAAGGCGTGAGATGGTTGCCCTCCCGCAACATGCATGACGCCCAGACCCGCGTCAGCGTCCACGCCCCCTGCCGTAGCTACGGTGCGTCGCACCGGCCGGCAGTGTCGAGGGTGAAAACCGAGCGCTTCCCGATCCCCAGGGGCGCGCACCGGACACAAGGGTTTGAATCGTGTTCCCCCGTATCACCGCTTCTCCTGCTCAGTCCCCCCTACGCCCCCAGGACGGCAAGTCGATGCGCAAGCGGTTCTCCAAGGTCGCCACGACCGCGGTCGCGGCAGCGGGAATCAGCGCGGTCGCAGTGTCCGCTGGCTTCGGATCGCACGCTGCCGAGGCCGCGACCAACCCGCAGCGGACGAGCGGCCTGCAGCTCGACGCGTTCATAGTTCCCGCCCCGCAGAGCGCGTCCTCCGTGGCCGCGGCTTTCGCCTCTCACGCGGTCGGCGCTGCCAAGGCTGCGCCCGCGGCCGCTGACCAGGCTGCCGCTCCGGCCAAGGCCGCTCCCGCTCCGGCGAAGCCCGCCATAGTGAAGCTCGCCACGGTGAAGGTCGCCACGGCGAAGCCCGCGCATGTCCATCACGCTCCTGCCGCTCCTGCCAAGCCGTATCACATCTACGACTCGGTCACGCCGAGCGACATCCCAGCCCACCAGAATGCCGCCGTGTACTCCAACGGCGCCTACGCCGCCACGGCCGCCCAGGTAGCCGGCCACCGGAACGTGCTGTGGATCGACACCAACGGCAGCAACCCCCGCGCTAACGCGCTCGACGTGGAGCCGGGCGACGCCACCCCCGCGGGTGCCGCGGCGTGGGTCCACGCCAAGCTCAACTCCGACCACAAGTCCGTGGCCATCGTCTACACGATGATTTCGCAGTGGCAGGCGGTCAAGGACAACGTGTCCGGTCTCCCGCACTGGATGCAGGACAAGGTCCGCTACTGGATCGCCGACCCCACGGGAGTCGACCACGTAGTGCCCGGCGCCAACGCCACGCAGTGGTACTGGGGCAAGAACTACGACACGACCACCGCGAACCCCGGTTTCCAGAGCTGACCACCCGTGCCTGAGTGCCGCCGCCCCGCAGGGCGGCGGCACTCAGCTTTTCGCGCCACCATCGATGCAAGTGCGCCGTGCGGTCGGCCGCCATCGCGGCAACCACGGACCAGGGCGCTGCCCAAAGTGCGCTATGCTCTCTAAGCCGGTACCCGGTAGGTAGCTGGCCCCGTTAGCTCAGTCGGCAGAGCGTCTCCATGGTAAGGAGAAGGTCTACGGTTCGATTCCGTAACGGGGCTCCGCAGCTCAGGGCAGTTTTTCGGAAACTGAACTGTAGATTGAGCCTTGAGAAGGCGCCACTCAGATGCCACTCGTCTTGTGGAGTGTGTGCGAGTCCGGTAGATGCCTGACTGAGCTTGCGCCGGTGAGCTGCGCGCCAGTGAGGTGCGTGCCGTTCGGGCTCGCGCGGGTGAGGTCCGCGCCGAAGAGGTAGGCGTCGGTGAGGTCCGCGCGGGCAGGAGCGGCGGAAGGTGGGCAGCCATCCCAAACCCGCGCTCGATTGTCCGAAGTGGCGGCCAATTCCGTCAAGGGCGGCTCCTCTAGTCGCGTCGCCCGCGCCGAACCGCGCTCTGCGCCTGGAGTGCCCGCCCGGTGCGGGCGGCCCCAGGCGCAGAGCGACACGGGCATCGGTAAGCATGCCGGGACGCGCCAACCGGGCCGCCCTTCGGTCTACGGGACGGGACCGTAGAGATAGATCGTGGGCTCCTCCTGTGAGGCGCCAAAGTTGATCGTCCCGGCTACCTCCCAGTAGGAGGAGATCCCGGTGACACGCGCCATCGGTCCTTCACCCTGGGCCGCTGACTGAGGCGAGAATCGAATCGGCCCCTGCAAGACCTTGCCCGTCCAATGGACATCCGGGCCAAGCCAGAGGCCTCCGATCCCATCGGGCACGAGATTGTGGTCGTTTGCGGGTAGCGATGATGTCGCGGCGACTTTGCGCCAGGTCCTGCCGTTCCAATGCAGGACGTATACGGAATTCACCGAGAGGCCGCCGACCCAGATATCGGAAATCGATGAAACGCTGATGCCCCCGTCGGTGGATGCCGGATGAGGCATCGAGACAGTGCGCCACCGGGAACCGTTCCAGTAGTAGGCAGCAAGCCTGGCGTTGCTCGCATACGAGGTCAACCCGACCGCCCAGAGGTCCTTCGACCAGGTTCCCGACAGTTCCTGCAAGTTGACACCCACGGAGTAGCCGACCCACCGGATGCCGTTCCAGTGGAAGATATCTGATGATGACAGGCCGCTGTTCCCAAGGGCCCAGACGTCATTCGATCCGAAGACTACGGGATCTGTGAGGATAGTTAGCGCCGGTACCGGGATGGCGTGCCAGCGCGAGCCGTCGAAGCGGTAAGCCCTGGTCTGGCCCGACGCCGCCAGTCCCATGACCCAGACGTTCGTCGCCGACGACGCGGCAACCCAATCGGATTCGAAACCCGATGCCCCGGAGATGGTGACGGCGTTCCAGGAACGCCCGTTCCAGTGCCGGACGAACGGCACGAACACCGTCGCCGATCCGTGCAAGATATCCGCAACCGCCCACGCGTCGGTCTTGCGGATCACCGCGACATCCGCGTAGTACCCGGATACGTGGGCCTGGTAGAAGAGGTTCCAGCTTCCTGTGCTGCTCGCCCCGGCATCCGCGGGCGCCGATACCGAATGCGAACGGAAGGGAAGAGACGTTGTGGCTTGCGCGCTCCGGGCACTAGGCGCTAGGACGCTCGCCGCCACGGCGAGCGCAACTGTGATGATCGTTATCAGGCGTTTCAGTTCCACGAATTATCCCTTCGTTCTTCGCGCCGATGCGAGGTCAGGACTCGGCGGATCCGCCCGACTCCGCATCCGTCCCTCGGGCTCACCTTGACGCCAAACGAGAGCGAACGTGCGCGCACCTACCCCGACTTCTTCCTTGCCGTGGTTCGTCGGCCGGAAGAAGGGCGCCGCCGAGCTAGGCGTGCGCTGCATCTTCGATCCACGAGGTCGACTCCGCTTCTCCTGCGGGACGATCTCACCTCGGCGGCGTCCGCGAGGCCGAAGCGCTGGAGTACATGTTCCCCGTCCGCGACTGATGGCGGGCGGCGACTGCCTGGCGAACGCGTGGCGAATTATGGCTTCTCGATGCATAGCAGTAGGTGAAATTGCGTAGGGCAGCGGTCTGCGTCACCGCTCGCTGACGTGTCGGCCGGCCCTTGCCCGCGAGAGGGCGTAACCGTGCGAGGTGCAGCCTTGCCGGTTCGGGTTGGGCCGGTTCCGGTAGAGGGCGGGTTACTGGAAGTATCCGCTGACGTCGATGATGATGTCGGTGGTGCCGGAGGATTGGTTCTGGATGATGAAGGAGCCGGAGGTTGCGGTGTTGACCAGGGCGAGGTTGGCGATGCTCACGCCGGCGGCGTAGTTGAGGATGCTGGATATCGGCTGGGCGGCGGAGCTGGGGAAGGCCTGCAGGTCGCCGCTGGTGCTCTCGTCGGTGGCGGTGATGTTGAGGACGAGGGTGGGGTTGTCGGCGGTGATGATGGAGGGGGTTTCGATGGTGGCGCCGGTGTGGGCGCCGAGCGGGCTGGTCTGGCGGGTGTCGAGGATGCGGGTGCTGTCGAGGGAGTGGTAGTACTGGCCGGCGGCGGAGTTGGAGAAGTAGCCGCTGAGGTCGCCGACCAGGTTGGTGGGGGTGGGTGAGGCGTTGTAGATGTCGATCTTGCCGTCGGGGCCGACGGGGACCGTGATGATGACGGTGCCGGCGTTGGGGTTGGCGGCGCCTTGGTAGTTCAGCAGGGTGACGCCGGGCGGCGGGGAGATTCCGTCTGGGTAGGCGACTAGGAAGCCGGAGTCGCCGGTGGGGGCGACGGCGGTCAGGTTGAGGGCGACCGCGGTGACCCCGGATGCCGGGATGCCGGCGCCGTTGGTGTTATCTCCGGCGATGGTCAGGGTCAGGGTGCCGCCGCCCGGGATCTGCCCGGCGGCGGGTACGCCGGTGGGGACGCGGGTGTCCAGGATGCGGGTCGGGTCGGGCAGCGGGGTGTAGGTGCTGGCGTTGGCGGTGCTGGTGCTAGTGGTGAAGTAGCCGGTGAGGTCGACGATGATCTCGTCGGTGCCGGCGGAGGAGTTGTAGATGGCTATCTTGCCGTCCGGTCCGACGGGGACGATGGCGTCGTTGGTGATGTTGCCGCCGGAGGCGGTGAAGTTGAGGTTTGAGGTGGCGGGCTGGGGGGTGCCGTCGGGGTAGAAGATCAGGTTCCCGGCGCCTGTCTGGTTGGTGATGGTGACCGCGATTGCTGCGGCGGTGATGCCGGCGGAGGGCAGGCCGGCGATAGTGTTCCCGGCGATGGGCACGGTGATGGTGGCGTTCCCGGCGACCGGGCCGGTGACGGGGCCGATGTTGTAGGCGGACCGGGTGTCTATGATCCGGACCGGGCTGACCGGTACGTACACGCTGCCGCCGTCGGACAGGGCGGTGTTGAAGAACTCGATGCCGGACAGGTCGCCGTTGAAGTAGGAGATTCCGGCCGTACCGCTGGGGGCGTTGGTGCTGGGGTAGTTCGGCCAGCTTCCCCCGATGTACCCGGCGCCGAAGGTGACGTTGGTCCAGGTGCCGGGCAGCGGTCCGGTCAGGCTGGTGCGCACGGGCGCCTTGTTGTCGATGTAGAGGGTTTGATTGTCGGCGCAGGCGGGTGTGCAGGATTGCTGGGAGATGGTGAGGACGGCCTGATGCCACAGGCCGTCATCGACGGCGGAGCTGGATACGGCCGGGGCGATGTCGGTTCCGGCCAGTATCTCGCCGTACAGCCGGCCGTCGGTGCCGATGTACAGGACGGGGTTGTAGCTGCCGGTGGTGGTCGCGCCGGCCGATAGCGGCTGTCCCTGGGCGGAGACCAGGACGCCGGGGCTGGTGGTGTTGAACCAGACCGAGATGGTGTCGACGGGGGAGGTGATCGTGGTGGAGTCGGGTGTGACGTACCCGCTGGTGCCGTCGAGGTTGAGGTCGGTGGCGAACGTGCTGTCGGCGGCCCAGGCGGCGTTGCCGGTGAGGGTGGCGCTGGCGCCGGTGATGCTGTCCAGGGCGGAGGTGGCGGTGGCGCCGGCTTCGTCCGGGTTTCCGTCGGTCAGGGCCCACGCGTTGGCCGGCAGGGGAGCGGTGTTGACGGCCTCCTGGCTCAGGGTGGCGCCGCTGAGGGTGTAGGAGACCGGCTCGCCGCCCTCGAAGTCCCAGATCTCGACCTGGCCGCGGTGGTTGATGTCGGCCTGGTTGAGGCCGGTCAGGGTGGCCGGGGCGGTGATCTTGGTCCAGGCGGGCTGCGCGATCTTATCTGAGCAGGCCGGGCTGGAGTTCCCGGCAGTGGTGATCAGGGTCAGCGGGCTGGCGGTCTCGTACAGGACGTGGGTGCTGGTGTTGAGGGCGAACAGCAGCTGGGCGCTGGTGCCGGCGGTGGTGATCAGGTAGTGCGACCAGTTGTCGGAGCTGCCGCCGGGAGCGGTGGGGGTGATGGTGTTGCAGAACTGGTAGCCGCCGTTGCTGGAGCTGTTCGGCGAGGTTCCGTTGGTGAACAGGTCGAGTTCGGCCTGGCCCTTGCCGTCGGTGTCGATGCCGAGGAGGTCCTCGGTCCCGGTGGCCATGCCACTGGCGTTGCCTGCCGGGGTCAGCTGGATCGGCGGGGTGCCCATCGGGTCGCAGTGCTGCGGGCTGTCACAGGTCAGGTTCATGTTGTAGCTCTGGCCAGGGTCGAGCGCGGCGGAGCTGCCGTTGCCGAAGACGATGACCCCGGTGCCGGCCTGGACGCCTTGGGAGTTGCCCGGCGGGTAGTAGGCCAGGACGTCCTGGACGTGGTGGCCGGTGAAATCGCCGTGCAGGGCGATGGCGCCCAGCCAGTCTTTGTCGCCGTCGATTCCGGGGTTGAGTCGGTTGCCGGCGCTGCCGATGTCGGTGGGCGCGTGGACGGTCCCGTTGCCGGTTCCCTGGTACAGCCACAGGCCGCCTTTGCTGCCCGGGCCCACCTGCAGCAGGTCGGGGTAGGTCTTGCCGGTGAAGTAACCGTCGTTGTACGGGGTGGATGGGATGGTCCCCTTGATCGTCTGGGTGTCTTTCGCGCTGGGGTTTCCGGCCGCGCTGGCGGAGTAGACGGTGAAGGTGATGGGACCGGTCTGGGTCACCTGGATAGGGCCGCTCCAGCTGGTGGCGCCGCCGGTCAGGGGCACCGGGACGGGGCGCCCGGCGCCTTCCTGGTACACGTACTCGGCGGGGCAGGGGTTGGTGGCGGGGCTGCAGCCCGGGGAGGAGAACGAGGCGCTGACCGTCTGGCCGAGCACGGCGGTGTCGGAGGAGTATGTGACGGTGGGCTTCTGCGGCCCCTTGGGGTTGTACAAGATCCAGCACTGATCAGACAGGCTGCTGCTCAGGCCGAACTCGTCGGTGACCTGGGTCTGGTAGTAGTACTCGTACTCGGTGGTACTTCCGTTGGTCCCGAAGGTGTACCAGGCCGCTTTCAGGATGGGGGTCTTCGCTGTCGAATTGTTGGGCGTCGGCGGCATCTGGGTGGTGAAAACGGGGGTGGTCACGCCGGGCCTGTAGAGGTTGAGCGTGGTGGTCAGGTGCTGGTCGCCGTCCGCGTCTTTTGCGTAGGAGCTGAAGATGACGTCGTCGTTGCCGATCACGCGGGGGTGTTTCGGCGACGTGGAGCAGCCGCCGCCGGGACTGGTGGACAAAAAGGCGGGCCGGTCGGGCGGGTAGTTGTAGGTGATGACGAGGTTGAAGTCGCTGTACTTGAATTTCTTCCAGTACAGTCCGCTGACGGCGATGTTGCCGGTGTCCTCGTCGGCGGCCTGCAAGGCGAAGGTCTGGTAGGACTGGTGACCGATATCGCTGGTGATGAACGACGTGGCGACGTTGAAGGTGAGGTCCCAGTGCTTGTAGCCGCAGCCGGGGTAGCCCTTAGCGGCGTGCTGGGTGTCGTAGCCGGTGCCCGGGCCGGACAGCGCGGGGGCGTTGGTCCAGTTGGTGGCGGTGCTGATGGTGCCGGGCACGGCCCACAGCCGCACGTCCTCCTGGGTGCACGACGGTGCGAAGTCCTCGGTGGTGTTCATGGTGACCTGGTGGATGACCGTGCCGGCGCGCAGGATCTTCGGGGGCAGGTTGACCGTGAGATAGGTGTGCGCCACGCCGATGCCGTTGCAGGGGGACTGGGGGAGGTCGTAGGGGCAGGCGCCGACGCGCAGGTCCTCTTTGATGCCGTATCTGTTGGCGTCCGGCTTGCCGGAGAAGATCTGGGTCCACTTGGCTGCGCCGGCGTGGGCGGAGTTGCCCCAGGTCTTGTGGATGTGGACCGGGTAGACGGTGGCCGGCCCGGTCAGGATCGAGGCTGGCGGGGCCAGGGTGATGGTGGTGCCGGACACGGTGACCGGGACGGTGGCGACGGCGGCGCCGGTGCCGGGCGAGCCGGTGGTGGAGTAGGCCGGGTCGCCGGTGCCTGCGTCGACGGTGACCCCGTCGGTGCTGGTGATCAGGGTTTCGCCGGCCGGCGGCGGGGCGGAGTCCCAGATCTGCGGCGCGCCGAAGCTGATCAGCGGCGGGTCGCCGGCGGCGGCGGCGGCGGTGAGGCCGCCGGACCCGTCGCCGGACAGGACCAGGCCGCCGGCGGTGCTGTAGGGCAGCGCCAGCGAAGCCAGGGCGGGGTTGGCGGCGGCAGCGGCGTTGTGCACGATGAGGTCGTCAGAGAAGCCGCCGTCGGTGTCGGCGGTGACCTGCAGGTCCACCCCCGGCAAGACATTCGGGTAGGTTGCGGTCGGGCCCGAGACCGACGGGGCCGGCAGGGCCGTCGGCCAGGACAGCGCCAGGGTCCGGTTGTCGGCGGTCATGGTGGCTATGGTGGTCCCGCCGCCGCCGGACAGCGTCAGCTGCTGGTCGGACACCGCCGGGGAATAAGAGCCATCGGAGTTCTGCACCAGGGACGCGCTCAGCGGGGTCCACGTCCCGTTCACCAGCTCCTGGACGGGCGCGGCAGACTCATCGGCGGTGAAGGTGCCATCAGGGTTCGCGGTTGTCGTCTCCGTCGCCGTGCTGTCCGCGGTCGCGAGCACCGGCTGACCGGTCGACTCTGCCTGCGCCTGCGCCTGCTCGTCGGTCACCAGCACGGCGGCGTGCGCGGCGGGCGCCAGGACGGGCGCCGCGGCCACCCCGGCGGCCAGGCCGGCGACCAGGAACGCGCTTGCCGCTATCCGCAGGCCCCGTGACGCCAGGCCGGTCTTCAAACCCATTTCCCCAGGTGACACGTGAGCGGCCTTTCCGCGGACCAGATCCGCCGTTCTCCGGCATTAAGGCGGCGCAAAAAAATGATGCACCCGAATCGGCTCCGGGCGCGTAACGCGACGCTCAACAAAATGCACCGCCCGCCTGCCCGCTGGAAAGCCTCACCCGGAAACTTTGCCATAATTTTACGTTCGCCCGGCTAGCCGGAAGTTTCGCGGGCTGGTTATGGTCCGGTATTGCGTCACCTTTTCCCCGGTCCCCTCTCCCGCTTTCGCATGCCGTGAGGTAGAAATGGCTGGCAGCTCGCGCATGATCATTTTCCGGATCCGGCTTCTCGGCATTGCGGCGGCCGTCGCGGCATTGACGGTTACGAATATCGGTGGCTTTAATGAGATTGCATCTGCAAATGCGTCGCCCGTTTCCGCCGGGCCGCCGCCGTTGCCGAAGCTGGCCGCCGCTACCCGGGTGGGGGTGCTGAAGACGCGGCCGGCGCCGGCGGTGAAATCGCCGGTGTTGGTGCCGACGGCGACATCGTGGCCGTCGGCGGGGTCGGCGGTGGTGACCGTGCCGGGGGCCGGTTCGGTGGCCTTGCCGCTGACGGCGGCTGGCGCGGCCAGGCAGGCGGGAATGACGGCGCTGGCTTCGCCGCGGGCTGGCGCGGGAACGGCGGCGGGGCTGCCGGTGTGGGTGGCGGGTGTGCCGGGGCGGGCGGCCGGGGCGCGGTCGGTGCGGGTGAGCGTGCTGCCGCACGCCGCGGCTGCCAGGGCGGGCGTGCGGGGCGTGGTGTTCACGCTCGCTGCGGCGGGCGGCGCCGGGGGCGCGGTGCGGGCGGGAATCAGCTACGCGGGATTCTCCCAGGTGTCGGGCGGCAACTACGGGCTGGGGCTGGGCCTGGTGGAGCTGCCGGCCTGCGCGCTGACCACGCCGGCGCGGCCGGCCTGCCAGCGGCAGGCGCCGGTTCCGTCGTCGGTGAACGACCCGGCGGCGCAGACGGTGTCGGGCCAGCTGACCGTGCCCCGCAGCGGGGCGCTGGTGCTGGCGGCCGCGCCCACGTATTCCGATGGCGGCAGTCCCGCGGGGACGTACAACGCGACGTCGCTGAAGCCGTCCGGGTCGTGGAGCGAGGGCGGATCGACAGGGTCGTTCACCTACACCTACCCGCTGCCGGTCCCGCCCGCGCCGTCGTCGCTGGCGCCGTCGCTGGCGCTGTCGTATGACTCCGGCTCGGTCGACGGGCAGACCGCCTCGACGCAGGCGCAGTCATCGTGGATCGGCGACGGCTGGTCGCTGGCGGGCGGGATGTCGTACATCGAGCAGTCGTTCAAGGCCTGCCAGGACAGCCCCGAGGGCCACACCCTGCCGTCGGCGGAGTCCACCCCGGATGACTGCTACGACGGGCCGGTGATCACGCTGTCGCAGGGCGGGTCATCGGGGCCGCTGGTGTGCCCGGTCCCGTTCTCCTACACCGCCGCCAGCGCCACCTGCACCGTGTCGGCCGACACCGGTGCGATAGTCACCCACCACGGGGCATCCGGGAACGTCGCCGGGGCGACATTCTCCGACTACTGGACGGTGGCCACGCGGGACGGGACGACGTATTACTTCGGCCTGAACCACCTTCCCGGATGGTCGTCGACAGCCTCCCCGCCGGACGCGCCGACGAACTCGGTGGCCTCGGTGCCGGTGTACAGCTCCCAGACCACAGACCCCTGCTACTCCAGCTCGGGGTTCAGCAAGTCGACATGCGTGATGGCCTACCGGTGGAACCTGGACTACGTCACCGACGCGCACGGCAACGCCATGGCCTACTACTACAAGCCGAACTCCAACGCCTATGCCGCCGACGGCGCGACCTCCAGCGCGGTCAGCTACACCCGCGACAGCCACCTGTTCCACATCGACTACGGGTTCACCGCAGGGAACGCCTACGCGAATTCCGGCAACTCCCCGGAGCGCGTGTCGTTCGGCATCGCAGACCGGTGCTTCGCCGGGACGGCTTCCTGCGACCCGATCGCTACCGGCACCAACGCGTCGAACTGGCAGGACACCCCGTACACGCAGGATTTCTGCGCTACGGCGGCGAGCTGCCAGGTCAAGTGGCCGACATTCTGGTCCACGGTGCGGCTGGCGTCGATCACCACCGAGCAGTGGAACGGGACCGCGTACGCGCCGGCGGACTCGTGGGCGCTGGCGCAGAACTTCCCGCCCCCCGGCGACGGGACCAGCCCGGCACTGTTCCTGGACTCCATCACCCGCACCGGCCAGGACACGGCCGGCGGCGGGCCGGCCGACTCGATACCCGCGTTGACGTTCAACTGGGAGACCCCGGGCGGGGTGCCGGCCGGGCAGCTGCCCAACCGGGTCAACGCGGGGACCTACGTGGCGCTGAACCGGTTCCGGATCGTGTCGATCACCACCGAGACCGGCGCCCAGATCGGCATCACATACGAAACCCCCGCCGCCTGCAACCCGGCGTCGCCCCCGACGCCGGCGGATAACCACTCCTCGTGCTTCCCGGTCTACTGGTCGCAGTTCCCCGCGGCAGGCCAGCCGGACTGGTTCAACAAGTACGCCGTCGCATCGGTCGCGCAGTCCGACCCCAGCGGCGGCTCCCCGGGCACCTACACCGCCTACTCCTACTCCGGCCCGGCCTGGCACTTCGACGACAACGAGCTGGTGATCGCCAAGTACCGCACCTACGGGCAGTGGCGCGGCTACCACGACGTGATCACCACGACCGGGGCCGGCACCGACCCGCAGACCGAGTCCGAGGTCACCTATTACCAGGGCATGTCCGATGACAACAACAGCACGGCCGTCACGCTGACCGACTCCCAGAAGGGCCAGCACGACGACACCGGCCAGCTGGCCGGGCTGCCGCTGGAGACCACCGCCTACCTCGGCAACGGCGGCCCGGT
>Ga0126381_100001777_pt1 | contig 23095 bp, 18 predicted proteins | sample PanSoiMetPlot_28_FD_96465 | JGI IMG/M metagenome (GOLD analysis project Ga0126381, IMG submission 96465) | Tropical forest soil microbial communities from Panama - MetaG Plot_28 | ecosystem: Environmental > Terrestrial > Soil > Tropical forest > Bulk soil | place: Panama | collected 2016-02-17 | reverse complement strand
GCGCCCATGAGTGGCAGCCCGAAGTGTTCGCGATGCGCGATGCAGCTTCAGGGAAAGCACGGCCACCCTCGGTAAGCCCGTGCTTAACGTAGCCCATGTGCAAGTTGCAGGCGTAGTGGTCGTGCAGGTGCCCTGGAACACGCCGATGTCCGTTCCAGCGTAGAGTGTTCCCGGGACATCAGGATCGATTACCACATCGTTGATCGGCGTATTCGGCAGATCGGTCATCGCCGGTGTCGAGCAGTTAGCAACCGTGCAACTCACATCGGCCCAAGTTGCTGCCCCATCGGTCGTTTTGAAGAGGTGGCCCTTAGGATCGTTGATGGTGCCCTGCACAAACGAAAATCCCGAGAACGCAGCGTATGCAGTTTTCCCCGTAGAGTCGGCCGGATCGACCGCGATGGCCTGGACTTGTCGCGGAGGCAAGCTGCTCTGTCCGACGACAAGATTGAATGTGCCCGCCCCTGTACTGACGTTCGTCGCAACAAAGATCTGGCCAGTATTAGCGCCGGCATAGACAACGGAAGAAGCTGAGCTCATGGGAGCAACAGCCAGGGCAGTCAAGGAGTCAAAGTTGGGGGAGGACCCGTTCACCAGGTCACCGCTCAGGGCTGTCCAACTTGTACCCGCGGTTACCGTTTGATAGACCTTTGTGGTTCCGAGGTACGCGGTGTTAGCCACGCCGGAGTCGGTTACGAGAGGAGGCACAAAATTGGAGTTGTCCGCGGGATTGATTCCATTGGCCGCTGAAACATAGGAGCCCGCCCCACCGTTTGCAAAAGAGACCGCGACATTGTCTCCGTTGCAAGTCACGAAAACGGTGCTTGGAATCACATTGTCAATGGTTGTGCCTGTACCGTCTCCGCATCTCTGGTTGTCTGTCCAGGCCGTACTTGGACCCGCATAGATTTGGCTGCCGTTGTCCTGGGTTCCTGCGAACGCGATCGCTTGCGACGACGGATGGATGGAAAGGGCGGGGTAAAACTGCGTCAATGTAAGCAGCGAATCATTTAAGTTTGTCCAAGCAACGGTGGTTGCCTCTGCATCCTCAGTTCGCCAGATTCCGCCGTCATTCCCCAGATACATCCGGATTTTGCCCGTACTCAGCCTTGCGAAGGCCAAAGCGTGATTGTCCACGTGAGGGAACCCTGGGCTGCCTGCCGTTAGGTTGGGAATTATAGAAGTCCAAGTCGCGCCCGTGTTTGCCGTACTCATCACCCATGTTGGGTTTCCGAGAGCATCCGTGACTGCCGAGCCACCGAAGAATGCGTGAGCACCACCGTTGGGGTCTACCTTAACCACGTTGTCGTACCAGCATTGCGCGTGACAAATGTCAGGTGCCGTGGTTTGCGTCCAGGAAGTTCCCCCATTCGTAGTCACAAAGACGCCAAGGTTCGCGCTCGATCCGGTGGAGGAGTCCGCAATGGAGGCATACACAGTATTGTCCGTTGCATACTGAGGCGAGATTCCAAGATCGATTCGGCCTACATTGGATGTAGGAAGACCACCGGACAAGAGAGAGAATGTGAGAGAGCAACTAGTGGCATTCGTGGACTTGTAGACCCCATTCACCGTCGCACTCTTAAACGAGGTTCCAAGAGCCGCGAAGGCCACGCTGGACGATGCAAAACCCACGAATGTTCCAATATCCCCTGACGCCGAAGGCACGATATTCCAAGTGTTACCTCCGTCGGCAGAGCAATACACTCCTTCTGTCGCTCCGTGTCCAAATTGCGTTTGCGCGGCAACCAAAACCATTTGCGGGTTTGACGGATTCACTGCGACATAGCCGATGCGTGTTCCACCCAGCGTAAAGAAACCAAAAGGAGTCGCGTCGCTATAAGGCCCAATGAACGGACAAGTTGGCCCCGCAACCATGCAGGTTTGTGCCCAGTGCTGTCCACTGTCCGTAGACTTAAGTACCCCTGCACCGTAATAGATGTCGAATCCGATAGACGCCTGCTCGCCAGTTCCAGCATAGACAGTCGTGGGCTGGGATGGCGCAAACGCAATCGACCCCATCGCTAGAGAAGCATTTTGGTCACCGACCGCTGTCCAAGTCACGCCTGCATCCACTGTGCGCCAAATGCCCCCTTGCGCACCGCCTATTAAAACCGTGTTACCGGTGAGATCAGACGGATCGACCGCAATCGCGGTGATGCGCCCCGTTACCGGGCTGAAAAAACCCCCCGCAATAGGGCTCGGGCCAATGGAGCTCCAAGTGTTCGTTACCGCTGCGGCTAGAGGTGCAGCCCCGAATTGCGGCGTGACTTCAACGAGCGATCCATCCGACTGTTGAACCAGTTTGCCTTCCGCGACCATCATTCGCTGCATGTGCTGCAAAGCGCGAGGTCGAGCGCCGGCTGGAATGTGACCATTTGCGGATGCGCGTTGTTTGTAAAACCACTGTTCGCGCTTGCGAATCGCATCCGCGCTGTCTTTCTCAGGGTTGGGTGCTTTTATGGTCTCTGCGTTCGCGTCCGCGACCGGCGTGGGATGCCCTAGGCGTCTTTTGGCAGCGGGAAACTTCGCTGCCACCGCGGTATTGGAATCGGAGTCAGGTTCCTGCTGGCCACGAGCCATCGGAACGAAACAACAGAGGGTCAGGGGCACGACCGAAAGGAGAACGCGATGGCGAAGCAACGAGGCATGGAGTTTCATGGTCCACCCACTCAGTGGATTTGACTTCCAAACGCTTGCGACTGGAAATCGCCCCGCTCGCAAGGTACGAGTCTTCAGGAGCGGCACTTCGCGGACTGGGAGCAAAAGGGAAGAGGCCCACCGATCTAGCGACCAAAGGTTATCACATTTCAATGGAGACACTCGTTACTAACGGATTCTGCCTACGCGAGGTGGGTACCCCGACGGGTGGCGGACCGTAGCGTTGTATGGAGACGCGCGAGGTGAACCACTACCAGACGGGCCGGCGGATTATGCGTGCGTTTAAATGGACCTGGTTCGGTTCTTGAACTTTTGGGCAGGCCAACGTTGCTACTGTTCAAGACAGGGGTCCCGAACCTTTGTGCCGCTCTCTTGCTACGGTTAGTCGTTACTATTGAACGGTGATGCTGATCGCGGGCGAAGTTGATGTGGCATAAGTTGCGTCCCCGCTGTACACCGCCGTGATGCTGTCGGTATGAGATGGGGAACTGCCGTTTCCACCGCCGCAGCCCATCGTGAGTCCGGCCACAAGGCCTGCCAGCAACAACAAGCTCGCGCAGGCGTAGGCGCGGCGATATGGTTTCGGCACGCGCTTCAAGCCAAGCAGGAGCAGAACCAGCAGAACGAAACCCGCCGGCAGCAGCCAGCGTACGACGCGAATGGTCGGAACACGATCCGGTCCCAAGGGCGGCGCCAGGAAGGCTAAAGTCATGGTCAACATTGCTGTGCAGGTGGGCGATGTTGCCCCGGACACAGCCGTACACGTTTGCGCTGCCCCAAGCGCTGTCATTCCGTTCATGAACTGCACGGTTCCCGTCGGGGTAGCGGTAGCGCCCGTACCGGTTCCAACGACCGTCGCGGTCAGCGTCACGCTCCCGCCCGACGAAATACTCATAGACGAGCTCGTTACCATCGTTGTGGTCGTCTGTCCTACCGCCAGCGACAACGCCTGTGACGTTGAACCAGCGTAGTTCGTGTCCCCGCCGTAGACCGCTGTAACGGAGTGAGTCCCCGTGGTCGCAAAGGTTGTTGTCAAAGTAGCCGTCCCGCTTGCTCCCACCGTTGCCGTTGCGCCGGCGGGCGTAACGTTTGCTGTTCCTAGGCTGGCGCTCCCATCTTTAAACGTGACGGTTCCAGTAGGGCCTTGTGTGCTGTTGCTCCGGGAACCAACGCTCACCGACAAAGTCACCTGCTGATTGGTCGGCACCGGATTGGGGCTGGCAGCTAGGGCGGCAGTCGTCGCTGCTGGGGTGACCGTCAGATTAAGAGTAACTGGGGGACTGGCGTTATAGCTGATGTCGCCCGGGTAGTTTAAAATGAGTGCATGTGAGCCAACGGTGAGCTGAATGGTCTGATCTTCTAGGTGCCCCACGCTGTTGATCGTGAAGGGGCTTCCGGGAAGCGCGCCCCCGTTGTCGGTAATGGTGACGGACCCCGTCGCGTCAAAAGCACACCCCGTTATGACTCCATTCTGGACAAAAGGTTGGCAGTTGCTTGCCGCCCCTGTGTGATTAAGAATGTCTACCCTCAGGATTGGTGCCGAGCCGTACGGGAAACTCGTCGTGGTCGCAATGTTGCCGGCTGCGTCGAATGTGATCATCTCGGCCAGCAGCGAGCTATTCTCCGGAGTCACTGTCACCGGTACACCGGCGGAGTCGCTTGGCGCAAACGTGCCGTCTCCGGCATAGTGCGCGGTTACGCTGTAAGACCCTCCGGGCAAAAACGTGGTGGTGATAGACGCAGTGCCGGTGCTCGATAGAGTGCCATCGGAGACGCTGCCATTCACCGACGTGGGCGCTAACAGGGCAATATCACCTGTCGGCGTGCCGATGCTGCCGCCAGATGCGGACACAGTCACCGTGGCGGTGGCGGAACTTCCATGCGTAATGCTGGCCGGAGTGATCGACAAACTTGTGGAGCTAGTTTTCAAGGCGGTAGCAGCCGTCTTCCATGCTGCAGCGAGATTTGTCACGTTCACCGAGCCCAGCCCGGTCGCCGTGTCGTACCCACCCACAGCCGTCCAGGCCGGTGTAGTGGCGCTGCTCGGGCTTATCAGAACTCCGTTTGTACTGGAAGTAGTGCTGCTGCAGTTGGACGTACCGCCCGAGCACGCGACGGAATCGTTGCCCTTCGTGATGTCTAGAAAGGCGCAGGAACTCGGTGGAGGGGTGGCGGGATTGGTGAACGAACTGGAATTGCAGCTGGAAAATGTCTCGCCCTTGGCGATGGCGTAAAGCAAAGGATTCGGGTTGCCCTGCCTCCCGTTTTGCTGCTGATCAATCAAGGCCATGATTGCTGCGAAAGCCGGTGAGGATGCCGAGGTACCGCCAGCCCCAAAGAAACTGAGATGCCCCTGTGCGTCGGGCACACAGGAAGGAGGACTCCCAGCAGAAATGCCATCTGCTTGGCAAAACAGGTAAAAGCTATTGGAACTCGCGCCGTCGCTCGCGAATAGTGAGATATCCGGGAGGTCACGATGACTATCGTTGGGCGTTATGCTTCCGCTTTGAAAGGGAGGTTTCGCGTACACGGAACTTGGCCCGCCACTGCCGCCCACGATGTTCAACAGACTCGCAGGACTTGGATTTACGCAAACTGAGTTGAGATTGCTGCTTGTGGCATTTGCGGCGCAGGAATCATTCCAAGGAATTTCTGGAATGTATCCCAGTGCCGACTCGCGCGTGCTGGTTGCGTTGGTAGAGCCCCAAAAGGTCGTTTGCTTGCCCGCATCGTCAAAGTCAGTCCCGCCGACCGCAACGTTGAACGGCGTGGAAGCAATTCCGCTTACTGCTAGGCCGTGCACCGCGGTCGATTGCGTAGTGAAATCATCGCAACCGGCCGAGCCGTTATCACCCGCCGAAACCATCACGGAAATGCCTTGCGCTGCGGCTTGCTCCCAGACCGCGTTGTAAAACTGGTTTCCCCCGGTTCCTAACGCCGGCTCGCACACGCCAAAGCTCTCGCTCATCACCGACGCAATGTTGTTGTCAACGATATACACCGCTGACAGGTCAATGCCAAAGGCAGTTAAGGTATCTTCCGAGACCACCAGATCCGTCGTCGCTCCTGGAGCGACCATGCCCGCGGTCTGTACGTCCAGATCGGCCTCGCCCTCGTCGCCATTCAATCCCGGATCTGGCCCGTCCAGAATAACGTTCGCTGAGGTAAAAGTCGCAGGCAGCCCGAACAGGGCACGAAAGTCAATCACGTCTTGTGGATTGATGTTGGAATCCGCGACGAGCGCAATGGTAACGCCGGCCCCGCTCAGTGTGGTTGTAGACGGCAAATTGTAGATCTTCGCGAAGTCTGCCGGCCCAACGATGTAGCAAGGCTGGTTTTGTGGGGTTCCGCAACCCGAGGCAGTAGTGAACAGCGGCTTTACAATGCCCTCCTTGGTCTGCATAAAAGCGCCCGCGTCCCGCTTCATCGACTTCCTGGGGAAATTGTGGAGCGCCACAATGCCTGCGACCACGGGCGCCAGCGCCGCGGGAATCTGCGGGTCGGTGGAGTTGGCCTGCCGCGTTTTTCCGTTCACCAGATAATGGTGAATCTCGGTGTGAAGGGCGTTGCGAACCTGTCCCGCAGTTCCCGAAAACTCAATTACGGTACGACCGGCGGCGACTTTGATCCCTTGGAAGCCCTGGCGCGTCAGCCAGCTCGTCACCGTTTGTATGTCCGCGTCTGCAGGCCCGAATTGCGCGCCGAACTGCTGCGGCGTCAGCCAATTGTGATAATTCGGCGAATCCTTGACCTGCTGTTCCCCCAATAGAGTTTGCAATGCCGCTTCCTGCTCCGGGCTTCGCTCGAGCACCAGCAGCATCCGGCTCATGGGCGCGGAATCCGCCACCGGACCCTGATCGAATTCCCGTCGCGCGAGCGGATGCAGGTTGCCCTTCAGCCGGACCAATTGCGCCTCGTCAATTGCCTGTGTGATGCGGGCCGGTACCGCCGGTGTTTGCACCAACGAGGATTGACTTGCGGCTTGTGCGTTGGATTGCGCAATAACGCGCGGCACTTCGACAAATAGCAATGGCAAAGAGAGCAAAACGGAAGCGCGAACAAGCAAGGAATGGAGTTTCATCATCTATCCACTGTGTAGATTTGGGGTCGAACGTTTACAAAACGCTTCAGGCTGGAAATCGCCCCTCACTCGCAAGGCGCGATTCTTCGAGGGGCGAACTTCGCGGACTGGAGGGCAAAAGGGAAGCGGCCCACGATCTAGCCTCCAAAGGTTATCACACTTCATGCGACGACTCTCTAGTACGTAAGGATTCGGCCCGCTCGGTGGCGGGCACCTCGACGGCTTTTGCGTTCAACCCTTTCGGATCGACGGCATGCAATTCCGTCACGCTAACTGCGATGCCCGGCCACGGATTCCAGATGCTTCGTTCCCGATTTTCTCTGCCATCCGCATCCGTTCTTTAGAAGTGCTCTTCGATTGACATGGCCTTCGACGGATGCGTCAACGCTCTCGCGCTGGTGTCGCGGAATTTTCCCTATATTCCTGACCGCGGCTGTCCCTTGCTTATTCCCAGGTTATTTCAGCCTATTTCCATCAAAACTATTATTCCCGCAATGCCGCGCAAAAGTTCGCGTATCTTCATACAACACGACGGGTCCGCGCCAAGTTGCGCTCGAGTTTCTGTGAATAGGGTCGCGAGTCGTTTTCTCGGGGGGCGTCGCTTGCCTGTCGTTCCTACGGTGCGCTCCTCTGCCGAACCGCCAACTCCGCGCATCGGCCTGCAGGAACCACCTGCCACTGCGGCTTCAAATCGAGCGTCCAGCCCTTCCCGGTCAACGGCGTTTTGTTGCCATCCGTCGGCGCAGGCACCTGAACCCGCTCAAATCCCCTGTTACCCCGTACAAAGAGCGCGCCCTCCGATGTCTTTAGCAGCCCCCAAGCATCTGTGACTTGGATTTCGCCTTCGTACAGCGTCAATTTGTCATCCAGGGCCAGCAAGGCGTTCGGATCGAATGTGTAATTAAACTCTTGGCTCACCGGCAGCATCAGCACGGGCCCGTCGACGAAGGTTTTTCTCGCCGCGGCCAAGCGCGCCTGATGTTTTGCTTCGCGCTCGGTCTCTATTGCCACCACTTCGTTGCCGTCGTAGCGTTCCGCGCGCCGTAGAGCTTCCGCTTTGTTCAGTGCGGTCGTGGCGGGAACCTGCACTCCATAGGCTTGCGCCAGCAAAAGCCCGAGATTCGTTGCCGGCGTCAGCCCCATGCGCCAATTCTTGTTCGCCAGATCCAGCAATCCCCCGTAAGCGGGCCCCGAAGTATATGCGAACGACCTGCCATAGCTCGGTGTACGCGTGGGCGCCGCCCGCAGCCAGGCCGCCACGATCACAGCATATTCTTCGGGAGAAGACGTGCTCAATTTAAAGCCTGTGTACTCCGCCATCCCCTCGTTCATTTCGAGCGCATCTTCGTTGGCCTCCGCTGCGGGAAAAACCGAACGCCGGTAATTTCGAAAATAAAGGGCATCCGTCACGTCTCGCTTGCGGTCTTCGCCCTGCTGCCAGAGCGCATGTTCGAGCGCGCGCCACTCCATCTCGAGCCAGATCCGTCCTTCGAGTGCGTCCAGGTGCCCGTTTTGCGCATCCTTTCCTTCTAAGCCGATCTGCGCTTGCACGCGATGAAAGCACTCGTGCAACATCAATCGCGTGCGCGGCTGCTTGTACTGCGGGACCGGCCACATCACCATGGTCCACTCGACGCCAGCCCATTTCGTCGCCGTATTTGCCACGCCCAATTCCGGCGGAGCGGTTCCAACGAACACGCCCTCGAGCGGCTTCAGCTTGCCTTCTGCGTCCGGCTGGTTCGCGACGGCGTAGCGTGTGCCGTAATCCGCGAAAAGGAGCGGTCCGCAGACGGGCACTTTCCACAACGCGCCATTGTCTTTCTCGGAGAGCGCTTTGGCCTCCGCAAAATACTGCCGTGCTTTGGCGGTATCAATTGCGGGCGTCTGCGCTGCCGTGGGCACAGCACAGCCCGTCGCGAGAATGCCGATAAGCACAGAAGCGCTACCTATCAACACGCTGTTTTTCATTTTTCCACCAAACATCAAGCCTTCGGCGCGAAGCCCGTTCATAAAACCCGCTTGGAGTCTCTGCGGCGGTCAGGTCGGGTTTGCACGCCGGGGCCCCGCGTACCCGTCACGGAAAAAATTGCGGCGGTCTTCACACTTGCAGATTGTGAAGGTAGGGAACGCTGGCTTTCATAAAGTCGAGGTTCATCTCGACGAAATAATTCTGGATGCCGCCGGTCTTTGCCGCGGTAAAGATTTTTTTCCAGTCCAAAGTGCCTTTCCCGACAGGCGTTATTTTTTTCGTCTCCGCGGACCAGCCCTGTACGTGCATAGAGATAAAGCGGCCGGGATATTTCGTGAAGTATTCCGCCGCATCGAATCCCTGGGCGATGGTGGAAACCTGGAACTGGAACTTGACCAGCTTCGGGTCGAGCAGGCCGAACAGCACGTCATAGGTGCGCTTGCCATCCACCATCGAAGACTCAAAGTCCTCATTGTGCAGGCCTTGCTGTATTCCAGCAGCGGCTGCCTGTTCGCCCATTTTGTTGTATTCCTCAGCTAGCCGCTTCACCTCGTCCATGGTCGGCTTTGGCGGCCCGGCGAGGGTTGGCACGAGCATTTGCGTCAGCCCCATCTCCTTTGCCCAGGCGATGCGTCCCGGCTGATTCTCCCTAAGCTCGACGATGGTGAAATGCGAGCTCACGCAGCTGACGCCGGCGTCGTCGAGGATCTTGCGCAGATCCGTGCTGCTATATTTGGCGAGGCTGCCGAAACCATACTCGGCGTAGCCCACCGGCGAGCACAACTCGACGTTTTGAAATCCAGCAGCCGCGAGTTCCTTGATCGTTCCGGGAAAATCCTTGCCAATCTCTTGCCGGACCGGCCACGTTTGGCATCCGAGCGGCAGGCCCAACGGATTGGCGTATAGCTCCATCGCCCCCGCAGAGAGCAACCCCGCCACTGCTGCCTGCTTCCCCGTAGTTTTAAGAAACGATCTTCTGGTCATGACGGACATTTGTCCCCTCCGAAGCGTGTCCCCTCCCAAAGCGGGTTCCAAGATACACCTCCTTTCCAGTCCGGCGAAGTATGTTCGTAACCGAGATCATAAATCCCGAAATCGAACGGGTGGGAAGGGATGAAAGCCCTGGCCTGGCACCTAATCGCCAGACGGCAAAGAACTTACGGCACTATAGCCTACGGTACTCGAGATGCCCCCTAAACTCTGGTATCTAGGGAAGGCCGATCCATGCGCAATTTTATAAAGGACATTCGTTTTGCTCTGCGGACGCTCGCGAAGAATCCCGGCTTTGCGGTTATCGGAATTGTGACCCTCGGGCTCGGTATGGCCGTAAACACTACCGTTTTCAGCGTCATTAATGGTTTCCTGCTGCGTCCGCTCCCTGTGCCCCATCCCGAGCAGATTACCGTTCTTGCCCTGAAGCAGTCCTCTGCCGGCAGCACCTACCGCTTCTCTTACCCGACGTACGAGGATTTGCGCAATCAAACGGACTCCTTCAGTGACGTTTTCGCGTATCGGGTATCGCTCGCTGGACTTGCCGTGGACCACAAATCCGACCACTGCCTGTTCAGCCGGGTTACCAGTAATTATTTCAAATCACTCGACATCAAGCCCGCCTATGGACGGCTCATCCTTTCGACCGAGGGCCGCGTTCCCGGCGCCGATCCCGTCATTGTTCTGGGGTATTCGTACTGGCGCAGGAGATTTGCTGGCGATCCAGGGATCGTCGGCCAGAGAGTGGAATTAAACGACCATGCCTTCACGGTGGTCGGCGTCGCTCCACGCGAATTCCATGGCACCTACCCGGTTATGGATATGGACGCCTTTATTCCTTTCAGCGCGGAAGCCGGTGAAGATCCGGACAATCCGGTCGAGAAAGTCTGGACCAGCCGCGGCGCTCGTAGCCTTACCGTGATGGGGCGGCTCAAACCCGGCGTGACCATCAAGCAGGCCCAGGCTTCGCTCGCTGTAGTCACAGAGCGCATCGCCGAGGCGCATCCGGACACTGAGAAAGGCCTGTCCGTACAACTCTTTCCCGAAAAGCTGGCTCGGCCGGAGCCAGACCCGGAAAACCCCATTCCCGCCACCTCGATTGCTTTTATGTCCCTTGCAGCGTTGGTTCTTTTGGTTGCATGTTTCAATATCGCCAACGTTCTCTTGGTGCGCGCGACAGTGCGCCAGCGCGAAATGGCCATTCGCGCTGCGCTGGGTGCCGGCCAGGGCCGCCTGGTCCGGCAGTATTTGACGGAAAGTCTCCTACTTGCGTTCTTGGGCGGTGGCGCCGGGCTCGTGCTTGCCTCCTGGGCATCGGGGTTTTTGAGTTCGCTTTCCCTTGGCACCGATCTACCCTTGAGATTCGATTTTCGGCCCGATGCGCGCGTTTACCTTTTCGCCCTCGCTGCGGTTTTCTTTACGGGCTTGTTTGTTGGGATGATGCCAGCATGGCGCGCCGCTCGCAGCAACGTCAGTGCGGTCCTTCATGAAGGGGGGCGCGGCTCGTCGTCGGGGCCGCCTCGCCAATTCGCAAGGAATGTCCTGGTTGTTGCGCAGGTGGCCGGTTCTCTGGTGCTGCTGATCGTAGCTGGTCTGTTCATTCGCAGCCTTGAGAAAGCCGAAAAAATGAATCTTGGTTTTAATCCCGACCATGTGCTCGACCTCTCGGTGGACGTCGAGCAAGTTGGGTACAAAGAGCCGCGGGCTCGCGAAGCGTACCGCGATATCGATAACCGCATTCGCGCACTTCGCGGAGTGCAATCCGTTGCCGAAGCCTTCACCGTTCCCATGGGCTACGTGGGCGCCGATGACCGCATTTGGATCGAGGAGCACCCTTACACGGTCGGCCAGCAGCCTCAGGAAATCCCGTTCAACCAGGTCACTCCATCGTACTTCGATACTATGCAAATGCCGCTCCTGCGTGGCCGCAAGTTCTCCGATGCCGACAGTGAAAAAGCTCCGCCCATCGCTATCATCAACGAAACGATGGCCAAAAGGTTCTGGCCCAACGAGGATGCGCTGGCCAAACATTTCGGCACCAAAGGCGCCAATGGCCCGTTCATGGAGGTTGTTGGCATCGTTCAGGACGCGAAGTATCAGAACCTGCTCGACAAGCCTCAAGCTTTCTACTACGTGCCCTTTGAGCAGAGTTACAATTCTTTGCGCACTATCCATGTCCGCACAACCGTGCCGAGTGAATCTTTGGCCCCGCAGATTCAGTTGGTCATCCACGAAGTCGTTCCCGACGTTCCGATTACGCAAGTAAAAACCTTGAACGAAGCCCTGCAAGGCGGCAACGGTTTCTTTCTTTTTCGTTTTGGGGCGCAGTTGACCTCAACAATGGGTCTTCTCGGTTTGATTCTTGCGGTTGTCGGAATTTACAGCGTAGTTTCCTACGCGGCCATGCAACGCACGCAAGAAATCGGCATTCGCCTGGCTATGGGTGCTACTCCGCAGGATATTCTCAAAATGGTTTTGCGCCAGGGGCTCACCGTGGTCGGCCTAGGCCTGGTCATGGGCTTGGTTTTTGCGTGGGCAGGCACGCGGGTGATGAGCGGACTTATCGTCGGCATTAAGCCGACCGACCCGCTAACATTCGCGGTTGTCGTTTGCCTGCTCACGGCGATTGCCCTTTTCGCGTGTTGGGTCCCCGCGCACCGCGCCACGCGGACTGACCCGCTCGTAGCCCTTCGATATGAATGAATAACGGTTCGGCGCCCGGCAAACCAAATCAAGTTGCAAGCGAACGCAACGAGAGGCGGGTCCGCCCGGCTCCCTCGGCGCGTTCTGGTTGTCCGGTGTGTTAAACCTAAGAGGTCTTGCCAGCCGGCTGGATTTTCAGATCGTACTTGGCTCCACTGAAGAAGATTTCCTCAATCGACTCGCCACCGTTTCTGGCCTGCTGGAGGACATAGCCGTCATGCTCATTAGAAGTATTTTCCGCCACGACTCGCGCCGGGACGGTGGCCAAGGTGTCTCGGCCTTGAACAATGTTCAGTTCGACATTTGGCCCCGTGCCGCTCCATTCCACCCTGTAGTCGCCCGGGTTCTGCACCTAGCCTTCGAGTTCGGCCTTTTCGTACACTTGTTGGTCTTTGCCGCGAAGGCAGTAGTGCAAAGTACTGCGAACGAACAGTATCGATATCTTCAGAAGCCTCGACGCTTTCCTATACAAAGCTCCTTTGGTCTTCTTCGCGAGTCCAAGCTCGCAGCAACCCAACGGAATTGCGCGCTATCTCGCAAAGGAGAATGATTTCTTGTACTCCTCTTAGTTCGATGGCGAGGGGTGCCAAACGTTTTTGTCGCCCGGATGAAATGTCGACGGTCGTCGTTTTTCAAAACTGGTATCTTTCTTTGGCTCGAAAAGGAGAAACTGAACATGACCACTTCGACGGCTTCTTCAGCTCCGGCCGCCTCGGCGGGGGCAGCGGCGCACGCATTCGCGGCAATCTTCTGGGGCGGATTGCTTGCAGGGATCTTTGATATCACCCAAGCCTTTATCGGCTTTGGATTGCTCGGAGCGAAACCCTTTCGGATCTTGCAGCACATCGCCGGAGGAGTTTTTGGGGCCCGCTCCATGCAGATGGGTTGGACGTCCGCCCTTCTTGGCCTGATCTTTCATTTTACCATCGCGTTTACGGCCGCTGCGGTTTATTACCTTGCCAGCCGGATGGTCCGCGTAATGGTGGAGCACGCCGTTCTGTGCGGACTGCTCTACGGCGAACTTGTGTTCCTGTTCATGTATTTCGTTGTGTTGCCGCTTTCTGCCCTAGGGCCGGCCCACTTTTCCACCGCCACGTACATCACCGGACCCGTCGGCCATACGTTTTTAGTGGGACTGCCGATTGCGCTTTCCGTGCGACGTTTTGCTGGAGGGATGGCGGCGTAAGTTGGAGCTCCTAAATGCGGGCTGTACTTCAGTGGTTCCTATATTGCAAGTACACTACGATCGTGAGCCGTGCAAAGGTAGGAGTCATTGTATAATTCCAATCCTCAGTTGGAGGCAATATGTCCGAGCCAAGCTATGAAGAACTCAAGGCCCGCGTCGCAGAATTGGAAAAGAAAGGCGCTGGGCGCCGAACCGGCTCACTGGAATTTCGCGTAGGTGAGAAAGGCGGCGTCAGTGTCTACGGCCTTGGGCGCTTTCCCGTGACGCTGTATTACGAGCAATGGGTTCGGCTTCTCGACGCGTCTTCCGACCTGCGCAAATTCCTGGAAGAAAACAAAGGGGAAGGCAAGCTGAAACTTAAAGAGAAATAGGTTTGGTCTGAAAAGGGCGGATTCTTCGCCTGCCTTGCCAGTTCGGAATCAAGCTCAGCAGTGCCTTTCCTCGCTCTCTTCGCGCCCAAGCCTTCCCGTTTTCCATTGAGGCAACCAAAAAAAGAGTGGCGCTCCCTGGTTGGGAGGGCCCCGGGCGTCTGTGGGGGTAGACGCCCGGAACCGAGGCGAGTACTACGGGTGGGAAAGCGAAGGTCCCGTTGGGACCAAACCCTGCGCTCATTTCGAAGACTGTGCCGCCAGCAAACAGATTCGGCGTAATTCCTCGTAGGTAAAGACCACCTTCTGGCCTTCGTCGTCGATCTCCATGTGACCCAGACCAGAGGCTTGCGAGTACCGGCGAAGCTCCGCTTCCGGCAGTCCCAAGAGCACCGCCGCGCGATGCTCGTCAACTCGATCTTGCATGTGTCCGTTCCTACTGAAAGCTTCCGGCAAAGCCAAACCTATTGGCAAAACCGTACTGGGAGGTACTGAGCAAGCGAGACGCCAAAATATCTAGCCTGCTAAGTCTTTAGTCCTCAATCGGAAAGCGCTGGTTTTGTCTTGCAGGTCCGACGGCTGCTACTTTTTTGCACATTCGGTCCACCGGGATGACCATTGTGCGCGGCAAATTTCCCGTCCAGAAGCGGCCCGCCGGCATGGGTCTCGAGCGCCTTTCGACTCTGCTAGGGCAGCCAGGGCAGGACGTTGAGATCGACGTTTCCGCCCGAGAAGATGACTCCGAGCTTCGGTCGCTGGCCTTCGGGGCGAGCCACGAGGTTGAGAGACTTGACGACGCCGGGCCTAAGCAGGGGTGCAAGCGCCACGGAGCTGGAGGGCTCGACGATGATTTTCATACGCTCCCAGACCAGGCGCGCCGTCGAGATAATTTCTTCTTCGCTGACGAGTAGGATGCGGTCCACTTGGTTGCGCAAAATTGCGAAAGTGCGTGGGGAAAGGGAGGCCCGCAAGCCATCGGCGATGGTGTCGCTGGACTCGAGGGATTGCAGCGTACCGGTAGTGAGAGAGCGGTAGGCGTCGTCGGCGCGGGCAGGCTCACAGCCAATGATTCGAATGTCCTTGCGGATGCCTTTCGCGCCGAGGCAGGTGCCGCTGAGCAGTCCGCCGCCGCTGACTGGGGCGAACACGGCGTCGAGGTCTGGTATTTCTTCGAGGAACTCTTTGGCGGCAGTGGCTTGGCCGGCGATGATGCGGTCGTCGTCATACGGGTGAACGAGATGGGCACCGGTTTCCGCCTGCACACGGTCACAGACTTCTTTGCGCGACGAAACCTTGGGCTCACAAAAGGTGATTTTGCCGCCATAGGCTTCGATAGCCCGGATTTTCACTCTCGGCGCATTATTCGGCATGACGATGTAGGCGGGCACGCTGCGCCAGGCTGCGGCGCAGGCCACCGCGGCACCATGATTGCCGCTTGACTGAGTAACGATGCCGTGAGCCGCTTGCTCGGCCGAGAGCGACAGAATGGAGTTGGCGGCGCCGCGAATCTTGAAAGAGCCGGTCTTCTGGAGGTTCTCGCATTTGAAGAAGAAGCGGGCTCCGGCCAGGGTGTCGAGAGAAGTAGAAGTGAAAATGGGTGTGCGGTGAATCCGCGGGGCAATGCGAGCATGCGCCTGGGAAATGGCCTCCCACGCAGGCGGCTGATAATTCGTGGATTCGAAGGAAACAGCTGTGCTCATAAGGCTCACTTTCCGGAGCAACGCATCCTTGGCTGCTGGTCCAGTTTAATTACCGAACGCCTTGTTTTAGAGCAGTTTTCTGCCAAGCAAAAGAGGCATTATGGCCTAGTGAGAAAGGGCCGAGTTGCCGTTCAGTGCGGATGGAACTGATAAAAGCCAGGGCCGACGCGCATGCTGTGATGCCAGGCGAGAGGAAAAGCCCACCAAACGAGGGAGCCGAGAATTGTTTGCCACAACGTAAGCGGAAGGATGTTGCGTTGTTTACCGAACAACCAGGCCATTAGGGCGCCGGCAATCAGAGTGAGGGGGACTAGGACGGGATTGGGCCAATGAAGCAAAGCGAAGAGCCCGCCGGCGATGAGAGAAACCGTAACTGGGGAGGAGATGGCGGCCAGGAGGCGATTGGTAACGAACGAATTTAAGCCGACTTGTTGCAACAAACAAAACGACATGTACCCGAGGAAGCGTCGAGGCACGAGAACGTGATGGAGCGTGTGATTCCCGCCGAGAAACAGACCCGTAACGGCGATGGCGATGGCGCATGGAAGAAAGATGAGTGACGAGCGTTTCGTGGCGTTCCACAGATTGTCGGCGCGCCATCCAAGCGATTGCGGCGTGTCTCGATTCAAGGCGAAGCTGGCCATCAGCCAAATGGGGAACAGCAACCAAGAATATCGAGAGGTATCCTGAAGTCGCCAGATGAACCAGGCGACAAAGGCGGTGAAGACAAAAGCTTCGATGAGCGGCATGAGACGTGGCGCTTTTTGAGTCATCGCGCAGCTAGTCCCAGAGAGTTTCTTGGTCAGGATGGCTCAGATCGAGAAGCCGCAGGGCGCTTTCAAAAAGCTGGTCGATCTCTTTTTCGTTGACTTCATAGGGGGCGAGGAAAGCGTGGAGGTCGAAGTCGGGAAAGCCGCGAGTGGTGACGCGAGCGGGAAGAAGCTCGCGTAAGCGGCGGGAATCGATGGAGCCGAGTTGGCGGATCTCCTCGAAGACCACACGGCGCAAGGGATCCTGAAAAACGCTGGGATCGAGCAACCGGCAGATTTCGCCGCGCGTTCCCGCCTTAATCAGAACCGAACACAAGAAGCGGAGGGTATTTGTCTCGAGTAGAGTTCGACTTGACGGTTCGAATGTAGACATAAACTCAATCTTGCTTCGCACTCGCCCGGGCAATCTGCTGCCGGATGAGCGCTTCGACTCGGGACCAGACGGCGGGGTCGCAATCAATCTCGGTGTGAGTCTTCGCAAAAGTGCGATCGTACCAGGGGTATTCGGGACAATGAAGCGGGTGTTCCTTGTAATCGTAACGAAAATTTCCAAGGATTTGTGTTTTCGAGGGATCGGCGGCGCGGATTTCCTCTCGACCATGGATCATTCCGTCGGGCTGATAGAAGTTGGCGGCGCGAGCGACGTTGGAAGGAATCACGCTATCATCGACCCCGAAACGCCTCACGCTATCGACTTGAACGGTAAAAAGAACGGGAATCCCGCGCTTGTCGAGTTCGCGGGCCAGCTCGACCATTGCCGAACCGCCCCAGCTGTGACCGTAGAGAATGATGCGCGCCTGCCGCCTTTCGTTGTCCGAAAGACGACCGGAACGATCCGCTCCCAGTTGTGTGAGAATCGCATGCAAAGCTTCTTCGCGATTGCGATTCTCGAAGGTGTGGGAGTATACGCCGGTGGGATACTCGGTCCGCAGATGCTCGGCAAGTTTCACTTCGCTGCGGATGGGGTCGTCATGTTTCACGACTCCTCCGACGAAGCCAACAACGATCACCGGATGGTTCTGGGGCTCGAGCGATGCGGGCGGAACGGAAGGCCAGTCGTGGCGCTGCGTGACAGGACGCATCGCGCAGGCGGTGGTGCCGAACGCCAGCAAAAGCGCCGGTGAAAGAAGACAGACTGGGAGCCCCGCGGGGGTTGCGCGCGCAACAGGAAAAAGAATCACGGTAAATGAGATGATGTTCTTTGGCATGGGGTTGCGCTAAGGCGGGGACATGGAGCCTAAGCATAAAGTGGTCATTCTCGGCGGAGGATTTGGCGGATTGGCAGCCGCTCAGAAATTGAAGCGCGCGCCGGTGGAAGTTACGCTCATCGACCGCAGAAATTTTCATTTGTTTCAGCCTTTGTTGTATCAGGTGGCCACCGGATCGCTGTCTCCGGGAGAAATTGCCGCGCCGTTGCGGAGCGTGTTGAGCCGACAGAAAAATGCCCGGGTGCTTCTCGGCGAGGCCGCGGACGTAGATCCCGAAGCGAAGCGCGTTATCCTGCGCGACGGGGATACCTACCCGTACGATACCTTGATCGTGGCCACTGGCTCACAAACCTCCTACTACGGCAATGATTCGTGGCGGCCGTGGGCGCCGAGCCTCAAGTCGGTCGAGGAAGCTACGGCCATCCGGCACAAGATTCTGTACGCGTTCGAACGCGCCGAGCGAGCCGCGACCGAAGAGGAGGCGCGAGCGTGGTTGACGTTCGTCATCGTCGGCGCCGGGGCCACAGGGCTGGAGCTTTCCGGGGCGCTCGCGGAAATTGCGCGGGAGACGTTGCGACACGATTTCCGGAAGATTCGACCGCAAGAGGCGCGGATCCTGTTGTTGGAAGGCGCGCCGCGCGTGCTGGGGGGATATCCGGAGGATTTGTCGGCGAAGGCAGAGAAACTGCTCACGCGGCTGGGGGTGGAGGTGATCAAGGGCGTGATGGTAACTCAGATTGGCCCGGACGGCGTAACGTTCAAGCGGGGGGAATCCACCGAGTCGCTGGCTACAAGGACGGTGCTCTGGGCCGGCGGAGTGACAAGTACGCCATTCGGCGAAAGACTTGCCATGCGCACCAAAGCAGAAACGGATCGAAGCGGGCGCATTAAGGTCGAGCGAGACCTGACGATTCCAAAATATCCGGACATTTTCATTATCGGCGATCTGGCACATGCCGAGGAGGAACAGGGGAAGCCGTTGCCGGGAGTCGCGCAGGTGGCGATGCAAGGCGGAGCCTACGCGGCAAAGACGATCCGAGCGCGCCTGAAAGGGAAGTCGCGGGTTCGCCCATTTCATTATCTCAACAAAGGAGATCTCGCGGTCATCGGACGGGCTGCTGCGGTCGCTAGTATTTTTGGCGTGCACATCTCCGGATGGCCTGCATGGCTCATCTGGCTTTTTGTCCACTTGATGTACATCGTGGAATTCCAAAGCCGCGTGCTGGTTTTCATTCGGTGGGGATTCGAGTATCTGACGTTCAGCCGGGGCGCACGGCTGATCACCGGCACGGCAGCGACAGACTCTGTGACGAAGGTGGAAGCGCTGGGAGATATAGGCGACGGCAGATAAGGGTTCTTCACAAGGTGAGCCTCATCCCCGACTGAATCTTGCGCGCCAGTGGTAAAGTCGGGCCGGAACGTCTGCGACGTGGAGTGACCGAAGACCGTCGTGTCGGCCAGAAGATTGTCGGGCTGACTGAGCTGCACGCGGTTGAAGAGATTGTAGAATTCAAAGCACATGTCGAGTCTCAGGCGCTCGTGAATTCCTTTCTGCTTATCGAGGACCACATCGGTGTTGTTGATGCCGGGCCCGCGGAAGTGATTGCGGCCCAGATTGCCGCCGGAACCAAAAGGTAGAATGGAGAACAGCGCGAGCGGGGCCGGTTTGCGTGCGCGCGTCGGAGCTGGGCCGATCGGTCACGCCAGTGTTCAAATCTGCGCGCGAGACCAAGCCGGTATGCTGCGTGTCAACGGGCGTAAAGATGTCGAATGGCAGGCCACTCGAGAACGTGGAAATTCCGGAGACCGTGCACCCGCCGATGATCGCGCCGGCGGCGCTTCCAAGCGCATGGTCCTTGTAACCCGCCCAAAAGGAAGCTGCCAGGAATAGTTCACAACCAGACGGTTCGTCAAGGTAGCCGGGAGCTCTTGGAGTTGGGTTGCAGGCCTAGCAACCTAGAGTTCAGATTCAAATTTGTGGAAACGCCGTTCGAGTTCCCATTGCTGCGCCGCTTTTTCGCTGGACTTCAGGAAAGCAGCGCATGACGAAGAGGGTTTGTCACTCCCAAGAGAGTCTCGTGCGCAAGCCGACGCGTCCGCCGTGAAGTTGTCGGGAACACGCCACAGGCTTTCGCCGGGGAGGAAACTATGTTCTAGGCTGGTGCGCACGATCTGCTTCAGGTCACGGTAGTTGGGTCCATACGTTTGTACTGCGCGCACGTATTCGTGAGTCAGATCGATGCGCGATACGCCTTCGTCGTCGGTGGCAAGCGCGGCGGGCACTCCGAACTGGCGATACAGCGGAAAGGGATGATCTTTTCCGCTTATGCCCAGGATTAGGTCGTTACTGGTCAAGTTGATTTCCACCATGATGTGTTTGCGAGCCATTTCTTTCAGCAATTCATGGGGACGATCTTCGTATATCACGTCTACGCCATGTCCGATGCGCTCGGCCTTGGCTTCTTCGACGGCGAGCCGAATGTGGCAACAGAGACCTTCATAGGGCACGAGGCCTGGGGCCAATTCCCCAGCGTGCAGGGTCAAGTGAACCTTTGGGTAAAGTTGATGCAGAAACGCAATCATGCGCATGTGCAGTGCGTAATCGGACATGGAAATGTATCCGTCCTCCGGCATGACAAAATTAATGCCCACGAAGCGCGGATCAGACATGGCCGTTTCAAAGCAAAGCAGCGTTTGCGCAAACACTTGCTGCTTGGGAAAGCCGCGTAGCACTTGACAGAGATACCGCATTTGGACGCGGCAAGCTGACGCGGCGTCCGGTTGTCCGCAATGTTCGCGCTTTTGCCGAAGAGCTTCGGCTACGTTCATCGCCTTCGTTGCTGGAGCGACTTCGTCGCGCAATCCATGCGCCAATAGCGCGTCGCGAAACTGAGCAAAGTCTTCCTGCCAGCCGATCTGGGACGCGATGACTGCGGTATGGCCAAATTCCGGCGTATGCATCAGTTCGAGATATTGTTCGTTCTGTGCGTCCGCGCGAGTGGCCACTTCATCAAGCCATTCACCCAAGTGGCGAGGGTCGGTGCCGCCGAACTTCGCGAAGGCACCGAAAAAGTGGTCGTGGCCGGTCACACCGGCGGAAGGAACGAAACCGCGCATGGAGAAGGCATCGATCAATACGTCGAAGAGATGCTGATCCTTGTAGGCATCCGCTGCGGCCACCGTGCCGCTTTCGCAGTTTGCTTCGGCCGAATCCTTTTCGGACCAACCTTGCGGTTTCGCGAACGAAAGAGATGAGAGGTTCACGCACAGATGGTCTTCCGCCGCGGCACGGATCCAGGATTCCGCGTAAACAGCGCCGCTTAAATGATTGTGCAGGTCCGCGCCCTTGGGCATTTTCTTGAGGAAGTTGCGGAGTTGCTGGGGACTTGTGCGCGCGGCCTCCAAACTGAGCGTGCCACGACGCTCCCCTTCGGCTTGGGCGGCGGAGGAATGCTTGCTTTTGGTTTGCGCCCAAGCCCAGGGGGCGCAGAGGAGAAAAACACCCCCCAGACAAACGATTGTTGGCAGGAACAGATAGAATGGATCGCTGGAACGAGTCGTTGAAGGCTCCTTCATATTTCCTTTCCCCTTGCACTTTCTAAGCGCGGCGGAATTCTAATTGGTAACAGCTCTCTTCGAGGTACACTCTCGCTCGCGCCGCACAGCATATCAGGAGACTGGGGGAGATTCCGCTTGGTTGAACGCATTTTTCACCTGAAGGAAAACCAGACCACGGTGCGCCGCGAATTGCTCGCTGGTCTGACGACTTTCACGACCATGGCTTACGTCATAATCGTGAATCCGCAGATTCTTTCGGAGAGCGGGATGCCAGTCGACGGCGTGCTGTTCGCCACTTGCATTTCGTCCGCGGTGGCCACGCTCGTCATGGGACTCTGGGCGAATTATCCGATTGCCCTTGCACCGGGAATGTCGTTGAATGCTTACTTCACCTACTCTATTGTTCTTGGCCGGGGCGTGCCGTGGAAAACTGCGCTCGGAGTGGTATTTCTCTCTGGAGTCCTTTTTCTATTGCTTACGCTGAGCAACATTCGCGAGCAGGTCGTCAACGCCATTCCGGATTGCCTCAAACACGGAACGGCTGCCGGCATCGGCTTGTTTATCGCATTTATCGGCTTGCGCAACGCGAAGATGATCGTCGCTAAGCCCGCTACCTATGTCGGGTTTGGCAAGATTTCTGATCCGGAAGTGCTGCTTGCTGCCACCGGTCTTGTACTGATTTCCATTCTCATGGCTCGACGGTTCCGTAGCGCCATTCTCTTGGGAATTGTGTTGATCACTCTCGCGGGCATTCCGCTCGGGCTCAGTCGTTGGCCGACTCAATTCCTTTCTCTGCCACATCCTTCCGGTACTTTTCTGCAACTCGATTTGCGAGCGGCGGCTAAAATCGGACTCGGCGAGCTCATCTTCGTCTTTTTCTTCGTGGATCTGTTTGACAACGTTGGGACGCTCATCGGGGTTTGCGAAGCGGGCGGGTTTCTGCGAGATGGGAAACTTCCACGCGCCAGCCGGGCGCTGGTTGCTGACGCCATTGGGACGATGTTTGGCGCGCTCACGGGCACTTCCACAGTTACGAGTTACATCGAGAGCGCGTCCGGGGTCGCCGCCGGTGCGCGTACGGGTCTCGGCAATATCGTTATCGCTTTGCTGTTTCTCTTGGCTATGTTTTGTGCGCCACTGGTCGCCGCGATTCCAGCGTATGCAACAGCTCCGGCGCTCGTGCTCGTGGGAGTTCTGATGTGCGGAGCCGTCGCGCGCGTCCGCTGGGACGATTTCAGCGAAGCCTTTCCTGCCTTCCTGACGCTTGTGGCCATGCCGTTGACGTTCAGCATTGCCACAGGTCTTAGCCTGGGAGTGTTGTCCTTTACCTTCGTGAAACTCGGCAGCGGCAAGACGCGTGAAGTGAGTCCGCTGATCTGGGTCCTCGCCACTCTGTTCATGTTGCGCTATGCGTTCCTTGGCTCGGACTGAACTTCGCTGAATTGGCATAAAGGCGAGGTTTACTCAATCACGAGTGAATGCGTTTACGTCTGCGCCTTAGCCGTAGGGCTTCCACTAACCCCTCCTGCCTTCTTTACTCCGCCTGCCGAGCTTCCTTCTCGAATACCGGGAGCGCGCTGTCGACCGCCTCTCGGATAAGCTCCGCCGCGCTCGTGTGGAGCTTCCTCGAGGCCGCGATCAACCGAGCATGTTGGTCGCCCGCTAGCGTCACCGGGATTCGCCTGGAGTCGCTCATTGTGATATCACCTTCTGATGGTTGCTACGGCGTCTAGCGTAATATGATATCGCCCTGCTCTGGCGGGATATGATATCAGCTCCGGCTGGCGAGCTCGCCGGAAAAGTCGATGGAGCGTGAATTGCCCACGGTCTCAAGAAGGCCCCTATCTCCGCGGACAAACCTTACATCGAGAAAACGAAAGAGCAACAAAGCAATCCGAATC
>Ga0126381_100001776_pt1 | contig 23102 bp, 17 predicted proteins | sample PanSoiMetPlot_28_FD_96465 | JGI IMG/M metagenome (GOLD analysis project Ga0126381, IMG submission 96465) | Tropical forest soil microbial communities from Panama - MetaG Plot_28 | ecosystem: Environmental > Terrestrial > Soil > Tropical forest > Bulk soil | place: Panama | collected 2016-02-17 | reverse complement strand
TTCCGGTTTGTGAACTTTTATGTTGACTATTATCGTAGCGGTGCGGGCAAGGGCGCACCTCATGCAGCAGAGCGGGCCGAGAACGCCGCGCGCGTGCGCTTCAACCTGGAGACGAAGATTCTGCCTGAGCACATTCCTGTGCCTGAGGGCGTGAGAGATCCTGAGCAGTACGAGAACCGCACGGTGGCGGCGCAGGCCTTTGTCGATGCGCTATGCGGGGCCATTGTGCGCCATCAAATGGAGTCCCGCGCCGAAGTGCAGAGCTTCGATTTTCGAACGCTGATTCTAGTCGCGGATCAACACCCCACGATTCCTACGTACTATTTGACGAGCAGCAGCAAGACGCTGTCGAGTGAGTTCGTTCCGCAGCCACTCCGGGCTTCCGCTGCGGAGTAGCAAGCACTTCCCGATCCGAGCCGGATTGCACTGCAACACTCTATTCACGATCCATTTATCGTGTTGATACACGGTACGGTTACGTTAGCCGCTATGCGCAAAATCAAAATTTTCCTCTCGGCATTTGCATGCCTGCTTTTGCAGCCGCTGGCAGCGATGGCACAGTACGAGAATAGCAGCATCGTGGGTACCGTTCACGATGCCACGGGCGCTGTAGTTTCAGGCGCAACTGTCACGGTTACAAATACGGCAACCGGAATCGTCAGCACCAGGGCGACAAACGCGAGCGGCGACTTTGAGGTTCCGGAGCTTCGCGTCGGACTATACAACGTGGATGTGTCCAAAGAAGGTTTTGCCTCGACACGTGCTGCGGACATTACTGTTTCCGTGGCTTCTCGCCAGCGCATCGATCTGACTCTGAAGGTGGGCGAGACCAATACGACAATTGAGGTGACAGGTGTTTCGCTGCAAGTGGAGACGGACACGAGCCAGCGCAGCCAGATTGTGACGCAGTATCAATCGGCTGCGCTGCCGCTGGTGAGCCGCAACTACTCTGACTTGTTGGGGCTGGTGACGGGAGTCCGTCAGGCGCCCACGGCTTCAACGACCAGCTCGATCTCGAGCCTTGTGCGCGCGGGTGCCTACAATGTGAACGGCCAGCGCAGTATGTTTAACAACTTCCTTTTGGACGGGTTGGACAACAACGCATACGGTGAGAGCAACCAGGGCTTCGACAACCAGATCATTGCGGTGCCTCCGGATTCGGTGGCGCAGTTCAGCGTGGTGACCAACAATGAGAGCGCGGAGTATGGACGGTCGTCGGGGGCAACGATCAACACGGCGTCGTCGAGCGGTACGAATCAGTTTCACGGCACCGCATACGAATTCATCCGGAACACGGTACTTAACGCAGCGGGCTTCTTCAAGCCAACGCTCGGCACGGTTCCGTTCAAGAAGCCGACACTCAATCGCAACCAATTCGGCGTAAACTTTGGTGGACCGATCGTCCGCGACAAGGTTTTCTTCTTCCTGGATTTCGAAGGCTTCCGGCAGACGCTTCGCCCCCTGACCGTGCTCACCCTTCCGACGCAAAACCAGCTGAATGGGATTCTTGTGGTTCCGGTGAGAAATCCGCTTACGAATCAGGTTTATCCGGCGGGCAAGGCGATTCCCGCCGCTACGATCAATCCACTATCGACGCAGATTGTGTCTTATTTCAAACAAATTCAGGGGTTGCCGGTTGCGGGTTCGCCCACGACGGGATTGTCGTCCAACAACTATGCTGTGCAGGCGCCGTTTACCGACAACTCTGACAAGGGCGACCTTCGCTTTGATTGGCAGCAGAACGCGAACAACTCGTGGTTTCTGCGCATCAGTGATCGAAAAGAGAACGCAGTTAATAATCCGACGATCCCACTTCCTCTGGACGGCCAGACGAACGGCAAGATCCGGATTCTCAACCAACAGATCGCCTTGGGTTACACGCACCTGATGGGTACGAATAAGGTCATCGATGCGCGACTCGGCCTTTCGCGCACGAAGGCAGGAAAGTACACGCTCTCCATCGGCAACAACGCCTTCACGATCCCGGGGCTGCCGACAAATCCGGTTGTTGCGGGAGGTTTGCCGTCGATCGGCATTACGGGATTCAGCGGTTTCGGGCGGCAGAGCACGAATCCGCAGTGGCAGAACCCGGCGCTGCTGGATCCAAAGGTGAATTTCAGCTGGATGAAGGGTAACCACTCGCTAAAGTTCGGCTATGAGTACGAGCATATCTGGATGGCGGTCAACGACAACAATCCGCTGTATGGCTCGTTTACCTACGGCGGCGGATACAGCGCATGCCCCACCACAACGGTGAATGGGGTTCAGACTCCGTTGCTGGCGGGCTGCACGAGTTACACCGCAGTCTCGGACAACTACTGGGCGGACTTCCTGTTCGGCACCACCAATACGTATGCGCTGGCCAACTACTTCGTAGCGCATCTGCGCACGTCGATGGATAACGTTTATGCGCAGGACGATTGGAAGGTGCGTCCAAATCTGACCCTGAACCTTGGATTGCGCTGGGAGTATGGCGGACCTTACTCGGAGAAGAACAACTATATCTCCAACTTCGATCCGACTACGCAGACCGTGCTGACGATCTCGCCTGGAGCGGTTGCGGGCAATGGCGTGACTCCGTTTCACGGCGGAGGAGTTTACGGCAGGACGCTGGTCAATCCTGACCTCAACAACTTCGGGCCGCGCGTAGGCTTTGCTTATTCTCCGATGCCGAACACAGCGATTCGCGGCGGCTACGGCGTGAGCTTCGTTCACTACACGCGCGCCGGGTCCGGCAATATCCTGGCGATCAATGCTCCGCAGGCTCTGTTTGTTGCGGTTCCGCAGCCGGCTCCGAGCACGACGAACAAATGCCCGAGCGGGGCGCCCGCGACCAACTGCCACGTGACCTCGGACCAGGGATATCCTGCGACACTGGTAACGAGCTTCAACCCGGCCACGGACAACATCACCTGGGTTCCGAAGGATCGGCGCGACAGCTACGTACAGAGCTACTTTCTCAGCGTGCAGCGGGAACTCGCGAAGAACATCCTTCTCGACGTGGCTTACGTGGGCAATCATGCCGTGAAGCTCGAGGGCTTCCTGAATGCAAATCAGAAGAATCCGTCGTTGAACTTCGCGCGCCCTTTCACAAACTGGCCGAGCGATATCACGGCTGCACCCAACGCGTTCTGGTCGAACTACAACGCGCTGCAGGTTCGCTACGAGCAGCGCATGGTCGCAGGACTTACGCTGCTGAACTCCTTCACGTGGGAGCACTCCCTCGATAACGCCAGCGCCTCGCTCGAAGGCAATACACCTTCGCCGCAGGATGCGAACAATATCCGCGCTGACTACTCGCAGTCGGACTATAACCTTCCGGTTGCGAACGTCACGAGCCTGATCTACGAGCTTCCGTTCGGCCGCGGCCGCCACTTCCTTAGCGACGCCAACCCAATTGTGAACGGTGTACTTGGGGGATGGCAGTTGAGTGTGATCAACACGGCGCAGGCTGGAACTCCGTTCAACCTCGTCTACTCTCCGAACTCGGCAAATCAGGTTTCGCAACAGATCTCGGCTACGTATCGCGGTGCCAACGAGTATCGTCCGAACGTCGTTCCGGGGCAGAAGGTCACGCAGGGCGTCTCCAACCGCGCTGCGGGCACCGGGTATGTAAACTACATCAACTATGCCGCTTTAGTGCTTCCGGCGACACGCAACTCAGCGGGCACATTGTTGAGTCCCTTCGGCAATGCTTCACGCAACCCCGGCCGTACACCCGCGTTCAACCAGACTGATCTTGCGGCGAACAAGAGGTTCTCGACGCCGATTGAGAGCCTGAAGGTAGAGTTCCGGACGGAGTTCTACAACATCTTCAACCATACGAATTTCTATCTGCCAGGCAGTGGCCTCGGTGGAACGCTGGGTGGCGCACCGACGAGCGGCGGGCAGATCACGAGCACCTTCACTCCGCGTATCGTTCAATTCGGCCTCAAGGTGATGTTCTAAGACTTATCGATTCCCTCCAACTGAGCCAGTTGCCGTTCGCAGCAGCTGGCTTCTTTTTTGCCCACCGGCGACGATGGTGTAGCTTGTTGCAATCGCTTTCGCGGTGCCGGGAGGGCTGATGAACTGCGGCCGATTGCCTTGCGACGAGGCGCAGGTTCTTTCGCGGCCACAAGAACGCGCCGCGATTGGTCGCGGAACTTGGGTGCTTGCCGCTACTGTGCTCGGTTCCAGCATGGACTTCATCGACGGCACAGTGGTCAACGTTGCTCTTCCCGCTCTGCAGACGGACTTGCACGCCAGCGGAGTGCAGGCTCAGTGGGTTGTGGTGGGGTACGCGCTCTTTCTCTCCTCGTTGCTGCTTGTGGGCGGAGCGCTTGGAGACAGACTGGGGCTGAGAAGGATCTTTCTGGCAGGGGTTGTGTCGTTCGCGGCTGCCTCGGTGTGGTGCGGAGTGGCTCCGAAAATCGGGCAACTGATTGCGGCGCGGTGCCTACAGGGAGTCGGAGGAGCTTTACTGGTCCCCAGCAGTCTTGCTTTGCTGAGCGCTAACTTCTCAGACGAGCAGCGAGGGAAAGCGATCGGGACCTGGTCGGGCTTTGCATCTGCGATGACGGCTTTGGGACCTGTCCTCGGCGGCTGGCTCGTGCAGCATGGGTCATGGCGATGGGTGTTCTTTGTGAACGTACCGCTGGCTGTGTTGGCGATCTGGATTGTGCTTTTGAACGTGCCCCCGGGCCCGCAGAAAGATCTGAGAGCTGGATTGCAGGGAATGGATTGGCTCGGCGCGGCACTCGCTACCGGCGGATTAAGCGGAATCGTATTTGCGTTGATCGAGTGCTCGCAGCGCAGCCCGCTGGTTTGGATAGCCGGTGCTGCCGGCGTCGTGTTGCTGGCAGCAGCGTTGCTGGTTGAGAAGCGAGCCAGTTCGCCACTGTTGCCCTTAGGGCTGTTTCGCAGCAGGAACTTTCTTGGAGCGAATCTGCTGACGTTCTTTCTGTATGGAGCGTTTGGAGGCGCGCTCTACTATCTGCCCCTGAACCTGATCCAAATCCAGCGATACTCGGCGACGCGCGCGGGAGCAGCAATGCTGCCAGCCGTGCTGCTGATGTTCTTTCTGTCGCGCTGGTCGGGCGGGTTGCTGTCACGTTATGGCGCACGCCTCCCGCTCATTGTGGGTCCGCTGCTTGCTGCGCTCGGATTTGCGCTGCTGGCGCGGCCTGGTGTAGGAGGCTCGTACTGGACGACATACTTTCCTGCAGCGGTGGTGCTGGGACTGGGGATGACGGTGAGTGTGGCCCCGCTGACGACGGTGGTGCTGAGTTCGGTGGAGGCCGGGAGAACGGGGATTGCGTCGGCAGTGAACAATGCCATGTCGCAGGTGGCTGCGTTGATGGCACTGGCAGTGTTTGCTCCTGTGTTCTTTGCGGTGTTTGCGCCCTCCCTCTCGCGCGGGCTGGAGCGGAACGGCGCCTCTCAAGAGGTAGTTCAGCAGGTGGTGGCGCAGCGCGACAAGCTAGGGGCGATCGTGACCTCGGATGCGCGGGGCCGTGCTGCAGTCGATGAGGCCTACATTACGGCATTTCGTGTCGTGGTATTGCTTGCTGCGGGATTGGCTGCTGCTGCCTCGGCGAGTGCGGCGATCACCCTAACCAAACACTGCGAGAAGCATCAGGGCTGATGGCTCCGGGGTCCTTGGCTCATCTGTGAAAGCAAGACCGAGATCAGTAGCATCAAAGCGGCGAAGTAAAAGGGCGATCCAGGCAGATGAATAAGGGCGTTAGTTCCGATGGATTTGCTGAAGATCCATGTGAAGATGCCAGGACCGATGAGGCCGGCGATTCCGCGCAGGCTGTTGATGGCTCCCTGGAGTTGGCCTTGTTCGGAGGGACCGATCTTGTGCGAGAGAACGCTCTGTATGGAAGGCCAGACGAGGGACATCATGTTGAAGACTGGGATGCTGAGCCAGAATAGCTTCCCTGTTTGCGAGAGTCCGAAGCCGGCATAGCCGAGCGCCCCACCGATGAGACCGATCGTGGCGGTGCGAAGTTCGCCGAGACGTGCAACAACAGGTTTGACGAGAAGTCCTCCATAGATGGCGCTGCAGATGCCGATGGTAGCCAGCGAGAGGCCGACCGTGCGATCGGTCCAGCCGTAGCGGTAGTCGGCGTAGATGACATAGACATTCATGAGCGATTGCTGAGCGACGTAGCCGAGGAGGAGGACTCCGGCCATAAGGAGTATGGCGTGGCGACGGAACAACGAGAGCGAACCGACCGGATTGGCGTTGCGCCATGAGAAGGCGTTGCGGTTTGCCGTGGAGAGCGACTCCGGCAGCACAAAGATGCCGTAGAGGCCGTTGACGAGCGAGAGGCCGGCGGAGACCCAGAAAGGCAGGCGTGGATTGACGTTACCGAGGATCCCTCCGACTGCCGGACCGAGGACGAAGCCGAGCCCGAAGGCGGCGCTCAACAATCCAAACGCAGCTGCACGGCGCTCGCGCGGGGTGACGTCGGCCATGTAGGCCATAGCGGTGGGAATGCTCGACGACGTGATGCCGGAGATCAGACGGCCGAGGAAGAGCCAGCGTAGTGCGGGCGCCCACGCCATCAGAAGATAGTCGAAGCCGAGGCCGAAGTTCGAAAGGAGCACGATGGGACGGCGTCCGAAGCGGTCCGACAGCGACCCCAAGATGGGCGAGCAGAAGAACTGCATCACGGCGAAGGTCGTCCCAAAGAGCCCGAGCATCTGCGCAGCGTTCGCGGTGTTGCCGTGCATGAAGCCCTCGATGAGGCGCGGAAGGACCGGGGCAATCATGCCCAGGGCGAGCATGTCGAGCGAGACGGTTAAGAAGATGAAGGTCGCGGCGGCACGGCGGCCCCTCGGCGGATGAGGAACCAGGGTTTCGCCTTCAAACGGGGCGACGAGCTCCGGCTCGGAGAGCATAGGGTTCGGCTCGGTTGCCGGATTGTCCGGACGGTCGGGCATTGGGAGTTGACGGTAAGTGTACGTGAGTCGCGTGAACACCGACTTGCAGATTTCGGCGAAGCGCGAAGAAGTCTCCGCCCGTATGAAACGTAGAATGAAGAGATGGGTTTGCAGTTTGAGGCTTTTGAGACGGCCGAAGGCGGCGGGCGGCGAGGAAGATTTGCGTTGCCGCACGGGGTCGTTGAGACGCCTGTGTTTATGCCTGTCGGCACAGCGGCCAGCGTGAAGGCTGTTGAGCAGGGAATTCTCGAGACATTAGGCGATGAAGGCACAGGCCCGAAGATCATTCTTGCGAATACCTACCATCTCTATCTGCGGCCGGGCCATGAGCTGATTGCCCGCTTGGGAGGCGTGCACACGTTCATGAGCTGGGAGCGACCGATGCTGACGGACTCGGGCGGCTTCCAGGTCTTCAGCTTGAGCGAGCTGCGCAAAGTGACTCCGGATGGCGTGGAGTTCCGGTCGCACCTTGATGGGTCGAAGCACTTCTTCTCGCCGGAGCACTCGATGGATGTGCAGATCGCACTCGGGGCTGACATCGCGATGGCGTTCGACGAGTGCGTGGAGACCCCAGCGAGCTGGGAGCGCACAAAGGAGTCGATGGCGCTGACGCATGCATGGGCACGGCGCTCGCGCGATCACTTCGCGGCAAACACGCATCGTGTTCCGTGGCATGAGGCGCTGGGAGGGGCAGAGCAGAGCCTCTTCGGAATTGTTCAGGGCGGGATGTACGTCGATCTGCGCAAGGAGTCGGCCGAGCGGCTGGTGGAGATGGACTTTCCGGGATACGCGATCGGCGGCCTTGCCGTGGGCGAGCCACGCGAAGTAACACGCGAGATGATTGCGCGCACGCTCGAATGGCTTCCGAAGGACAAGCCGCGTTATGTGATGGGAGTCGGCTATCCGGATGAGATTGAGGAGTACGCAAAGATGGGCGTCGACATGATGGACTGCGTCCTGCCCACGCGTGCAGGTAGGCATGGGCTGCTCTTCGCGCGCGAGCAGGATGGCAGCATCGTGCGAATGAATATCAAGCGTAAAGCGTACGCCGAGGACGAGGGGCCGATTGATGCAGCGTGCAAGTGTATGGTGTGCCGCAGGTACTCGCGTGCATACCTGCGACATCTGTTCGTTGCTGGCGAGCCACTGGCCCTGACGCTGAACTCAGTGCACAATCTTCACTTTTATCTTGCGACGATGGAGCGAGTCAGGGCAGAGTTGTCGAACCGCGAAAAAGATTGTCTTGAGAATGAACTTTTTGAAGAAGGGAGAACACGACCTGGAAGCGCACGACCCTAACTAACCCTCCTGAACAGTGAAATTGCCGAAGATTATGCAGACGATTCTTTGGACGACGATCATCTGCGACCAGTCGCATGATGCAGAAGCCGCTAAGAGCGCGCTGAGCGACGTATGGAGCACGGTGCACCGTATCGTGCATGAAGAGGACGGCACAGTCTCCTCTTCCGTAGAGGTAAAGGGAAAGGACATCGAGCGTGCCGTCCGCGTTGTGGATCGGTGGGCTGAAACCCGAAACTAACAGCGACTCCGGCGGATTCTAAACAGCAACAAGCCGATCACGCCCGTTGCCGTTCCGAAGATACTTGCGGGTTCCGGAACGGGATCGATCTTGCCGAAGAGTCCGTCTTCCTGGTTGTGGATGCCGGCGGTGAAGTAGACCGCGTTCGGGTCGGATCCGGCGCCTCCGTTTGTGCGGGTCTCAAGCGCCCAGAGGAAGGGATTGACGAGCGGCTGGCCGTTTGGACCGTCGAGCATGCCGAGGAATGCATCGGTTGTGGGGTCATAGGCGGCGATTTCGCCGTTGCCGAAGTTGCCGACGAGCAGGTCGTTGCCAAGCGAGCCGAAGCCCGGGGGAGCGATGACAACGCCCCATGGCGCTTCGAGTGCGCCGTTGGTGGCGACGCGCCTGATGAAGTTGCCGTTGGTATCGAAGATATCGACATAGCCGCCAGGCAGAGGATTGGGCCCGTTCAACTGAGCGTAGGTAACGTAGAGATCGGAGCCGATGAGCTGAACGTTGAAGGGAACGAAGCCGGCGATGGGATTGGGGTCGACGAACTTGCCGCCGAAGGTCATTGCTGTGACGTCGGTCCAGGCCGCATCGAAGACGCGGATATGGCCGGTGGAGTCGGCGGCGTACAGGTAGGGTGTGCTGCCGACGGAGGCGAGCGCGAGGCCGGTGTAGACGGCGCCGGGTGTGGACGCCATCTGGACGGCAGTGGTGCCGGCCATTCCGTTCCAGCCATCAAGGGTGCCCTGGAGTGTGTCGAAGATGAAGGCGGATGCTGTTCCTGTTCCACTGACGATGAAAGTGCCCGCTCCGGCGCTGTTTTGGACCTGGCCAGTAGGGCCGCTGGGAGGGCCGCCAGCGGGGATGCTGACAATCAATGGAACGGGCTGAGGTTGGGGCATACCCGCGCCGTTGTACAGCGTGCTGTTATTGGTGACCTGGTTCGAGATCCAGAACGGCGACATTGCGGAGAACGACACGCCCCAGGGGTTCTTGAGGTTGGGATCAATCGTGGTGGCGCCCACGGTCGACAGATCGGAGACGAGGTTGGTCTGCGTGAATTCGTCCGCGAACAACGGGCAGGCAGACATCAAAGCAATGGCGCACGCCGCCTTCGCAAGAGTTTGAACTGAGCGATGGAGAAACATTCAACGCCTCCCTTTTGACTCCAAATGGAGCTGCGGTGGCTGGAGTATACGTCGGTAAATGCTAAGGCGTCCCGGTTGCGTTTGAACTGGTCGATGATTCCGTTGATGAAATAAAAAATGTAAAAAGTGTGTATATGTTTCGTCTGAACCGTAGATGGCTGGACGGTCGAGACCGGCATGTGAATTCTTAGAGGGCGTAATTGGCTTGCATGAACAGACGGGAGTTGGTTGGCGGTGCTTTGGGTCTGGTGGGCTGCTCGTATCTTTCTCAGCGCCTCGCTTTAGCGGCAATGCAGATGAACGACATCGAGGTGGTTGGGCCTCCGAGGAACCTGCTAAGCAAGACATTCACGCCTCAGTTATTGCGAGATAGAGTACTCGTTGTTTCTGCATGGCATCCTTACCCACGGGCAGGGGAGGGCGATGCTTGGTCGCAGGTGAGGAAGGAACTGCGCGAGGCGCTGATTCGCAGAGCCGAGGCGGTCAAGGGCAAGGAGTGGCCGTCGCTGCTGGCTACGACCCTGCTCGAATACAAGCGGGATGGAAATCGAAGCGATTATGAGTCGCAGATGTTCGCGCGGCGGCACCGCCTCGTGGACCTCGTTCTCGGTGAGTGTGTCGAAGGCGATGGACGTTTTCTCGATGACATTGCCAATGGAGTTTGGCTAACCTGCGAGGAGACGTTCTGGGGTGCTCCGGCGCATCTCGGCGCGCAGAAGGCGAAGACAGGTCTTCCGGATGAGGCTGAGCCGATCATCGATCTCTTCGCGGCAGAGACGGCGGCGACGCTCGCGTGGACTGCGTATCTCATTGGTGGAGGCCTGAACAAGGTCTCGCCGCTGATTGTGCCGCGGATCAGGATGGAGGCGAAACGGCGAATTCTCGATCCGGCGCTTGAGCGTGACGACTTCGGCTGGATGGGGCTGACGCCGAAGCGAGGACGGCTGAACAACTGGAATCCTTGGATCAACTCAAACTGGCTGACGACAAATCTTCTGCTGGAGCAAGACCCGGAGAAGCGCGTGCAGGCCGTCTCGAAGATCTGGCGCAGCCTCGATGAGTTTCTCATAGACTACTCGCCCGATGGGGCATGCGAGGAGGGCCCTGTGTATTGGCAGGCATCCGCCGGGGCATACTTCAACTGTTGCTGGACACTGGCTTCGGCGACAGGTGGAGCGGCGGATGTGCTGACGAATCCGTTTGTGCGAAAGATGGGCCGCTACATCGCTGATGTGCATATCGCAAACAACGCCTATGTGAACTATGGCGACGCGCACATGGAGGACGCTCCCACTCCGGAGCTGCTGTATCGCTTTGGTGCAGGCACCCGAGACGAAGTGCTCGAGAGATTCGGCGCGTTCTACAGCGAACGCGAGGGCTTCCTGGCGAGTAGCCCTGCGCTTGATCGTGCTGTTGCCGCAGGATTGCCGAATCTTTGGCGTTCGCTCGCAGGTGTTATGGCCGTAGGAGCGATCCAAAATACGCCGAAGGAAGATGCGCTTGGACGGGACTCCTGGTATCCCGCGCTCAAGCTGATGACGGCGCGTGCCAAGGGCGGCACGACCGACGGTTTCTACCTGGCTGTGCAGGCGGCCAGCAACGGGCGCAGCCACGGACACAACGACTCAGGGAGCTTCATCGTCTTTCATGATGGAGAGCCGGTCTTCATCGATGTTGGCGTAGAGGCGTACACCGCAAAGACCTTCAGTGCTGAGCGCTACACGATATGGACGATGCAGTCGGCGTATCACAACCTGCCGACGATCGGCGGCGTGATGCAGCACGAGGGCACTGCGTATCAGGCGAGCGCCGTGCGCTATTCCAGCGACGATGCAGTAGCTGAAATGGCGATGAACCTTGCGACAGCCTATCCGGCGCAGGCGGGAGTTCGCCGCTGGCTGCGTCAGGTACTGCTGGACCGCCAGGCAGGAAATATCCGGCTGAATGAGGATTTCGAATTGGAGCGAAGGGTGCCAGTTGTCTTGTCGCTGATGACATCGCGGGTTCCTTCTGAAGGAGCAAAAGGAACGATCGTTCTGCGGTCAACCCGCAACAACGTGCACGATGTGCTGTTGAAATACCATGCAGCCCAACTCCGGTTCAGCTTTGAGAAGATTACGCTGTCGGATGAAGGGCTGCGTCGTTCCTGGGGTCCGGAGATCTATCGGATCCAGCTGCATTCAACAGACGATCTTCAGACGGCCAAATGGCCGATGGAGATCGTCGCAGGCTAACGTTGTCTATGGGAAGACGCCCGCTTCCTTGAAGAACCGGTAGTCGTCATACTGCTTGGCATCTTTCAGCCAGTCTTCGACCTGTGCGGGGGTGTCGTGTGGTGCGAAGGGCTGTGCTGAATCAGCGATGGCATAGGCGGTCGCGGCCGTGGTGGCTACTCCCTGATTGAGATCCGCCTGGACGACGGCATCGAAGCTGTCGGAGGCCTTGTGGTGGAGCTTGAAGTATTTGACAGTGTCGGTCCACAGAACGAGCGTCGGCACGCCGAGAAGATCGAAGCTGATGTGATCGGTCTGGAAGAGGAACTCAACTGACGGTGTCGTTTGATCGGAACCGAGGCCGGTGAGGAGCGCCGCGATGTCGGCGATGGTCTTCTGCTCGTCGTTGCGTCCCATCACATACCAGCCCTTCGCGCGCTCGCCTCCGGTGTCGGAGATGAGGACGGCGTCGATAGAGGACATCTCATCTTTGTGGTGACGCACGTACGCGGTCGAGCCAAGAATGCCCTGCTCTTCACCGCCGAACAGTATGAAGCGCATGGTGCGGCGCGGCGGGCGATTGAGCGATTTCACGGCGCGGGCGACCTCGATCACAGTAGCAGCGCCGGTGCCGTTGTCCTGCGCTCCGGTAGCCGGATGCCATGAGTCAAGGTGCCCTGCGACGATGACGAACTCGTTGGGCTTCTCGCTGCCGGGGATCTCGGCCACGACGTTTGAGACCTCGACGTTCTTGCGGATGCGGTTCTTATAGGAGAACTGCACGGTGACAGGGCCCTTCTCCAACAACCGCTTGATCAGCAGTTCATCTTCAAGGCCAACCTGAGCGGTTGGAAAGGACGAGATGGTTCCGTCGAAGGTAAGCGCAGTCGCGGACTCGGAGCCATTCGCTCCGCCGACGAACAGCAGGGCGAGCGGATGGATCTCCTTGAGGTGGTCGATTGCTCGCAGAATCTGGCTAAACTTTGGCTCGGGGCCGATGCTCTCCATGTCGACGAGAACGATCTTGCCGCTGAGCTTTTCCTTCTGCGCGTCGATCTCCTCGATGGTGAGATGCTTCAGGTAGACGACGGAGCCGCGGACTCCGGCGTCAGGAGTGGACGGGCTCCAACCGAGCGAGTAGATGTGCAAGGTCTGCAGGCGTGGCTCGATGATCTGTCCGGTGGCTGCGACTTCGGGCTCCCATGTTGTGGGGATCGTGAAGGGCTCGGTGTGGACATTGCTCAGGCCGAGTGCCTGGAACTGCTCGCGCGTCCAGGAAACCGCATGGACGTAGTTGTTAGACCCTGTGAGACGCGGGCCGATGTTGTCGGCAAGCTGGCGGTCGTAGTCGTAAGCCTTGCCGTTGACCATGATGTCGCCGACGAGTTGGCGTATGGCGGTGCGGGTTTCGGGTGAGACTGGTGCTGGAGATTGGCCAAATGATGGACACACGAGGAATAAGCCAAGCACTGCAATCGCAAATAGGCGCATGAGCGCAAACGTATCACAGCGCGAATGCAATCGAGCGCAAGAAAAAGGCCCTGAGATTTCAGCTCCGGGCCTTGAGCTTAGGGAGGGCCGTTAGAAGAGCGCCTTGAGGGAGAACTGGAGCTGACGGGGCGGGTAGGCTGAAGAGATCGTCCCGAAGTTGTTTGATGTAGTGGTGGAGTTGAAGCCGGAGAAGTTCGTGCGGTTGAGGAAATTGAACGCGTCGAACTGAAACCTGAGTCGGACGCTCTCGCGGTAGAGGGGGAAGAACTTGGCAGCGCTCATATCTGTCTGGGCGAAGCCTGGCGCGAGGATGGAGCCGACACCGGAGTTGCCGAAGCGGTTTGCCGGAGGCGTGACGAAGGCGCTGGGTGCTCCTCCGCAGGCCGCCGAGCCGTTATTGGCGTAGCAGTTGGGACCCCGGTGTGTGGCATATATGGCCACGCCGGGCAACTGGTCAGCGCGGCGTGTGCTGACTGCTGTGGCACTGGTGACATTGTAGTAAGAGCCGCTCTGCAAACGGGTGACGCCGGAGACCTGCCATCCACCTGCGATCTCGCGTATCAGCAGATTGTGGCCGGCGAGGGTGGGAAGCTGGAGGATGTAGGTCGCAACGAGGGCGTGGCGGCGGTCGATGCTGGTTGGGCCGTAGTTGTAGTGGAGGTCGCGCCAGTTCTCGAGCTGGCCCGTGCCTCCGTTGTTAGAGGTCGAGTCGCCGAGGTTCTTGGAGTAGGTGTAACCGAGCGTGAAGGTGAGAAAGCCGGTGCGCTTGGCGGCGTAGACCTGGAGAGAGTGGTAGTTGTAGTTGGAGTCGCCGAGGTACTGGTTGATGGCGGTGAAGCCCTTGTAGGGGTTGTAGTAGTTGGGCCTGTTGGCTCCGGTCGCGCCGGTCTGGGCGAGGTTTGGGTAATTGATGTTGGGCTGGCGGATCTGGTGGCGCGCGACGTTGCCGACGTAGCTGACCTCGAGGAACATCTGCTTCGGCAACTGGTGCTGGACACCGAACGAGAACTGAGAGACCCAGGGATTCTTGAGCCTGGGATCGATGCCGGTGACAGTACCCTGAAGCGCCGTGTTGTTCGCCGCGCCACCGGTGATGTTGGACAGGTTGCCGAAGTCGAACTCGCTGTTGGAGAGGAAGGGCGGCAGGTTCAGCTGCGAGAAGATCGTGTTGCCCTGCGGACGGAAGTAGAAGCTGCCGATTCCGCCACGAATGACCGTGTTGGGCTCCGGGTTATAGGCGAAGCCGAAGCGTGGGCCAAACGCGCCGTGCATGATGTAAATGGTGCGCGGGTTGGCGATGGGGATCAGCGGATAGAGCGCGGTGTTGACGTTGGGCACGTTCTTCACCTGGTCGGAAGGAATATTGCCGACGCGGACGAGGCCGTTGTAGGGATTGCCGCCTTTGGTGGGGTCGACGGTGCCGTCGGCTTTGACGGTGACGGCCTGGCTTGGGTTGTAGACGTTCGTGTCGAAGTTGGAGATGTTATTGGCCTGCGTGTAGAAGGGAATGATCAGCTGCCAGCGAACGCCGTACTCGAGCGAGAGCGTGCGGGTGGCCTTCCAGGTGTCCTGCGCGAAGGCTTCGGGTTGGGTAAAGCGGAAGTGGCCGATGGGGTCGCCGCTCGACTCCTGATAGCTGTTGAAATTGCCTGTAAAGGCGTCGGCGAGTGCGTAACAGGTACTGTTGGCAGTGGAACCGGTGCCATTGCAGCCTGTGACGTTGTAGTTGATGTTGCCGAGATACTCCGGGCGGCCGTTCTGGTCGACGCGGTCGCGGATGAGAACTGCTCCAAATTTGAAGAGGTGATTCCCCTTAATCCAGGAGAGTGTGTCGCCTACCTGAATGTCGGTGGTGGGGGAGATCAGCGAGAACGTCGGCCCCTGCATGGGAGCGTAGCTGGTGATGCTGATGTGTGGGATGCCGTTGGGGAAGCGCCCGGCGCCGGGATAGAGCTTAGCGAACTGGAAGCCATAGCCTTCGCGCTGCCAGAGGTTGCCCGTCGGCGGAATGTGCTGCGAGGCCCAGCTTGCATTTGCCGTGGCCTGGTTGACGAGGGTGGGACTGATGCTCCATGTGTGCGAAACTAGGTAGCTCTGGCCGGGGCGGCTGCGGATGGTCGGCGTGGTGGGCAGAACACCACTGGCTGAGAAGGTGCCGTAGGGATCGGTGAGTGTGTTCGAGTCGTGGATCCAGCGGCCGTAAATCGCGTGCTTCTGGTTGATGACGTAGTCGAGGCGGATGAGGGTTTGGTAGAAGTTGAGTGGGTTGGAGGGCGCGAGCGTGAGGTTGTTGGAGGGGATTCCGCCGTCGCTGTAGCTGAGGCCGAGGCCGATCATCGCCTTGTAGACGTTCGCGGTGGCTTTGCCGTCGGGAGTCATCAGCGCGGCGATGTTGTTGTTCGGGATTGGCGTGGAGGTACCAGGCTTATAGAGCTGGCCGGAGGTCTTGGAGCAGACGCCGCTACTGTTGAATGTCCCGCTTGCACCAGTGCAGATGGCGCTGAAGTCGCCGTTGAGCATCGCGGTGGTGGGTACAGTGAATCGCGTGGCGTTGGCCTGCTGGCGGAGCCGCTTCCACTCCTGTCCGGCAAAGAAGAAGAGCTTGTTCTTGATGATGGGCCCGCCGACATATCCGCCGAAGTCGTTGAAGATGAGCTGCGTTGTCTTCGGAGTGCGAACAAAGTAGTTGTGCGCATCGAGGTAGTTGTTGCGCATGAGGTAAAACGCACCGCCGTGGAAGGCGTTGGTACCGCTCTTGGTGACGATGTTGAAGGAGGGGCCTGAGGTGCGGCCGAACTCAGCCGAGGCGTTGGAGGTGTCGATCTTGACCTCCTGAATGAAGTCGGGACCGACGATGTTCATCAGCGAGCCGTTGGAACCGGCGACCTGATTGAACGCGCCATCGACAGTGAGGTTATTGGAGTCGGAGCGGTTGCCGTTGATGGTCTGGTTGTTGGCGGCAAGCGAGGTGGTGACGGAGAAGATGTCGGGGTTGGTGACGACGGCACCGGGAACGAGCGTCATGAGCTGGGTATAGTTGCGGCCGTTCAGCGCGAGGTTTTCGACCTGCTTGGTGTCGATGGTGCGCGAGACTTCGCCGGAGGTGGCGTTGAGCGTCTCGACACTGGTCGCTGTGACTTGCACAGATTCAGTGGCCGTACCGACCGAGAGGCTGAAGTTCGCCGTGATCTTGGCGTCGGCGACGATCATTACATCCTTCTGTTCGGCGGTGCTGAAGCCCGACTTCGCCGCGTTGACTGTGTAGGTCCCGATGGGAAGATTGGTCGCGACATAGAAGCCGTTGGTATCGGCGGTGAAGGTGCGGGCGACTCGCGTGTTCTGTTCAGTGACGGTAATGGTGGCTCCGGGGATAACGGCTCCGGTGGAGTCCGTGATGTTGCCAGAGATCTGTCCAAAGCTTGTCTGAGCGGATGCGCTCACGCCGAGTGCAAGAATGCTCGCAAACACGATGAGAAGTAGGAAGATGCGTTGTGCTTTCACGGTGTGATTCCTCCAGGTAACGGCATTTGGTGGAATGCCGGAAGTTTCTGCTCGCAGAGAAGAATGTTTGCACTGTGAACTTAATGGTTTCGTTCAGCCTCATTTAGGCCGAGAGCAGCCTATTGATCGCCAAATATCCTTGTCAAGGCGACTGGTCCCTTGATCGAAGACGTTTTCGAAATAGCAAAAAGAATTTAACGAGCCAATAGGAATCAGGGAAGGCGCAGCGTGGCGTAGTCACTGCCAAGATGCAGGCAAAGTGCTTCCACCACTAGGTTGTGATCGTCGCGCTGCGCGAGGCCGGAGACAGTGACAGCTCCGATGATGCCTGCTCCCATAACGTTCAGCGGGAAGCTGCCGCCGTGAGCAGCGTAGTCGGATTCAGGCAGGTTGTATCGTTCCCCGAAGCTCTTGCCTGCCTGCTCAAGCAAGCGCCCGACGTGATACGAACTGCGGTGAATACGCGCAACGACGTTGATCTTTCGCTGGACCCAGCGAGCGTTGTCCGGAGTCGTGCCTGGAAGTGCGGTGAAGAACAGTTGCTGGTCCGGTTGGCCGAAGCGGCGAATGTCGACGACGATGCCGTGACCGCGCGAAATCGCGAGGTCGCGCAGGAGATTGCCGAAGGTCCATGCGACGTTGTTGTCAAAGCGAGGAAGGCACAGCTCGGATTCCTGACGTTTGATTAGCTCGATGTCTTCAGTGAGGGACATGGGAGAAGAATAGCCCACAGGCATCTCGGAGCAACAATATCTCCTCTTCCGTGCAGGTAATCTTACGAAGACTATGCGACAGACGGAGCGAGTTTCTGTTTGGATCATCTTCCTGCGATTTCTTCGCCTGGGCTGCACTTCGTTCGGCGGCCCAGTCGCGCACATCGGATACTTTCGGGAGGAGTTCGTCACGCGCCTCCACTGGATCTCGGACGAGACCTTCGCGGAGATCATTGCACTGAGCCAGTCGCTTCCCGGTCCCGCGAGCAGCCAGGTTGGGTTCACGATTGGGTTGATGGAGGGCGGACTTTTGGGAGCGGTGGCCGCCTGGGCTGGATTCACTCTTCCGTCGGCTGCGTTGATGTTTGGATTCGCCTATGGACATCGGTTCCTGAACGGCAAGCTTGGAGCCGGTGTGCTGCATGGCCTGCAACTGGCCGCGGTGGTGGTGGTGGCGCAGGCAGTGTGGGGGATGGCAAAAACGCTGTCTCCCGATCGCAGGCGTCTGCTGATCGCCGCGGTAGGCGCGGGGACTGTCTTGTCCCTCACAACGGCGATGGGGCAGTTGATTGCGCTGCTCACGGGCGCACTCGCGGGGCTTCTTCTGTGCCGCGGGTTGCAGAAGCCCGATGGTGCGTGGCGCGTCGCTATCTCTCGAAGGTTGTCGGGCTTTGCCGGTGCAGTGTTTGTGATGCTCTTGTTCGGCTTGCCATTGTGGATCGCCTTGAAGCCATCGGCTGCGGTAGAGCTGTTCTCCGCGTTCTATCGGGCAGGGGCACTGGTCTTCGGCGGAGGACACGTCGTTCTGCCTTTGCTTGAACGAGTGACCGTCCGACGCGGTTGGGTCTCCGAGGAGACATTTCTCGCAGGCTACGGCGGCGCGCAGGCGCTTCCTGGTCCCTTGTTCACATTTGCTGCTTACCTGGGAGCAGTTTGCAAACCTGTGCCGGGCCTTCCCGGCGCATTGATTGCCCTGCTCGCGCTTTTTCTCCCCGGAGCCTTGCTGGTAATTGCGGTTTTGCCGTGGTGGAACAGGCTGCGGTCGAACGCATCGATGCAAGCCGCGATTGCTGGCGTCAATGCGAGCGTCGTTGGGGTCCTGCTGGCTGCGCTTTATCGCCCGGTCTGGAGGAGCAGTGTCGCCTCCGTCTGGGACGTTTTGCTCGTGCTTGTGGGCATCGCGCTGCTCGTCGTGGCCAGGGCAAAGCCGCTGGCGGTCGTGGCCCTGGTCGCGCTTTGCGGAACGGCGTTGAGGCTCTGATTGTCAGGACAGCTACACTGGAGCGAATGGAACTGCGGACAGTTCGGGCGGTGCAGTACGTTACGGCCTTGCGTGAGGGCGGCTCGCTGCCGGCGATCATCGCAGCCGATGATTTTGGCTTGTATGTGCTGAAGTTTCGCGGTGCGGGGCAAGGTCCCCTCGCACTGGTTGCGGAACTAGTAGCCGGCGAGATCGGGCGTGCGCTCGGACTGAATGTTCCGGAGCTGGTGTTCGTTGAAGTAGACGCTGCGTTGGGTAGGAACGAACCGGATCAGGAGATTCGTGACCTGCTGAAGGCAAGCGTCGGATTGAATCTTGCGCTCGACTATCTTCCGGGCTCGACGATGTTCGATCCGGCTGCCGGCGATAAGGCAGACCCGGAGACAGCTTCGCTGGCGGTCTGGTTTGATTCGTTTGTGGCAAACGTGGATCGCACTCCGCGAAACGCGAACCTGCTGAACTGGCATCGCGAGCTTTACTTCATCGATCACGGCGCGGCGATCTACTATCACCATCACTGGCCGACGATGATCGAGAAGGCGGAATCTCCCTTCCGTGAGGTGAAGAACCATATCTTGCTACCCTGGGCGCGCTCGCTGGATGACGCAGATGCGAAGGCCCGCGGCTTGCTGACAGTGGACCTCTTCGCTGAAGTTTTTGAGGCGGTTCCCGACAAGTGGCTGCTGAAGGACGATGATGGTCTCTCGGCGGATGAGAAGCGGCGCGTCTATCAGGACTTTTTCGAGCGCAGGTTAAAGGCATCGAAGTTTGTCGAGGAGGCGAAGCGTGCCAGTTCCCAGCTCGTTTGACTACGCGGTGGTGCGTGTCGTGCCTCGCGTGGAGCGCGGTGAGTTCATCAACGCAGGAGTGATTGTCTTCTGCCTGGAGAAGCGGTATCTCGAGGCGCGTGTGATAGTCGACGAGACGCGGCTAAGAGCGCTCTGGCCGCAGCTCGACGTGGACCTGATTCGCAAGCACCTCGAGGCGATCCCGAAGATCGCGGCAGGCGACCCCGATGGAGGCCCAATCGCCAAGCTCTCGCAGCGGGAACGCTTTCATTGGCTGGTCTCGCCCCGCAGCACGATGATCCAGGTCTCGCCGGTCCACAGCGGCATCTGCGAGGAGCCAGAGAACACAGTGGAGAAGCTGGCGGAGCGGCTCTTATCGCCTCCGCATTCTGCTGCATAAAGGTCTCTAGGGCTACGGTTGCGCCGCAGCGCCGAGCGGCGATTTCGCGTCGGACATGGATGGTGGCGGCGTTGCGGTCCCCCAGAACTTCGTCGTCGTGTCCAACGGCAATGAGATCGACGCAGTAGTGATCAGCGGGCCCAACGTAACTTCGGTGGGCAGTATCGTTAAGAGACGATTTGTCGGACTCTTCTAACCATCGAGAATCGGGGCCTCACTTCGGGAGGGTGAGGTCCGGACAATGGCGACCCAGCCACGAAACCAAGTAAAAAGTAGAAACTCGATTAACCATATGATTGTGCCTCCCCCGGCTCTCAGCGATGAGGTCTGGGGGCTTGTTGCAAAAGTTCCTACCCTGAATATCTTCTCTTCGAGCGCGCCAACTCCGCCGCCGCGATAGGATATCCTCGTTTGGCAACGAGGAGAGTGGCGATGGAGAGCGCGATGGAGCGGCCTTCCTACGTAAAGTGGAAGGACATTGAAGTGGAGCAACTAAGCTCGCAGATCGGGCGGCAGTTTGTGGTGGGCAAAAACGTGATGCTTGCGCGGGTGCTGCTGAAGAAGGGCGCCCACGTTCCGCTGCACCAGCATCATAACGAGCAGATCACCTATATCCTCAAAGGCGCCCTGGAGTTTCTCATCGCAGGCGAGAGCATCGTCGTGCGCGCCGGCGAGGTGTTGTGCATTCCTCCGCATGTTCCGCACGAGGCGAATGCCCTCGAGGACACGGTTGACCTCGACATCTTCAGTCCTCCACGCCAGGATTGGATCGACCGCGATGATGCATATCTTCGCCGTTGAGGCGAGGGCAGAGAGCTGAGGGCTGCGTCCGTGGACCTGGGGCTTCGAAACCGTAGCGTGATCGTCGCCGCCTCGAGCGAGGGAATCGCTCGCGCTGCCGCGCAGAAGTTCGCCGCTGAAGGTGTCCGTCTGGCGATGTGCGCGCGTGACCGCGAGAAGCTGATCGCCGCGGTTCGAGAGATACGGGCACTTCATCCCATGGAGGTTATCGCGGAGCCGGTTGATGTTACGGACGCAGTAGCGGTCCACCGGTTCGTCGAGCATGTTGCGAAACGCTACGGCGGCGTCGACGTCTGCGTAACGAATGCAGGCGGCCCTCCGGCGAAGATGTTTCTCGAGACAACGTCAGAGGAGTGGCGCCGCGCGGTAGAGATGAACTTTATGAGCATCGCGCACCTGGCCCGAGAGGTCCTGCCATACATGCAGCGGAATAAATGGGGGCGCATCGTTACGATCACCTCAATGGCGGTGCGGCAGCCGGTTGCGGACCTCATTTACTCGAACGCGGTGCGCGCCGGTGTGCTCGGTTTGGTCAAAAGCCTATCGAATGAGTTCGGCAAGGACGGCATTACGGTAAACAACGTCGCGCCGGGTTATACAGCCACAGCTCGGCTAAACGATCTGGCGAAGAAGCGGGCTCAGGAGCTGGGGATCAGCGAGAAGGACTACTTCGATCGGCTCGGAGCTGAGTCGGCCCTGCTCCGCGTAGGCCGACCCGAAGAGGTCGCCGATTCAATCGTGTGGCTGGCATCCGAGCGGGCGTCATACATCACCGGACAGACCCTCTTGGTAGATGGCGGAGTATACAAAGGGCTCTGAAGCTCGTTGCGTGTCGCCCCAGCCTTGTCACCGACCTCGACCCGAGCGCAAGGCTAGTCTTCGGAGCCACTCCAGATATCGCCCCTGAGCCGTTTCGCTGGTGCTTGCGGGATTGGATTGGCAGCGATTGATCTTTCGAGGTTGCAGAGATTCGTGACGGTCAGGAAAACATGGGTTTTGGATTAGTCTGCCCGTATGTCGTCTTGGATGGCTGCTCCGCAACTTCTCGAACAACCAGACTTCTGGAAGTTTGGCGCGAAGGACCTGATCACGGCTCTCATCGCCCTGGCTGCGTTTCTGACCTCCGTGACGAACGTATGGGTTGCTTATCTCAGGCGCAACAAACTTCGTTGCGATCTGGGCGATGCGCTCAGAATTTGGGTATGGGCCACGTCCTAGCCATTACCTGATGTTCAAGATCGATGTTTTTGCGTTGAATACTGGGGCGAGGCCGGGTGTGATTACCAGAATGGAGCTCGAGTTGGAAGGGCATCACTCGAAGATATCCCTTTACTGGACTGAGGTGACGAAGACAGAAAACATCGCGGAGAAAGGTCAGCCAAGGAAAACATTTACAGATTTTGCTGGATTTGCATCCCCGGTCCTTGTTCCGAAATACGATGCTCGTCTTATCGAAGCGGCCTTTTGGGCGGATAAGAGCAACGACCTTTCTCCGGGCCACGAATATACATTTCGCCTCAAGTATTGGGTGGTTGGGCGCAAGAAACCTCTTCTGGGAAAGCCTCGCAATTTAAAACCTTGGTGAAAATGAGTTTCTGCAAAATCAGCGCACCACAAATGAGAAGGGACTAAGAATCCGACATCTCTATCTCACTTCGGCGGATGGCGTGGAGTTCAGAGCCCCCATTTCCACCGCTGACCTGATCCAAGGCGAGCTGGTTGTTACTCCCGACACCGGGAAACCGACTCCTTCATAAAATTGATGGTCGCGGATACGGCCGATGGCTAGCCGGCTTCTTCGATGGCCCGGTTGGCAAGATCTTTGCGGAAGAAGTCATTGATCTCGTCATAGGGTGTGATGTTGTCGAGGCCGGACATCGTGTTTTCCTTTGCGATTGCACGGGCAGCTTTGATGAAGCCGGTCCATGCCGAGCGGGCAAGCGCGGAGCCGGTGCTCACCCGGCGGACTCCCAACTGTTCGAGTTCGGCCAGCGAGAGAGGCGTACTCGAGGTTACGAGCACGTTGACCGGCTTTGGACTGATGGCGGAGACGATCGCTCCGATCTCTTCGCGGGTGCGTGCTCCGGGTGCATATAGGACATCGGCTCCGGCGGCAGCATACGCCTCAAGGCGATTGATGGACTCGCGTAGCGGATGCGGGCATCCCATGAGAAAGCACTCGGCGCGCGCTGTGAGCAGTACGCCGGAGTTCCCGATGGCCTCGCGCGCCGCGGCGATGCGTTCTCTGGCGAGGTGCGGTTCATAGAGGGGACGCGCCGAATCGCCGGTGGCGTCCTCGATCGAGAGCCCCGCGACGCCGGT
>Ga0126381_100001775_pt1 | contig 23109 bp, 24 predicted proteins | sample PanSoiMetPlot_28_FD_96465 | JGI IMG/M metagenome (GOLD analysis project Ga0126381, IMG submission 96465) | Tropical forest soil microbial communities from Panama - MetaG Plot_28 | ecosystem: Environmental > Terrestrial > Soil > Tropical forest > Bulk soil | place: Panama | collected 2016-02-17 | reverse complement strand
GCGACGTCGTCGGCTTTGCCTTCACCGGCGCGGTGATAGAGGTTGTGGCTGACCGCGGCATAGCCGTGATGCGCGAATTTACGGGTGGCCTCGCGGTACCACTCGTCCCAGCCGGGGGCATGGTGAAAGAGCACAATCCCGGGGAAGGGGCCGGCACCCAACGGCCGCGCGACATAGGCCGAGATCGGCTCGTTCTTGTCGCCGTTGATCGAGATCGATTCCGCAATCATGCCTTCATAGGCCATAGTCGCTCCCCTCTCGTTGCGGGGCGAACCGCCGGATTGGCTATCCCATGGGCGGCGGCCGTTCCCTGCGGTAATGGTTAGCGCAGACGCGGCCCCGGGTCCATCCCCAGATGCCCCAGCCGCCGCCGTCGCTCGGACTCCCAGCGCCGATGACCACGCTCCGAGTGGCCCTAGAGTCCCAGATAGAATTTGCGGACCAGCTCGTTGTTGTTGAGCTCCTCGGCGGAGCCGCCTTCGAAGGCGATCTTCCCGTGCACGATGACATAGCCGCGGTCGGCGATGCGGACGGCCTGGTTGAAGTTCTGCTCGGCCATCAGCACGGTCAACTCGTGGCGGTCCTTCAATTCCTTGATCTTCTCGATGGTGCGTTTGACGAGCACTGGCGCGAGGCCTACCGACGGCTCGTCAATCAACAGCATCTTGGGCGCCGACATCAGCGCACGCGCCAAGGCCAGCATCTGCTGCTCGCCGCCGCTGAGGCTGCCCGACAATTGGCGCCGCCGCTCGCGCAGCACCGGGAAGGTCTCGTAGGACATGTCGAGATTGCTCGCGATCTCGGCGCGCGCCGACGAGCGGAACGCGCCCAACAGCAGGTTCTCCTCGACGGTCAGCTTTGGAAAGAGGCGCCGCCCTTCCGGCACCAGACTGATCCCGAGATCGACGATCTCTTCCGTCGAGCGGCCGACCAGATCGTACCGCTCGCCGTCGATCTCCGCGACGATCGATCCCGCGGCCGGCGGCACGATGCCCATGACACATTTCATCAGGGTGCTCTTGCCGTTGCCGTTGGTGCCGAGCAGCACGACCGTCTGGCCCGGCTCCACGGACAGCGATACTTCTTCGAGCACCCGCACCGCACCATAGCCGGCATCGAGACCGGTCACCGAAAGGCTACTCGCCAAGATAGGCCCTCTCGACCTCAGGGTTGCGGATCGCCTCCTGCGGCGAGCCGTCGGCGATCTTCTGCCCGGCGACCAGCACGACGAGCCGAGTCGAGAAGCTCATCACCGCGCGCATGATGTGCTCGATCAACACGATCGTGATGCCCTGCTCGTTGAGGCGGAACAGCATGAGCAGGATCTCCTCGACCTCGGAGGGCGATAATCCCGCCATCGCCTCGTCGGCAAAGAGCAGCCGTGGAGCGCTGGCAACGGCGCGGGCGAGCTCGAGCTTGCGCATCTCGACCTGGGTCAAATCGCGCGGCAGGTGCAATGCCTTCTCGGCAAGTCCGACATCGGCCAGGAGCTCGCGACAGCGCTCGGCGATCGCCGCAGCCGAAAGGTGCCCGCCGCGGCGGGCGTTGACCGTATAGAGCAGCGGGATGCGAAGGTTGTCGATGAGGCTCAGGCTGCGGAAAGGCTTTGGCAATTGAAAGCTGCGGGCGAGCCCGAGCCGCGTGCGCTGGTAGGCCGGCAGGCCGTCGATCGGGTGCCCGTCAAACACGACATTTCCGGAATCGTGATGCAACGCGCCGGAAAGGCAGTTGACGAGCGTGCTCTTGCCGGAGCCGTTAGGCCCGATCAAGCCGAGCCGCTCGCCGGCAGCGATGGCCAGGTTGATGTCCTCGAGCGCGACAAAACCGCCGAAGCGCTTGCCGAGCCCGCGGACCTCGAGGATCGCGGCAGGCATCAGCGCAGCCTTGCGCGCCGGCGGCTTTGCACCAAGCCGACGATGCCATTGGGCGCGATGACGACGAAGACAATCAGCAAGACGCCGACGATCAGCAGGTTCAGCGCCGAAGAGATCGTCACGGTCGCGAGTTGCTGGATCGTGCCGAGCAAGACCGCGCCGATTACCGGGCCGACCCAGCTCGTCATCCCGCCGATCAACGGCATCGCAACGCTGTTGACCGCGTAGGAGAGGTTGAAGCTCGAGGTGGGATCGAGATACGTCACGTAATAGGGGAGGGGAGCCCCCGACATTCCCATCAACGCGCCGCTCAGTGTCGTCGAGATCAGCTTCAGCCGCAATGTCGGCACGCCTCCGGCCTCGGCGGCCATCTCGTCATCGCGGATCGCATTGAAGCCGAGGCCCAATGTCGAGCGTTCTATAGTCCGCGCGATTGCCACCGAAATCCAGGTCAGCGCCAGCATCAAAGAATAGAGGTACTGGATGTAGCTGCCGTAAATCGGCGATTGTTGCGGGCGAATGACATAAATCCCGCGCGACCCGCCGACATAATCCCAGTTGACGATTAGGGTCTGGGCGACGATTGCGAGGGCCAGGGTAGCAATGGCAAAGAACACACCTTTGAGCCGCAGCGTCAGATACCCCATCCCGAAGCCGATAATTCCCGACATGACGCCGCCGGCGAGCATCATGACCGGCACCGGCAGCGAGGTCGTCTTATGCAGCACCACAGCAGTGTAGGCGCCGACCGCGAAGAACGCGCCCGTCCCGAAATTGGTGTAGCCAGTATAGCCGCCGAGAATGTTCCAGGCCGTCGCCAGCACAATGAACTGCAACACCTGGTAGGCTGCGAAGAAGTAATACTCGTTGGCAATGAGCCACCGCGTCAGCACCAGCAGGGCGATAGCCACGGCCAATGAAACGACCCAGAACTTGCCGGTGCTCATCGGCTTTAAAGCCCCTCTCGCGAGCCCTTCTCCCGCATTGCGGGAGAGGGAGGGGCCCAGCGCGAAGCGCTGGGAGGGTGAGGGTCTATCGGGCCTCGAGCATCTGCAGAACGCTGTCGATCACACCGGTGGTATTTTCCAGAACGTGGTTGTTCCAGAAGCGGATCACTCTCCAGCCCCGGCTCTCGAGCCAAGCGGTTCGGCGCGCATCCGAGGTGTTGTCCGCATGCTGACCGCCATCGAGCTCGATCACCAACGCGTGCTTGGTGCACGCGAAGTCGACTATATATGGCCCAATTGGGTGCTGCCGGCGAAACTTGTACCTCAACAAACGGCGATCGCGCAGAGCGGACCACATCCGGCGCTCCGCATCTGTCGAGTGCTGGCGCAGCTGGCGTGCTTTTTGGCTCGGCATCGGCGCAGATTACCGGCCCTCGGTAAACAAAATGCCCGTCAGATACCCTCACCCGCCGAGCTGCGCTCGGCACCCTCTCCCGCATTGCGGGAGAGGGGCTGATAATACATGCTGCAGTCATTACCAGCGCCCGAGGATGCCGGCAGGCCGCCAGGCGAGGGTCAGGAGCAGGAAGCCGAACGCGACCGCCGGTGCCCAGGAGGGGCCGTAAAAGGTCGAGGTGATGCTTTCGACGACGCCGATCAGAACGGCGCCCGCGAGCATTCCGGGAAAGCTGGTCATGCCGCCGAGCACGCAGATCGCAAAGATGCGGCCGATATAGTCGCGGCCGATCGACGGCTCGACCGGCTGGATGATGATCAACAGGGCGCCGGCGACCGACGCGGTGGCGATCGAGATGCCGAAGGCGACGCGCTTGACGCGGCTCGGGTTCGCCGCCATCAGCTGCAACGCCAGCCGGTCCTGGGACACGGCAAGAATCGCACGGCCAATAAAAGTACGCCCGAGAAAGACCTGCAGCACGGCGAGCATCAGCAGCGAAACCACGAAAGGAATCAGCATGCGCAGCGGCAGATCGATAAAGCCGAAATGCAGGCTCGGTCCGATGTAGGGTGCCTCGACGAAGCGGTAATCGACACCGAATACCAGGATCAGTGCGACCTCGGCGACAAACAACAGACCAAAAAAGAACGCGAGGCCCTGGATCGCTTCCTCGCCGCGCCGCTCAAAGGCATAGTAATAGATTTGGTAAACCGCCATGCCGACCAAGAAGAAGACCGGCGCCATCACGGCGCCGATCAATATCGGGTCGATGCCGAAATTCGAATTGATGATATAGGCGACAAAGGACCCGAGCATAATGAAGGCCGGGTGGGCGATGTTGACGATGTCGAGCATGCCGAAGGAGATTGTGACGCCGACCGTGACTGCGGCATAAAACCCGCCGAGCAGCAAACCGGCGACGACCGCGTTAACCGCCAGGTCGAACGAAATCATCCGGCGGGCGTGCCGGCAGCGTGCAACGGCGATCGCGGCATTTTCCCCCTTGGCTGTCTCCATGGCCTCGGCGCATTAGAGCAGCATCTGCCCGTTCTGTTAAGCGATCGCCTTGGTCAGGCTGAGGGCGGATCGCGCAAGGGTGGAGCGGGCAATATCGAAACAAACCGTCCCGGCGAGCTGCCCGCTTTCAGACGCGAGGCGCCGCGGCCAGATCCGGCCGCGACACTCAAGCGTGCGGGTAAATGTCGAAAGCGTGCGGGTAAATGTCGAACTTAATCCTTGTCGTTGTCCGACCTTCCGTACACCGCGATACACCCGGTCAAGCAGCTTCCATATGGGAAGCCAAACGCGTTGTTGGCCGCGATGGGTACAAAGACCAGATTGTTCTTGGAATTGGCGGCTACTGAATGGGCGGTCCCGGCAGGATGCGGGTTGAGGTCCGGTGCGGTGACCGCCGGCACTTGGAAGGTCGGGACCAGCTGGTCCAGGCTGTGGCTAAACGCGTCGATTACGCCGAGTACCGCGGCACCCTGGGCGGTTAGGGTTGGCGCCGTTGTGGCTGTGCCCAAGGGAGGCCGTGCCGGCGTGATCGCGTTGGGGGCATAAGGACTGCCCGAGGAGGCAGTATAGTAGTGCCCGTCGCCTGAATTGAACCAGACTTCGTCGCCGGGTCCAACGCCCGGCACGTATCTCACGATGAAGCCGGTTGTCGCGTCCAGGATCACCTGATAGGGCGTAGCGATGTTTGTATCGCGGTCCGCATTGCCGGTCCATACGCCGTTCGCCGTGTCGAAGGCGGTATTGCAACCGACGAGCAGCTCCTCATTCGGGCCGAGGGTCAGGCCTGCCGGGCTGCACAACGACACCCCATACATCGCCTCGATAACGCCGGCCGTCGAGATGCGCAGGACCGCTCCCTGTGTGGTGACCCCGCCGATCTGCGGTATGGAAAGGAAAAATTTGTGGGTGCCCGGATCCCACACCGGTTGTTCAGCGCCATTGGTCGCGAAGGGAAGCGAGATTGTCGTCCCGCGGGTGAGTTTGCAGGTTGCCTTATCGACGCTGATCAGAGTGCCATATGGCGGGGAGGCGGCATTGTTGATCGCCAGGATGAGCCCATCCGCAGGGTCGTACGCCAGTTCATCGGCACGCGTCGGATCGGTGTCGTTGGTGTGGACCTCGCTGACCGTCTTGGGTGGGGTAAAGCTGCTGTCGAAACACAGCACCCGGCTAGGGGCATCGGTTACAAAAAGCCAGGGCTGAGGAGACGGGGCGGAAGTGACGCCGTTGGGACCGGCGCAATCGTTGGCGCCGGGATTGGTCGGGCCTACCGGCGGCGGGGGACATGGAGTAAACCCGTTGAACGGGCCGAAGCCGTTGTTCGGAGGGAACTGCGTGACAGATATCGGCGTCTTGGCGTCGAGGGTATCGATAACCTTATTCGAACGGTCGGCGAGATAGTATTTTTGCGTCCCCTGGTCCACCCAGCTGATATCGAAGGAATAGAGCGCACCTGAAGTGGTGTTGGCGGCGCTCACGGGAACCGGAAACACGTCGAGCAGGCGGACAGCCGGCTCTGTTTTTACCCTTCTCAAGTCGTCGGCGCCCGCACTCCCTGCAATCAGGACAGGTACGGCCGCCAATACTGAGAGCATGACATATTTTCTAAGAAAGGCGCGCAAGGAGCTGTGCGCTTGAAGCATCTCTTCCTCCCATTTCGCGTGGTTTTCAAACTGACGCCAGCGTGGATAGCGCGGCGCGTGTAGAAATCTACAGCTGTCGCTAAAAGTCAACGAATTTTAACGATTTACTGACGTATTCTGCAGTCGCGATGTATCTCAGGTTGCGGCTACATTTCCGTTAGATTGGGATTTTGTAATCTGACCGCCTATACTCAGCCTTTCGCCTGCCGAAACGTCGGGTGGCCGATCGGATTTCAGGAAGCGAGCCGCCGCGTGAAAATCCTGCTGATCGAGGACGATCGAGAGAACGCTGATTACGTCGCGGATGGCCTCCGCGAAGAGGGCCACTTGGTCGCGCAGGTGGCGAGCGGTGCTGAGGGCCTGATTTGTGCAATGGGCAATGGGTTCGATCTGCTCATCGTCGATCGGATGATACCCGGCCTCGACGGATTGAACCTGGTCAAGAGCTTGCGTGCGGCCGGCAACCATACCCCGGTTCTGTTTCTGACGGCATTGGGTGGAGTTGAGGACCGGGTCTCGGGCCTCAATGCCGGCGGTGACGATTATTTGATCAAACCCTTTGCTTTTTCCGAACTCGTCGCTCGGGTCGCGGCGCTGGGGCGCAGGCCGCACGCGACCGTGGCGGAGACAAGGCTGCACGTACTTGATCTGGAGCTCGATTTGCTGTCGCGCACGGTGCGACGTCACGGGAAGCTGATCGAGCTGCAGCCAAGGGAATTCCAGCTGCTCGAATACCTTATGCGTCATGCGGGCCAGGTGGTTACGCGCACGATGCTGCTCGAACACGTCTGGGACATTCATTTCGACCCGCATACGAACGTCGTCGAGACCCACATAAGCCGGCTGCGCACCAAGGTCGACAAAGGCTTCGCAGCGGAGTTGATCCATACGGTGAGAGGGGCGGGGTATTGTGTTCGCGGCCCTGCCTAGAATCCTCCGAACCTCGAGCTTTCGCCTAACCTTGCTCTGTATAGGGTCGTTCGGTGCGTCCGTGCTGATCCTGTTCGGGGTGATGTATTGGGCGGCCAGTGTCTACATGTCGAACTCGCTCGATGCAGCGGTCGACAGCGATATTACCGAGCTTGCGGACGTGCTTCAGGTTGGGGGAGATGCGGCACTGGAGGCACTGGTGAAGGAAAGAGTGCGGCAAACGCCGCACGGTCCGATGTTTTATTTACTCCAGGATGCGAAGGGTGAGGTCGTCGCCGGTAATCTTTTGCCTGTTCGTGGAGGGGAAGGCCGATTTGAATTGAAGGTTCGGAATTCAGACGCGCCGCACGTGACTGCCCACGCCCACAGCATTGCCTTGCCGGATGGCGGATACTTGACGGTGGCAGTAGATTCGTTTCCACGCAACAAGATGCGCAAGCTGATCCTGTGGGTCTTCGGGTGCAGTGCTGCTACCAGCCTCCTGTTGGCATTCGGCGGCGGAGCGCTGATGAGCGTAAATTTGCTCAGGCGGATTGAAACGATCAGCCGGGCTGCGCGCGATATCATGGCAGGAGATTTCTCCAGGCGGATCCCGAACCGCGGCACCGGCGACGAATTCGATCATCTGGTCGCGAGCCTCAACGCGATGCTCGCGCGCAATGAGGTCGCAATAGAGAGTGTGCGCCAGGTGTCAAACGATATCGCGCACGATTTGCGCACGCCGCTGACCCGGCTGCGCCAACGGCTCGAGCTCGCGCAACGTCAGGCGCGATCGGTAGAGGAGTGGCGGCGGGCTGCGCAGGGATGCATTTCCGACATGGACGCGATCCTGGAGACTTTTGGCGGTCTGTTGCGCATCGCGCAAATCGAGAGCGGCGTGCCGACCCGCCGGTTCACCAAGGTTGATCTTTCGGAACTGCTCCGCAGTGTCATCGAGGTATATCAGCCGATGGCTGAAGAAAAGGAACAACGGCTTACGGCCGATATCGCCTCTGGGCTTATAGTCTGGGGCGATCGCGAGCTACTGACGCAGATGGTTGCAAACGTGATCGAGAATGCAATGAAACATTCGCCGAGCGGAGCATCGATCGGCCTCGCAACCAGCACGTCCCCAACCATGATAGCCGTTGCCGTGAGCGATAGTGGGCCGGGAATCCCGGCCGAAGAGCGGGTACACGTATTTCGGCGTTTTTATCGGCTGGAACGCAGTCGCAGCACGCCGGGAAGTGGTCTCGGCCTCAGCTTGGTCGAAGCGATCGCGGCGCTCCATCTGGCGGGCATCGAGCTGACCGACAACGGCCCCGGCTTGTGCGTCACGTTGCGGTTTCACGCGCCCGATCAACCTCCACCTGCTCGATATTGCCTCGCCAAGTCCCAGCAGGAAGCGAGACCGCTACCGGCCTCAAGCTCGCAATGTCGACCGGATACGACCGAGGGAGAAAGGTCTGGCCCGGTGTAAGGAGGTCGCCGGCTTAACTCGATTGCCGCTGACGCATCAGGCGCGCAATTCCCTGCGCATCGGCATCACCTTGGGCTTCGAGCGCGGCTATGATACCGGGGCGGTCGGCTGCCGGGCGGTTCTGGCTCAGCTTGTACTTGCCTTCGAGCCGGGTGACAGCGATCTCGAGCCCGACTATGCCCTTCAGCATGCTCCGTACATAAGCTGCCGGAAGATCGCGCATTTTCCATGCCACCGGATTGCGGGCTTCGTGACGCTCGGACAGGCGATCGAGAAACCGGTTCAACCATTCGTCATCTTCGACCAGCCGCACCGTCCCATAAGCGTGCACATCGACATAGTTCCAGGTCGGCACACTCGGGCCGCTCGCATACCAATTGGGCGAGACGTAGGCGTGCGGCCCGTGAAAAATCGCCAGGACCTCGCCACCTCGAGCGAGATCGGCAACCTGCGGGTTGGGACACGCGAGGTGACCCTGTAGACGCAGCCGATCGTCTTCGTGATCGACCAGGAAGGGTATATGGCTCGCCACGAGGCCCGTGGCACCATGACTGACGAGCAGGCCGAAATCGTGCCGTTCGATGTGCTCCAGCAACACGTGCGGGCGCGTTTCAGTGAAGGCGGGCGGCAAGTAAACCATGTAAGCGTCTCCCGTACCGGGTCTCGGCGGCGTCAGCTCATGCGCGCAATCAGCGGTGCGGCGAGCAGCCCCGCTCCGGACAGCAAAAGAATGGCCCCCGAAGCGCGGTTGATCCAAACCAGATGACGCGCTTCGAAGGAACGAAAAAGCGAGCCAAGCCCGAAAGTCAGCGCGAGCCACCACAACAGAGAACCGACCCACACACCGAGGACAAGTGTCGCCGCGCGCGCGAAAGTGGCGTCGGCGCCGCTGAGGCCGAGAGCGGAAAAGATGCCGAGAAAGGCGAGGATGGTGATCGGGTTGGTCAGGGTCAAGGCAAAGGTCGACAGAAAGTCCCGCAGCAGGCTTTCGGTATCGGGTTCGGCGGGCGGCTTGGCTTCGGGCGCGGCGAGCAACGCGGAGCCGCCGATATAGATGAGGTAGCATCCGCCGGAGATGCGCAACCACTGATTGTAGTCGATGAGCCAATCGGAGACGAAGGTCAGGCCGAACGCGGCGATCAACCCAAAGAGTGCATCGGCGGTCGCGGCGCCGAGCCCGGAAACCAAGCCCGCCAGCTTGCCCTCGAAGATCGTCCGGCGGACGCATATGACGCCGACCGGGCCGACTGGAACGGCGATCACGATGCCGACCGCGACCCCCTTCAGCAGGAATACGAAAAGCAATCCGAAATCCTGCCGGTGCAGTGTGACTGAGGCCGCGCTATGCTAGTGGGCATCGCTGCAAAACTTTCGAACCCCGGAGGTCGCGATGGCTGACACCGATAATGCCCACCGATTCGAGTTCGTTTCGATCGACGGTGAGCCCCTGCCGCTCGATGCGTGGCGCGAGCGGGCGGTGCTCGTCGTCAATACCGCTTCCTTTTGCGGGTACACCCCACAATACAGCGATCTCGAAGCCTTGTGGCAGCGCTATCGCGATCGCGGCCTCATTGTGCTCGGCGTGCCGTCCAATGATTTCGGTCGGCAGGAGCCAGGATCGCACGGCGAGATCAAGGAGTTCTGCTCGACGAATTACGCGGTCGATTTTCCGCTGACCGAAAAATGCAGGGTCATCGGCGGCGAGGCCCACCCGTTCTACCGCTGGATAGAGGAAAGTCTGGACGAGGCCGGCACGCCGCGCTGGAACTTTCATAAATATCTCGTGGGACCCGACGGTGAGCTCGTCGGCGCATGGCCAGCGCAAATCTCACCGACCGACCGCCGCATCACTGGCGAAATCGAGCGGCTGCTGCCCCAAAAGCCTCAATAGAGGACGCTGGCGGCACGGCTCACCAACTGCCCCAACACGAAATCGACGGCAACGATAAACGCCGCGGCCGCGGCGCTGGTGTCGAGTGCGACGCGGGCAATGAACCATTCGTAGACGAGAACGGCGACAGCAGCCGAGATTATGATCGCTTGGCCGGTTTGCGTTCCCAATACCCCGCTTTCGGTCTGGAGGCCGACGAGAACGATAAACCCGCTCTGCGGCAGCTGTGACCAATTGTAGGGGACCATGAAATCGAAGAAGCGGTGGGGCCGGCCAATCCGTTCTGTCACGATCAGCATGAGCAGCGGGAACGCGGTCCAGGCGATGACATAAGCGATCGTCTCGACGGTTACGATCCGGAGAGCGCCCGCCCTCTCCCATTCGGCGACCGTAACCCGCATCGTCAGCAGCACGAGGTAGAGCGGATAGCTGATAAAAGCGGCACGGAACGAACGCCAGAACCCGTCGACGGTCCGGTCGAAGCATGACAGACCGCCACGGTCGCCGCGTGCCAGCCGCAGCGCGCCGATCAAGGCTAGCTGTACTTCCAGCCACGCCGTCATCGGCATTAGAGGCTTGCCGCCGGTTGCGTAAGGCCTCGGTCGGACGTGAGGTGCCCCGTTCTATTCACAATCGTCATCACCGGGCTGCTCCCGGTGATCCACGGCCACGCTGGTGCCGACGGGCGCAGTGCCGGGGGCGTGTATGGCCGGATCAAGTCCGACCATGACAGCTTCCGGGTGCTGCTCGGATATGGAGCGGTCGAAGAACAATTCGAGAAAAGTGTGGTAGATCGCGGTCAGAGCGGCGAGGTCGGAAAGCGCGACCCGCTCGTCCACCTTGTGCATCGTCTGCCCGACAAGTCCGAACTCGGCCACCGGACAATGGGCCTGGATGAACCTTGCGTCGGACGTGCCGCCGGTAGTGCTGAGTTCGGGTGTCCGTCCCGTAACTCGGCGGATCGCCTCGGCGAGGCGATCACTGAGACTACCCGGCGCAACCAGGAAAGACTCGCCGCTGACGGAGATGTCGAGCGCGTAACGCCCGCCGGCCTCGTCGAGCCGCTCCCGCAACCATAATTCGAGCTTCTCGCTGCTCCAACAATCATTGAACCGGATATTGAATACCGCCTGCGCGGTCGCCGGGATCACGTTCGACGCCGGGTTGCCGATGTCGATTGTCGAGACCTGCAACGTGGAGGGCTGAAAATGCTCCGAGCCGCGGTCGAGTTCGGCGACGGTCAACGCATGAAGCATCGCGACCAGGCGATGCGCCGCATTATCGGCGAGATGCGGATAGGCCGCGTGACCCTGGACGCCGTGAACGGTCAGGCGCCCGGTCATGCTGCCGCGCCGGCCGATCTTGATCATGTCTCCCAATTGCTGCGCACTGGTCGGCTCGCCCACGAGACACGCGTCGATCGCCTCGCCGCATTCCCCGAACCAGTCGAGCACCTTGCGGGTGCCATTGACGGCCTCGCCTTCCTCGTCGCCGGTGATCAACAGGCTGATCGATCCGGTAAAGTCCCGCCCGCGCTCGTCGATAAAGCGCTGCGCCGCAGCGATGAACGCGGCGATCGCCCCCTTCATGTCGACGGCGCCGCGGCCGCACAGGACACCGTCGCGAATGGTCGCCGAGAAGGGATCGAAGGACCAGGCTTCCGCGACCCCTGCGGGCACAACATCGGTATGGCCAGCGAAGCACAAATTGGGGCGGCGATCGCCGCGGCGGGCGTAGAGGTTATGGATGTCGCCAAAGACGAGACGATGGCAGTCGAACCCGAGCTTCTGCAGTTCCGCGGTAACGAGGTCGAGCGCGCCCTCGTCCTTTGGGGTCACGCTCGGCCGGCGGATCAACGCCGCAGCAAGCGCCGCCGGGTCGAGTGCTGTCTCACTCATTCCCGCAACAGCTCGTTGATCGAGGTCCGGGCACGGGTGCCCTCGTCGACCTTTTTGACGATGACGGCGCAATAAAGGCTCGGACCCGGCCGGCCATCGGGCAGCGCCTTGCCCGGCAACGATCCCGGCACGACGACCGAATAGGCCGGGACCCGGCCCATATGGATCTCGCCGGTGTCACGATCGACGATCTTGGTGGTGGCGCCGATAAAAGTGCCCATAGCAAGCACCGCGCCGGTCTCGACAATCACTCCTTCGACGACTTCGCTGCGCGCTCCGACAAAGCAATTATCCTCGATGATGACTGGCTCGGCCTGCAGCGGCTCGAGCACGCCGCCGATCCCGACCCCGCCCGAGAGATGGCAGTTCTTGCCGATCTGCGCGCAGGAGCCGACGGTCGCCCAGGTGTCGACCATCGTGCCTGTATCGACATAGGCGCCGACATTCACAAAGCTCGGCATCAGCACGACGTTCGGGGCGATATAGGCCGAGCGGCGCACGATCGCGCCCGGCACGGCCCGGAAGCCGGCATCGCGAAAGCGGTTCGACGACCAGCCGGCGAATTTGGACGGCACCTTGTCCCACCATCGCGCCGCGCCCCGCTCCGGGTCGGTCGGGCCGCCCGGAATCTCGATCATGTCGTTGAGCCGGAACGACAGCAACACGGCTTTTTTGAGCCATTGATGGACCTGCCATCGCGCGCCGGTCTTCTCGGCGACGCGGGCCCGGCCTTCATCGAGCGCATCGAGCGCTTCCTCGACCGCGTCGCGGTAAGCGCCGCGGCTCTGCGGCCCGAGCGCGTCGCGGGCTTCCCAGGCGGCATCGATGGTCGCGGCGAGATCGGCGTCGGTCATGGTTTTTCCCGAGGGGTTTGATGGCGTTTTGAGGGTGCCGCAACATGATCGACCCGCCCCCGAAGTGTCAACGCGGCTCGCCGACGAAGCCGGAGCCGCCGCTGTTCTGGCTGATATGCACGAAAAAAACAGCCAGGGAGCCGGAGCGAGCCGCGGAAATCCTCATTTCTGGGCCACAACGGCCACCGAATAACAGCGAATAACAGCCAGCAGCAACAGCCAGCTCTGGCTGTATAACAGCGGCCAGCCGCTGTAACTCGATCAGGTGCCCAACCAGATGACCAGATGCGTGTGATCGCCCGTACTCCAACATGCAACGCAGGTGCATCTTTCGCTCCGACCGTTGTCTACCACGCCTTTACGGCAATTTTCGGGATCTCCGGCATCACCGGCGTCCTCGGAGTTTAGGAGGCGGCTGTGTGTCCGCACCTCTGGTTTGATCTAGGGTTGAGAGTATAGTAGCCGCGTGCTCGGCGCAGATGCCCAGGCCAGGGAGGCGCGCGTGGATATCGCGGGCTGGTTGCGGGAGCTCGGGCCCGGAGAATACGAGCCGGCTTTCCGCGAGAACCATATCGACTTCGACGTGATCCGCAGCCTGACAGTCGAGGATCTGAAGAACCTCGGCATTGCCTCGATCGGCCATCGCCGCCGCCTGCTCGACTCCATCAAGGCGTGCTGTCAGCCGACAGCACGCCGAGATTTGCCGCTCCGAAGATCGAGACCGACGCGGAACGCCGCCAGCTGACGGTAATGTTTTCCGATTTGGCCGGTTTTACGGCGTTGTCTTCGCGCCTGGATCCCGAGGATTTACGTGAGGTGCTCGGCGCCTACCACAAGCTAGTCGCCGAGGTGATCGCTGCTTCCATCATTACCGCATCCCCCAAAAAGATGACGGAGAAGCGAGCAAGCGGGTACAGTCGCGATGGGAAGGGTGCGGCATGTTGACGAGGCGTAACCGGGATCTGCTGACGGAGAAAACGGAGCCGACACCATTCGCCGCCAGGGCGAAGGATCTTGAGGCATTGCGCGATGCCGTTGTCGATGCGGCAAGCGTCGGTGTTGGCTTGTGGATCAGCTATCTGTTCGCTCTCTTTTATTTTGCCATCGCCGCCGGTGCAGTGACGCACCGTGACTTGCTGCTCGAAAGCCCAGTGAAGTTGCCATTCCTAAATGTCGAATTGCCGTTAAAGGCGTTCTTCATATTGGGGCCGCTGGTCTTTCTGATTGTGCACGCCTATGTGCTACTGCACTTCGTATTGTTGACCGGCAAGGTCGGCGCCTTTGATCTCGAATTGCAAGCGCAAATCTCCAGCGACGATGTGCGAGCGCGGCTGCGCCGCCAACTTCCGAGTAACATCTTCGTCCAATCACTTGCCGGTCCCCGTGAGATGCGAACGGGTATTACCGGCTTTCTGCTGCGGCTCATCGTACAGGTTAGCCTCGTCCTTGGCCCGATCGCTTTATTGATCTTATTCCAACTTCAATTCCTGCCCTATCATAACGAGTCGATCACGTGGTGGCAGCGTATCGCCGTTTTACTGGATCTCGTTTTATTATGGGTGCTGTGGCCGCGGGTTGCGCGCGGGCAAAACGCGGGACTTGAAGCGAGTGATTTCATACGGCTCAAGGTCCTTGCATGGCTGGGGGTGAGTTTCCTGCCGCTTCTGCTGGTGGTCACGATCGCAACCTTCCCCGGTGAGTGGCTGGAGGACAATCTATGGCTGGGGGCGCGCTGGGCTACGTTGCACAGGCTCTTGGTCGCGGGTGAGGTCAATTACGTCACCGGCAGGCCACAGAGCTTGTGGTCAAACGTTCTGGTGTTGCCAAACTTTGAAGTCGGCGATCGCGTGAAGTTCGACGGCGATGGCAAGATGGCGATTTCTTCAGATACACTGTCGATGCGTGGCCGCTCGCTCGAAGGAGCCGTACTGGCGTTCTCGCATTTGAAAGGCGCTGATTTCACCGGCGCCTTTCTTGACAACGCGAATTTCACCGGCGCCGACCTGCGCGAGGCGAAATTCGGATGTGAGCGGGTGGGCGGCCTGCCGGGGTTCTTCTCCCAGGGCCACAAGGAAAGGGAAGTAATATGTGCTCAGTTGAGGGGTGCTGAATTTGCTCTCGCTCGGCTCCAGGGTGCCTCGCTCGTCGGCGCAATGCTGCAGGGCGCTATCTTCCTTGAGACACAGCTCCAGGGCGCTGCGCTCGATGACGCGCGGCTGCAGGGTGCCGTGCTCGTCTTCCCGCAGATGCAGGGCGCTTCGCTAAAGGGTGCGCAGCTACCAGCCGCCTACCTCGTCAACTCACAGCTTCGCGGCGCCAATCTCGATCGAGCACTGCTGCAAGGCGCCAATCTCGACAGGGCGCAGCTGCAGGGCGCCTCGCTCGTCGCGACGCAGCTGCAGGGTGCCTCGATTTTTGACGCGCGGCTGGACGGCGCCTCACTTCGCGGCACCTTTGTTTGGAGAGCCAATCCACCATCAAATATCTACAGCGCGTTTGTCTCAACACCCGAGCCTGGACCGAAATATTCCGGGCTTAATTGCCCCAGTGGCGTGTGCGACTGGTCGGAAAGCTCCTACGCGACGCTAAAATCGCTGATCCAAATTTCAGCTCGTCCGGGTGGAAGCGACCAAGCGTTAAGGCTGATCTCGAGACTAAAAAGTCCGCCCTATGTCACGGACGAGGCTTCGGCGAAACGCTGGACGGATCTTGCAAACGAGTCGGCGCGCTTGGCCGACTCGTACTTCAACACTTTGGCTAAAACCCTCAAAGAGATCGGTTGCGCCGCCGACGGAGCTCCCTACGTGGTCGGCGCACTGATCCGTCCAATTTCCGCGGTTAGAGTGCAACTCGATTACCGCTTTGGGCCGAATCTCTCGCAGGAGGCTGAGGTAGCAGCCGCCTTCCTCGACGAGCCGAAATGCCCCGGTGCACGCGGACTGTCGGAGGAGAACAAGGCAAAGCTACAAGAGATACGCGATCGGAGCCCTCCCGTGCCGCCCGCCGCCGCGGTGCAATAATCACCGCGCCGTTACCAGCAGGTTTCCCCGTGATCCCCCCGGTTATCCGAAATTGCGTCCGACCCGGATCGGACGGAGATAAGCAGGTGCCGCCCGGCGCGTGATGCGTCACAGTGAGGACCTGCCACCTGCCGGTCAATCGGCGTCCATCGTCGCCGCGATCTTGGCGGCGATGTCGGCGCGCCATTCTTCGATCGGCTTGAAGCCAGGCTTGGCGCGGCAGATCGCTTCGGTTTCGCGGTAGAGTTCGTCCTCGGATTTGTCGAGGTCGATCTCGAACCCCAGAGGTTGCGGCACGTACCACGGGGTGTCGCAAAACATCTCGATGCGGTTGCCTTCGGGGTCGCTGAAATAGACCGACCAGGCATTGCCGTGGCAGCGCGGGTCGATGACCTTGCATTGGGCCTCGCGCACCTTGCGAAAGACGCGCTGGACATTGGCTAGCGTGCCGACGTTGAACGACACCTGCTGCACCATCGGCGTCTCAAGATCGCCGTCGCGCCCGCGCACCAACACGACCTGATGATGATCGCTGGGATTGCGGCTGAGGAAGGTGATGCGGCCGTCCTCGGCGCCGTCGCTGACGACGAAGCCGAGCACGCGGGTGTAGAAGTCGATCATCTTCGGCACGTCATTGACGTAGAGCCCGACATGGCTCAGGCGCGGCGATTGCTCTTGGGACATCGATTGGATCTCCTTTCGCAGAATTAGTCGAGCACTTCCTTGTGGGCGGCATTGTCGCGGATCGCTGGTCGTCGAGCACGCCTTGCCGAAGCGAGGAAGGTATTCGCGGTGGTCAACGACACCCTTGATGCCCGGTGATCACCGTCCGCATGCTAACAGCACCCAACGATCAACAGGAGGAGTTCTTTTTACTGTCGCCCGAATTTGGCACGAAGCGCTCCGGCGGCGTGGTCGAGAAACAGGCGGATTTTGGCCGGGAGGTGCCGGCCTTCCGGATGGACGATGTGGATGGGTGCGGGTGGGGGTTCGTACTCGTCGAGAACGGTCTGCAATAAGCCTGCCGCCATGTGCGGCTCCGCCTGATAGGACATGATGCAGGCAAGCCCCAAACCGCCGAGCGCGGCATCCACCGCCGCGGCAGTGGTGTTCACCACCAGCCGGGGCATGATGGCTACGGAAGTGATCCCGCCCGGGCCATGAAATGACCAGCGGCCGGGAATGGGTGTGACGGCCGTGCAGGCCACGAGACGGTGATTGGCGAGATCGCGCGGCGTCCCCGGCACGCCGTGACTGGCAATGTATTGCGGAGTTGCACAAACAACGCGCCGGACCTGCCCCACAAAGACCGCTCGCAGCGACGAGTCCGGCAACTCTCCGATCCTGACGCCGAGGTCGAGCCCCTCATCCACCAGCGAGACGACCCGGTCGAGCAGCAGCAGCCTGACAGCGACCTGCGGGTGATCATCAAGAAAGCTCTTGACGAGCGGCAGCACGTGCAGCCGACCGAACATCGTCGGCGCCGTGACATTGATCGCGCCGCGCGGCTGCGCCTGCTCGCCGAGAACTCCTGCCTCCAGCTCCTCATAGGCGGCCAGGATGCGCCGGCAGCTTTCGAGGTGTCGCGTCCCGGCGTCGGTCAGCGCAACCGATCGGGTCGTGCGGTTGAAGAGCCGGATCTGCAGATGCTCTTCGAGTGCGGCGACCACGCGGGTAACCGAGGCCGGCGAACGGCCCAATCGCTTCGCTGCCTTGGCAAAGCTCTGCTGCTCGGCGACCGCGACAAAGATCATCAACGCGTCAAGGCGGTCCTGCATGATCGTTGCACAAATTGAAACAGAGAAGCTCGTTTCAGGCCAATTCTATTGCTCGATACAATGTACATCTTCCGCGTCGGATGCCATCCGTGCTCGGAAGCCGCCGATGACTGCGATCCATTACCATACGGTTGAAGTTCACGGCCTCAAGATATTCTACCGCGAAGCCGGTCAGGCTGACGCCCCGACGCTGCTCCTGCTGCATGGCTTTCCCAGCGCTGGCCACATGTTCCGCGATCTGATCCCGCTTCTCGCCGAGCGCTTTCGCCTCGTGGCGCCCGATTTGCTTGGTTTTGGTCAGTCGGATATGCCGTCCCGTAATGATTTCACATACACCTTCGACAATCTGGCGGCGGCGATCGGCTGGTTTACCGAATCCGTCGGTCTGGAGCGTTTCGCTATTTACATCTTCGATTACGGCGCGCCTGTCGGCTTGCGGATTGCTGCCAGGCATCCGGAACGCATTACTGCGATCATCTCGCAGAACGGCAACGCTTACGAGGAAGGGCTGAGCGAGGGCTGGAACCCGATACAGGCCTATTGGCGTCAGCCCATTCAGGCGAACCGTGACGCACTGCGCGGCTTCCTGGCGCCAGAGACAACGCGGTTCCAATACACGCACGGCGTGGCAGATCCCTCACTCGTGTCGCCCGACGGCCGCTCGTTGGATGATCATTACCTGGCGCGCCCGGGAGCGCACGAGGTGCAGCTCGATCTGCTCCTCGACTACGCCAGCAATGTCGCGCTTTACCCTACCTTTCACGCTTACTTTCGAGATTACAAGCCGCCGTTTCTGGCGGTATGGGGCAAAAACGACCCGTTTTTCCTGCCCGCGGGTGCCGAGGCGTTCAAGCGCGACATCCCCGATGCCGAGGTTCGTTTCTTCGACACGGGCCACTTCGCGTTGGAAACGCACTGCGCGGAGATCGCGTCCGCCATCCGCGACTTCCTCGATCGGACTCTCCGTCTGTAGTCCGGCGACGTGTAACGCGCTCAGCACCTCAAGAGCGGTGCTCAGTCAATCCAGAGGGTCCCCAACCCGCGACGTCCGCGCGATCTGACAATTGTTTGGGAAAGTTCGGGCCGGCCCGCGCGTGTACTGCTACGGAGCGCGACTTTCGGTGGTCCTGCAGAAGGCTGATTATGGATATCCGTTCGACAAACTCCATAAAGCGGCGGTCGCCAACATGGCGCGAGCTTCCCATCGATCTGATCAGCAGATCTCCGATCGCCCGTTGGGCTCCGGTCCCACTGCGGCTGATCGTCGGGTACGGCTTCATGCAGCATGGCTTCGCCAAGCTGGCTAGGGGTCCAGATGCGTTCCCCGCAATTTTACAGGCGCTTGGCGTGCCGGCGCCGCATCTCATGGGATGGCTCACGATCTTCGTTGAGATAGTTGGCGGGCTGGCCGTGCTACTGGGCGCGCTGGTGCCGCTTGCCAGCATACCGATGGCGGTGGTTCTCCTGGTTGCCATATTCACCGTGCATCTGCCCTACGGGTTCAGTTCGATCAAGCTCCAGGCCGTGACGGCTGCCGGCGCGCAGTTTGGGCCCCCGGGCTTTGAAACCGATCTGCTCTACCTCGCCTGCCTTGCGGCCCTCGTCCTGGGGGGCTCGGGACCGCTTGCGATCGAGGGTCTTCTGGCAAAGCGCCGAGAAGTCCAGCGCCTTTCGTCGCACGCTGGCGTCGTCTGCCGGCCGCCGGAGAGCGGGAGGAGCTGACGGACGTGAGGAAGGCGAAGACGCCAGAAGCCGGGCCTCAGGACAAGAACGACCCGTTCTTCCTGCCCGCGGGGGCCGAAGCGTTCAAGCGCGATATCCCGGGTGCCGATATCCGCTTCTTCGATACGGGTCACTTCGCGCTGGAAACGCACAGCGCGGATATAGCGGCGGCTGTCAGCGTTTTCCTCGATCCAATAGCGAAGTCTATCCGGAGGATTCCCGCATGCGTGCAATCGTCATCCATAAGTTCGGTGGCCCTGAAAACTTGGTGATCAAGGAACTTCCCGACCCCGAACCAAAGCCGGGGCATGTCGTCATCCAAGTCAAGGCGTTTGGGGTAAACCACGCCGAGATGCACATGCGGCGCGGGGAGTGGGCCGAGGCCGCGGAAGTCAGCGGCATCGAGTGTGTCGGCCTCGTCAAATCCTGCCCCGGCGGCGAATTCGCGGTTGGAACGAAGGTCGCCGCATTGATGGGCGGCCTGGGACGGACCATCAACGGCAGCTACGCCGAGTATACCCGCCCACCGACGACAAATGTCGCGCAGATCGACTCCGATCTTCCCTGGGAAGACCTCGCCGCGATCCCGGAATCCTACGCCACGGCCTGGACGTGCTTGTTCCGCAACCTGGAACTCGTCGAGGGCCAGACGCTGGTGATCCGAGGGGCAATGTCATCGTTTGGGCAGGCAGCTCTGAACATGGCGGTAAATGCCGGCGCACACGTCATTGCAACAGCGCGTAACCAAGATCGCTTTCAGAAGCTGGAGGCGCTCGGCGCCCGCCGCGTCGAGATCGAGGGCCCGGACCTATCGGAGCGCATCCCGGAACGGAAACGGATCGACGCCGTTCTCGATCTCGTCGGCAACAGCACGATCTTGGATTCCCTTGCGATGCTGCGGCGGGGTGGGCGCGCGTGCCTGGCGGGCTTTTTAGGCGGGCTTGCTCCGGTGCCCGACTTCAACCCTCTGCTGCAGATGTCGAGCGGCGTCCACTTCAGCTTCTTTGGCAGCTTTGTCTTCGGCAAACCCGGGTTTCCTCTGTCGGACGTGCCGCTCCAGACCATCGCCAACCAAGTGGCCGCTGGTCGTTACAAAGCAAAACCAGCGCGCGTGTTTCGCTTTGAGGACATTCGCGAAGCGCATCGAGTAATGGAATCGAACCAGGCCGGCGGCAAAATGGTGGTACTCGTCTGACGTATCGTGCCAACACGTCTTGACGAGCATCCCGAAACGCTCCATCGGGAAATCGTGCACGCGTCCGGCGCGGGCTGCGTTCGCGAAAGACGAAGGTTCAATGACCACCCCCACGCTTTGGTGAGGCGCCGCAGTCGCTGGTAAGGGCCGCCGCCCCCTAGAGCCGTAGGATGGGTTGAGCATCAGCGCAACCCATCGTAACAAGCGCAGGCGATGGGTTTCGCTTTTTCGCTCAACCCATCCTATAGGGCTACAGGGCTACAGGACTATCCGGTTAAATCATCTGAATGCGTCTAAGCACTAATCCAACACCTCCTTGTTGACGACATTGTCGCGGATCGGCTTGCCGTCGAGGATGCTGAGGATGTTCTCGACGGCGGCGACGCCCATGCGGTCGACCGCTTCGCAAGTGACCCCGGCGACATGCGGCGCGGCGATGAAGTTCGGCAGGGTCAGGAGCGGGTTGTCCTGTGGGGTCGGCTCCTGGTCAAAGACATCGAGTGCGGCGCCGGCGACGCGGTTCGCCTTTAGCACGTCGTAGAGCGCCTTCTCGTCGATGATGCCGCCGCGCGCGGTGTTGACGATGAATGCCGTCCGCTTCATATGCGCCAACCGGGCGGCGTTGAAGAGGCCGGTCGTCTCGGGCGTTTTCGGGCAATGGATCGTGATGAAATCGGCGCGCGCCACCGCGGCGTCGAGATCCTGCACCGGCTCGTAGCCCAAGCCGCGGATCGTTTCGGAATACATATATGGGTCGTAGATCAGCACGTGCGTTTCCATCGCCGCGAAGCGCTTGGCCGAGCGCGTGCCGATCTTGCCGAAGCCGATGATCAGCACGGTCTTGCCATAGAGATCGACCGGCATCTCCTTGTAGCGGTCCTGCCAGCGGCCCTCCCTGACCAGCCTGTCCATCGCCGCGCCGCGCCGGGCCAATGACATGATCAGGAACACGCCGGCCTCGGCGACGGTGACCGAATTGGCCGTGCCGCCGATCATCAGCGGGACCTTGCGGCGGGTCAGCGCCGGCACGTCGACGGCGTCGTAGCCGACGCCGATGCGCGAGACGACTTCGAGCTCAGGCGCAGCGTCGAGCTCGGGGTCGCTGAACGGCTGCACGCCGAGCGCGACACCCGAAACATCCTCCAACAGCCGGTGCAATTCGGCTTTCGGCACGGTCGGCACAAAGGAAATGCCCTCCACATCGTCGCGCGCCTCGACGAGCGCCCAGCCGGCTTTCGACATCGTCGTCGGCAGCAGCAATTTCTTTCGGTTAATGCCGGTGGTGCTCGTCGCCATATTCTTCTCCTGGTTGAGATCATCGGCCCATATTGCATTGCTTTGCGCGCGCCCTCGCCGCGAAATCCGATTTACATTACTCCTCGGCTACAAGCTGTCGAGCGCCCGCTTGATGTTAATCAGAGTCTCATCCACTCGGAGCGCTTGTCGCCTCGCAACCTCGTAAATCTCGCTAAGTATTTGATGATCTCGAACTGCTGTCGACGCTGACCTGATTTTCTCAAGCTCTACGCCCTGCTGATTGGCAATTTTCATACTGGGCAGCACCCCCTCTCTCTCTATAATTATAAATTCCTCACCGATCTTCGTGTGAAAGCTCCCGGGGGAAAGCTCGGTCCAGGTCAGCTTTCCCTCGCGGGATTTTTCGAGAACGGATTCGGCCAAGTCGGTCAGGGAGATCATCTCAACTCTCTTCGACATTGTAGGCGTACCGCGCCTGTGCGGCACTTTGCTGGAGGATTTCAGATGCGTCTCTCAGGATGAAGCGCAGTCCATCAAATCCGAAATCACGTTGCAAGGGTTGCGTCATCATTGCGAGTCGCCGTTCCGCCTCGCGCAATCGGATGATCAAGTCGTCTAATCGGCTCCAGTCGCCCGCCACGCCGGCCGACAACTGACGTGCCTCGATAATCGAACCCCTTGAAAGCTCCAAGCACAGCGCGGCGATCTCCCGGCTCCCGGACCCGACATGGTTGCGCGCAGCCTCAAGGTGATTATTCGCATCCCCAAGCTTTGCCAATAATTCACGACTCCGAACCCTTTGTGCCAGTTTGAGCGCGGCATCACGTGCCGCATCAGCAGCGCGCTTAGCTTCGACAATTTGCCAGATCGCGATCCCAAAGCCGAGTAGAGTTATCGCAGTGGAGACCCAAGCAACAAGCCCGAGGACCTGCGGGTCGGTTGTTAGATAGCTAAACAGGATTGTACTCGTTCCGGCTGAGCCCTGGTTTTGCAATTTAAAGCTGAACGTGGTCTGGGAATATAGGCCATTCGGGTTACTCTCTCAGTGTCCGACTCAGAATCGGATAAGTTGTATTATGCTCGTGCCAGCCGCCGGATGAGGAGCTGGATAGATCCTAAGTAGAGCCACGCCTTGGCGCTGGCGAGCGAGGCCTCGAAGTCTTTTGC
>Ga0126381_100001773_pt1 | contig 23118 bp, 19 predicted proteins | sample PanSoiMetPlot_28_FD_96465 | JGI IMG/M metagenome (GOLD analysis project Ga0126381, IMG submission 96465) | Tropical forest soil microbial communities from Panama - MetaG Plot_28 | ecosystem: Environmental > Terrestrial > Soil > Tropical forest > Bulk soil | place: Panama | collected 2016-02-17 | reverse complement strand
CGTCGGGCAATGTCACGAGCCAAGTGAACGTGAGCGCGCCGGCGGGGTTGCTGGGAAGCGGCAAGAGAGTCCCCAAGGGCAGCAATCCGAATAGCGTGACCCTCTCCCCGGACGAGAAGACCGCTTTCCTGACCAACGGCGGAACGAATGATGTTGCGGTCGTGGATCTGACTGGCAAAAAGCCAACCGTTGTCGGGCTCATCCCTACCGGTTGGCAACCCAACTCGGTCAGCATCAGTCCCGATGCGTCCACACTCTACGTAGTCAATGGCAAGAGCGATCCCGGTCCGAATCCCCGGAACTGCCGCTCCATCAATGCGGGCGGGAACTATGGCTCTCGCTGCCAGGATCCGAGCGCGCAGAACGGTTCCGGAAACCAGTACGCCTTCCAGAACACCAAGGCCGGATTTCTGGTGCTGCCTGTGCCGGGCGGAAACGACTTGGCGCAGCTTACTGGTCTGGTCGCGCAGAACAACGGTTTTAACCTGCAATTGACGCAGCAAGACATCTCCACGATGCTGTTCCTGCACCAGAACATCAAGCACGTGATCTACATCGTGAAAGAGAACCGCACCTACGATCAGATCCTCGGCGACCTGCCGATGGGCAACGGGGACCCGACGCTCACGCAATTCCCGCAAGCGGTCACCCCGAATTTCCACAATTTCGCGCAGAACTTCGTGGACTTCGACAACTTCTACGATAGCGGCATTGTCAGCATGGACGGCTGGCAGTGGTCCACTGCGGCCCGTGCTCTCGATCTGAACGAAAAAGATGTGGTCGTTAACTACGGCAAAGGTGGCGCGAACTATGACAGCGAAGGAACCGACCGCAACGTGAACGTTGGCCTCGTCGGTGTGCAAGCTCGCAAAGCATGGCAGCCACTGTATCCGCCAGATCCGGACCTGCTTCCAGGAACTGCGAACCAAGTTGGTGCCGACGGCCCTGAAGATCAGGAGAACGCCGGCTACATCTGGGATGCTGCCATCCGTGCCCATCTCAAGGTCCGCAACTATGGGTTCTTCCTCGATTTGGGCGCGACGCAGAATTCAGACCCGACCCTGGTGGATCCTTGCTCACACAAGCCACCACTACAGGTCGCGTTTCCTGCACATCCTGCGCTGATCAAGCGGACGGACTACTGCTTCCGTGGATTTGATCAGGCATTTCCGGACTTCTTCCGCTACAAAGAGTGGGCGAGAGAGTTCGATAAGCAAGTAAAGCACAACACATTCCCAACCTTCGAAATGGTTCGGTTCAACCACGATCACTTCGGGAGCTTTGATCAAGCGTCGTTCGGAGTCAACACGCCCGAACTACAAATGGCCGACGACGATTACAGCGTTGCCTTGCTGGTGGACAAGATCGCGCACAGCCCATACGCAAGCAACACGCTCATCTTCGTCATTGAGGACGATCCGCAGGATGGTGCTGATCACATCAGCGGTCAACGCAGCGTCGGCTTCATTATCGGTCCGTACGTGAAACACGGAGCCGTTGTTTCCACTCACTACACGACCGTCAACATGTTGCGCACGATCGAGGATGTCCTCGGCATCTCGAAGTTGAGCGTTCACGATGCGGGCGTGCCTCCGATGACCGACGCATTCGACACCACGCAGGCCACCTGGACCTATTCCGCTTTCCCTGCCCAGATCCTGTTCACAACCCAGTTGCCACTCCTCAACAAAGCGAAAGTGAACTTGTCATCTCTCCCGCATCCAACGCACGACGCCGCCTGGTGGACAGCTCACACCAAGGGCTTTGACTTCAGCCGCGAAGATCGCGTTGATCCCGAGAAGTTCAACCGCGTTTTGTGGGAAGGCCTGATGGGAGACAAACCCTATCCGACAACTCGGTCCGGGCTTGACCTGAGTCACAACCGCGAGCAGTTGCTCAAAGCGAATACTCTTCCGAACGGAAAAGACGTCGCAGGAAAAACGGGAGGGGAATAGCTCAGCAGTCGGATTCGAGCAGCCTCATCAAGGACGCGCCGCGAGGCGCGTCCTTTTTGTGTGCTGCTCGACTTCGCCCAGTATTGGACGAAACTAAGCGACCGCTTAAGCTATCTTTAACCGAGCGGAAGTTCACCCAAGATGAAGCACCGGATTGTCCACACTCTTCAGAAATACGTGTTGAACCAGCCCATAAAGTTGGCCCTGGCGATTGGTGTGCCGCTACCCGGATACGCGTTACTCGAAACGAAAGGACGAAAGACCGGAAAGCCACGGCGCACACCCGTGGGCGATGGTCGTATCGGAAATGAGTTCTGGCTGGTGGCTGAGCATGGAATGAAGGCGGGATACGTCCGCAACATTGAGCGCGATCCCTACATCCGTCTGAAGCTCCGTGAGGGGCTGAGGTATCACTGGCACACGGGTACCGCGCACCTGCTCTTGGACGACGACCCACGTGAGCGTCAGAATTGGTTAGCGAAGCAATTGCCAAGCACTGCCAGTAACGCGAGGGCGGTGCGACTCTTCGGAACGCAACTCCTCACAATTCGAATTGACCTGGAAGACTAATGCCCTCTATTCCGATGGTGGTGGCAGAGTAAGAGGCTCAGCCAGCGTGAAACTAAGGGCAGATTCTGCCGGAATTTCTATCTGTTTATTCCCCGTCGCTGCTCCTCCAACCAAACCTGCGCCCGCTCCGACCAAGGCTCCAATGGCAGCTCCTTTGCCGCCTCCAGCGATTCCTCCAATCAGCGCGCCTCCGGCTGCTCCTCCGCCGGTTGTCGCGGCCGTCCGCTTACCTTTACCCTTCGAGGTACTGCTCAACACATTGGTCGAGATGTCGTAGGTATGGTGGTTGACAGAGATGCTGGTGAGAGCCAAGGAGAGTTCGCCTTCACCCTTTATTTTGCCCTTCGCTTTGGCGCTGACGACTTTTCCGCTGACCGTTGCCCCTTTTGGCAAGGCGGGCCTTCCGCCCACACTGATCGGCTGTGCTAGCGTAGCAAGGAAAGTCTGTCCAGCCTGGCTCGTCTTTGAACCCAACGCCTGGCCTGTGGTGATCGTGAGAGTTGTTCCGGACGGCACCACGATTGGTTGAGGCTTCGGTTTCTCCACTGGCGGGGCCGCAGCCGGGGTCATCGCCTGCGACGCGACTGCATCGGGATCAACTGAGGTTTGATCGTCCACGCCAGTGTTGCCCGGTTCTGCATTGGCAATCTGTTCGAGCTTCTTCTGGGCCGCCGGAGTAGCAACTTTCCCCTTTAAGGTGACCTTGCCCTGCTTGGCCTCCACTTGGACAGGGGCTCCCTTTGTGTCATCGTCGGCCGCTGCCTTGTCCTGAATATCTTTTGCTATTTGTTCATCACTCTTACGACCCGAGCATGCGGATAAAGCTATGCAAATACTGAGCAGCGCAATCAAAAAAGCTGAGCGATTTGAGTAGCGCATTTGGCCTCCTTAAGAAGACTGGGATGTGCACTTCCACACCGGCCCATCATATTTTCCAACATGGTGGACGTCCACGCACAGCAATCAAAATGATCCCGATATTGGTGTCTCAGATTAAATACGGTTTGTGATAGCACGAAACTGTCGTTTTTACCAGTTGTTCTCGGTCTCTTGTCCCGTCGTGTCGCCTCTTTGATTTTCTGAACTCGGCCGACCGCAGACTATCAAGATCCCACCATTCTAATCGCCACGGTTTCACTTCCTTTGAAGCCGCCCATATTTTTCCAGAACCTTTTGGAGTTGCTCATGAGGAAGCGCAATCACCGTGTGTCCGTTCACACCTTTCATCGTCTCGGCTGCGATCATGGCATTGACTATCGCTTCCTCGGTCGCCTGCACGGTCGCGAGGAAAATAGAGTCCATCTGGTCGTTGGGTATCATGGTAAGTTGCCGCAGACCCAAGCCGCCCGCCTGCGGGTTGGCAGTGGAGAACGCGATGAAAATGTCACCAGATCCGTCGCCCGAGTAACTGCCGGTCCGTCCGAGGCCGAGCGAAACTCGTTTGGCAACGCGTTTCAGTTGCGTGGGGATTAGAGGTGCATCGGTGGCCACGATTACAATGATCGATCCAACATCATTGCCCCACACTTCTTGCCCGGGAATCTCTCGGCCGACGGGAACGCCGGCGATGCGCAATTGGTCGCGGCGTCCATAATTGCATTGGACCAGGACGCCCACCGTATAGCCTCCATGTCTCGCATCGAGCGTACGCGAAGATGTGCCGATGCCACCCTTGAACTCGTTGCAGATCATCCCCGTGCCACCGCCGACATTGCCCTCCTCAACGGGACCGCCATGCGCCGTCTCGAGGGCGTGAAAAACATCGTCCGGTTTCACGTGGAATCCGTTTACGTCATTGAGATAACCGTCCCAGGTCTCGGCGACTACTGGTAGAGACCAGGAATAACCTTCTTTGTCGGGACCGCCGTGGGCGTAGCGCCAGGCGATAACAGCGTCACGTACGACGCCAACGCTGTGCGTATTGGTGATTGCGACCGGACCCTCGAGAAATCCAGATTCTTCGACCCAGGTGGTGCCTGTCATCTCCCCATTGCCGTTCATGGTGAACCATCCCGCGAACACGGGATCTTTCGAACTCTTTCCGCGCGGGAACACGGCCGTCACGCCGGTGCGAACCGGCCCCTTCCCGACGACCAGGGCCCCATCGCCGGAAATGAGCGTCGTATGGCCAACTTCGACGCCCTGGATGTCAGTGATTGCGTTCAAAGGGCCGGGCTGTCCATCAAAAGGGACGCCTAAATCCCGCGCCCGTGGCTTGGTTTGAGCGGCAACAGAAACGCTGAGGGCAAGCAGAACAGCGGCAGCAAGAGAACCACGAAGACAGAGCGTAGCCATAAGTTTGGTTGCGGGCATTGTATGGCATAGTCGCAGGACGGAGGCAGGACCACGATCATTGCGGATCGGCCGGTGGGGACGTTGAGGGAGCGGTGCCAGCAGCTTCTTGTTGGGCCTGATACCGGCGTAAGGCTTTCTGTGAGTTTTCGGCCTGCTGATCTTTCAGCTTTTGGAACATCGCCATTGCTTTCTGTGCCTCCGGCATTTTGTGCTGACGGCGATATACCGTGCCGAGTTGATACCACGCCTGCTGGACGACTTCTGGATCGGAACCCGGCGCCACCGTTGCTCGTTCGAAGTGTTGGGCGGCCGAGGCGTCGTCGCCGAGAAGCATTTCTGCGCGACCAAGATTGTAGTCGGAATGAATCAGGCCGGGCCTATCCCGAAGGGCGGCTTCGATCAATTCCTTTCCATTTGCCGCGTCGCCCTTTTCCACCAGGAGCACGCCCAGTTTGTAGCGGGCGAGGATATCGTTGGGGTCAATTTCGAGCTCGCGACGGAACGATTGTTCCGCTTCCTCTACCTTTCCTAGGCTGCGGTATTCCGAGCCGAGCTCCTCGTGCAACCCCGGCTGAGTGGGAGCGAGCTTGATCGCTTCCTGGTATTCGTTGACGGCGTCGGTGTGACGGTCGGCTTCAGAGTTCGCTTGTGCGATTACCTGGTGAACTCGCCACGAACCGGGATCCTTCTGGAACATCTTTCCATAGCTGTCCTTCGATACGAGCAGGTGTGCCCGACCGCGATGGTAAAGAATGTCTACGTTGTCAGGCGCAAGCTTCGCCGCCTTGTCGAGCGCATCGACGGCTTCTTCCGGCCGTTCTTGCGCCAGCCGCACCACGCCCAACCACATCCAGGCATTCGCGTCGGATGGATTGTTAGTGGCCTCCTTCTTGATCGCCGTCACAGCGCGGTCAAGGTGGTTGAGTCTGAATTCCGCGATGCCTTCGAAGAGATTGGCACCGCGCAGTCGTGGCTTCAATGTCAGCGCCTTGCTGAAACTGGCAATCGCTTCGTCGTACTTTCCTTGTTCCGAGCGCACGAGACCGAGATTAAAGTGCGCCTCCGCAAATCCCGGGGCTTGTTTGACGATGGCGGCGAATCGCTCGCCTGCTTCGTCCAGGTTTCCGGCTCGCATGGCTTCGGAGGCTTGTCGGAAGTCATTTGCAATGGCAGGCGTTTGGGCGCTAGAAACATTCGACGTGCATAGGACTGAGGTGCAGACGAGCGCCCACAACAAAAGGGCAAGCATCCGTCGAACTGATAGGAGGGGGTACATCAATGTCACAAAAATTCTATACCGATCGAAGTGAAAGATCTTTGAGAATGCCCGATTCGAGTTAATTTGACCAAACGGTACTGCCCCTCGAGCCTAAATTCAATACCTGGTGTTGCCAGAGGCTCAAAGGGCACCACGAGTTTCCATGCAAAATAAAAAGCCTCCTGACCTGGCGGAGCGACAGGAGGAAAGATGGAGTAGAGGTCTGCTTGCCGTGTTTGGTCGCGATCAGAGTTCCCATCCGGCCATGCGCAACCGAAACCACTCATGGCCGGATTCAGGGCACGTCAGAATTCGTAGCGTAATGTGAGTTGGATCTGTCTAGCGGCGTTCAGCACGCTATGCCCACCTCCTCCGGGTGAGCCGAAAGTCCCGCTAAACGGATTTCCGTCCAACTGACCGAAAGTATGGCGATTAAACGCATTCGGGATGTCGACCTTAAAGGTGATGGTTTGCCCCTCCGCGATTAAGGTTCGTTTGATGATCGAGAAGTCCTCATTCACGTACCACGGACTTCGAATACCACTGAAAAACAGGGGCATATTGCCAAATGCGTATCCGCGAGCAGTAACCAGATCCGCGGCGTTCGGGTCAATGATCGCTGCACAATTAAAAAAGTTGTTTGTGCTCTGACTTGAAAATGTACCGTCAGGATTTGCATTACATCCGCTAGGAGCGCTACTAAAAGGATCGTAGTTGGACGCATTGGGACTGATCAACGGAACGCCTGGAACCTGGCTGAAGCGGATGTTTCCGGTGGAGAAAGGATGGGAAGTCGCGAAGGCGTTGATCATCACCGGCGAGCCAGACTGATAGCGGTGAACGCCGCCAACCTGCCATCCCCCTGCGATCTTCGCGGCTACTCCATGGTTGGCAAACTTCTTTCCTGGTCCCATGGGCAGTTCATACAAATAGCTCAAGACAAACACGTGCGGTATGTCCTGATAACTGACGGCCTTCTCGGCGTGCAGATTGTACGGATTTTGCGCGCCAAAGACGTTCGAATTGAAGCCACTGAAGGTCGGGAAGCTGCTGTCGGCATCGGTCAGTGTTTTTGAGAATGTATAGGCAGCGAGGAGATTGAGGCCATTTCTGAAACGCCGCTCAATCTTGGCTTGCAAGGCGTTATAGCTTGACTGGCCAGAATTCTCTAGTGGGCTGCTGTCAATGGCTTTGTACTGTGGAATTGGCCGTAGCAATTGACCAAGAGTGTCATCGCCAGTTGGCCCCCAAAGTGGAACAAACCAGGAGGGCACCGTCCTGCCCAGTGCAGCAAGATCCGCCTGAGCCTTGGGATCATTGACATTCAGATTAAGGTCATTTCCCAAGAAGTAGAACTTGGGATTGACGGTATTGATCTGAGAGAGGTTTGAATGCAATCGCGTGGAGCGCATACCGACGTAACCAATGTCCAGGATCAGATCCTTCGCAAGCTCGTGCTGCACCTCCAAGCTCCAATTCTGGACCATGCCCGGTTTGCCATAGTTAGCACCCACAAAGAACGGCGACGAAGCGGTTCCAGTTAAGAGCGTAGGATCCTGCGTCGGCTTGGGGTAGCTGGGGAAACCAAGGTCGGGCGACTGGACGGCCGTGAAGTTATCGGAGAGCTGGAAAGCCGGACTCACGCTGGTGCCGGTGGTCAGCGCGCCGCCAAAATCCGAGTATTGCAAAGGGGCATAGTAGATAGCGTAGCCACCGCGGAACACAACATCGTTCTTCCAAGCATACGAGAACCCGATGCGTGGACCGAAGTTCTTGTAGTACGTCTTCGCGCCCGCTGCCCGGGAACCAAAGATCAGCGCGCCCGGGGCGCCTCCCGCGAGCGAGTTGGGCGTATTGAGGTCGAGCACGGAATTGGCTTCGTGCGGCTCGTGCCGGGGCGTGTCGACCGACCAGCGCAGCCCAAGATTCAGTACAAGATTGGGCCGAATCTTGAAATCATCCATGACATACGTTGCGTAATAGTTGGACGACCAGCGCGGCTGCACGTCAATGAAGGTCAAGGACTCTTTGTTAGGAGCGCCGAGCAGAAAGCTGGCAAAGGGATCACCACTGATGTTGTTGTTCGCAATATACGCGGTTTGCCAGGCGGCAAAATCGTAACGCGGCGAGGTGTTGGCGAAGCTGATGCGAGAGAACTGAAACGACCGCCACTCAAACCCGACCTGAACTGTATGACGCCCTTTTGCCCAAGAAACACTGTCCGAAAGCACGAGACTATTCGGTATGTTGCGATCATCGTTGGCCGCGCTCAAGTCGAGGTAGTTCACATTAATCGGACTCGACTGGAAGTTATCGAAGGTGAGCTGCGGAAACACCTGACCGCTGGCGTTGCCGATTCCAAGCACCTGAGGCCAATCTGGGCCAAGGACGCTTTGGCCCCGGCTGAAGTTCGCCAGACGATTCAGACCGACGACGAAGTGGTTCAAGAGGGTCGGGCTAATTGTGTAGTCGTACCCGCCTCGGATGTAATGCGTGAAGTTTGAGTTATTGAAGTTGGGATCGAGCGGCTGGGGCAATGTCTGAGCGCCGTTCAAGTTCTCCTGATCGCGACTGCTGTAAGAAAAGAAGGCCTTACCCTTCTGCGAGACGTTGAAATCGATCCGGACCGTCATCGTGGTGTCGCGAACGGGGTTTGCGGAAGTGAAAAGGAAGTTGTTGCAGATGGGAGCATTGCATCCAGGACCGGTGATGTCCGCCCCGACTGGTAAGAACGGAAGAATATTCTTGGCCACCGTGCTGATCCTGTCGGGTGAAATGATGTTTCCCGGGAAGGGGTCGCGACAGAGCACTCCGCCCGCGCCTACATGCGTCGTGGCTGGGTCAAAGATTTGACCCTGCAGAATTTGACCACCGCACGGATTGATAATCGGGTTGCCGTGGCTGTCCACCAGTCCAGGACCAAGTAACTTTGAAAAGTCACCGCCACGCTCGGCAGCGGTTGGCAGAGTGGACAAAACAGATTTGCCAAGACTATTCCGGTACTGTTCCCACGAGAAGAAGAAGAACAGCTTATTGCGCCCGTCATACACCTTGGGTATCCACACCGGTCCACCCAAACTTCCACCGAAATCGTTTTGATGATCCCTGGGTTTGGGTGCGCCGTTGAAGTTGTTATTCCAGGAATTTGCATCCAATTTATCGTTGCGATACAGATCGAATGCAGTCCCGTGAAACTTGTTGGCACCGGATTTCGTGGCGAAACTCTCGACGCCGCCGCTGGTCCTGCCGACATTCGCGGGAATCGTCGACGTCAGCACCTTGAATTCATTCAATGCCTCTACTGACGGAGCAGTTTGGTCAAATGCTGAGCCACTATCGGCCCGCTGTGTGCTGATGCCGTCGAGCATTACTTCGGTCGCAAAGTTTTGACCACCCGCAATCTTGGATTCGAAAATGCCACCCGACGAATGGTCGCTGTTCGTCCCGGGACCCGCCGTGCCCGGCGTCAGGAAGACGAACGTCTCAGGCGAGCGCAAGAAACTTTGACTGGAAGCACTCAACGAAAGCGGCAGGTCCTGAATCTGTTTCGTTGTGACGACGGTACCAATCTCGGACGACTCGGTCTGTAGCGCGGGAGCATCGGCGACTACGGTGAGGGTTTCCTGGGTACTCCCGGCCAGCAGTGTGACATCAAGCGCAGTCACACTGTTGATTTGGACCACCACGCCTGTTCGCTCCGCTGCCTTGAATCCTGCAGCGGAGATCTTGACACTATAGGTCCCAAGTTTGATATCCGAAATTCGATATGCGCCGCTATTCGTAGACACGGCGTTGTAGGTGGTCCCAGTGTCTGATCCAATCACCGTGATGGTCGCGCCCGAGACAACGGCGCCCGAGCTATCGAGAACAGTACCTGCGATCGTTCCGGTCTGGGCGACCGCTGAAGTTCCGAGGATGAGGATGGAAAATCCGACCAGCAGAAGGGACAACAAGCAACGACGCGTCGGCATACGCGTGCCTCCGTGAATCAACACGAATGCTAGTAGACGGAAGAGTCCCGCATCTTCGAGAGGATTCTCGACCGACCCCACAACGTTCCGCTATTGAGCCTCACAGAAGATATAGTTGTCAAGCGGAAAGTTCTCGATTATTCAATAGACAAACGTTTGTCCAAGCCATAACAGCGCAGCATACGAAAGCTGTTCGGCGGGACCGGCAACGAATTGTTGGGGTCATTTAGAAAATCGAATTTTCTGCGGCGTTCGCATCGACTATGCCGCAATCGACCCCTCAGGCTATTCTTGTGCAGCCGCAAGATGGTTCGCCGAAAATCGAGCGACGGACGGACGCTACCTTGGCGCCTAGGAAAAGAGGGGAAAAAACCGACGGTCGACCGGTGAGTCTGAAAATTCTGGCCGACTATCTAGGCCTCTGTCCGGCCACGGTCTCGGTTGTCCTCAATAACGTGCCGGGACGATCGATTCCGCACGAGACGCGCGAGCGGGTAAGGGCGGCCGCGCGAAAATTCAACTACCAGCCAAGCCTCCTCGCCCGTTCACTTCGCAAACAGCGGACATTCACAGTTGGAGTGTTGACTCCGGAGCTGAGCGACGGATATCACACGCTCGTAATGAGCGGAATTGGCGATCATTTGATGCGGGAGGGCTATTTCTATTTCAGCGCCCATCATCGGCATAAGACGGATTTGATCGAAGAATATCCGAGGCTGCTGATCGGACGAGGCGCCGAAGGCATTATCGCAATCGACACGCTGCTTCAGCATGATCTCCCCGTGCCAGCAGTTGCTGTCGCAGGGCACCGCAAGATACAAGGCATTACCAACGTTGTTCTCGATCACCGCCAGGCTGCAGAGCTTGTGTTGCGGCATCTGCACCAACTCGGTCACCGGCACATCGCCTTCATGAGAGGACAGCCGTTTAGCTCGGATTCCGATGACCGTTGGAAGAATATCGTGGCAGTGGCGCGGGAACTGGAGATCGAGATTTCGTCTGAATTGACGATAGCTCTTGAGCGGGATTTGACGTCGCCGGAACTTGGGTATCCCGTGGTTCAGCAGTTATTGCAACAGCGAAAGAAGTTCACGGCTTTGGTCTCGTTCAACGACATAGCCGCGATTGGTGCCATTCGAGCGCTGCGCGACGCAAATCTGAGCGTGCCGGAGGATGTGTCAGTCGTTGGATTCGACGATATTCAAGTCGCCGCCTATCACAGTCCTCGGTTGACGACGATACGGCAACCGCTACATGACATGGGTGAGACGGCGGCAAGAATCCTGATTCAGCGAATGCAAGGTCTCAAAGACTATCCAGAGTTTGCCGTATCGCCCGAGCTGATCATCCGCGAAACGACAGCTCCGCCCAAAGCGCGTTCCCGCCGGCACGCAAACACATAAAATTTGCATATCCAGAGAGTATCGCGGCTAAGGTCAGGCAGCCGCGAAGGCAAAACTTTGTGTTTGTTCGACCATCGGCACTCTCTGTGAGATGATTTTTCGATAGTGGGCCGAGTTCCAAGTCTTCGCGCGCAGCTGTTCTGCACCGTCTCTCGACTTGTGTTTTTGTTCGGGTTCCTGTTTTCGGTCCTGGCAATCACCTGCTCTCCCGTGCTCGCACAGGAACCTCCCGAAAAGCTGCAAGGGCCTCCTCAGATCGGCGGTATGAGCACAGGTGCTGCGCGTGCTCCCGTGAAGGACGCATTGTCGCGGCCAATTACAGCGGGCGGGTTCGTAGATGGTGCTCCGGTTATCTTCACTGACATTACGCATGCCGCAGGTCTCGACAAGTTTCACCACATCATGGGGACTCCTGAAAAGAAAACAATCCTTGAGACTCCCGGATCCGGAGTGGCCCTGATCGACTACGACAACGACGGATGGCTCGACATCTATTTTGTCAACGGCTCGACGTTCCCAGCTCTCAAAGGATCGGCAAAACCTCCCCGAGCGATGTTGTATCACAACAATCACGACGGAACCTTCACGGATGTAACCGACAAAGCCGGCGTTGCGAATGAACGCTGGGGATTTGCCGCGACGGTGGGCGACTACGACAACGACGGCTGGCCCGACATCTACGTTTCCAACTTCGGCAAGAATCGCCTTTATCACAACAATCATGATGGAACCTTTACCGATCTTGCCGAGAAAGCGGGCGTCGCGCTCGGCGGATGGTCTACAGGTGCTACCTGGGGCGATTATGATCGCGACGGACTGCTTGACCTGTTCGTCCCCGGATACGTGAAGTTCGATCCCGACAATCCCGCCATGCCCGGCAAGAACGGACTACCTCCGGGATTTTGCCAGTTTCGGGGAGTTGAGGTGATGTGTGGACCCCGAGGGCTCGCGGGCGAACCCGACCATTTGTTTCACAACAACGGTGACGGCACTTTTACGGATGTCAGTGTTAAAGCCGGTGTCGCTGACGCACGCGGTTACTACGGACTCTCCTCTGTTTTCGTCGATGTGGACGACGACGGCTGGCTCGATCTTGTGGTGGCCAATGATTCGGTCCCGAAATATTTGTACCGTAATAAACACGACGGCACTTTCGAGGACTTCAGCTATCTCTCCGGATTTGCGCTCAGTGACGATGGCCGCGAGCAGGCAGCCATGGGAATCGCGGTCGGCGACTACAATCGCGACGGCAAGGTCGATTTTTGTATCACCAACTTTTCCGATGACTACGACACGCTCTACCGCAACGAGGGCGACGCTACCTTTACCGATGTCAGCTATCGCGCCGGAATTGGAAATGTCACGATCCCGTTTCTTGGATGGGGCATCGGTTTCATCGATTATGACAACGACGGGTTGCTCGATCTTTTCATTGCCAACGGCCACGTCTATCCAGGCGTGGATCAGCGAGATTGGGGGACGACATGGAAGCAGCGCACGCTGCTTTTCCGAAATTTCGATGGCTCGAAATTTGAAGAAGTCCCACCTGCCACCGGAAGCGGGCTGGCCACTGTCATTTCCGCTCGCGGCGCCGCGTTTGGTGATCTCTTCAACGACGGCCATCTTGATGTCGTTTTGAATAACATGGATTCCACTCCAACGCTGCTGCGCGATGTGGTCAAAAACGCGAATCACTGGGTAGGTTTGAAACTGGTTGGTGGCTCCGGCAGCCCAAAAGATGCGATCGGAGCCAAGGTTTTCTTGACGATTGCGAACGTCCGTCAGCGTGCGGATGTTTTCAGTGGAGGCAGTTATTCTTCGAGCTCAGATCAGCGTGCGCACTTCGGCCTGGGGCAGGCCGCAAAAATAGACAAATTGGAAATCTGGTGGCCGAGCGGAAAGAAAGAAGTTCTGACGTTGCCCTCGGTGGATCGGATTTTTACCGTTATTGAAGGCAAGGGAGTTCAATAGAATCGTGGCTGTTGGCTGCCGATCAGCTGCACGTCCGTCGCTGAGTGTCGCAACACTATCAAGGGTTGCTTCGGTTGCCGCTCTGGCGATTTTTTCATTCACTACATCGCATAGCCAACAGGCATCCACTGCATCGGCGCCTGGGGGTGCGCTAGCAGCCGGGAACTTCATCGACATCACTGCGCAATCCGGGGTGAAGTTTTACTACCGTTCCTCGCATACTTCGAAAAAGTATTTGCCGGAAACGATGGGCGCCGGTGTAGCGCTTTTTGACTACGACAATGATGGACGTCTGGATATCTTCTTTGTGAATGGCGCCCCGCTCGCGGATCCCACTCCCAAGGGAACAATTCCGCAGAAAACGGGTCCGGAATATTGGAATCGCCTCTACCACCAGAAAAACGATGGAACCTTCGAAGATGTCACTGAAAAAGCTGGCCTGCAGGGACTCGGTTATGGCATGGGTGTTGCCGTGGGCGACTATGATAACGACGGTTTCGAGGATCTCTATGTAACCGCCTACGGAGGAAACAGGCTTTATCACAATAACGGCGACGGCACCTTCACCGACGTCACTGCAAAGGCTGGCGTGGCCGCCGAAGGCTGGTCAACCAGCGCTGCTTGGGTCGATCTGGATAACGATGGGTTTCTCGATCTCATTGTGCTTCGTTACCTGACCTGGGATTTCAGCGATATCTGGTGCGGCGAACACAAAGAGGGTTATCGAGCTTACTGTCATCCGGATTGGTTTCCACCCGCTACGCCGCTCGTCTATCACAACAATGGAAATGGCACCTTCACAGAGGTGTCACAGAAAATCGGGCTCGCCAAAGCCGGAAAGAGTCTTGGCATTGGGATCGCCGACTACGATCATGATGGACACCTCGATCTTTTCATCGCCAACGACTCGATGGTTGAGTTTCTCTATCACAACAAGGGCGATGGCACCTTTGAGGAGGTAGGACTGGTCGCGGCGGTTGCCGTTGATATAGACGGTCTGACGTATGCGGGAATGGGCATCGACTTTGCGGACTATAACAATGATGGTCGTCCCGACATTATCGTCACTGACCTCGCCAATCAACGCTATGCCCTCTACAGTAATGATGGTGAAGGAGCCTTCACTTATGCGAGCACGGCAGAAGGCATCAGCCGCATAACATTGGTCCATTCTGGCTGGGGCGTGCGCTTCATCGACTACGACAATGACGGATGGAAAGACCTGCTTGTCGCGCAGGGACACGATCTCGACACGATCGAACTCACCAACCCCAACCTTCATTACCGCGAATCACCTTTGTTGGCGCGAAACACGGGCAAAGGATTCGTAGATGTATCGGCGGATTCAGGAAGTGTGTTCCATCAAACCTGGGCCGCGCGGGGACTCGCTATCGGTGACATCAATAATGATGGTCGGCTCGATGCTGTGGTTTCCACCAACGATGGTCCTGCTTATATTCTGCGCAACGATACAGCAACGACGAATTACTGGCTGCTTCTTAAGCTCGTGGGACACAAGAGCAACCGAGATGCAATTGGCGCTGAGGTGAAGGTGGTAACGGCGAGTGGCCCGCAATGGGCAACGGTCACGACGGCCGGGAGTTATCTCTCATCGAGTGACAAGCGTCTGCATTTCGGTTTGGGTAAAGATGAGATTGCACAGAAGGTCGAGATTTTCTGGCCAAGTGGTGCCGTGCAGACGTTGAAAAACGTGAAAGCTAATCAGATTCTCCAGGTCGACGAAGTGGTTCCCGCAAACCCGGAAAAAGCAGGCGCGAAATGACTTCCGTGGCCATTAGCGAAACGAAGCGGCACGTACTTTTGTCGCTCGCCGGCATATTGGTCGCTATGCCTTCGCTTTCTCAATCTCCCGACAATTACGGAAAGGCATTGGCAGAATTCAAGGCCAGAAACTATGCGACAGCCGCGACCTTATTTGCCGCGGTAGAGACGGAGAAGCCGGGGTCAACCGATGCAATGCTGATGGAGGGAAAATGCCTTGTCAACCTCGGCAATTTCCCGGAAGCTGAAACCTCGCTGCGTCGCTACATCTCAATGCATAGCAACTCCGACGATGCTCTCTACCTGCTCGGCTTCGTGTTAAACCGGCGGAATCGTCCATCCGAATCATTGGCGATCTACACCAAAGCCGCCACGATCAAGACTCCAACCGCGGATGACTTGAAAATCGTGGGGCTCAATTATGTCCTTCTTGGCGATTATCCGGATGCGATCAAGTGGCTCGAAAAGTCCGTCCAATTTGACGCAAAGAACCATGATGCCTGGTACTATCTCGGCCGCTCGTATTACAGCCGCGGCTTGCTCCCCGAGGCTAGGAACGCTTTTGTCAAAGTTTTGGAGCTGAATCCACACGACGCAAGAGCGGAGAACAATCTGGGCCTCATTTTCGAAACAGAAGGAAAGCCCGACGAAGCGATGCAGGCTTATCGCACCGCCATCAAATGGCAAGAGACGGATATCGCTCGTAGCGAACAACCGTATCTGAACCTGGGGAATCTCTTGATCCAGCAGGATCGTCTCGAAGAAGCGATACCCTTGCTCGAACAAGCAGTGCAAATCGCTCCTAAGGAAAGCATGTGTCGGCTCAGGCTTGGAGTTGCGTATTTCCGCTCGAAACGCCTTGTTGAAGCGCAACACGAGTTGGAAGAAGCAATTCGCCTGTCACCGGACAGTGCGGCAGCACACTACCAATTGGGGAGATTTTATAAGCAGATCAATTCGCTCGATCGCGCAAAAGATGAATTCGATCGCGTAGAAGAGATTCAAAGTCGCGCTGCGAGAACAAAACCGCCAACTCCATAGCGGTCTTCATCGTCTTAAAATATCCTCGCAGAGAGAACCGAATCGCGAGCCTTGGAGCGTTCGACAACGAATTCTACTCAAACGACATGGGCCGCCCTCAGCCATCTTTATTTAGGTCGGTCGTATTTTCGTCCGAAATGTTCTCCAAGATTGGAGGATAGCGCCTCGAAGGCAGACTTGAACTTGGGCGTTGCCAGGCGCGTTCTGAGTGTAGTCGCGCGGTTATGTCAACTACGGTTAGCCGGCTTGCTGGCGAACCATCAAATCGTCTTGTTTGGTATTCGACCATACTGTGAATTGTGGCGATCCAATGTATGCTCTGAAAGCTGTGCCGCAAATAATTCCTGACCGTACACTCGTGCTCACTGCCCAAAGGGTGGTTACCGGAGCGAATATCCATGTCGTACAAAAAGCACTCAAGTGGTATGAGCACTGGTGCTCCGTCGGAAACAAGGCTGCCGCGGAACAATCGGCAAAACATCTCCGATCCGAGATTGTCAAAGCCCTCTCTTGTCAGGAGGACAAGGGAAGAAATTTCAGGTAGATGAGACCAGGCCGAGAACTTGCCAGATGTACTATTCTCGTCGGTATTCAGGACGGCAAGAATGTCAGCTACCGACGCGCCAGATTCGAGCATCTTACGAGATCTTTATTAGAGGTTCACGTGCCTCTCGATTTGGAACACCAGATTCGCGAGTTATCTGCCAAAGTCCTTACTCTTCCAAGGCCCTCTGCTGAACTCGACGAGGCTGTTGGTCAGCTCAAGGCTCTTCTCAAAGAATATTTCGAACGCGAGAAGCGAGCATCGTAGCGTTGCCTCAACTGCTACTTAAGTTCCTGCGTCATTTCGTTGTTTGGTCCATGCCAGAGTTTCTCTCTGTCTCGTTCCCCGAGACGATCGTCTGTGCGGGACAGCAATTCATTTAGTTGTTCGATGAGTTTAGTGAATACCTTGTGGTCTTGCTCTACCGCGATCTGCTTGCAGAGCCTATTCAGTTCCTCGCGTTCTTCAGGCGTCATGGTAGGGTTTTGTTAAGAAATTAATTTATCGTTGACGATGGTCTTTTCACCATTGAATGCATCCGAGGCTATTGTTCACGACCTTGTCGGCTCTTCCGTTTCATCACCGTTTTGTTCCCTACTATTCCGTCGTTCAACCGTCGTCTTCGCTCCGATGAACACCGCACGGCTATTCAGACAAGCCCGTGAGGCATTCAGTAGTTCGGCGGTTTCCTTGAGGCAGCGCATGCTGCTTGCCAACGTTGTTGCGGTTCTACGCAAAGTCGCTGTCACGAAGTCGTTTCGGCTCCTTGAAGGCATTTAGAAGGTATTTTTCAGTTGAGACGAACTTTTAGTCTGTCATCAACCTGACAATCTTGATCAGATTGACTGGTCTCTAAGGGATGGGTTGGTGGTTTTTCCCGCGGTTCACAAGGTGTCGGTGACGTCTAGGATCTTCACCAATATCGCGCTGAATACTACGGACTCTGAAAAAGAGTGCACTACATCAAGAAGCGCGACGAACCTATGGCATGATTTTAAGATTCACAGTTGAGACTCGGCTGAAGTTCGCGGAATCGCAAACGTTGACTGAAAATCTGAGCCGATTGAAGGGCGAACTCGAAAGATTGGGAGGGTTTTAAGCAAAGTCAGCCGTTCAGAGTAAAAACTTGGGCTTTCAAGGCCATACTATTTCTGAGCGTGTTCACGTACGCTAGCTATATCCTGCCAATCCTGGTCGAATATTTTGTCGAATTGAGTTTCCATCAACCCATAGCATTCGCACGCTCCCTCGATTAGACCTTCAGGGTTCGTAATCGTTAGTGTTCCGTATCGGTACGTGATAAGGCCAGCTTTTTGCAGCATGCTCGCGGCGGTGGATACCGTGGGGCGATGCACGCCCAGCATTTGGGCTAGGAACTCCTGTCGCAATGGAAATTCCGTACGATTCGCTCGGTTGTAGCTCATTCGAAGCCATCTGCAAAGGCGTTGGTCAACTGTATGCAGCCGATTGCACGCTGCCGTGAACGAAGTCATTATCAGAAACGCGTGCACATAACCCGCAATTAAGGCATTGAGTGGTGAACGTTTTTCCCGAACTTCGCGTATAAAATCGTCGGTGCTTATCCGATGCGCCTCACCTGGTACCTGTACGAATGTAGTTGAGGCAGTGGAGCGTTGGCCCAGCCAAACCTGAACTCCTGCGAGACCCTCGATTCCCATCAGACCGGTTTCAATGCTGGATCCGTCACTCATCTCCTGAATGGTCGAAGTGACTGCACCGAACGGAAAATACAAATTTTCGATCGGTTCATCGGGAGTTGTGATTGGATGCCCAGCCTCCAACGTAACGCGGTGAAGAAAGGGATCGAGGCGATCTCTTTCTTCTTCGGGAAGCGCAGCAAGGAGCAGGTTTTCGTGCAGCCGTGGTCTCGACTGGAAATTCATCGTTCCTCCTACAAGAACCCTTTTGATGTCTGCGGAGATCGAAACGGAGATACGCCAACATGCGACACATCGAGTACGCAGACGGAATTATCGAACTCAGGAAACCAACTTCTGTTCAAGAGCTTAGACCAGCTGGAGAAAGCGAAGGTGGGACATGGTAGCGCTACCGGGAATCGAACCCGGGTTTGAAGATTGAGAATCTTGCTACGTAGCTATTGCCGTCAATGAGTTACGTTCGGTTGTGACCATTCTGTATACCGCCTTGTGTACCACAAACCGAAAAAGGTGAACTATTGTACGACTGCGGTCGCCTCTCGGAACGCCTCTGCGATCCCCTCAACGACGTTGCGTGTTTGGTAGTCCACAAACTTACCGAACCCCGCCGCAACGTGCGTCTCTGTCACGTGAATGTAGTAGCGAGCCGCTACGTTGGGCGAGCTGTGGCCCATCAATCGAGCGAGTGAAAATCGGTCCATCCCAGACTGGGCGGCTCGCGTCCCGAAGGTGTGACGCCAGCAATAGAACTCGAAAGGCTCTAGTTTGGCATCCTCGATAGCATCTTCGTGTGGATGTTGGAACGAGATTACGTGACCCGAATTACCAGCACCCGGAAATACAAAGCTGGACTTCTTCGGCTTCGCCTCTGCTTCCCGTTTGCGTCGCTGCAAGACCTCAGCCGCACGCGGAGTAAGTGGGACACTACGCCGTGCATTTTCAGTTTTACCCTGGCGAACGTGGATTACTCCGTTCGGAGACTCGGCGCGAGCAGTAAGGTCTACATGGGGCCACGACAGCAAGAATAGCTCGCTGTTAGGACGCAATCCCGTGTCCACGGCGAGAATTGTTGCATCCCGAAGATTATTGGAAGCATGAGCCAAATACTGAGCCTCTTCTTTGAAGCTGAGAACGCGGTCGCGTCCCCTTGGCTGCGGCAGTTCATGAATGGAGGGTGCATTCTTGAGCCTACCCCAATCCACGGCGATTCTTAGAATGCGCCGTAATGTGCGCAGATCGCCGTTAGTAGTCACAACTGAATTCCTGGCCACTTCTCCTCGGTGACGTGCATATCGGCCCGCCAGATCACCCGTAATCGCATCCAGAGGGCAGTCCGCGAGTGCAGCGAAAGCGAGCAGCCTTTCTAGACAGTTTTCGTAAAACGTCACGGTCCCGGGCTTCGTGTGCGTCCTTGCATATTGCAGAAATTCCTTTGCAAACGCGCGGAAGATCGGCGGTGCGGTGCTAATTGGTTGTGGCCACGGATCACGCGGATGGATCTCACCAAGCCGCAAAGCCCTACGGTGTTCGTCCTCGGCGTCCTTTGCATCGTCTCGGCTTTTGGCTCTGGCGGATTTCACGATGCGGAAGCTCTCTTTCGTGCCATCGGCATTCGTGATCGTCCAGCGAAAGTTGTACCAGTAGGTTCTTCCCCGTTTGTAGATCAATGTGTGCCTCCTTTCTTGGCTCTAGTGCGTTTATTTTTGTCCTTGCTCCCCTTGGGACGCCCACCCAGCTTGCCGTTTTCGCGAGATGCTCTCGCTTTTCTCCTGCTGGTATTACTCCCACGACACGCGGGGCAGTAGCAGATAAGCTCGACATCGTGAATCGGGCACTTCACGAGGTCACAATAACCTAACACGATGGATTATTTCAAATGATTTCTCGCGGATCGCGAACACTTTAAGCGCAGTTCATGCGTTTGGATTTGGGTGACAACGATTACAGACCGAATCCCCTTCTGGCCGATACCACCACTCCGTGCAAACGCCGTGAACGTAACACTTCGGCGACGAAGCAACGTGTCCCACTCGGGACTCAAGAGGGGCATCTTCTCTCGGAATTGTGTGTGTCCCACTGAGATTGATGACCTGTCCCACTAAGCCACTAATGGGTTTTATTAGTGGGACACCCCTAGTGGGACAGGGTTCCAGTGGAGGAGGGAGATTCTCAACGAAGTGGTATTGTGCTGCTTTCCGGTGCGGTATGTGTTTTTCAGCGGGTCGAAGCCGACCCTCCAAAACTGCCCGCCGACGCCAACGGCGGACCTGTGTCCAGTCACAACGGATTAGCCCGCCAATTCTCTGCAGTGGAAGTGCAATTGCGAAACTTGGACGAGATAGTTGGAGGTGACGACAGATTGCAAGAAATTGCTTCCAGCCCGACGCATGGTTCTCACGACTAGCGATCTCCCAAGCGGTTTCCAGCGGATCAGGGCCACCGCCTGGATACCGGGCAACACTCGCAGCTATCTTCCGCACCTCATTTTCTGGAAGTGGGGGACGACATCGGCGGAGATTGGCTGCCATTAGTTCGGCCTCAATATCGGACTGTGACCATCCCTTTCTGCGACGAGCTCCACCCAATCGGGTCAGTCCATCATTCCGAGTCCCCTCATGCAAGATGCCGATTTCGCCTCGTGGCACAGGCTGCCGCTGCGAGGGTGCGACTACCGCGTCCAACAGCCACGCGGGTGCTAGGACAAGCATTCGCTGTGAGTCCTTCCATGCATAGAGCACACCGCTGGGGTGTACAGAGGGCGGAACGATCACGTAGGCGCCATCACCACGCACGTCCAGACCCGCACCTAACTTGCCGGGGGATGTTCGCACGGTTGTGGTGTCAGGATGGGCAAAGTACAAATGTTCTCCTCTCCCGGTCGTCGCCGTGAGAGTATTTGTCCATTCAGTACCGTGTCGCTCGATCAACGAGAGAAGGGACGCTTTACCCCTTCGTCCGTCAACGTCGAGTACCCACAAGCCCGACATCCATCCACAGACCACGCCCCAATTGCAGCCTTCGTGCGTCCGCGCCCATGCACGGATAACGTCACCATCGGACGAGGCGCGATCCCGCCAAGCCTTCAGAAGAGGCTTTTTATCCCGTGCGAGGCACGGGAAAATCCGCCATCCAAACGTGGCGAGGCGTAACACTTCGTCCAGCGATTGCGCGGCCATTTCCCACTACTCTGCCTGCACCGCAGAAGTGCCCGTGCTACTTGGAGCATCTGGCTGACTCAACCGTTCTTCGATCCACAAATCCAGATCGGCGCGACGGTAACGAATCAGTTTGCCGGCGCGGAAATAACGCGGACCTTTGCGTTCGGTGCGCCAGGATCGCATCGTGCCTGAACTTACCGCGATATACCGAGCTGCCTGGCGTTCGTCATATGTGTGTGGCTCTTCGATCATGCCCTATGCCCTCCTTGGCGCATGATCGCTATGGTTAGCCCACCGATGCAACGTGAACAATCTGGATAGCGGAATTTCCACGTGTGGAGAGCGGCGCCTATTCTTGCGGCTTCTTTCTGCGCTTCTTCAGGTAAGCCTCAATCGCCACTAGGCTGTGGGTCTTTCCTTCGGCTAGGAAGATCGCTTGAATCTCCCGAACAGTTTTGCCTTCGTTTCGGAGTGTCCAGATACGTTCCGCCAACGCCGTTTCTGTTTTTCGTCCGGATTTGCGATGAGGCAGATCGGGTAAGAAAAGGCGCTTCACCTTGTTGCGGTACTCCTTCAAGCGCTCAGGAACTTGTAACAACAGGTTCTCGAATTGGTCGCGGAGCGCAGTGTCCTCATCGTTGCTGCTACCGATCGTCTCGGACCAAGCCAAGATCTGAGGCAACATCGCCTCTCTCTCCTCTTGGGAAGCCTTCGCGAGATCAGGATCCCAGGGACCCTTGTATTGGAGCCAGTTTTTTCGCCACTCTGGCAGACCGTCCAGAAAGGCTTGCAGCCGCTTTTCAGGTGAATCCACTGGGCTGCCTCCCGAGCGCAGCTTTCCCTTTTCCGGTGTGAAGGTGGGAGGCGAGGCCGGGAAGACCTCGCCGCTCGCATCGCCGATGACCCATGAAGCCTATCGGCGAGCTACCCCAACCCGAAACAGTTTAACAAGCACGCTCCGACCCATGCCCTCAGCGTGAACCGCTTTTAAATGTAAAGAGATTGGGACCGAGACTCGCAATCGCTGTCCGAACTTCTGAGAACTATTACTGTGTCATCCGGCGTTGGGGTGGTACTCGTAACGAGCGGCGCAGAGACAAAGTGTTTGACCCGCAAGGCAGATTGCTGTTCAGCTTCACGCGAGGGACCCGCTACACAGATAAGGGAGCCACAAATGCGGCTGCAAAGGAGATCATCAAGCGGCTGATAAGGTGGCGCAAAGAACAGAGCCAAGGCACAGCAGGAGACAAATGAAGTCCAACTTGCTTTCTATGCTCTATGCAAGCACGCCTGTTCCGCTAGGGCTCGTGCACACTCATATTGTGAAGCCATGGCGGGAAACTGGCGGGAGTCCCAATCGCTTGCGGCGCTCGACTTCCTGACGGACTCTGATGTCGGCGAGCCGCACATATGTCGCTTTCTCAGTCGGATTCCTGCCCTCGCGACGGTATTTCCATTGAACGGCCTTTCCACCCCGTTTTGCTAGCATCG
>Ga0126381_100001771_pt1 | contig 23127 bp, 14 predicted proteins | sample PanSoiMetPlot_28_FD_96465 | JGI IMG/M metagenome (GOLD analysis project Ga0126381, IMG submission 96465) | Tropical forest soil microbial communities from Panama - MetaG Plot_28 | ecosystem: Environmental > Terrestrial > Soil > Tropical forest > Bulk soil | place: Panama | collected 2016-02-17 | reverse complement strand
GCGCCATCGGGTTGGCCCCTGCCGCCACGGTCTTGACCCCTTCTTTGAATATCGACTGGGCCAGTACGGTTGCAGTTGTCGTGCCGTCCCCGGCAACGTCAGAGGTTTTGCTGGCTACTTCTCTGACCATCTGGGCGCCGGTGTTCTCGAGCTTGTCTTCCAGTTCGATCTCTTTGGCGACCGTCACTCCGTCTTTCGTAATTGTCGGCGAGCCGAATTTTTTCTCGATAACTACGTTGCGTCCCTTCGGCCCGAGGGTTACCTTCACTGCGTCAGCAAGGCGGCTAATGCCTGCCAAAACGCTCCTCCGCGATTCTTCTCCATACGAAATCTGCTTTGCCATGGTTTGTTGCCTACCTCCGATAATGGTTAAGCGCCTTTGCCCTTGGTGTGCGCTGTCGTTTCGATAATCCCGAGAATCTCGTCTTCTCTCAGGATCAGATACTCGTCGCCGTCCAGCTTGATTTCGGTGCCGGAGTATTTTCCGAAAAGCACCTTGTCTCCAGCCTTAACGCCCGGCTCGATTCGCGTTCCATTATCGAGTAACTTGCCGGCGCCCACGGCGATTACCTCGCCTTCCTGCGGTTTCTCTTTAGCGGTGTCCGGGATGATGATTCCGCCCCGCACCTGCTCTTTTTCTTCGATCCGCCTCACGATAACTCTATCCTGCAGCGGCCTGATCTTTGCCATAGGGAACTCCTCCTTGGTATGAAATTACAATAGTTTCCAGTGTTTGAGATACACTCGAGTATTAGCACTCCGGATTTAAGAGTGCTAATTTACCGAGTACACGCAGAAATGTCAAGGGGCTTGTTCGCGGGACGCAAAGTGCCGCCGGAAATCCGAGGCACGCGACGAGCGAACTCGCTTCCAGCAAGGCATTAAGTCCGAATTTCCCTACCGATCCCCAACCATAACAAGTTCTGAGCGGGTGGGCTCCAGGGGCCTTTGAATGGTCTATTCCTCCTCAGTCGGGCGGATGCGGCCCTCCTCTTGTGCCTTCTGGATGATCTTCTGCGCGATCTGGGCTGGAACCTCATCGTAGTGGTCCAGCTCCATAGTATATGAGCCGCGCGCGCCGGTGATTGAGTTCAGCGTCGATTGGTAAGACAGCATTTCCGATAGGGGTACCTGGGCCTTGACGACGCCCTGGTTGCCCTTCGTGTCCATACCCTGAACCCGGCCGCGACGGCCGTTAATGTCGCCAAGGATATCGCCGGATACTTCCTGAGGTGTCGTAACTTCGACGTTCATGATGGGCTCCAGCAGTATCGGCTTTACTTTTTCGACCGCCGTCCGGAATGCTTTGCGCCCAGCAAGCTGGAACGACAGGTCGTCGGAATCCACCGCGTGGAATTTGCCGTCGATAAGCTCCACCTTGAAATCGATCACCGGATAGCCGGCTATTGCGCCACGCGCGGCCGCGTCTTTGATGCCCTTCTCGACAGCTGGCCTCCATTGGCCCGGGATCGCGCCGCCAAATATCTTGTCGACAAACTGAAAGCCCGAGCCCCTCGGCAAAGCCTCAAAGACACAGGTAGCTTCTCCAAATTGCCCTCGGCCGCCGGTCTGTTTCTTGTGGCGGCCGATTACCTCAGCTCGCCCCTTGAAAGTCTCTAAATAAGCTACCTTGGGAGGGTGCAGCTCAACTTCTACGCCGTACCTCTTTTTCAGCCTGTTGACTGCGACCTCGATGTGAGTCTGGCCCGAACCCGATAACAAAAACTCCTTCGTTTGAGGCTCACGATCGAATCTCAGCGCCAAGTCCTCTTCGAGCATCTTGTGGATAGCCTGGGAAAGCTTGTCTTCGTCGTTTCGCGACTTGGGCTCGATAGCAAAAGCGATTGCCGGCGTCGGAAAGTGGACAGGCTCGTAAACGATTTGCGCCGCCTTGTCGGCGAACGTATCACCGGTCGTGGTTTCTTTCAATTTAGTCACTGCCACGATATCTCCGGCATGCGCTTCCGAGATCTTGTCCAGTGATTTACCCTGCAAAACATGCAGTGGACCCAGTCGCTCCTGGGTGTTCTTGGTCACGTTGTACACGGTCGCATCCGATTTGATCGCGCCGGAGTATACTTTGAATACGCTGATACGTCCTGCGAACGGGTCCGCTATCGTCTTGAACACAAATGCGGAGTAGGGGGCGGCGTCGCTGACGTCTCTTTCAGCAGCCTCTTGACTGTCGCTCGAGGGATGACCTTTCGCGGGGCTCAGGTCACTGGGAGCCGTGCCATAGCTGACAATGGAATCGAGCAGCGCATGAGTGCCAATAGCCTGTGTAGCCGCGGAAACGACTATTGGGAACAGCCGGCGCTCCCGGACTGCCGCTTTTATTCCTGGTATTAAGTCCTCATCCGCAAGTGTGCCGTCGGCAAAGTATTTCTCCATCAACTCCTCGGAACCCTCCGCAACGACATCAATGATCTTCTCGCGAGCGGTCTGCGCCGCATCTTTCAACTCGGCTGGAATCTCGCCTTCAGTGGGCTTTGCTGATGGATCCTCTGAATAAATGAAGGCCCGCATCTTTATGAGATCTATGACGCCCTTAAGATTGCGCTCCCTTCCTATCGGAAGCTGTATCGGGACGGCGCGCCGGTCGAAGGCCTCGGTCACTGAGGCGACGGCCTGCTCAAAGTTCGCGCGCTCGCGGTCCATTTTGTTAACGACAACTATGCGGGGCAGCCCGAATTCCTTTGCAAATCCCCAACCCTTTTCCGTTTGTACTTCGACTCCGTTCACCGCGTCGACTACTACTAGTGCCGCGTCGCATACGCGAAGGGCGGCCTTTGCGTCCAATATGAATGCAGCGTATCCAGGAGTGTCCAATATGTTGATCTTGGTGCCATTCCAATCGCAATGCGCAAGCGCGCTATAAATCGTAATCTTCCTGTTTATCTCGTCTTCGTCGTAATCTGTGACAGTGCTTCCGTCGTCTACTCGGCCCAGTCGATTAGTGGCGCCCGCAACAAAGAGCATCGCCGAGGCCAGCGAAGTCTTTCCCGCGTCGCCGTGACCTACAATGCCAACGTTTCTGATCTCCTTAGTCCCATAGACCTTCATGGCCCATCTCCTTTCAACGGCAAATATGGCCTGAGCGCACGCCCGAGCAGCGGACCGCGGTTCAACGCACTCGCATTTGCAATAGCGTTGAGCCTTGGATGTGTATGTGTCGAAGCCCGTCCAGCCCCGGGCAATAGCGAATCTCTAGCAAACCTTCAGCTTATAACTCGGAATCGCCGCTGCGCAAGGCCAAGACAAAATTTGACATAGCTTCCAGCTAACGTACACAATAGGGATACACACTCTCGTATCCTTAAATCGGGAACCGGCTGGCCGCTGGCTCCCAGTGGCGGCGGGCGCATGACCCAACATCGGACTGCACCGGGGCGCGCAACGAGAGACCTATTAACTCAGCGGAGGTTCTAAGCCAATGTCTGATGTGACCGTCAAGGACCAGGAATACCCCGGGCTCGCAGGCACTGCGACTGTTGACGAAGCAGGGTCAACCTTTAAGCCTTACATACCGGCATCGGTTAATATGCGAGAGTTGACGGCGTTCCCGCTAATCGTGGGAACGCTCCTGGGTATGGTATTCGGCGCTTCGTCTCTTTACCTTGCACTCAAGGTTGGCCTAACAGTGAGCGCGTCGATACCGGTAGCGGTTATTTCGATAACATTATTCAGGCTCCTGTCCAAATTCGGGCTCAAGGATGCGACGATACTTCAAAACAATATCGTACAGACAGCCGGTTCGGCCGGGGAATCAATCGCTTTCGGCGTCGGCGTCACCATGCCGGCGATAATGATCCTTGGCTTCGACCTCGAAGTTACACGGGTCATGCTGGTCGCGGTCCTCGGCGGTCTGCTTGGAATCCTGATGATGATTCCGCTGAGGCGCGCTCTGATAGTAAAGCAACATGGCTCGCTCAAGTACCCTGAGGGCACCGCTTGCGCCGAAGTACTCAAAGCCGGCGCCTCAGCCGAGTCTCGCGCTGCGTCTTCCGACGAAGCGAAGGCCGAGTGGTCCAGGGCAAATGGCGGCAAAACCGAATCCGAAGCGGGCACTGGCGGCAAGGTGATTTTTACCGGATTCGGAATCGGCCTCGTCTATCAAGCCGCGATGCAGTCCTTAAAAGGCTGGAAGGATACTGCCGTAAAGGTTTTTGGATCTCCATTCACTGGCGGCTCTGCTTCAATTGAGCTCAACCCCGCGCTCCTTGGCGTCGGATATATTATCGGCCCCAGAATCGCTTCGATAATGTGCGGCGGCGGCGTGCTCGCCTACCTGGTTCTGATCCCGCTGATCAAGTTCTTCGGTGAGAAAGTAACCGGTGTCGTCCCGCCGGGCACGATCCCAATCAGTCAGATGGATCCGGATCAGGTACGGGGAGCTTACGTGCTCTACATTGGCGCGGGCGCCGTAGCCGCAGGCGGAATAATCAGCCTGGTCAGATCGCTCCCGATCATATGGCACGGAATGAAGGAAGGACTGAGAGACGTCGGGGGCAGCAAGGCGGCTAGAGCTCAGTCCGTGCCCAGGACCGAGCAGGACATTCAAATGAAGTATGTGCTATTTGGAATCCTGGGACTGATGGTCGCGATCATGGCATTCCGAACATTGCACATGAACTTCCTCGGAGCCATCCTGATTGTTGCCTTCGGATTCCTCTTCGTAACGGTATCCTCACGCCTAACCGGCGAGATAGGATCGTCATCAAACCCCATATCTGGAATGACGGTGGCAACCTTGCTGCTGACCTGCCTGATTTTCCTGGTCGTCGGCTGGGTCGGACCGATTTACTACGTAACGGCACTGTCGGTCGGAGCTATAGTCTGTATAGCCTCGTCGAATGGCGGAACGACTTCGCAGGACCTTAAGACGGGTTTCCTGGTCGGCTCGACTCCGCGACTGCAGCAGATCGCGATAATGGTGGGAGCTCTGGCCTCCGCTCTGATGCTGGGCCCCATTCTGCTGACCCTAAACCAGAATTCGACTGTGTACGTTCCCAGAATGACCTTTGCCAAAGTGGCCGACAATACCCAATCGGTATCCCCGGCTACAGTTTCGGCTTTGCCTCCTTATTCGGATTCATACAGTCCACCAGCGCCTGGGTCATACCGAGTGCTGGATACGCAGTCTGGTCAGGCTCCAGCCGGGCTGGAGCCTGGGCGGTACCTGGTCGATCAGTCCGGCTCGGTTACCTTCAAGATTGAGGACAACTTTCCTGCGGATCTCCGCGCCGACATGTCGCAATTGCAGCCAGAGCAGGAAAAGCTCAAAGGCGTCCAGGCTGAAGCCGACAGCAGTTCCTACTATATCTGGCACAAAACCGACGATGCCGGCGGTCCCGCTGGAAGGTATTTCGTCAACAGCCAGGGCACCCCGGTTTATCTGGAAGACCCAGGTATTAATGGAACACACAAGATCAGGCCTGATGGCACTACGGTAACCAAGTACAATGCCCCAAAGGCCGTGCTCATGTCCTACATAATCAAGGGCATTCTAAGCCACCAACTTCCATGGGGCCTTGTCCTATTGGGCGTAATGATAGCTATTGTGCTGGAAATGTCAGGGATACCATCCCTCGCCTTTGCTGTCGGCGTCTATCTGCCGCTGTCGACCTCGAGCCCGATACTGGTCGGTGGCCTGATTCGATGGCTCGTCGACAAGAAGCTCCGCAAGAAACTTGAACACCTCCACCTGAACGAGGACCAACTGAACGCCGAGGCTGACAAGAGTTCCGGTGTCCTCATGGCATCGGGCTACATTGCCGGTGGCGCGCTGGCGGCAATCGTCATTGCGTTCATGGCGGAAGTGTTAACCAAGCTCGACACGCGGCTCAACACCTGGTCGACAGCCCACAATCCATTTTATGCCGGGCCGTTTGCTGACCTGTTGGCGCTGATTCCGTTCGTGGTATTGATGATTATCCTCTACCTGGCTGGCCGCGAGATGATCCTGTCGCACCGCGGCAAGGCCGCTAGCTGAGGATTAACCAGTCCCGTCCAAGTGAGGTTCGGCAGAGTTTAAGTTCGGCAAAGTGAAATAGTGCTATGTGATGTTTGCACCGGGTGAGGTTCGTTCTAACACCCTCGTAGCACATGGTACCATCTTGGGCACCGCTAATGCTGTCCGGTGTTTGTAAGGCAATTGAGAATCTTATATGATTATTTCTTGCCTTTGCCGGGTTACAGCTCGGCGAGCCGCATTACGGCGAGCCGCTTAATACGATGATCAAAACCCTCGAATGGACCGACGACGGCGTCGTCATGATCGACCAGCGCAAGCTGCCCTCAGAAGAAGTCTACCCCCTATTCAGAACCTATAGAGAGGTTGCCGGCGCAATCGAAGACATGGTCGTGCGTGGCGCTCCTGCAATCGGAGTAGCGGCGGCTATGGGCATCGCGCTTGGCGTCAAGAATTCCTCCGCGACTGACGCGGCTGAGCTGGATCGGGAGTTCGATCTCATCTGCGAGCGCATGTCACAGACCCGCCCGACCGCCGTTAACCTTTTCTGGGCGATCGAGCGGATGAAATCCGTCCATTCACGCTGCCGCCGAGAAGGCATGAATACGGCGGCAATCAAAGCCAGGCTAGTTCAAGAAGCGCTCAGAATTCATGACGAAGACGTGGACAGCAACCGACGGATGGGCGAATTTGGAGCCGCTCTGTTGCCTGATCATGGCACAGTGCTCACCCACTGCAACGCGGGTGCGCTTGCTACCGCAGGGTTCGGAACCGCCCTGGGCGTCATCAGGGCCGCGGTTGAATCGGGCAAGCGGCTCGCTGTCTTTGCCGATGAAACCAGGCCGTTTCTCCAGGGAGCGCGGCTGACGGCATGGGAATTGGCGAAGGACGACGTGCCGGTGACCCTGATAACTGATGGAATGGCTGGTCACTTCTTGAAGTCCGGCACGATAGATTGCGTAATAGTCGGCGCGGATAGAATCGCTGCTAATGGAGACGTCGCCAACAAGATCGGGACGTACATGGTCTCGCTCGCGGCTCATGAGAACAACATCCCCTTTTATGTGGCGGCGCCGCTGTCGACTGTCGATTTCAGCCTCAACTCCGGTGAAGAGATACCCATTGAGCTGAGGTCTGAAAGCGAAGTCACCCACTTTCAGGGCCACCGTGTTGCACCTGAAGGTGTCAGCGTCATTAATCTCGCTTTCGACGTTACGCCTCACCGCTATGTCTCGGCGATAATAACAGATGCTGGAATTGCCCGTGAGCCCTACGATACCAGCCTCAAGGCGCTGGACGAGCAGATGCGGAGGCGATAAGCCTGAGGGAGGCGATAACCAGCTCCGTGGATGCGAACCCAAAAGGCGTTTCTTGCACAAACGCCGGCAACAATTGCGTGGATAGACGGTAGGGGTTGCCAGCGATTCCCGGAGCCTGGTCAAACTTCAACCGCATGTGGCGATAATGGAATTAGAGCATAGAGTAGGACAGCTTCTATTTATCGGCTTGGCCGGCAGTGAGTTCGATCAAGCCGCTCGAGAACTGATTGAGACGATTCAACCCGGCGGCGTGGTGCTGCTTCCTCGCAATATTGAATCAGGCCCTCAGCTCGTCGAGCTTACTTCCTCGATCCGGTCGGCCGCCTCGGTTCCTCCTCTGATCGCCATCGATCAGGAAGGCGGTCCTGTGGACAGGCTGAAGTCCATATTCGGCCCAACGCCATCAGCCGATCTGCTTCGATCGGCCAAAGACGCTTCTGTCGCTGCCCGCCTGGGCGAGATCACCGCCGAATGTCTGCGCACCCTGGGGTTCAATGTCAACCTGGCACCTGTCCTGGATCTCGCGTTTGACGACTCGATCGACAACGGCCTGAAGGGGAGATACCTTGGGAATCTGGCCGCCGAAGTCGCCAGATTGTCTGGTGCTTATCTCGAAGGACTACAACGGGGCGGCGTCGTCGGCGCCGGCAAACATTTCCCGGGCCTGGGAGCGGCGACAGTCAATTCTCACCTGGCCTTGCCTACCATAGACCGGTCCAGGGACCAGATTCTTAACCAGGATTTGCTCCCCTACAGCGAGTTGTTCAGCAAGATCAACGCCAGGCTCAACGCCGTGGTCGTCGGCCATGGTCACTATCCGGCTTACGACGGCCCGGCGGCCCTGCCGGCAACTCTGTCCAAAAACATAGTGACAGGACTCCTCCGCGAAGAGCTGGACTTCAAAGGCCTGACCCTCACTGACGACATGAGCATGGGCGCGATCACGTCCACCCGGGAATTGAACGAGGCGGCCGTTGCCGCTCTCGAAGCCGGCAACGATATGGTAATGGTGCTAGGGGAACCAGAGCGAATTACCGGAGCCTGGCGGGCAATGTGGCAGGCCGCCAGCGATGGCAGGATCAGCCGTCAAAGAATCAGCAAGTCCTTTGACAACATCGCCAGGGTCAAATCCTCGATTTCGCCGGCGCACGCGCTGACCGACCTCTCGGCGTCACGCTTGAAAGAGAGGATCGCCGAGTTGAATCTCGCGCTCCAACAGCCGCGCTGATGACACAATTGCGCTCCTGCGGAGATCGGCCGCCTCACTCGACAAAGTCCCCACTCCGCACTCCCCTCTCCGCATTCCGCGGCCGCCTCGCTGGACGCACACGACTCACACCCGGGATTGCTCGTTCGACATTCCGCATTCTGCCAACATTCCGAGTTTGCCTTCTTGCAATCCTTACTCTCGCCAGCCTCGCCGGCTGCATTCGTGGAGGCAAGCCCGGCCTTCTTGTCATCGCGATCGAACAACCCCCTCGCGGCTTCGACCCAAGGTTGTCCTCCGGCAACTCCTACTCCGCCCGCATAATGCAGCTGATTTACGACACGCTCATGATAAAGGATGAGCACTTCGACTTTGTTCCGTCACTTGCAGATACCTTCCAGGAGTCTCCTGACCACACCATCTTTACCTTTCACCTGAGACCCGGAGTAAAATTCCATAACGGCAAGCCTCTCGGCTCCGAGGACGTCAAGTATACCTTCGAGTCAATTCTTGACCCGGCTTTCAAGTCGCCGATACGGGGCTCCCTCGACAAGATCGCCTCTATCGATACCCCGGATCCTGCCACCGTTGTGTTCACGGCCCGCGAGCCTTTCTACACTTTCGCCGGTAACCTTCCGGCTATCGGAATAGTCCCCGCTGGCTCAGGCACGAGCATTTCCGATTCGCCTATTGGAACCGGCCCTTACCGGTTTCTCTCATATAGTGAAGCCGACGGTGTCAGGCTTCAGGCCAATGAACAATACTGGTCAGGCGCCCCGCGCATCCCGCGTCTGCTGATTGAAGCCATTCCCGACAATAGCACCCGTCAAGCTGCCCTGATGAGCGGGGAAGTGGACATGTCTTATAACGCCCAGTTCGATCCCGAAACCGTCCGCGCCCTCGGCTCGCGCCGGGATCTTCAAGTCCTCATTCGAGGGGGCACCAATATAGCGCATCTTGGGGTCAATCTGACTTCACCCATCCTTTCAGATGAACGGGTCCGGCAGGCGATAGCATACGCCATAGACCGGGATTCCATAATACATAGGCTATTACGCGATCAGGCCAGGCGGGCCATCTCCATACTGCCGCCGGAGCAATGGGCATTTGATCCCACAGCTCCGGCTTACGAATACGACCCCGAAAGGGCGAGGCAGCTGCTTGACGACGCGGGTTACAAAGACACCGGCCCCGCAGGTACAGGTTCTCGGTTCACCCTCAGCCTGGTAACCAGCACAAATCAGTTGTCACGCAACATTGCTGCCATCATTCAGGACCAGCTCCGGCGCGTGGGTATTACCCTCAGGCTCGAATCGCTCGAGAATGCCACATTTTTTGACCGGTTGGCACAGGCTCAATTCGACCTGTATTACGTGATCAGCGTCGGGGGCAATCAGAGCACGGATATCTTTCAATTCGTCTATCACAGCCGGTATCACAACGACCTCTTCAACGACACAATAGCCAAACTGAGCGCAACCGATGACCCGGCACTGATGCAGCCCCTGTTTCAGGTGCTTGACCAGATCCTCGCCCGCCGGGATTACTGCCCCAATCCCGCCGTTGATAAAATGGCCCTCGAAGCAGCAAGCCTTCATGGGGAATCCCAGGCTCGAGAAAAAAAACGCCTATACCTTCGGATTTCAGGCTTGTTGACCGATGCTGGAGGTGCTAACCGGAGCCGGTATTGCAATCCGCAAGTCGATCGCTGGATCGAAGATGCGCAGCGCGCGACGTCACGGGACCAGCAGGGGCAGTACTATCATATGATCCAGCAAACAGCGGGACAGGAGCTCCCTCAAATCTACCTGTGGTATCCGGCAAACGTACTGATCGCGCGCAACAGGGTCCAGGATATTCAAATCGAGCCCTCGGGCTCGTGGTATTTCATTTCGAGGCTCACCCTTGAAAACGGATAAGGCTCCCGAACACGAAAGCATCCTTCGGCCTCCAGTTGTCCGCGCTGGCCTCGCTCGCAGCACGATCATCATCGGCATCGTTAGCTTGTTTGCAGATATCAGCACAGAAGTGATGTATCCCCTGCTGCCCGCATTTGTGACTGAAGTCCTCAGGGCGCCAGTGACCGCTTTGGGATTGATCGAAGGTGTAGCGCAGGGTGCCTCGAGCGTTGTGTCGGGAATCTCTGGTTATATCTCGGACAAGCTGCGGCGGCCCGTTGCGGTCGCGTTCGCTGGCTATGCGCTCACTGCGGTCTGCAAACCCATCATTGGTGCTGCCGGCGCATGGCCGGTCGTCCTGGCCGCCCGATTTGGCGACAGGTTCGGCAAAGGCATTCGCACCGCTCCAAAGGATGCCCTCCTGGCTGATTCCGCGCCGCCCGACCAGAGAGGCCGAGCCTTCGGATTTGAGCGCGCCATGGACTCGACCGGCGCAGTCCTCGGCCCATTACTTGCCCTGGCTCTTGCCGGATGGCTCGGGTTTGGCCCGAGGATGATTTTTTATCTTGCAACTATTCCAGCCACGATGGCCGCACTCCTGATTCTGGCCGTCCGCGATCAATATCACGGGACCGTGCGCTCACCCGCTAGTTTGCGATTGAATCTCGCCGGCACCACGCCCCAATACCGGAAGCTTATGATCGTGACCGCAGTGTTCGGCCTCGCCAATTCGGCAAATGCTTTCCTCATATTGCGGGCCAGCAGACTCGGTCTTGCGACAGGCTGGACGATTCTTGCCTATGCGCTCTACAATGCAATCGCCGCGATTGCATCGATGCCCGCCGGGTCTGCCAGCGATAAGATCGGCAGGCGCAACCTGCTCGTCATAGGCTACGCCATTTACGCGCTCGTCTACGCCGGATTCGGCGCGGCAACCAGCCCCTGGGCGGTGTGGCCTCTGTTCGCGGCCTATGGCCTCTTTCCTGCCCTCACGGACGGAGTCGGCAAAGCCTTGGCAGTCGACACTGCCGGCAAAGCAGGCCGCGCCACTGCAATCGGGATGTACTCGATGGTCGTCGGCGTTACCCAGATTGCCGCCAGCTTCATCGGGGGAAAGCTCTGGGACGCCGTTTCCCCGGCTGCGACTTTCTATGCCGGCGCACTGCTGGCAGCAGCGGCTGTGACGCTAATGGTTGTTCTTTTACCAGCAAAGACCGGGGGAGTCTCTCATGGTGATGCTGCCGGCGCTCACTAACGCCAATACGGTCCGCCCGGAGTCGGAGCGGTCGTACACGGAGCGGCGTACCGCCTAGCCGCCCGGGACTCCGGCACGAACAATTCTTGGAGTTAGGCTTCTGAGGAGGTGAATGATCATGCTCGCTAGCACCATGCAGGACTATCCGCTCACGATAAACGCCATATTCAAACACGGCGAGCGCGTACATCACGCCAGTCAGATCATAACGTTCACCGGAGACGAATGCCGGCGCGCCACCTTTGCCCAGGTCGCTGCACGAGCAGCCCGCCTCGCCTCGGCGTTGAAGAAGCTCGGCGTTGAGTCGGGCGATCGTGTCGGGACCTTCGGTTGGAACACCCAAACCCACATGGAGGCTTACCTGGCGGTCCCGTGTATGGGCGGTGTCCTCCATACCCTCAACCTGCGGCTGTTCCCCGATCAGCTCGCCTACATAATCAATCACGCTGAGGACAAGGTCATCATCGTCGACGGCTCGCTGATCCCTCTGCTTGCGCGTGTCGCAAAAGAGCTCAAGTCGGTCAAGCACTTCATAGTGTCTGGGCCCGGCGATGCCTCGGCCCTTGGCGCGACGCTCAGTTATGAAGACCTCCTGGATTCCGAGGCAGCCGCCTTTGACTGGCCCGAAATGGACGAGCGGTCGGCCGCGGCGATGTGCTATACGAGCGGCACGACCGGAAACCCCAAGGGCGTCGTCTACAGCCACCGTTCGAGCTTTTTGCATTCGCTTGCGGCCTGCTCCGCCGCTACATTCGGCCTCACCGAGCGCGACCGGATACTTCTCATCGTGCCGATGTTTCATGCCAATGCCTGGGGCCTGCCTTACGCCGCCTGGCTTGCAGGCGCAGATCTAATAATGCCGGATCGATTCCTTCAAGCTGAACCTCTCTGCCGCCTGATCGCTGCGGAACGGCCCACGTTCTCCGGCGCTGTCCCGACAATCTGGAATGATATTCTTCATTACTCCGACAGTCACACGGTCGATCTTTCTTCCTTGAGGCTTGTAACCTCAGGCGGATCAGCGGTTCCTAGAAGCCTGATCGAGCGGTTCAAGCAAAAGCTTGGCGTCACGATTCTGCAGGCCTGGGGCATGACGGAAACAAGCCCGCTCGCTGCCGTGGCCCATCCCCCTAAAGGGACCACACCCGAAGACGAGCTGGACTGGCGGGAAAAATCGGGCCGCATTGCCGCGGGCGTCGAATTGCGAATCGTCGACGGAGAGGCTGTGCTGCCATGGGATGGCACGGCCCTCGGCGAGATTGAAGTCAGAGGCCCCTGGATAACAGCGTCATACTATGGCGAAGCCACTCCCGAGAAGTTTCACGACGGATGGCTGCGAACCGGCGACGTTGGAACTGTCGCGCCGAATGGGTTCATCCAGATAACCGATCGCGCCAAGGACGTCATCAAATCCGGCGGCGAATGGATCTCGTCAGTCGAGCTCGAAACGAAGATCATGGCTCATCCCGATGTCATGGAAGCCGCAGTCATCGGAGTCCCTGACGACCGATGGGATGAACGTCCCCTCGCTTGCGTCGTATTGAAACAAGGCTCGACCGCAAACCCAACAGAGCTCAAGGCATTCCTCTCGAACCGGGTCGCCAAGTGGTGGATTCCAGAACGCTGGGCGTTGATCAATGAAGTGCCCAAGACCAGCGTAGGCAAATTCGACAAGAAGGTCCTGCGCAAGCAACTCGCTGACGGCACCCTCGAGGTCCGGATTTCGGAGTGAGGCTGAATCGGGCGACGAGGGAAGGTCGGAAAGCCCGCAATTCCACCGGTTGCGGCTGACGAATGGGAGTCCGCTAAGTGATCTTTGGCAAAAAGGCTAAGCGAAAACGCCAGGACAGTTAACACGGGTGACAGCCAGCGCAATTCGCGAGTCTCTCACATTCAGTCTCCCCGCAGAGCGCTCATTGGATCCACCAAAGCCGCCCTCCGAGCCGGCAAATAAGCCGCCGACGCCGCCACAATCAGCAACAATGCCGCAGCCGCACAATACACAATCGGGTTGAAAGCAGAGATACCATAAACCATCGACCGCAGCAGCCTTGATCCGCCTAGAATCACAACGGTGCCTGCCAAGATTCCAGACAGCGCGATCATTACCGACCTCCCTACCACGAGCCTGGAAATACGCTGCCGGTCTGCGCCGACAGCCATCCGAATCGCTATTTCCGACCGCCTGCTAACAACTGATCCCGCCAGGACACCATAGATTCCGATGGCTGTCAGAAGCAACGATATACCCGCAAAAACTACCAACAGCTGGGCCCGGATCCGCGGTTGTGACAGACGCCTGGCTACCACGCTATCCAGGCTTTCGGGAGTCGGCACGGGCAACTCGGGATCAACAGCCCACACTGCTGCTTGCAGATCACTCGGTCCCTGCGCTTTCCCGGCCGCAGTCGATACGATAAAGCTCAGGTTGCGGGCGCCCCAGGGACCCGAAACCTTTGGCGCCGGAGCCTGACGAAAATCTATGTAGATCGCGGGATGCGTCTCCCAGGCAAGATGATTGTAAGCTACCGAACGCGTGTCCCCGACGATACCAATGATGCGCAGCCAGGAATGGCTGGCCTCCTTGGCGTCCAATAGATTTCCTATCCGGATATACTGGCCGATCGCATCACTATCGGCGAAGTAAAGACTTGCAATCCGTTCATTGATTACCGCAAGCCCATCCGAAGCGCTGCTCAATTTGTCTGGAAAATCAGTCCCCCTCATCAGCGGAATTCTGGCTGATTGAAATAACTGCGAGCTGATTGTTGTGATCACCGCATGGGGCATGTCCCTTTCTTCCTGGTCCGGCTGGTTCAAGATGGCAAAAGGCGTCTGAATTAGATCGCCGTAGCCAAAAATAGGGCCAAGCGCCGCGGAACTGACTCCCGGCGTCGCTCTCAGGCGTTCCAGCAAGCGTTCCTGAAACTGAACGGCCTTGTCCCGGTCTTTGTACCGGATATTCGGCAACGCCAGCCGAAAGGTTTCAACAGACTCGGTCTGAAAGCCGAACGACTGCCGTTCCAGGTTGACGAGAGTTGAGACAAGCAGCGCACAGCCGCCAAGCAATACCAGCGAAATCGCAATCTGCGTCGCAACCAGCCATGTTTGCGCCCGCAGGCTATTTCGCGCGGTTACTATCCCGCGGCTACCGGCGTGCAACGCCTGGCTCAGGTTGAGCCGCGTTGCCCCAAACGCAGGTATTGCGCCGAACGCTATGCAGGTTGCAAGGGTCAGTCCGGCCCCAGCTCCGAGCGTTCGCAGGTTCAACCCGATGCCTCGCGCCGGCAAAGCCGCGAAAGGGTTCCACGCCTTGAATCCTTCCACCGCGCATGACGCAAATAACACCCCCAAAAGCGCTCCTCCAGCATACAAGACCAGGTTTTCCGCCAAAAGCTGCAACAGAAGCCTGCGCACGCCTGACCCAAGCGCGGCTCGCACCGCGAATTCGGCGCGCCGCCCGGTATTCCTTCCCACTACGAGCGCCGCGGTGTTGGTGCAGGCGATCAACAGCACGCACGCAATTGCCGCCCCGAGCAGCAAAAGAGAAGACCTGACCAGACGCGTATTGTCTTCTTGAAGGCCGGCAACGAGCGTCCCGGTGCCTTCGAAGATTTCGGGCATCGGGCTGCGTCGATGATCCAGCTCGATCTGGATTGGTTGCATCTCGGCTTCCGCCTGACGCGCCGTGACGCCCGCTCTGAGCCGTCCAACAATCCCAACCCCGGAGTCCGAATCTGCCTGGTACATCGGATCGCTCGGCTGAATAAGGGTCCATACGTCTCTATCGATCGGTTCATCGAGAACACGGTAAGAGAATCCCTTGGGCAAAACTCCGATGATGACATATGCTTCGCTGTTCAAAGTCAGGGTCTGGCCAATTGCGGAACCCGTCGCACCGAGCTTCTTCTCCCAGAACCCGTGGCTGACTATAGTCACCTTGCTCCCAGCCAGATCCTCTGGTAAGAACGTCCGGCCGATATCAGCCACAACCCCGAGAGTCGAGAACATGTTCGCTGTCACAATCTCGCCGGCGACTTCTTCCGGGTGGCCAATCCCGGTGATTGTATAGTTTCGATGGAACGATGCTGCGATATACGAAAATGACTTCGTATTTTCTGCAAGGCCTAGATAGTCGCGATAGCCGAAAAAGTAAGCCGGCTGCGAAGGATTGCCGGGTGCGGTGCGCCATACCGCGCATAGCCGGCCGGCATCCTTGAGCGGCAGCGGGCGAATAAGCCAGGGATCCATGATGCTAAAGGCGGCCGTGGCCGATCCGATTCCCAGTCCGAGCGTTATGATTGCCACTGCTGCAAAACCCGGAGACTTCCGCAACAGGCGCGACCCATAATGCATGTCGCGCCCCAATCTCTGGACGCCTGGCCACATTCGCATGCGTTTTGGACCTCCTCTTTTTGAATTCCACCGGCGCCTGGTCCATCGTAGTCCAGGTACGAGGTGAGAGCAATCACGATGGATCATTTGTCTACGCCCTCGAGATTCCGGGAATACGCCGCCGCATTCGAGAAGCTTGCGACCGCTCGCGCGACGGCCCGCCTCCTTGAACGAATCCTACCTCGGTGATATAGTGATAGTTTGTCGAATGTGGCGCCAGAGTTCATTCCTTGGAGGTGGGTAAATGGCGGATAATGATGATAATGGATCTTCTGCTGAGAAGCTGACGTTTCTGCTGATCGGCGCCGGCATTGGCGCAACCCTGGCATTATTGTTCGCGCCTAAATCCGGTCGAGAGCTCAGGGACGACATTGCCGATGTTACTAGACGTGGCATTGACGCCGCTGGCGAAGGTGCCCGGCGAGCAAGGGATTCTGCGTCCGAGCTTTACGAAACGGGAAGGGTTAGGGCCGGCGAAGCTTACGGGGCTGCGCGCGATCGCTTTAGTGATGCTTACGGGACCGCTAGAGACAAAGCCGGTGACCTTTACGGCAACGCTCGCGAGCGGGTCAGCGATGCCTATGGTGCTGCCCGCGACAGAGTAGCTGACAGTGCTGGCACCGTCTCTGAAGCGGCGACCCGCCAGCGGGACCAGATTGCCGCTGCCATTGAAGCCGGCAAGCAGGCGTACCACGAAGAGAAGAAGCGGTCTGAGGCCAGCAGGGCCGTAGCCGACGAAGGCTAACCACCGAACGCCTGATTATGAGCCCGTACCGGTTTGGAGTAGCGCCTTAAGACGGGTCGTTGTCCGGCGGAAAGGTGTTCTTCGGCTGAAAGGCGGGCTTGGCGACCCAGGTGGTCCAAAAAGGTTTGGAGTACCGCCTTCGAACAGGTTGTTTGCCCGGATGGGCGCATCGAACAAGGTGGTCGTCTGACCCGATCCGTCACCGTGGTCTTTGATTCGGAATGTATCTAAGCAAGTATCTTAAGTAAGTTTCTTAAGTAGGTATCAGGGGGCGTTGTGAGGGTTCTTCTTGTTCGAGTCAAGGAGGGGACTTGAACCAGCAAACGTTTGAATACATCGTTGCTGTTGCCGCCATTGTGATAACCCTGAGCTTCTTGATTCAGGCGGCCATGATGATCGGAGTCTATAGCTCGGTCAAGCGGCTCAACCGCACCGCTGATGCTCTTCAGGCCCGCGCCGTTCCGATCATCAACAAGATTGAGCCCGTAGTTCTGCAAGTCCAGGGGACCGTCTCAGCGGTTAGCACCACTGTCGATAAGCTCAGCGCCCAGGCCCTCGACACTTTCGACAAGGTCGCAGTCGAAGCCCGGGCCATCTCGGCTGCAGTCTCTGTCTCGTCGCGCGAGATAGCAGGCCTCGCTACTCGCCAGGCTGAACAGCTTTCGGTAGCGCTCGACGCATCGACCTCCATGTTGCACCGGCAGGTAAGCGAGCTTGACCATCTGCTGACCAGGACCCAGCACAAAATCGAAGCAACCACCCACGAAGTCCAATCCACAGTCGTGACCCCTCTGCGAGAACTTAACGCTCTCCTGGCAGGCATCAAACGAGCGCTCGAACTGATTTTCAGAGGGCAGCGCAAAGAAATAGACAAGGCATACCAGGACGAAGAAATGTTCATCTGAGAGTGGGCCGTCGGATTCCTGGGACCGCACGCTTCCAGCGTGCTCTTATCTCCGGCCCGTATCATTGTCACAGCCCGTCGTACCGTCCCCGGTACCCTGGACCTGCTTTCTCCGATTGAACGCGCCACGCTAAGCGGGCCGGATTGTGGACTGCGCGCTCCCAATCCGTCGAGGGTTGCCTCGCCACCTGACTCAACTTTCGATTACTATTTCCGGTGAGGCTGCTGATGGCTCAGGGCACCATTCTTATCGTGGACGATGACAGGAAGACCGTCGCCACGATCAGGGTGTATCTAGAGAACGCCGGCTTCAATGTCGCGGTCGCCTATGACGGCAGGGACGCACTGGAGACCGCCATCGCCCATTCCCCCGACCTTATCGTACTTGACCTTATGCTCCCGTCGATGTCCGGGACCGACCTTTGCGGTCGATTGAGGGCTGAATCCGAAATCCCGATCATAATGCTGACTGCCCGGACCACGGAACAAGATAAGCTCCAGGGACTCGCAATCGGCGCCGATGATTACATTACAAAGCCCTTTAGTCCGAGGGAGCTGGTTGCTCGGGTCCAAACTGTCCTTCGCAGGACCGGTCACGTTCGCAAGACAAGCCAGGCCCGATTGCAATCAGGAGATCTCTTGTTGGATTTCAATCTTCATCAGGCCTGGATCGGCGGCGCACCCGCCAATTTGACCCCATCGGAATTCAAGCTTCTGGCAGCGTTTGCCTCTTCGCCTGGCCGGGTCTTCTCGCGACAGGAATTGGTCGAAAAGGCTTTCGGCTATGAATATGACGGTCTCGATCGCACCATCGATGCTCACATAATGAACCTTCGTAAAAAAATCGAATCAGACCGCTTGCGCCCGTCCAGGATTTTGACCGTCTACGGTGTCGGGTATCAGTTCTCTGACGAGCACGGCGATGCATAGCCTCCGAACCCGGTTAGTCCTCGTCATTATCCTGGTCACTACCGGCGCCGTCGCCGCGGTCGGCCTTCTATCGAGTCGAGTTACGACAGACGAATTCCGTCGCTACGTCGCTTCGGACGATAAGTCCAGCCTCGACCGCTTTAGCAGCGTATTGGCCGAGCAATATCGCAAGGACGGCCAGTGGTCGGGTGCCCAGCAGCTCCTGGATCGCATCGGCGATATCGCCGACCGGCGGCTGGTCCTTGTCGATACCACAGGCAAGCTGTTGGCCGCGGCACCCAGTGACCTGCTCAGTGCTGACATGACCGTGACTCCCGATCACTCCATCTCATGGGAGAGGCACGAAGACGCGAGCGGGAACAAGATTCTCGAAAAGATCGTCCTTGTCAGAGTGCCCCACCAGATTATCACGGATGCCCGGTCGCAGCCCGTCGGAGTTCTGTATTCCTTTGAAGGCCCGTCGCCATCTTTGCGCAACCGGACACAGTTCGTCGGCACCGTCAATAGGAGCCTTCTGCTCGAGGTTCTTGCCGGCGGAGTGGCCGCTTTGGTTCTAACGTTCATTCTTACCGGCCGCCTCCTAAAGCCGGTCAAATCGTTAACCCTGGCCGCACGCCGAATAGAGAAAGGCGACCTGAGCCAGAGAGTAGTGACAAGCTCACGCGACGAAATCGGAGTGCTGGCTCAGGCGTTCAACTCCATGGCCGATAAACTCGTAAGGACCGAAGAGCTGCGCCGCAACATGGTGAGCGACATCGCACATGAGTTGCGCACGCCGCTTACCAACATTCGCTGCCAGCTAGAGACTCTCCAAGATGGGCTTGCCAGGCCGGAGCCGGCGATCATCAACTCGCTCCACGAAGAAACGATGTTGCTAAGCCGGCTCGTAGATGACCTTCAAGAACTGGCACTTGCGGAAGCCGGCATGCTCAGCCTGTCTTTAAATCCAATGTCCGTGGACCGAGAGATTGCTGAAGCAGTCGAGGCCGTTCAGTCGCAGGCTCGACAGAAAAGCATCGAAGTCAAAATCGATACTGCTGCCGGCCTTCCACAAGTTTATGCTGACCGCCGCCGCGTAGGACAGATTCTCCGGAACCTGCTCAGCAATGCGATCGCCCATACCTCTCCCGGGGGGCGGATTGAGGTGAGTGCTTTGCCGCAAGCCTCTTTCGTAAAGATTTCGATCTCCGACAACGGAGAAGGAATTGCGCCTGAGCAACTGCCGCGCATCTTCGAGCGCTTCCATAGAACGGATGCCTCTCGAGCGAGGTCCAGCGGCGGATATGGGCTCGGACTGGCGATTGTCAAACAGCTGGTAATGGCACATGGCGGCGAGGTCTCTCTCGATAGTGAATTGGGCCGAGGTTCTACATTCACCTTCACCCTGCGGGTCGCCTCCATCGGAATTCCTTCTTCCCCGGCGTAGCCGTTCCGTCGCGTAAGACGACGGTCTCGAGTTTGGACATTTCAGCAGGTCCTTCGCCCGACGCGCGATTGAGTGTGCCTGCCAGCCAGCCCTCGGAATCAGTCGTCGCTAACGCGACGAGGACACTGCGCTCGGACGTCAACCCCGGCCTTGAAAGGCCGGGCTACATTCAAATCCGTCGCTAACGCGACGATCCGGTTTAGTCGTGCGACTCCTCTCTTCATAAGATCTTCACAATCTTGCGCTAAACTTCATACCTTGTCCGGGCATTCGATGCCCGGCTCGGCCCGTGCAAAGCCTAGAAAATCGGAGGTTGTAATGAGACTTACAGTGCTGAACGTCGCGGCTACCCTGATATCCTTGATCTTGCAGCCTGCCGGCTTTTTCGCGGCCGGCGCAGCGGAACCCGCATCCACTAACATCTTGACTACTTCCGTGCACGACAAACTTGCCCAGACTGCTACATCTGCCATCGCGGGAATCTGGGAGGGAAAAGCCGAAGGCGTTCCGGCCATCACCCTAACAATCAAGGAAGACGGAGATCACCTCAGCGGGTCTGTTACATTCTACAGAATCGTGGATGACGGTAGCGGTCCGACAGTGGCAGGAAAGGAAACGAGGGACCTGATCAACCCGAAGTTCGATGGCAAAATCTTCTCGTACCAGGTAAAAGGTCGTAATGACGATATGATAAACCAGCAGATGGAAATTACCGGCAAGGATGAAGCCGTCATCAAGATGAGGAGGGTGATTAACGGCAATGCCGAGGACGTCCCGATCAAATTGACGAGATCACAAGCGCAGCGATCCTCGGCCGAATCGGAGCGATCCGTCCAGGTCGCCGCCGCTCCCGGCGGTCCCGTTCAAGCCAACCCACTAAATGCGATCGATGCACTGGTCGATGACCTGGTGGCCAGGGACCAGTTCTCCGGCGTAGTTCTGATCGCCGATCGCGGCGAGCCGATCTTTAAAAAGGCCGTTGGCCAAGCCAGCAAAGAGTATGATGTGCCTAACAGGCTCGACACCAGGTTCAATCTCGGTTCGATTAACAAAGTATTCACGCAAATCCTGATAGGCCAGTTGACTGCTGAAGGAAAGGTCGCCCTTGATGACCACCTGGACAAGTACCTTCCCGACTATCCGAACCGCGAAGTCGCCGCCCAGGTGACTGTTCGGCAACTGCTGAACATGACTTCCGGAATTGGCGATTTCTTTGGCCCCGAATTTCAAGCTACTCCGAAAGATCGGATCAGGGACCTCAAGGATTATCTACCGTTCTTCGCGGCCAAACCGCTTCTGTTCTCGCCCGGAACCAAAAGTCAATACTCCAACGGCAGTTATGTTATTCTCGGACTAATCATCGAAAAGATCGCCGGGCGCAGCTATTATGACTGGGTGAAAGAGAGGATATCCGGGCCCTTGGGAATGAAAGACACAGGCTTCTTTGAAGCGGAGTATCCGGCCTTTAATATTGCCAGTGGCTATACTCGTAATGGCTCGGACGGAAGGAAGCAGGATCGCTGGAGAAACAACGTCTATACCCGGCCAGCTCGAGGGAGTTCGGCCGGTGGAGGTTATTCCACCGCCGGCGATCTGCTGAAATTCGCTAACGCATTGCACTCCGGTAGACTCACTGTCCCCAACTTCGCCGCCACCCCGGCCGGCGGACGGCTTTCTCAACGAGACCCCGACGGATTGGGCATTGCCGGAGGCGCCCCCGGAATCAATGCTGCCTTGGATACAGGGGTGGCCGGTCGCTACGTCGTAATTGTATTGTCCAACTATGATCCTCCGAGCGCGATTGACGTCGCTAAACAGGTCCGCCGCCTGCTCGGTCAGACCGATTGACTGTGTCGATTCCTGGGACCGAGCTGCGTATCCGCTGATCGGCCTCCCACCTAAGTTCCATTTTCTCCAGTTAACTCCCCTCATGGGCTAAGCCACCCGTTAACCCAGCCTCTGGCGGTGGGGCCCAATTGAATGATATCATTAATCTTTTAACGTGTAGCTATGCCTCGCAAACGGCCGCACTGTTTATCGAACGAGGCGTCAAGGCTCTGGTTGCAGGCCCAGGTTTAAAGCCCCTGACGCTGGATTATGAGAGGGGCGTGGGTCCCCAAAGCGCGAGAGGTTTTAACAGCTCTGAAACCATCCCGGTCTCGTTAAACCGAGCCGCTTGCTGATCCCGGGAGTGTCATTGTTGTTAAGGTCGTCTTTGCGGACCGCTAAACATACACTCACATGGCAACCGAAACACCGCTGGATGTGAAATCAACTCTTAACCTGACAAAGACTGATTTCCCCCAGAAAGCAAATCTCGGCCAGCGAGAACCTGAAAGACTGGAGCGGTGGCGCGAGACCGATCTCTATCACGACATTCTGCGCGCCAGGGCCGGCCTGCCCGTCTTCATCCTTCACGACGGGCCGCCCTATGCGAACTCTGACATCCATATCGGAACAGCGGTCAACAAGATACTCAAGGACTTCGTCGTCAAGTCCCACTCCATGATGGGGTATTGCGCTCCCTATGTGCCCGGCTATGATTGCCATGGCCTGCCAATCGAGCTTCACGTCGATAAAAAGCTCGGGGCGAAGAAAGCCGAGATGGACCCGGTCGAATTCAGGCGTTTCTGTCGAGATTACGCGGAAAATGCGCTTGGGCGCCAGACTCGGGACTTCCAGCGATTGGGCGTGTTCGGCGAATGGGATCACCCGTACACGACCATGTCCCATGCGTATGAGGCCCACATAGCCAGGATCTTCGGCAAGTTCGTGGAACGCGGATACATCTATAAGGGGGCGCGCCCCGTGTACTGGTGTATCACCGACCAGACCGCGCTCGCAGATCACGAGGTCGAATACAAGGACCACACCAGCCCTTCCATCTATGTGAAGTTCCCCCTGCCCCCTGGCCAGGTCCAGGAGCTCAAGAACAGGATCACGAGCTGGGAGTCCAAGGAGGGAGCAACGGCGCCCGATCTGGCATCGGTCGGCTCCAAGCCCGTGTATGTTCTGATCTGGACCACTACTCCTTGGACGCTGCCGGCCAATATCGGAATAACCGTGCACCCTAATTT
>Ga0126381_100001770_pt1 | contig 23131 bp, 14 predicted proteins | sample PanSoiMetPlot_28_FD_96465 | JGI IMG/M metagenome (GOLD analysis project Ga0126381, IMG submission 96465) | Tropical forest soil microbial communities from Panama - MetaG Plot_28 | ecosystem: Environmental > Terrestrial > Soil > Tropical forest > Bulk soil | place: Panama | collected 2016-02-17 | reverse complement strand
TGCTTCGCGGTGACGATCGGCACGATCTCGCTCAGCACGATGGCTGCCGCCGACATGACCGGGGCCTCGAGCATCTTCACCGTCTTTCAGCGGGTGTCGGCGAACGTGGCGTACGCGTCGCTGGCGACGTTGCTCGCGCGTCGTTCTCAGTTCCATCACCTGCGGCTGGTGCATGGCATCAGCGTGCTCAACGGCAGCTACCGGATAATACAGGAAGGCCTCATGCAGCAGTTCATGCGCCATGGAACTCCTGCGCAGCCGGCCGTGGTCGCGAGCTTGATGAATTCGATGCTGAACCGGCAGGCCACGATCATGGCCTACAACGACATCTTCACCCTGATGGTTTGGCTGTTCGGGTTCGCGATGCTGCTGATTCCGCTGCTGCCAACTCGTCCGCCGCATCTGCGCTCCGGCGCCGCGGCCGCCCACTGAGCCAACAGTAGAACTCCGCATCGTTGCCCGCATGGAAGAAGGGCAAGGACGGCCGCGGGACGCCCGCCACATCGCTGAAAGAAGTTCTCTCTCTTTCCCTTCCCAACTCTAACGGCCTTGCCGGATGAAATCCGCGATTCTCTCGCCGATCATCATCGTGGTCAGATTGGTATTGGCGCGCACGCAGTTGGGCATGATCGAAGCGTCCGCCACGCGAATATTGAGCAGTCCGCGCACGCGCCCGTACTGATCCACCACCGACATCGGATCGGATGCAGGTCCCATCTTGCAGGTGCCTGAAATGTGCATGCTGGTGGTGACGGCGCGCCGGGCGAAGTCATCCAGCGATTCGTCGCTGCGCAGATCGTCCGCGGTCGGCTCGATGCGTCCGGTGGTTATCGCCTTGAAATCTTCATGTTCGCCCAGTTGCACGGCCAGTCTGATCGCCTCGCGCATCCGTCGCCGGTCCAATTCGTCGCGCAGATACCCGTAATCGAGCGAGGGTTGCACCTCGGGGTCAGCGGAGCGAAGGCGCAGATCCCCGGCGCTCATTGCCAACTCCACCACCGCCAGCATCCGTGTTCCAACGGGGGCCAGCCGCCCCCGCTCCAGTTGCTGCGCGTAAGAGAACATCAGCAGCATCAAATCGTTGCGCAGCGTGGAATCCCTGGAGGTCCATCGCAGCGCCAACTGAAGGCGAGGCGTCATCGGATCAAGCACGAAATCGTCGCGCGTGCGCCAGGTGACGTTGCAATAAGGATGGTCGCGCAGGTTGCGCCCGACTCCGGGCAAATCGCGGATCACGGGAATATCGAAGCTGCGCAGCTGATCCGCGGGGCCGGCTCCGGAAAGCATCAGCAGGTGCGGCGAGCCAATCGCGCCGGCGCTCAGGATGATCTCACCGCCTTCGACCACGAACTTCTCGCCGCTGTTAATCACTTCCACCGCAACCGCGCGATCGCCCTCGAACAGGATACGGTTGACGCGGCATCGCGGGCGAATGGTTAGGTTCAGGCGGTGGCGGGCTGGATTGAGGTAGGCGATCGACGTGCTCCATCGGATCGCGTCTGGGTTGTTGAACGGAACGGGGCCTACCCCGGATCCTTGCGGATGGTTGAAATCGGGGCAGTCGGGGAAGCCGGCCGCACGGCACGCGTCATGGAATGCTTTCTGGTCGCGCAGCCATTCATTGGCTTTGAAGCGTCGGGCGATTATCGGCCCGCTGGAGCCGTGAAAGTCGTCGCCCGCGAAGTCGCGATCGGTTTCCAGCTTGCGCATGAAGGGCAGACACTGAGCAAACTCCCACTCGCCGTTGCCATTGGCTGCCCATGAATCGAAGTCTTCGGGGACTCCGCGCAAAAAAACCTGACCGTTGACGGCGCTGCCGCCGCCCGTGAGTGTGCCGGCTGGGACCATCATCGGCGGCGCTTGCTCGGTGGCCCTGGCCGTGAACCATCGTACGTGCCGGTCGTTTACCATGACGTCCGCGGCCGTCGCGTAGCCGTACTTGACGTCGTCGGGCATACGCTCGAAGTCGGGATAGTCGGGACCGGCTTCGATCAACAGCACCGACCGGTACGGATCTTCGCTCAGACGCGCCGCGACGATCGCACCCGCGGAACCGGCGCCCAATACGATCTGATCATACTTCATGCGATGCCCCCGGAAGATTTGGAATGGTCCGAAATGCCTGGTTGGCTTGCTTAGGTGCGTCCGTACGCTGGCCTTAACCTCTCCCTGGTTGGGGAGGCTGCCGCTGCATTATCCGTCCGCGGTCGATATGGGACGAACCAGCGGAAGTTCAGGGGCGCAGTACCTCGACGGCATAATGGAAGTCGCAGTATTCTTTGCCCAGCTGAATTTTACCGTCCTTGACTACGAACAGGAAGTGATAGTTGTTCTCGTAGGTCTTGCCGTTCTTCAGCTTGGCGTAGCCCTCGGCTTCGATTGCCACCCGGTCGCCCTCGGCGGTAACTCCGGTGACTTTGAAGCTTACAGGCACCTCGAAGCGGGCGGTGTTCTGCTTGACGATTTCCAGCAACTCGGCCTTCGTCCTGGTTCCACCCATCGAGGATTTGGCCATAATCATCCAGGTGGCCGAGTCGGCGAAATGATCGAACGCGCGCAAGTCGCCCGCCGACCTTTCCGCGAAATAAGCCAGTACGATTTTCTTGTTTTCTTCAGTACTCATACGGCAAACCATAATCCGCCGCGACCGGCTTGCAAAGCGTGCCGATAAGAATGCCGCTCGTTGCGACTTACGTTTGCCCTCGAGGCGATACTCTGTTTTTCGAGAGGAATGAGGAATTTCGTGTTCCCACTTAACACCGTTGACGGCATATGCGTGGTGATACAAGGAGCATTTGCAAAAGCGATCGCGGGTGGATTAAAAAGCCGGAAGGTCAGTTGGGCGGGTGTCGCTGCCCGTCTTTTCAGACTTCCTGAGCGAAGGGAGAGAAGCCGATGCCGATGTATGTTCACGCCACGATCAAGATCAAGCCGGGCAAGATATTCCAGGCCTACGAGCTGCTCGGCCATATCGTTCCGGAAATGGAAAAGGCGGGTTGGAAATTGTTGGGCGCCTACCAGGGCGTGGTCGGCGAGACCAGCACGATCGTTGACATCTGGGAAGTGGCGGACGCCAATGCGGTTCCGGCCCTGATGGCTTCGCTGGCCACCAACCCCAAGATGGCGGAGTTCGGCCCCAAGCTGCTCGACCTGATGGCGCAGGAGGAGTTCCTGCAGTTGATGGTGAAAGCGCCTTACTCGCCGTGACCCAGAGCCACGCGGGGATTGGCAGTGCTCAGCGCCAACGTTCCCCGCGGTGTGGCGATACCGCAAACCCTCGGAGCATCGCCCATCGATCCGCTGCTGATGCGCGGTTTCATTCTCAATTCGAGCGGCGCTTGGATACGAGAGCTTGCTTGAACCCGTCACGCTGCTGACCTATATGTCCGGGCTCACACCGCCACCGGCATCCTATTTCAGCGTAAAGCCGCCGCCTGGATCGGTGCCTGTACTCGTGAATGGCACGTAGGGCGGATTGAGCGCCTGCACATACGACGCTCCAGGCACCGCACCCGCCGGCGATCCGAAGGTGAACTTGTTCGCGTTGACCAGCGCCAAGGGAATCTTCGCCGCGCCGGCGCCGGTCAATCCGCCCAGGTTGACAGCGGTGCCGCCCTGCGCGTTGAAGAAGTTGATCACTGTCAGGCGTGAGAAGCCGGTTCCCTGAACCGTGATCGCGGTTCCCGACTGCGTGACCGACGTGACGGAGATTTTTTCGCCAATCGGCACGGAAACCGCGTTACTTTTCATCGCGTAGGCGCCGGCGGCGCCTTTATTGCTGATCACGAATGATCCGGGGCCGGTGACCGGTGCGTTCGATCCGCTGCCGGGAATGAGGAAGCTTATCTGCGTAGCGCTCAGACCCGGGTCGCCTGGGTTAAGGAAGAACGGTCCCACCTTGTTTCCGGGGCAGGCACAGAACAGGTCCACTGCCACACCGTCGGCCGTGTCGAATCCGGTGCCATCAAGCTTAACCGTGGCGCCTTGCGCCACAACCGTCTCGACGTTGTTGGTCGCAAAGCTCGGATCGCTGCTGGTCGCCGCCAGTGGAACTCCGTTGATGCCGGTAAGACTCGGAATTCCCGCCTTGGCCGAACCTTGCAGAAGGGCCGCGGCCGGATTCGAGACGGTGAAGCCCTTGTCCGTGTTGACCACCTGCAGATCGACGAAGCCCTCGCCCAATGGGACGGTCGGGGCGACGCCGACCGTGAGCTGAGTCGCGCTCTGCGCGGTAGGCTTGATTGGACCTTCATTTATTGGGCCGGTAGCGGTCGCGACGAAGAAGTTCACCCGCGAACCCGGAGTAAAGTTGTTGCCATTGATTACGAACGAGGCGCCAACGAGTATCGGGCTCGTTACGCTGCCGATTGAAGGCACTCCGGCCGGTTGGAATGCGCTGACCAAGACGTTGATGTCGGGAGTTCCCCATCCCGAGGCCTGGTCGTAGCCCGGTACGGCATTGAAGCCCGTTACGCCATTGAAGTTATTGTTGCCGGCGGTCACGTCGCGAATGCCGGATTTCGATGAATCGCCGAGCTTGCCGAGCGCGTAAAGACGCGGGTTAAGATTGCCCACGCGCGCTGCGGTGACCTGCGCGATCAGCTTGGTGATGCCAGACCACATGGGCGCGCCCAGACTGGTGCCGAATCCCGAGCCGGAGTCGATGACCGCTTTGCCGCCGGAATCATCGGCGACAAAAAAACCAGGTGATATTCTGCTGGCGCCCGCCGAGATATCCGGTACATCGCGCTTGCCGTCCGCGGGCGTGACTCCAGCCTGGTAGGCTGGCTTGGAGAACAGCCGGCTTGTACCGCCGGCACCGGCGCCCGAAGCGTCGTTCCAGACGCGCTCGGGGACAAATCCGACATCGTTGCCCGAGGGATCGTACTTGGGCGTAAACTGGGTACCGCCCACCGAAGTGACATTAGGATCGGAGCCGATCTCGTTAACGTTGCGGGTCGTACCGGAAACGCAATTCATGGTTTTCGGATCGAGTACTACGTCGGCTGCGCCGGCGTCGCCCTGGGCGACAAAGATCGACTGGCCCTGCGCGGCAGCCTTGGCGAAAAGCGGGTCCAGAAAACCGGTGAAGTAAGAATCGGCTTTGCCGCAGAAGCCGAAACTTATGTTGATGACACCGCATTTGTTGTCATTGACGGCGCGCTTGATGGCGTCGGAGATGCCGTCCACGGTGGCCTTGGCGTCGTTGCCGAGATAAAAAGTGATTGGCGTGCCGGGCGCCACCGTGTGCAGCCATTCCTGGTCCCACAGCGCTTCGAATTCATCGGCGGTGAGGCCCGGGTTGGCCGAGTCGGCAAGAACTCTCGTGATCGATGACGGTGGCAGCCCGAACTGGCTGTTGAACAGGTTTATGGCGGCGTCGAGAAAGTCGGAATTGCCGACCACCGCCGCGCAATCGCCTTTCCCGCCGTTAATTCCCGCTTTCAACTGCGGAGTTTCATCGTAAAAGGTTTGCAGGTCTCCGGGACCGAAGGTGGGTCCTGAAGTACCCACCGTCGCGTCCGGTTGGCTGGAAGCAGACTCCTCGGGCTCGGGATCCGACCACTCCGCCAGCAGCAGAGGCGCGAGGCCGGGGCCGGCCGCCGAAAGCTGCGTCAAGCTGCGCAGTGCGGCTCGGCCCAGCGGATAAGATCGCCCCAGGTTATCCAGCCCATGAATCGCGCTGATTACCCCGGCGAACTGCGAAGGAATCAGAGGGTCGCTGTTGTTGGCGTAGAGGCTGCCGTCGCCGAATACCGCCAGCCGGGTGCCAAATGCGCGTTCGACCAGGAACACAGGCCCGGTGAACTGTATCGAGCGCGCGCCCGGGTCGGCGGAGTGGATTTTGAAGCCTTGCGAAGACAGCCATCGTACGACCGCGCCGAAGTCGCGAGCGGCAGGACCGAAGCGACGGTCGAACTCCGCTGAACTCAACCATCGATGATAGCCCGGAGAACTGGGATTCTGCAGGTCGGCGAGCAGTTGATTAAGTGCGCCCCGATTTCTGAGCCCGAGCGTAATCTCCATTATCAACGGCGCTCCCGGACTCGGTTGTCCGGCCGGCGGCAAAACCGTAGCTTCGACAGGATGGTTGGCGACCAGGACGGCCGACTGTGCCCACACCAAGCTCGAAGTAAAAACCAGGGCCAAAAACATCCCCAATGCTACGGATCTGCTCACGGCGATTCGATCGCGCTTCATTCCTACCTCCAGCCATTCCAAAAGAGACCTGGATCAGCGGCCACTGACCATCCGCAATTCTTGTTCCTGTTGGCCGCGCTGGATCTTTGACCCGCAGATGAATTGAGTCAGCGCACAAGGCGGGATCTTCGAGGCAATCGAAACTATATGTAATCAATTGCGATTTCGGGCTACCACAACTGCGTCCGGGGATCAGGTATCTGCTTTGCCTCTAAACGCGTTCAAATGAACAATTGTGCAGGGCGTAATTATTACTTACAGGTTCGCTACGCAGAGGTCTGAATGAGACGCATGGGAACTGGCCACCCACTTCCGATGGCCCTCGGGAGCGAGCGCGCCGCTGGCGCGTGCGGCCCGCTGCGCGGCACTGCCACCCTTGACTTTGGAGGGCAGCAGGCTTAAGCGGGACGCAGGATTGGCAGCAGGAGGATTAGGCCATGGTCCCGCGCAGAGTCATTTCCGCCGATTCGCATATGACCGAACCCGCCGACCTTTGGGTCGAGCGCTTGGATCGCAAGTACCGCGATGTTGCGCCGCGGGTCGTGCTCTCCGAAGAGAAGAGGGGACCGGTTTGGATGTTCGTGGGCCCCGGGATTCATCCCACGCCGGTGGCTGGACTGTTTTCCGCGGGCAAGCGCGGCGCCGAGCTGCGCGAGCATTTCAAGCACGGATATGACGCCGCGCGGCCGGGCGGATGGGACCCGGTGGAGCGCCTCAAAGATCAGGATATCGACGGCGTCGTTGCCGAAGTGCTCTATTCTTCACTGGGGCTCAAGGTTTTTGGCGTCAATGATCCGGAGCTTCAGCTCGCTTGCCTCAAGGTTTACAACGATTGGCTTGCCGAGTTCTGCTCCCACGATCAGAAGCGCCTGCTCGGAGTCGGTCTGTATTCGCTCGATGCGCTGCCCGACGTGTCGGAGATTGAGCGCTGCGCCCGTATGGGCTTGAAGGGAGTACTGATTCTGGCCACCGACGCGCTGGGAACGCCTTACAGCGATGCGAGCTTCGATCCCTTGTGGCGGGCCTGTTCGGAACTGAATCTGCCGATCTCGCTGCATAAGCCCCTGGTCTCCGGCATGAACGTAACTGCCGCGATGCCGACCGCGGCCGACCTGCAGATCTATGTGGTCCATATCGTTGAGCAGTGCATGACGCGGATGGTGTACGGCGGCGTGTTCGAACGCTTTCCCAAGCTAAGAGTCGTTTCGGCTGAAAACGATGTGGGCTGGATCGCCAACTGGGCGCATCGGCTGGACCACGTGCACGGGATGATTCCGGGGCGCGGGGGCCTGACGCTCACCCCCAGCGAATACGTACAGCGCAACGTGTGGGCCACTTTCCAGGACGATCCGCTGGGACCCGGAACCTGGCAATTTTTCGGCGCCGATAATTTCATGTGGGCGTCCGACTTCCCGCACACCGATTCCACTTTCCCCAACTCGCTGAAGGTGATCGAGCAGAACTTCGCCGGTGTGCCGCAAGACGTGACGGACAGGATTGTGTTCAGCAACGCCAACCGGCTCTACGAGATGGGTCTGGCATAGTCGAACTGCCGGCGCGCGAGATACCCTCATCCTAACCCTCTCCGTCCTGATTGGAAGAGGGAGCTTCTTGGCGCGCAGCGCTATTTTTGAGCGGCAAAATTTCGATGCCTGGCACCAAAGATAAGTGTCAGGCGCTGAGGACCATCACCTGCGCGGCGGCTTCGACCCGGGCGTGGCATCCAAACTTCGGTGGTGAAGATCGACCATTTCCAATCCGGGGAGGCTTGAGTCTCATCGAGGTGCGGCATTGAAACGCCATTGGACAGCGATCGTTGGCGATTGCTCTTCGATTCCCGGTAGCAACCTCCGATCGAACAGCTATATTACTTATCCATATGACGGTACTTCTTTCCAAGCTCCTTGGTCCGGCGCTTTCTCCCGTGGTGATTGTTTGCGCATTGATGGCATGCACAGTCCTGTGCATCCGGCGGTGGCCGAGGGCCGCGCGGGGCGCTGCGCTCGCGGCGCTTTTGGTTTTGTTCGCGACCAGCAATCTATGGTTTAGCATCGCTTTGACCAGATACCTCGAGTTGCGCAATGTGCCGCGCGGCAAATTGCCCGGCGCCCAGGCCATCGTGGTGCTGTCCTCCGACGCTCAACCCGCAATCCCGCCCCAGCCCGCGATAGCCCTGGACAGTGCGACCGCGAATCGGCTGCTCTATGGCGCCCAGCTTTATCGTGAAGGCGAAGCGCCCCTGGTGATTCTCAGCGGCGGCCGTATGCCGTGGTTGAAAACGATTCCCCCGATATCCCGCAGTATGGCCGAAGTCATCGAACTGATGGGTGTGCCCGGGTCGGCTGTGATAGAGGAGCCCGATTCCGCCAACACGTATGAAAATGCCGTCAATGTGAAGGGAATTCTCAAGTCCCGCCACATCGACCGGATCTTGCTGGTTACCTCCGCGATGCACATGCCGCGTGCTCTGGCGTTGTTCCAGCAGCAGGGAATCGAAGCGATCGCCGCGCCTTGCGATTTCCTCTCCGTTGAGCCGCGCGTTGAGAGTGAAGCGCGAGCCTGGCAGACGGCCGCAATCGCGCTGATACCCAACGCGAATAACCTCCTGGTAACGAGCCTGGCGTTGAAGGAGTTTCTGGGTTTCGCCGTATATCGCGCCGCCGGCCTGCTCTGACCAAGGCTTCGAATTCGTTTGCGAGCGTAGTGCCTGCGACACACTTGCGTGTCCCGCCGCGGGGCTTGTTCGCCGCCACGCAGCCCGCAATCATGCATCTGCCGCACGCGGCATCGCCGCATCTTTAGCGCGCAGGCAGGAAAAGATGAAGGAACAAAAAACCGGGATGGGATGGCGCGGATTGGTGGCGAAGGTGGCTCACTTCATTGCCGTGCTCTGGATACAGATCGGATTGGCGCTGATTCTGTTCGGGTTGGTCAGTATGGCGGCCGGCGCGGTGGTAAAGCACATCAGGCGTGGGCGTGACGTGATTCCCGCTCCCGACGAGGCTTACCGCGATCAGCCGTGGGTCGCGCAATACTTCCAGAGCCTCAGCCGCGTGCACATGCGCTGGTATCCCTACGCCTATTGGAAGGCCACCCCGATGAGCAGTCCGTACCTCAATATCGACGCGGAGGGCAATCGTGTAACCTGGCGCAAACCCGACCGAGCCGGCGCCGGTCAGCGCGCGACCATCCGGTTGTTCATGGTGGGCGGCTCGACCTTGTGGGGAACCGGAGTGCGGGACGATCATACTCTGGCCTCGCTGCTGGCCAAGCGCTTTTCCGCCAATCCTGCCTACGACGTGGAGATAACCAACCTGGGCCAGATTGGCTACGTGAGCACCCAGGAACTGCTGCAGCTCTACCAGTTGATCCGGCGCGGCCAGCGGCCCGACGTGGTGGTGTTTTACGACGGCGTCAATGATGCCTTCACCGCGTATCAGAACGGGATCGGCGGGCTGACGCAGAGCGAATTTTTTCGCGCCCAGGAGTTCAGCATCCTTAGTTCTTCATGGGGCCGCAAGCAGCTCTACCGCACCGCGTTTCGCAGCGCGCTGATGAGCACCGGGGCGGCGGACCTAGTCAAACTGCTGGCCGGCAAGGACAATCCCAACATGGTGCGCCATGATATCAAGCCCAACACCATTCTGAGCTACCTGGCGCCGGCGCAGGACTTCGAAGGGATTGACGCGGTGGAACGCGACACGGTGGACATGTACCTGTTCAACGTTCAGATGGAGCGGATGCTGGGCGAACACTTCAAGTTCCGGCCGCTGTTCTACTGGCAGCCGACGGTCTTTTCCAAAAACGAACTGGCGCCCTTCGAACGCAGGCTGCTGCCGGGCGATCCGACCCGGGCGGAATTTTTCCGCGGAACCTACCAGCGGCTTGCAGCGGTGGCCGCTCCCAACGGAATCATCGATATCAGCGGCATCCTCAACAATCACCCCCAACTCGATTTCATCGACCCCTATCATCTGAACGAATCCGCCAACGAGATCGTGGCCAACCGGATGGCGGCGGACCTCACGCCGATTCTCGACCAAATCGCCCGCGACAAGAGCGCGCCGCGCCAATCCCAACCGCCCGCCGCCGCGCCGCGCGCGTCGGCAGGGGAACGCGCCGGTCTCAGGGGCGCGCGGGGATAACCGGCAGCGTCAGGTAAGATGCGCAGCCCCTACGATGCATCACGGTCTGCATCGCGGGACTGGTCTCGCCGTCGGCAAACAGGTCGTGCCCGGTGTTGGGATTGCGGTCGAAGCGGGGGAAGTTGGCGGAGCTGACCTCAAGCCTCAGGCGATGGCCGGCGGCGAAGACGGCGCAAGTCGAACCCAGCTCGATCGTGTACTCGTAGATCTGGCCGGTCTTGAGCAGGCTGGGGTCCGAGGCCGACTCGCGGTAGCGCGCCCGGATGATCCCGTCGGTCAGATTGCGTGCCTCGCCGCCGGGTGCGACGTCCACCAGCTTGGCGGTGAAGTCGGTATCCGGCGCGGATGACGAGGCGAACAGCGTGAGACGGACAGGCCCCGTCACCTCGAGGTCCTCGCTCAGCGGCTCGGTGGAATATACCAGCACGTCGGCACGGCTTTCGATCGCCCTTTGGTCGAACGCGCCGCCCGGCACGACCGGCGCGTAGCAGCATAAGCCGCCCCCGCGAGTGGGAGTGGGATTTAGCGGATTGTACACGTATGAATCCGGAGGCTCGTCGCCCGGCGCTGCCAAGTCTAGGGCGCCGTCGCCGGCGACGCTGTTGGCGCGTCCGCGGCTATGCAGGTAAAAGCGCTGCCATTGCGTGCGTGTCAGCGGCCATTCATTCTCATCGCGCCAGCGGTTGGGACCCATCACGAACAGCCGCACTTTGGCGGGCGCGTCGCCGCGATCGATGTTCTTCAGCCAGCGGTCGAAGAAATTCAGCACCATCCGATCCTGATCGATCGACAGGGGGGTGGAGCGGTAGCCGAAATCGGCCTGACCGGCCATGTTGGCCCGTGGCAGTCCATGCGCCCAGGGCCCAACCATCAATTGCTGACCGCTGCGCGCCTGCACGCTCGCGCCTCGCGCCTGCATTCCCGTGAAGTTGCGCAGCGTGCCACCCAGGAAAATGTCGTACCATCCGCCGATATTGAATGCGGGAACGGTGATGCGGTCGTGATGCGCCTCGATGTCGATGCGGCGCCAGTAACTGTCGTAGCTGGGGTGGTCGAGCCAGTCGAAGTAAAACGGCGCGCCGATTTGAAACATCGGCAGTTCTTTAAGCGCCAGCACCTCAAGCATTTGGGCCATCTCGTCGATCCCGCCGATTACACGCCCCAACTCGCTTGAGGCCTGCGGGTTGTGCGCTCGCGCCTTCATCAGGCGGTCCGGCGCCAGCGCGGTCATGGTCCAACTCAGGTTGAACCCCAGGCTGAAGGCGCCGCCCTGATAGGTCCATCCATCGTGATAGTTGGAAGCGGTTAGCGCCGGCGCGATCGCCTTGAGGCTGGGCGGCGCCTGGCTGGCCGCGAGCCATTGCGTCACGCCCATGTAAGAGGAACCCCAGGTGCCAACCTTGCCGTCGGCCCACGGCTGGTGCGCGGCCCATTCAACCGTATCGTAGCCGTCTTCCAATTCGCTCATGAAGCAGGTCCAGTCTCCCTCGGAGCGGTAGCGGCCGCGGCAGTCCTGGATCAGGACGTTGTAGTCATTGAGCGCCGCGCGCACCGAATCCATCGATTGGCGCAGCATCGGGCCCGACTTGCCGTAGGGCGTGCGGTTGAGCAGCACCGGCAGGCGTTCGGGGCTTTCAGGCCGATAGAGGTCGGCCTTGAGCACCGTGCCGTCGCGCATCGGAATTGGGATATCCTTCTCAATTACAATCTTCTTTGCCATACGGAACTCCGCGCGAGCGCAGGACGTTGTAGCGCGCCGCGCTCGAGGTGGGCAAGCGCCTGCGCGCGTGTAGGCGAGCGGTGCGGACCCAGGCCAAAGACGAACAGCTTCGTGCCAAAGATGGGCAGGCTTCCGAACAATGAGCTAATCACATCGGACTAGCTTTTGTCTGACGCGCTTAGCTAAGAGCTTGCAAATCATATTTGCCGAACTTAATGTAGGCGCGTAAATGGCTAACGTGGGGCGAATAGGCCCCACACAAGCCGACTTAACCAATTGGAAGCCGTTTGGAGAGGATGATGATGGACGCGATTTTCAAAGCTAAAAGAATATGGTGGAAATGGTTGGTGGCAGCGTTGGTGATCGTCAGCCTAGGAGGGCTGTACGCTTGCGACGAGAGCGACAACAACCACGGCGTGATCATCATCATCCCGACCCATACGCAGACTCCCAAACCGACCTCGACTCCTGCTCCCACTCCGAGTCCTACGCCCACGAAGCTGGGTCCTACCGCCACGCCCACGTTGGCACCTGCCGCGTGTCTGCCGTCCAGTTCAACCTCGGTGCTGATTTCGGGCACCGACGCGACCTCCTACGTACCGGAGGGACGCTGGGGAGCCGCCTCGACAGGTATTGAGGTGGTGCCGATCGAGACCAAGACGGGTATCGGGACCGGGCCCGCGCCGACTTTGGTCACGACGCCCAATATCGTGAACTCATGTTCGTCCAATTCGGCGACTGGACAAACGGTATGCGTCGCCAACAACACCGACACCTACATCCTTACGGGTTCGACGCTCAACAAAACGGTGGCGAGCGGAGCCACCAACAGCCAATCGTTCTCGGGCGGCTCCTGTGAGAATTGCGGCGTGGTGGTCGATTCCTCTCTAAACAAGGCGCTGGTGACAATAGGACTGACAACCGGCGGCCCGGGCGGCTACCAATTCCTCGATTTGGGAACGACGCCGGCCTTTGAACCCGCGATTCCGGCCGGAGCGACGACTTCAGAGGATGCTTCGATCGATCCCATCCGGAAACTGGTGTTATCACCCAACGAGCAAGGGAACTACCAGATCGTCGATATCAGCGGCGGCACCACTGCCGCGAAGGTATTCAATAATGCTGTGGCCAAGTCGCCGGAGTTCGACTCGGCAGGCGAGGATTGCACCACCGGCATCGCGCTGGGCACCATCGAATTCACCGGCGACCTGTTCATTGCAGACCTGACACAGGCGAAATTCGACACCACCACCAACACGTGGAGCGATACTGCGAGCCAGGTACAGACCTTCCCCGAATTTGCTGCGCTGGCGGCCGGCACCTGCGGCATCGCCGTCGCGCCGGGCACGCATTTCGGAGTGGTGACGGGTGAATTCGGTGGCAACGTTGAGGGCGTCATTCAGCTTCCTGCCACCTCGGGAACCGGAACGCCCGCGATACTCGATTGGGTGCAGTTCACCATACCCGACTTGCCCGATGCCACCCCGTTCTCGATGGGCTTCGATCCACACACCGTCACCGCGTACGTCAGTCCCAACACCGGCAAGGCGTTGGCAGTGCTGACAAGCACCGGTGCCGGTTCGAAGCCGACATTCCTGGCGGTGGTTGACCTTGAGGGGTTGTTGAAAGCGCCGCGAACCGGCCATATCGTCAACACCCCGATTCCGGCCGGCCTAATCACCTTTGTCAAGGCGAGCTAGTCAAGGCGCCGGCGAAAAGAAGGTTCTGAGGCAAAAACGCCGTCCGTGTCACGACACGGGCGGCGTTTTGCGTTTCTGGCCGCCCCCCCCGAGCGAGTCCGCGGCGGCCCTTCACCGCAAATCTCTACTGACTCAGACGCTGGGACAAATCCTTCGCCGCCGGGTCACTGAAGTAACGACTATCCTCACCCCAACCCGCTCCCTGGTCAGCGGGAGGGCAAGGGAAAGTCAATCGAGGTTTGTGGGACAAAGCGGGATAGCACGCATACAGGCTTGTGCATCTGGTACCGACCGGGAATTGTATTTTCGCTCTGAGTGAAGCCACCTGTGCGCGCACGGCGAGACCGGCGCCAAAGGCAGTCCCTGACAACGCTGAAGTTGCGCGCCCGCACAGCGCCGCGATGAATGACAATGGTGGCGAACCGAATGTAGAAACTGCCGGCCGGGGCGTAGAGCACCGAGGTGATCGATGGCCGTCACAAGTGGTAGATCGAGCGCAACACTTCTCAGCGCGAGCTCGCTCCGAGGGTATTGCTACCGATGATGGTCATGCGCTGGGGGCGGCCGGCGCGGCCTCGGTCGGCCCGCCGCCGAAGCAGGCGTGGGTTGGAGACGCCGCGCGTGGCGGATGCGGGGTTGTAGTCGGCGCTCACGCCGGAGTCCTCGGCGGGAGGCGGGAACACGCAATTGCGCACCGCCTCGGCGTCAATGCCCAGCAGTTCGCAGACGCTTTCAAAGCTGAAGAGTTCGCGGCTGGTCTTATCCTGAAACCATTGCTCGACCTCAAAGAACTCCGCGCGTTGCTGGTTCTTCAGCTTTCCGCGGCAGTATAGGTAGCGGTATATGGCATCCTGGAGCACCGCGGAAAGCAGCCGAAACTCCCCTTCGCTCTGGCCGCGGGCGCGGCGGCCGTAAAACTGCGCCGGCAGCACGCACAGGCACTCGTCAGGAAGATCGCTCCGGGGCTCGGCGGACTTCCGCGGCCGGTACTCATCATCACGAGACATCGCCTGTGCTTTCTCCATTTGACTATACGAATCTCCGCAGGGCCGGCCGTCAAATACAATGCCGAATAGTTATTCTACTTTGTGTTTATCTTCAATTTTGTACAAAACTCGTCCATGATTGTAGAAAGAGCGCGCTATAGTGTAAAGGGAAATCGTCAATATCATTTAGTAAATTTCACTTTACTGATTGTAGTTACATGGAAAAGATCTGAATTGTAATCTAGGTTACTTTTAAAGTTCCGGCTAAATATGCCGATCACGCAGGAATTATAGAGCCGCGACTTGATTTTATTTTCATCCGATTGTAACAATTTTGATCAGCGCGGAGAGTGGTTTACCGGTAGCAAGTTCGGCGGTTTCCACCAATATGAATTTCCGCCTGAGCACTGAGCAGGGAAGAGCTCTTCGCTGCAAGCGCGCTGGAGTTGCGGCGCGTCAGTGCCGCCCACAGAGGAGAGATTTATCTCACGGATCGCAAAGACATATTCCAAAAGAAGGTAAATAATACCTCGCGCCCAGGGTCGCGCGTAATTTTCTGCACCGCAGGGCGTTAAGCAATACCGGCGGATGTGAGCGTGCGGCGCCGCCGCGGATCATCGTTATGGCATTGCCCGGGCTGGCTGACCGCCGGCGCAAGCGCGCCGGCGGTCCCAGCTGCGTCAGCTGATCAGGTTGCGGTCTGCAACGATGTGGGTGGAGTTTACTTCTGATTCGCTCAGTGAGGGGGGCGGGATTCCAATTCAAAAGAGGATCGCTGGTTACGCCGGCGGGTTGCTGATCGCCGGTGCCGCCCTGGGCTTGCGCCTGTGGCTTGGCTCTCCTGGAGCTCACGATTGCGGGCTTATGGTTTTCGCCCTTGCGATCGTTCTGAGCGGCTGGCTGTTCGGTTTCGGGCCAAGTGTTGAAACCGCGCTGGTTTGCGGGCTGGGCGCGGTCGGCCTGCCGGGACTGAGTCCGTCCGTGCCCCAGGGGCTGCTGGGCGGGAGCTTATACCTCCTGACCAGCCTGGGGATCTGCCTGATCGTCGGCCGCCTGAGGTCGACGCGGTTGGCGCTGGAGCGCGGCGCCCGCCAGTTGAACCGGGCCTGCGAACAGGCCGTCCGCGCGCGCGGGGACGCCGAGCGCGCGAGCGAGGCGAAGGAGCGCTTTCTTCATGTCATATCCCACGAGCTGCGCAATCCGCTGCAGTCAATCGCGGTGTCGGTCGACGTGCTGCGCCACGAACTCAACGGCGTCACGGCTACGCCGAGCTTGCGGCGGATTAACCTCGCGGTCAGGGCCCTGAGCGGCATCATAGATGACCTGTTTGACTCGACCAGGATTGCCACCGGTCAGCTTCGGCTGGCTCGCCAGTCGATGGATCTTGTAGCCGCGGTCCGCTCGGCGGTCGAATTGATGACGCCGATTGCCGACGACAAGGAAATAAAGCTGCGGCCTGATTTTCAGGCCGGCAGCGTGCCCTTGATTGGCGACCCGGAGCGGCTGCAGGCGTGCGTATGCAACCTCTTGGGCAATGCCATCAAATTCAGCGCAGAGGGCGGCGACGTGATGGTTTCGCTGAGGCAGACAGGAAACTCGGCCGAGGTGCGAATAACGGACCACGGAGGCGGAATAGACGCGGAATTCATGCCGCGTATATTCGATCGCTTTGCGCAGTCGGAACTCGGCACGCAGCGGCGCGGCGGCCTCGGCTTGGGCTTGTCAATTGTAAAGCATGTCGTTGAGCTGCACGGCGGAACGATGGCGGCGCAAAGCGCGGGTAAAGGCCAGGGCGCGAGCTTGGCGATCATACTGCCAACGTCATTTGCTGCGCATGACGCCGCCGCCCGGCACCAGTCGTGATTGCAGCTAACTGGGTGAGCGAACCGGAAGAGAGGGATACCGCCGTTCGGGCCATCGCGGGGAGAATCGTCCCCCGGCACGGATTTGACGGCCGGCGTTATTTGCCACCTCAAAAAGTTCCCCGGCGAAAGGCAAAGCAGAAATTTTGCGCTGGATTCTTCCCACCTTCATCCGGGTTAGAGAGAGCTCCAGGGTGGCTTCTTCCAGCTCAAGCCGCAGGCGCCTGGAGTCCTCCAGAATTCCCCAAAGCTGATGGAGTCGGGTATCCATATATTCTTCCTGAACTTAGCGACCTTGATAAATTCTATCGCGTCGGTTTGGCAGGGCAAGCAATCGTTGTTTCGGCCCCGCAAAGGAGCGGCGCCTGATCTTCCGCAGGGCGGGTCCGCGCCGCGCCCGGAGAAGGCCGGAAAGGCTTGTCGTAAGCCCCCCCTTTTGGTGTAGAAAATTATCCGGTAATAGGAATAAATATGGAATTCGGAGCGTGGCGCAGAGCGGCTCACGGGCATGCCAAAAGCAAGAAAAGGTAAGCCCTCAAGAACCGGCCAGGCGTCGGAAACAGGGCATCGGTCGAAAGCCTCTCAATCCCCGAAGGCTAGGCCGCGTTCGGGAGTCAAGTCCAAAAGTACTGCGGCTCAGTCCGCGGCGGACAAGACCCACAAATCCGGACCCGAACAAAAGACTGTTACCTTCCCGATAGTGGGCATTGGCGGGTCCGCTGGGGCGCTCGAGGCGCTGGTGCAGGTGTTGGGTTCCCTGTCGCCCGACACTGGTATGGGCTTCGTCTTCATCCAGCATCTGGATCCGACCCACGAGAGTATGCTGGCCGACATCTTGGCGCGTTCGAGCAAGATTCCCGTGCATGAAGCGCGGGACAGGATGCCGGTGCAGCCCAATCATCTCTACCTGGTCACGCCCAACAAGGACTTGATGATCGCAAATGGAGTGCTGCGGGTAATGCCGCGCTCCGAACCTCCGGCTCTGCATATGCCGATCGACCATTTTTTTCGCTCGCTGGCCGAGGACTTGGGTCCGGCGGCGATCGGTGTAGTGCTTTCCGGGACCGGCACCGACGGAGCCCACGGCGTGCTGGCGATCAAAGCCGGGGGCGGCATAACTTTCGCGCAGGAACCCGCTTCGGCAAAGTATGACGGGATGCCGCGCGCCGCCATTGCCAGCGACGAGATGGATTTCGTGCTGCCTCCCGAACGGATTGCACAGGAACTCAACCGAATTCTCGAGCGGGGCAGGCCAGCGCCGGTCCAATCTGCGCCGGCGGATGTAACCGATCAGGACGAGGAGGATCTCCGCCATATCTTGACGGTGGTGCAGGCGGTCAGCGGCATCGATCTGAGCTACTTCAAGCAGTCCAATCTGCTGCGCCGGGTCCATCGGCGAATGCTGCTCAACAACCTGACCAGCGTGCAGCAATACCGCCGCATGTTACGGGAGAATTCCTCCGAGGCGATGGCGTTGCAGCACGATATTCTGATCAGCGTGACCAGCTTTTTTCGCGACGGCGCAAGCGTCGATGGGCTGGCCAGAGTGGTGTTCCCCACCATCTTGAAGAACCGCAGCAACGAGCAGGCAATCAGGATCTGGGTGCCGGGGGCCGCCACCGGCGAAGAAGCTTATTCCATCGCAATTGCGCTGACGGAATTTCTTGATGCGCGATCGGGCACCGTGCCGATGCAGATCTTCGCTACCGACATCAGTGAGACGGCGATCGAACGCGCCCGCGCGGGACTTTATCCACCCAATGCGGTAGCGGACATGGCGCCCAACCGGCTGCGGCGGTTTTTCGTCAAGCTCGACAACGGCTACCAGGTCAACAAGTCGATCCGCGAGCGCTGTGTGTTTGCGCGCCACAACCTGATTGCCGATCCACCTTTTTCCCAAATCGATCTGGTCAGTTGCCGCAACGTTCTGATTTACTTCCGACCCGAGTATCAGAGGCGAGCTATAGACGCGTTTTACTATGCGCTCAAACCGACAGGGTTTCTAACCCTGGGACGTTCGGAGAGCGTAGGGGCGTTCGGTAATATGTTCACCTCGATTGATAGTCGTTATCGGATCTACGCAAAGCGGCCTAATGCGTTGGGCCGCGGTGCGCCGGTGCTCGGAGGACCGGCCCATCCGCGCATGCAGGGTACAACGGTTGCGGGACGCGCCAACGCACATGCGGCCGTCGCCGGCGCAAGCGCCGACGCGCTGCAGAAGGAGGCTGACCGCCTGGTGATGGAGCGCTACGCTCCCCCCGGCATCGTTATCAACGAGGATCTTGAGGTTGTTCAATTCCGCGGCCGCATCGGCGGCCTGCTGGAGCCGGCTCCCGGGCTTGCCACCCTCAACCTGATAAAGATGGCGCGCGCGGATTTGCGCCTGGTGCTGCAGGGCGCACTGTACGAAGCGCGCAAGCGCGGCGGTCCGGTGCGCAAGGAACGGCTGGAGTTCAAGCACGAGGGGCGCAACCGCAGAATCAACATTGAAATCACACCGCTAAAGATTCCTGACACCGCCACCGGCTACTACCTGGTCCTGTTCGAGGAGCCGGCGCTCCCTGCGCCGCCCGCTCCAACCCCGGAACGGACCAAGCCCGAGCCCCCCACCCAGCGCGTCGCGACCCGGGAACTCGAGGCGCTCAAGAAGGAGTTGAGCGACAGCCGCAGCCAGACGCAGGCGATCATTGAAGAGTTGGAAGCGACCAATGAGGAGATGAAGGCCGCCAACGAGGAGGTTCTGTCCAGCAACGAAGAGCTCCAGAGCATGAACGAGGAGCTGGAGACCGCCAAGGAGGAACTCCAGTCGGCCAACGAAGAGCTGACGACGCTTAACGAGGAACTGCAAAACCGCAACAACGAGTTGGGACAGGTAGCGGCCGATCTAAGCAACCTGCTGGCCAGCGTCGGTCTGCCGATCATCATGGTCTCGCGCGATCTGAAGATCCGCCGCTACACGCCGATGGCGACCAAGGTCCTCAATGTCATTGCCAGCGACAGCGGCCGGCCGATCAGCGATATCAACCTTAATATCAACGTGCCGGACCTCGAAACGCTGGTGGTCGAGGCGATGGAAAGCATGGCGGTGCGCGAGCGCGAAGTGCGGGACCGCAGCGGGCGCGCCTACTCGCTGCGCATCCAGCCGTTTCGAACCCTGGACAATCACATCGACGGTGCGGTGATCATCCTGATCGACATCGACGCCTTCCGCCGCGACGTCGAAACCGCCCACCTGTCGCGCGATTTCGTCCAGACCATCCTCGATACAATTACTTCGGCGCTGGTCGTATTGGACGAAAAACTGCAGATTCAAACCGCCAACCGCTCCTTCTATGAGACGTTCAAGTGCTCGGCCGGAGAGGTTGTGGGCCGTCAGTTGCGTGAGATCAATCATGGTATGTGGGACGTAGCTCAGGTTACCTCGATGCTAAAGGGGGCGCTAACGGGTAACAGCGTACAGGATCATTTCAAAGTCGCTCTTGACGTGGCCGAAGACGGAAAACGCGCTTTCACTCTCAATACACGGCTGCTCTCACCTGAACCTAACCGGGGCCGCTTGTTGCTGCTTGCTATCCACGACGCCGACCCAACTTAGTCAATGGTTTGCGAAATTACTCCATGGCTGATTGGTTCAGCTTTATGGCGGCGTCTCTGCATCTTTGCTTGGCTTGTTTCCCTCACCCGGCCATATTTTTTATTGAACCACGCTCTTTTTCTTCTTTATCTAGCTGAGGAGATGAATGGAATCGGATCGTTTCACAAGTGCAAGGGCGGAAAGCATTCGGCTGCGCGCGCAAGCTGCTGTCTTGGCTGAATCGCTGCACAGCACACAGAAGGCACTGGAAGGCAAGTGGAACGTTTATACACAGGGCCTTCAGCCTCGGCGGCTCCGCCTCATCAGGTTTGACCGCCCGCCGCATCAGGCTACCGTGGTAGCCCGGCCATCCCACACGGACCCGCAGGCGCACGCGGAAGCGGATTTCGCTGCGGGGACAGCGTCGCGCCACGCACTAGCGCCGGTGACCAATGCGGGAGCGGCCCAACGACAGCATCAGGCGCTGTACGGCGCTCTCAAAAAAGTGCTGCCCTGGGTCTCGCTGGCCCAGCGTGAAGCCCTGCTAAACGCGCTGCCGCTGCGCACGGTGGCCAGGCGCCGCAGTATCGCCAACGACGAAGAGCTGAGGTCGCATCTATATCTGCTAGTAAGCGGTGTGGCCAAACTCGGGTTTGTGAGCAGCAGGGCGAACAAACGGCTCATCGCGGTTGTTTCCTCCGGAGATTTTCTCGGCTCGCTGCATTGCGCCCTGGGTCAGCGCAACGACCAGGATTTCCCCATCGAGTCGTTTTATCTGGAGGCGCTTACCGAGTGCCTGGTTGCGGAACTAGATTCGGTTGACATGGACAGTCTCATCGGCGACATCGATGTTCACGCCTGTCTTGAATCGATCGAGCACAGGGCGGATCCCTGGCTGCGGCTGTTGATGTGGCGCATGGGCGTGGCGGAACTCGACGTGCGCAGCCGTGTGCTGGCCAACCTGGTGGCGCTGGCTGAAAGATTCGGCGTCAAGAACAAGGAGGGAGTTGCGATCGACCTTCGTCTGACCGAAACCGACCTGGCTCAGCTGATCGGCGCGTCGCGGCCCAAAGTCAGCATTTGTCTGACACTGCTGGCGCGTGAAGGGCTGCTGATACGTGATCGGCGCCGGCTCATCCTGACTCCAAAATGCCGCGCCAATAGACGCCCATCCGATTAGCCGGGCCAATTCACCCCACTGGCGTGTGCTCGGCAGGACGGTCTCCTGAAACAGCGAGGAATTCGTAGCCTTTGTCGGCCGACCTGCTTGGCTGATCAACTCAATCGCGCGGGCAAGGAGGTTCGCATTCGCTGCCGACAACGTTTCGGCGCCAACCCGACGCCGGCTGATCATCATGGCTCAATCAGGTCGAACGGCGGTCTGCCAGGATAGATACGGAGTGGCGGCGCTCCTCTACTGCGCCGATCGCACAGCCGCATCGCGGCTCGGAGACCGCCCGGCACGATCGCGATTGGGGAGCCGCGATGCCTGTCGAACAGCCAATTAATGCTTCCAAAGTCGCTTTGTGTGCCTGAGGCGAGGTTAAAAAATGGAGCCCCAGTATAATCATAAGGTGTATGCTCAAATGAATGGGCCCACAAAGAATCATTGTTATTGGAGCTTCGGCAGGCGGTTTTGGTGCACTGCGACGCTTATTTGGCGCGTTGGATCCATCGCTTCCGGCTGCAGTGTGCGTGGTGCTCCACACCAGGCCCGACGGACAGCACCTCAACAAGGCCTTGGGGAAGTTAAGCCGCCTGCAAGTCGAAATGGCGGCCGATGGGCCCCTCAATGCCGGGGTCATTTACGTGGCACCGCCCGACCGTCATCTCGTCATTGATCGAAACGTGATGGTTCTGCTGGATGGTCCCAAAGAAAACAGGTCCCGCCCATCCATTGACGTGTTATTCCGCTCGGCCGCGGTGGCCTATCGCGAAACAGTTATCGGGGTTGTGCTTACCGGCTTGCTGGATGATGGAACCGCGGGGCTTTTTTACGTAAAGCGCCATGGCGGCACCACGATCGTGCAAGACCCCAAAGATGCCGAATTCAGCAGCATGCCCGAAAACGCTCTGGCCCACGTGTCGATCGATTACACAGTTCCACTCGACAAAATGGGTTCACTGTTGAACCGGCTTGCTTCGGAGCCTCGGCGAATAAGGGCACGCGAATTCTCGTTTCTCCCGCGAAACACATACAACACGATCCGCGAAGAGGATGAGACGTCCGCGACGCCCAGTGCTTACACTTGCCCGGACTGCGACGGACCGCTGCTTCGTATACAGGATGGTTCTCCAGTAAGATTCCGGTGCCGCGTAGGTCATGCCTTTGGCCTGAACTCCCTGACCTTCGCCCAATCCGAGCACGTCGAACAAAGGCTTTGGTCGGCGTTGCAATCCCTCAAAGCCAGGGCCGAACTCGAAGATGCGCTTAAGTTCAGCGCCAAGACGATGGGTGAAACGGACAAAATGGAAGCTCTTGCGAAACAGAGCGCATACTCCCGGCACGCCGCGGCCCAGATTGAGAAAATACTCCTCAACCTGTTGAACAATGAAGATGCCAGTGCGCTCGAATAGTTTTTCGAGATGAGACGTTGGATCAAGGTTGCCGCACGAGAATTTAGGAGGACTTGAGCCTTCACTTGAGCAGGGAGCCTGGCTCCCCGGACATAAGCGAGTCTAAAGGCCGCGGGACGATCGGCAACCCTCTTTCTTTCCGCAAGGCCTGAATCTGGTGTTTTTTTCTTCGGTTGCTAGGATAACTCAAAAGAGGACCGACGATGGTTGATGGCGCTAGATTCGGGCCACAGTCGGAAGGCCTACGCGTAAGGCCATTCATCGATTTGTTCGAACTACAGGCGGAGAGCGCCAAGTTATTCGAGCAATCCGCAGCCCTTACCAGTCAGGTGTCGCAGTTTCTTGCAGAACATGATGAACGGTTGC
>Ga0126381_100001769_pt1 | contig 23136 bp, 19 predicted proteins | sample PanSoiMetPlot_28_FD_96465 | JGI IMG/M metagenome (GOLD analysis project Ga0126381, IMG submission 96465) | Tropical forest soil microbial communities from Panama - MetaG Plot_28 | ecosystem: Environmental > Terrestrial > Soil > Tropical forest > Bulk soil | place: Panama | collected 2016-02-17 | reverse complement strand
TCTGGCTTGGGGGCTGGACGCTTCCTCTGGCTGGGAACTGATTCATATCCGTAAGCGTTGGAGTGTAGCAATCCGGTAAATACCCGATTTTGTTGCTGAACTTTGCCACACCTCCGTCCACTTAAGACGCAAAGTGACCTACCTCGCAAAGACCGCTCGGAGAGAGAAGAAGTTCAAACGGACCCACCTACCCAACTGCATGCTTCGTTAGCTCACGAGAGCGGACAAGTGTCCAAATTGGTGCTGGCTGTTTTCGCCCGATGCCGTAAGATTCCGTGCCCATGTCCACCGAAATGCCTCAATTTGAGGAAATGATTGTTGCGCCAGTTGTCCTGGAAGGCCGACACGTCCGGCTGGAACCCTTGCGCGAAAGTCATCTAGAAGGACTGGCAGAGGTGGGGCTGGACGAGGATTTGTGGCGCTGGATACCGACGCCCGTTCGAACGGTCGAAGAGATGGCGGCGTACCTTGCGAGCGCCCTTCGAGAGCAGGCGCAAGGTGTGTCCTTGCCCTTTGCTCTAGTGGAACGGGAGACGGGACGGCCGATCGGAAGCACGCGCTACGGCAACATCGATCGAGCGAATCACCGCGTGGAAATCGGCTGGACTTGGGTAGCTCGCGATTGGCAGCGGACGGCAATCAACACAGAAGCGAAATATCTGCTGCTCAAACATGCGTTCGAAACACTGGGTTGCATTCGCGTGGAATTGAAAACGGATTCGCTGAATGAACGATCGCGCGCGGCGATTCTGCGGATTGGCGCGCGTGAAGAAGGCATCTTCCGGAATCACATGATCACTGCGAGCGGCCGGATCCGCCATACCGTTTATTTCAGCATTGTGGATTCGGAATGGCCTGCCGTGAAAGCGCGCCTTGAAGCAAAGCTAAGTTCTTAGAAGCCTCTGAGCCTTCGAGCCGACGCGTCATAGCTCGGCTTTATCTCTTTACACAACGCCTGCCTATTCGGCCAGCGTTTAAGACTTCCGCCAAGGTAAAATCAGGTACATCTTCAGGTCGCCTGTCTTGGAGAGCCTGGGACTTACGCCCAAACAGAGTGTTATGGCCAGTTCCTCGAACCCGATCAACCGACGGCGCAGCGAGCGCGTGATGCTGCGTATGCGCCTTAGTGTGAATGCGGAAGACACGGCGCGCAAGCCCCAGCAGTACGAGGCTATGACGCAGGTCGTCAACGCCCATGGCGGCCTTATGAAGATACAGGCGGACCTGCACGTAGGCCAGTCGATGTTGCTGATCAACCCACAGAACAAGGTCGAGCAAAAGTGCCGGGTGGTGCGCATAGACGATACTGCCGAAGGAGACTTCGCAGTGGCTTTCGAGTTCGATGCTCCCAACCCCAAGTTTTGGCCGGTGGTTTTCCCCCCAGAAGACTGGGTGGCTGTACCGGTCTAAGCAAGGCAACCCCCTTCCGGCGCAACTCCCTACCCTTTGCCGTGTTCTACAGAGTAGTAATAGTGTCCGCTGGGAGGACGCTCTCATGATGCACGGGAAGATGGCCTACAGAAAATCCACTGTCTTGGCGGTTTCGGCATTGTTTTGCGGGTTTTTGCTGGCAGGTTGCGACGACTACGTCCAGATCACGCGCGACCCCGACATTCGCATACCCAAGCTAGCTACCTGGGCATGGCGCCCGGCGCCGGAGCCGAGTAAGGCGCGGGAGCGTGACACGCGGCCCGTGGTTTCGCGCGATGTGATTACCCGCGGCGAGAGCGTGGAGCGCGACCCTGATGCGAATACGGAGGCGGTCCGTCAGCGCGTGAAGACGGCCATCGAGCAAACGCTCACTGCCAAAGGACTCAATCAGATTAGCGACCCCGCGGCTGCCGACTTTCTGGTGGACTATCGCTTTGTCGTGGAGCGGCGCAACGCTACGGTCCCCGTCGGTTATGGCGGTTACCCGGGCCTCGCGTGCGGTCCGTATGGCTGCTGGAGCGGCTGGGGCTGGGGACCGACGCTGGTCGGCTACGAGCACATCCGCTTCCGCGAAGGAACTATCGTGTTTGATTTCGTCCAGCGAGAGTCAAAGCACTTGGTCTATCGCGCTGTGGGGGGAAAACACGTGAACTACAACTACTTCACGCTCACTCAGGGCGATATCAATGGCTTGGTCCATCATCTGCTGAAAGACCTTAGAACTCGCTGAGTGTCTGCTCGAAGCTGAACACATGCATTGCGTCTTTCTGCATAGGTGTGGGACACCGTGCCGCACCTCCGGCGCTCCGCGTCTTATATACTCCGTTCCCAACGCTTAACGCGCTGGGCTAAACTCTGCCGCGCCTCCGGCGCTTCAAGAAAATACCAATGCCCGTGTTGAAGAATGCGGTCGGCATACGCATCCGAATAGACACTTTTATTTGCGGTCAGCCAGTTCCTTCTCTATGCTGCTGTGCCATGTCTGGCAAATCACAAGTTGTCTTAATCACTGGGACCAGCAGCGGCTTCGGGCACCTCATTGCGGAAACGCTGGCACGCAAGGAGTTCCATGTTTTCGCGACGATGCGGAACATGAAAACAAAAAACGCGGCCGCGTCCCGCGAATTGGAACAACTTGCCGAGCGAGAATCCCTGAATCTTACCGTGCTCGATCTGGACGTGACCGAGGACGCTTCGGTGGAGCGCGCTGTGAACGAAGTGGCCGCCAAGGGCGGGCGCATCGACGTCCTGGTGAACAATGCCGGCTACGGCATCATGGATTTGTCCGAGACGGTAACCGTCGCGCAGGCGCAACGCCAGTTGGACGTGAATTTCTTCGGTGTGGTGCGCATGAATCGCGCGGTGCTTCCGGTCATGAAGCGCCAAGGAAGCGGCCTTTTGCTGCACGTCAGCAGCGGCGGGGGACGCCTCGCGATTCCCGGCATGGGATTGTATTGCGCCAGCAAGTTCGCGATGGAGGCTCTTGCTGAGACTTATCGCTACGAACTTGCCTCGCAAGGGATTGATTCCGTCATCCTCGAGCCGGGCCCCTACGCCACTCCCATTGCAGACAAGCTTGAAACCGGAGAAGACGAGCAGCGCAGAACAGGGTACGGGGAAATGGCGGAAGTCCCCTGGAAAATCCTGCAGGGGATCCGAAGCTCACGAGCGAACCCGCAGGAGATTGCGGACAGCGTGCTGCAAATCATGGAAACACCAGCCGGCCACCGGCAGCTCCGATATCGTGTCGGCGGGGCCGGCCGGGGTGTCGAGCGGATCAATGCGCTGACGGACCAGATTCAGGCGGAGCTTCTCGAAGTATTTGGAATAACCGCAGCGACCAAATTCAAACTGCCTAGCGAGCGCCGCTAAAGAGTGATCTCTGTCTGCGGTTTCTGATTTTTGCGACGAATCAGAAGCTAATGAAGTAAGCCAAACACCGCCACACTCGTTTTAGTGCCGACGTACACTCTTCCGCTAGAAACCATCGGCGTGATGAAGTGCCCGCCGACCGCGGAGAAATGATCCCGGTTCGAAGCCGCCTGGCTTGTGTCGTACAGTTCTTTTGTCAGGTCCGTAGCATCACAGGCGAATAGAATTCCAGCGCCCCAGTCCAGCGCCCAAACGATTCCTTGCGTGGCGCGATTGGCAGAGACGCTGGCTACCGTTCCATTCCCACCGAAAACGCGGGCGCTTTGCGAAGATGGCGAGGTGGCCAGCAGCGCTTGAGAAACAGGGAAGGCCTTCAAAGAACTATTTGTGGGACCGACATAAACGGTGTTATTGAAAAATACCGGCGACGAGTTATTTTCGCCGGAACTCAGCGTGAATTGCTGATAGACATTGTTCTTCGCGGAATTAAACTGCCCCAGGTTGTCGCGGTTCACAACGTAGAGGTTTCCGTCTTTTCCAGCGCCGATGGCAAGGTGGCGCGTAACGTTGCTTGCGTCAACAAGATCGGGCAGCAGCAGCGGGCCAGCTGAACCGAAATCGGCGTCGGCACCGTCTTCACTGAGGGTATTGAACGGAGTGAAATAGTCTCCTACTTTCAGGCCGCCGGACGTAGAGAGACGAACGAACGAATTCCCGAAACTGCTGTTGGTCCCGGGCGTGTCACCGAACCCGTTTCCGCTGATAACGTACACGTTCCCTGCCGCGTCTGCTGCGGGTCCGCCTCCGCCCATCCACATGCCGCCACCCGAATTGTTGGGCACCAGATCGATCGCGCTGCTTTGTTTGAGCGTTCCAGCGTCAAACGCCATGACCCACGCGGAATACGCGCCACAATCGCCGTACATGCCGGACCACGCCGTGTAGATGGTGTTTCCGCTCTCCAGCAACGCCGCGCGCTCATGGTGAACCGAGGGAAGGAAAGCGACCACGCCACCGGTGCTGTTCCCGCCAGTACCCGGGTAGGTTGCCGTGATGGTTGTGGGCCCGCCAAACAGCTCGTTTCCATTCGTGAGATCGAGCGCGTGCAACCGGTGAATGATGCTTCCCGAGGAGTTCTGAGCCATAGCTTCGACATAAATGGCGTTGCGGCTGCGGTCGATGACCGGTGTGGCGGTGATCCCATTCGGGCTGATATTGCCGCACGGCAAGTTCGTAGCTGGAGATTCCCCAGCGAGGAGAACCGATTTTTTCCAAAGAACGGTGGCGGAACTGCCACTGATACTTTGGGCGTCAACGGCATATACCGTGTCGTTTTCCGTAGCCACGTACAAGACATCTTTGTTTCCCTGTCCAGAGATCGCAAGCTGGTGGACGAAGAGCGCCTGGCCATCGATCTGGCCGTCAACGGAGAATTCACCGACTTTTCCAAAAGTTGTTGAATTCACGTTGCTGGTGGTCAGCGTCGTTTCGTTCAGATTTTCCCCGGTGCGCTGGATGTCGTAGTGATAGGTGAGCACGTCGGTGGTGGAAGGTCCCGGATGCCCGGGGGTCCCTCCATTCAGCACAGCCTGCGAAGAACTACAGCCAGCGAAAATAATGACCGCTAAAGGAAATGCGGCCCAAGGAAGTTTGCGAAATCCGCGCATATGCCTGCCTTTAAGTTGATTTTAGCGGCTGGGAAATCCAAATGACGGCTGGGCCAGGACGATTGTTGCGTCAACGCCAATGCTTTGAGTTACTATCCAAAATTCTTGTTCACCTCGGGTAAAGACACAATCGGGCAAACACCCGGTTCCTTGGGGCGCTTTTCTTACGCCTGAAGGACTGGTCCGCAAATGCCTGCTTGACTCCGGTTCTTGCTTCAATGAGGGTTCCCCTCTATTCTCATGGGCCTCATGGTACTGAAGGATCGAGTCGCCCTCATCACCGGCTCGGGCCGAGGCATTGGCCGGGCCATCGCGCATCTGTTCGCTAAAGAAGGCGCGGCCTTGTTTCTCACGGCGCGCACCGAGAAGGAACTTGCCGCCGTTGCCAAAGAAATATCAGACGATGGAAGCCGAGCCGGATATGCGATGGCGGATTTGACGCAAGACGCGGCGTGTGCACACGTCGTGGCCACCGCTCGCGAAAAATTCGGCACCATCGACATCCTAGTGAACAACGCAGGGCATTACGGACCCGTGGTTCCAGTGGAAGAGTACCCGGTCGGGGAGTTCGACAAGGTAATCGCTATCCATTTGCGAGCGGCCTTCCTGCTGTCGAAGCTGGTGCTGCCGGAAATGTATGCGCGCGGTTCGGGCGTGATTCTGAACATTTCGAGCCTGTCGGCGAAAGCGGCTTACGCATGGGGTTCCGCGTATGCCGCGGCGAAAGCGGGAATGCTGGGCCTGACGCGGGTGACGGCGGCGGAAGCTGCGCGCAAGGGTGTTCGCGTCAACGCGATTTGCCCCGGACCGGTCGCGGAAACGCAAATGTCCAAGGAATTGGGTGCGGTGCTGGCAAAACGAATGGGCGTGAGTCCTGAAGAACAATTGGCGGGTTTCCTGAACGGCTTGCTGCAGGGCCGCGCGCAAACGGCCGACGAAATCGCGCGCGCCGCTCTGTTCCTTTGCTCTGAGCAATCCAGCGCTATCACGGGACAATCCATCAACGTGGATGGCGGCGTCGCGTTTTACTGATTCCGGTTCGGTAAATCGGCGCCGCGAACGCGTGGCCGCTATTCGGAGCGAAGGACTTCCATGGGGTCCACGCGCGCGGCGCGGTGAGCCGGCAAGAAGCATGCCAGCAACGCTGTGGCGACCAGAACGGTAGCAGCAAGCGAAAACGCCAGCGGATCGGTGGCGCTCACACCGAACAGTAGCGTGCCGATCAGCCGCGTAAGCAAAAACGACGCAACGAAGCCGATGGCCGCTCCAACGAGGGCGAGGCGCATCCCCTGGCCGACGACGAGTTTCACGATGTCTCGCGCTTCCGCTCCAAGTGACATACGTATGCCCATTTCCTGCGTGCGTGCGGCGACCGAATAGGCCATTACGCCGTAAATCCCGACGGCCGCCAATAGCAATGCGAATCCCGCAAACATGCCCACGAACTGCGACAGCACGCGCGGCTGAGCGACTGAAGTGGCGACAATCGATTCCATAGTCGCTACGCTGGTCACGGGAAGGTTCGGGTCTACTTCGGCAAACTTGGCGCGCACACCAGACACCAGCGCCTGCGGATCACCTGCCGAATGCACGATCAGCGTAGTGGACGGCCAAGGGACTTGTTCCAGGGGCAAGTACATTTCCTCGGAGTTGGCAACGCTGAGCCCACTGAACTTCACGTCGGAGACCACGCCAACGACCTCGCGCTGAATCATGTCGCGCGAGTTCGCGATGTGGCGGCCGATTGGATTCATTCCGGGCCAGTAGCGAGTGGCAACCGTCTGGTTCACAACGGCTACGGGCGTCGTGCTCGCGGTGTCGCGCTCGGTAAACACGCGCCCTTGTAAGAGGGGCGTGCGCACCGCGTCAAAATATCCGGGGCTGACCTGGCGCAAGGCAATGATTGGATCTTTCCCGATGCCCTGGCAGACCATGCCCTCCGCGCAGAAATGGACGAAACGCACGGGACCCGCGAGCGGTATATAACTCGTGACGCCGGCGCTGTCCACCGCGGGCAGGGTCTTCACGCGTTCGAGCAACTGGCGATAGAACCGCGATTGCTGATCGGGTTGGGCATAGCGATGCGGAGGCAGGTTAATCGCGAACGTCATGCGGTGGTCATAGGAAAAACCCGGGTTGACCTTCATCAAGCGCGAAAAGCTTTGCATGAGCAGACCCGCCCCTGTCATCAGGACCAGCGCGACGGCCATTTCCGCCACCACCAATGCGCTGCGCACCCTTCCAAACAAGCCTCCTTGCGATGAGCCGCGCGCACCTTCCTTAAGTGTTTCGTGGAGCTGTCCGGCGGCTGCATGCAGCGCGGGAGCCAGGCCAAACAGAAGTCCGGTGACAAAGCTGAGCAGAACGGCGAAGAGCAGCACGGGTGCGTCCAGCCGCGTCTGCGCGAGACGCGGAATCGCGCCAGGACTGAAGGCGCGTACGGCGGGAAGCAGGCCCGAGGCAAGAGCAACACCAAGGACGCCGCCGAGCAACGAAAGCATAAGGCTTTCCGATATCAATTGAGCGACAAGGCGGCCCGGCGAGGCACCCAGGGCCTTGCGCAAAGCCATTTCTCGTTCGCGGGAAGTAGCGCGCGCCAGAAGGAGATTTGCGACGTTGGCACAAGCAATCAGCAGAAGCAATCCCACGGCGCAAAGCAAGACGGCGAGTCCCGGACGCAGCGGACCGACGAGGCTTTCCTCAAGAGAAACGGCGGAGACGCCGAGCTTCTGCCCATCCACAAAGCCGCTGAACTGCGCCCGGTAGTGCGCATCAATCGTGTCGAGTTCCGCGCGCGCGGAAGCCACCGTCTGCCCGGAGCGAAGACGCGCGATGAGGCTGAGGTAACCGGCGCCGGTGCGCACCTGCTCAGGACGGACAAAGCTCGGCTCCGAGATGCCAGCCATCCAAACGTCTGGGTCGGGATAGACCAGGGGGAGCGTGAAGCTGGCTGGGAGAATTCCTATAACGGTGAAGGGGCGGCCATCGAGCGTCAACGTGTGGCCAAGCGCGTTGGGATCGGCTGCAAAATGACTGTGCCAGAAGCCGTCGGAAATAATCGCTACGGGCGCTCGGCCGGGCAGGTCTTCTTGCGGCAGGAAACCACGACCGCGTGCGGGCGAAACGGCGAGCACTTGGAAAAAGTCGTCTGAAGCGCGGCCGGCATTGATGGCTTGCGGCTCGCGTTCGGCCTGCAAGCTGACGGTCTCGGTATAAAAAGACGCCAGACCCTCGAGCGCACGGCTTTGCTCCTTGATCAGCGAGTATTTCGTGAACGACATTAATATGCCGTTGCTTGCGGTTTCCCGGTTCAGTCCGGAAAGAAACAGGAGCCGATTCGGCTGGTGATACGGCAGTGGCTGGAGAAGAACGGCGTTGACCACACTGAATATTGCGGAGTTCGCTCCTATGCCCATGGCGAGCGTTAGCGCCGCCACGAGTGTAAAAGCAGGATTTTTGCGCAGCATGCGGAGGGCAAAACGAAGGTCCTGCAAAATCATGCCCATGGACCACCTCTTGAAAAAATACCCGGAATCTCCAAGTTAGACTTCATGCGAGGCCCCGTGGTGAGCATACGAATTGGCGCCACAAGCGCATCGAGGTGAGTGCTGAACGTCGCCGCGGGGATTGCGCTAATGCAATTCGTTCTTGAAGACGGCGCCACCCTTCATTACGAATTTCACTTTTTGTAGTTCGGTGATGTCCTTTAGCGGATCGCCGCTAACTGCCACGAGGTCCGCCCATTTTCCCGCTTCGAGGGTTCCCGCTCTGTCGCTCCAGCCAAGGAGTTCTGCGGCCACGGAGGTCCCTGTGCGAATCGACTGCATCGGCGTCATGCCGTATTGCACGTAGTATTCAAATTCCATCGCTTGATTGACTTTTTTCCAGTCGAAGCCGCCGGCGTCCGTGCCCAGCGCGATTTTCACTCCCTTCTTCAGTGCTTTTCCAAAATTCTCGCGCTGCAAATCCGCCATTTTCTGCCAATTTCCACCGCGGCCCGGCGCAACATACAAACCCACCGTGAGTGTCGGCACCCAATAAATCCCCCTCCTCACCATCTCACCCATCTCCGCGTCCGTTAAGCCGTCGCCGTGCTCGATGGTGTCCACGCCCGCGCGCAGCGCCGCCGCGATGCCGTCGCTGCCGATGGCATGCGCCGCCACCTTCTTTCCCAGCCGGTGCGCCTCGTCCACAATCGCTTTCGCTTCTTCGTCCGTAAAGTTCACCATGCTATGGAGCACGCCGTCTGCTTCGAAATGATAGCGGCGGTCGGAGTAATACTTGATCCAGTCTGCGCCGTACATCGCTTGCTCGCGCACCGCTTTGCGTGCGCCTTCCACGCCGTCAACGTACTGGACGCCCGTTGGCATTTTCAGCTCCCACGAATAACCCAGCAACGGATACATTCCAGTTGGCGTCATCGCCCGTGTGGCCACCTGCATATGAGGGCCTGGCACTTCGCCGTTGTTGATGGCCGTTTTTACGTCCACGTCCGCGTACATCGCGCCTTCCGTTTCCAGGTCGCGCATGCCCGTGAAGCCGTGCGACAGGGCAATTTCCGCGTTGCGCGCAGCAAGAATCGCGCGATAGGGAATCGATTGCTTCAATAACTGTTCGTCGTACTCCGCCGCGGTGACGTCGCCTTGCAAGAGAACGTGCGTGTGCACATCCATGAATCCGGGCAGCACGGTCGCTTTCGACAACTCAATCACTTCCGCTCCAGCTGGAACGCTTCCGCCCGAAGTGACCGACACGATCTTGTCGCCCTCAATCAAAACGAGCGCGTTCTCCATGGGCTTGTCACTTTTTCCATCGATCAATTTGCCCGCGCGGATGGCGACCCGGTGCGGGGACTGTCCCACGGCGAGCACGGGGATGAGCAGGCTCGGCAAAATAGCAGCGAGAAAGCGGCGCATGGGGATTTCCTCCTCCGGAGCCGCAAGCCTATCAGAGACTCTTCTTTTCGTCGCCTGGCAAAACCTTGAGAACGGGCGCGACTCTGCACCCTAGTATTCCCTGGAAATCGCGGGATTCATTCGACAACCAAGCCGGGTTCGGCTAACATCTGCGCATCGGGGACACATGGAGCGGCAAACCACCCTGTAAGCGAACCGCTCCGAACACCATGGAAAATCCACGCGGCGTGCCAGGGAGCAGCTGTGAGCCAATCGTCTCTTGCAAGGACTCCGGATAATTTTGTGAAAGAGGAATCGCGCCGCAGTACGCGCATCGAGCGGTCCGTCCCCATGATTGTCTTCGGCCAAAATAATTTGGGCGAGCCGTTTGTCGAACGAACCGTTTCCACCAGCGTCAACCTGCACGGTTGCCGCTACCCGTCGCGCCACGAATATGGCGTGGGGACCTGGGTAACACTGCAGGTTGTGGGGCTGAACGTGGAGCCGGCTCCGCCGGCGATTCGGGCCAGAGTGCGCTCGATTCATGCCTCGCAAAGCACGCGCGAATTGCAGCAAGTCGGCGTGGAGCTAGAAACTCCGGCCAACGTCTGGGGCATTGTGACACCGCCCCGGGACTGGTTGGCGATAGGAGAAGTGACCAGCTCCGTGCCTCAATTCTCGGCTGTTGCCGAGCCGGGGCTTCAGGCCGCGCCACCAACTAGGGAAGCCGAAGCCCCCGAGGAGGAAGAGCCATCCTCAGCCCTCGAACACAGGTTGGCCGACGTCGCGACTTTTCCGTTCCCCACGCACGCAGGCGTAAAACTTCCCAGCCCCACGCTAACCGAGGCTCCCAAGCCGCAGCGCGTCGTTATTACACCTGATGCGCTGATCAACGTGCTTCAGGGAAAACTGCAGCAGTCCGCCGAGAAGGCCGTGCAGACCGCCGTCGCCAAGCAATTGGACGAAGCCGTGCGCAACGCGTTATCGGCTATTGATGAAGTCAAGCAGTCCAGCCTCCGCGAAGTGCAGGGGCTTTTCCCCACTCGCGTAGAAGCCGCCACGACTGGATTGGCCACAAAAGACGACATCGCCGCCGTGACCGCCTCGGTGATCGCAACGCATTGGAAACAAGAAATGGAGAAATACCGCAGCCACGCCGAGGAGCTAGGGCAAAGGCTCGCTCAACAGGCGGCTGAGCTGAAACGCGAACTCGACCGCTGCCAGGAATTCCTGGGAAAAATAAACAACGAGGTCGAGCCCAGGGTTCAGGCCCGGCTCAACGAAGCCGTGGCCTACGCGACCAAGGCATTCGACGGCGCTGCCGCCCGGGCCGTGGACCGGCGTTACGAGCGCCTTCTGGAAAGCACGCAGTCGCTGATGCAAGAGGCGCTTCTGAAGCTGGACGCGCGCTCGGCGGAAGCGCAGGCCTTAGTGCAAGGTGCCGTGAACTCGACTCTGTCAAACTTGCAAAAGCAAGCTGAATCGCAAATGAGTACGATCCTGTCCGAAACGAAAGACCGCGCCGCCTCAGCTCTTTCTTCCCTTGATGCTGAAAGCCGCGCCGCCCACGAAGCCCGCCGCCAGACTCTCGAAGCAGACGTCGCGCGGGCCGCCGAGCGCTCCACCGATCAATTCCGCAAAGGCATGAAGGCGTTCCTCTACTCTTGCCTCGTCGCGGCGGTTAGCGCCGTGGATGAGCACTCAAAATCCACTCTCGATAGTCTGACCAAAGATAACGGAAAGATTCTGGAGGAAGGTCATGAGCCGGCCAACGGAGGCAACGGCTCGGCTAGCACCGCGAATCCCGAAGGCCCGGAAATCCTGCCTGCGCCGGATACTGACCCTTTCACCCATTAAAACGTGCCGATATTCCTCGCCACGCGTCATTCCGAGCCTGCCTGCGGCAAGCAGCGAAGCGGGTCTGTTCATCTTGTGGTTTTCAATCGATGAATCCCTCTTCGATCCACATGTAAATTGATGGACTTCTTGCAGATCCCCTGCCCCATGAGATTCCGTTGATTCGAGCGCTCTGGGACTCTACAATGCGCGCATCAGAGAGACACCCATTTCTTGATCGGCTCCAACATTTCGCACTATCGAGTCAGCGCGCGTCTCGGTGCTGGGGGGATGGGCGAAGTCTATCGCGCCACGGACACCAAGCTGCGCCGCGAAGTCGCGCTCAAAGTTCTGCCCACGTCTGTCGCGACAGACCCGCAACGCATGGTGCGTTTCGAACGCGAAGCGCAATTACTCGCTGCGCTGAACCATCCGAATATTGCCGCAATCTACGGACTGGAGGATTCTGATTCCACGCGCGCGCTGGTCATGGAACTGGTGGAAGGTCCAACTCTCGCCGACCGTATCGCGCAAGGCGCGATTCCCGTTGAGGAAGCCCTGCCGATCGCCCGCCAAATCGCCGAAGCCCTGGAATACGCCCATGAGCGCGGCATCGTGCACCGCGACTTGAAGCCTGCCAATGTGAAAATCAAATCAGACGGCGCAGTGAAAGTCCTCGATTTTGGCCTCGCGAAAGCTCTAGACGACGACCCCGCCAACACCGACATCTCCAAATCGCCTACGCTTACCGCGGCCGCGACCAAAGCTGGCTTCATTCTCGGCACGGCCGCTTACATGTCACCCGAGCAGGCCCGTGGCAAGGCCGTCGACCGTCGCAGCGACATCTGGTCCTTTGGCGTCGTCCTTTATGAAATGCTCACTGGGAAACTAGCCTTCCAGGGCGAAACGATTTCTGACACCCTCGCATCTGTCATCCGCGAAGAACCGGACTGGACGGCTCTTCCGGCCAATGTTCCTGGCGGCTTTCGAATCCTCCTTCTCCGGTGCCTCCACAAGGACCCCCGCCAGCGCCTGCAATCCATCGGCGAAGCCCGCATCGCCGCAGACAGTGCCTTGGCCGCGAATGATTCAGCCGTTCCAGAATCGGTTCCCCCGGGCTCCATCCCCCGCAGGCGAGCCGCCAAGCTGACCAGGGTCATCCTGGCCGCCGCCGTTGGACTCTTGCTGCTCGGGCTCGGTTTTGCTCTCGCCAACTTGACCAGGAACACGACGGCTCAGCCAGCAAGCGTTATCCGCTTTTCCATCGCGCCACCTCAGGGGGCTTATTTCTCCGTCCTTGGCGCGCATACCATGGCAATTTCCCCGGACGGAACCCGCCTCGTTTTTCGTAGCCACACTGCCGAAGGCCCACGTCTTTATCTTCGCGACATGAACTCCTCGCAAATGACCCTCATTCCCGGCACCGAAGGCGCCCAGGTTCCCTTCTTTTCTCCTGACGGGCAATCCGTGGCTTTTGTCTCTTCAGGAACGTTGAAGAAGATTGCCCTCAATGGGGGCATCGCAGCGCCGCTTGCAGATTCTGTTGGCAATGAGCTCGGCGTTTGGGGAGAGGATCAATACATCTACTTTTCGCCGGGTTTCACTTCTCCCATTATGCGTGTGCCCGCCGCCGGCGGTTCACCTCAACCAGTCACCAAGCTGCAGCCGGACAAGAAAGAACTTGGTCACGTCGGCCCCTTACTCCTCCCCGGCGGACAAGCACTCCTGTTTACAGTATGGGTCGGTGGAAATGTTGACGACGGCCCGCTCGTGGCCCAAGTGCTGGCCACGGGAGAAAGAAAAGTCTTGCTCCCTAATGCTTTTGATCCGCGATTTGTCCCTCCCAACCATCTCCTTTTTGGTCGCGGCACAAATCTCATGATGGTCGGGTTCAACCCCAAAACATTAACCGTCGGCGGCAACGCCATTCCCGTGCTGCAGGATTTAGACCTGCGTGCGGGCTTCAGCGGTTTCAGTGCGCAATATACTTCGTCACAATACGATCTGTCGCGCAACGGCACTCTGGTCTACCTCCGCGGCGATAATCAAACTACGGAGAACAAGCTGGTGTTGGCCGAGCACAACGCCAAACCACAGCCCTTCCCGCTCAAAGCGAATGTTTATGAGTCTCCCCGCTTTTCTCCGGACGGGAAGCAAATCGCGCTCACCGTTCGCCTGCCCGATATTGACGTTTGGATCTATGACCTCGACCGCGGCGCCTTACGAAGAATGACTTTCGCTCCCGGCGAAGACGAACTGCCCGTTTGGTCTCCAGACGGAAGACGCATCGCCTTTGCCTCCAACGGACGCCAGCAAGCGTTTGTACTTCCGGCCGATGGCAGCGGCCAGGAAGAACCGTTGATGAGAAACGACACACACTTTCATCTGCAATCTTGGTCGCCCGACGGAAAACTGATCGCCTTTGAACGGCTCGGCTCCTCGGGCCGCTGGGAGATCTGGATGCTTCCCATGGAAGGAGAGCATAAGCCATATCCCTACCTCCAGGGCCAGTTTCAAGAGGTGCATCCGGCGTTTTCGCCTGACGGGAAGTGGCTCGCATACATGTCTAGTGAGTCCGGACGTCCCGAGGTCTATGTTCAGCGCTTTCCCGGCCCCGGAGAAAAGGTGCAGGTCTCGACCGACGGCGGAGATTCTCCCACCTGGTCGCGTGACGGCCGCCACGTCATTTACGAGACTTTGGACACACTTTGGGCCGTTGATATAGCAAGCTCTCCCAATTTTCGCGTGGGCAAATCGCAAATGCTGTATCACGGACAGATCTGGAACGAAGCCGCTGGCCCTAACTATGCCCTCACCCCGGATGGCAAACGCCTTGTGGTTGTGGAACGCGGCAAAGACTCCGCACAAAACGACCTAAACGTGGTGCTGAATTGGAACGAGGAGTTACTTCGGCTTGCTGGGGCAGCCACTAAATGACTCCCGCCCCAACGAAAAGGCCAGCCGCTCTCTCTTAGGACGGCTGGCCCTTTTGTTTTCACTGATTGCAGGATTTAGATCACTCCTGAAGGAGGGCAGGAGCGACCCTTCTGCGTGTGCTCTGACCGCGACCAGAAACCTGTTTCAGTTCGCGGGCTGTTCCGAACCCGGCCGGCGGAAAGGCCGGCGCGCTAGTTCCTCGACACTGTAAATCCCGTGCCGAACCGCCACCATAACTGGATGCCGGCTGTCTGCCACCCGGTCCACGGTTACAGCCCAGACCCGTTGCAGCGCGTAAAGGCTGATGATTACGCCGGCAATGGCCAGGAATCCCAACGCAAACAACGCAAAGGCCGCCAGAAGTTCGCGCACAAAGTAAAGCTGCAGTGCGGCGATGACTCCCAGCAACCGCCACATCCACTTTCTGTCCTTATCCTTACTCTGGATTTGACCCGCCGCATTCATGGACTTCCCCCGGTTCGAAAAAAAACCCTTAGTTTCACTAATTGGATGCTGCACTTGCCCTTAAGGGCATAACTGCAATACCTGTACCATTAGACACTCAGATGCCCGCAGAAATCGATGGTACGCAAGTCACAATTTAGGCGCCAAACGAGTCTCCTAGTACTTGGTTCCGCAGGCCTAAATTCATCTAAAGCATTGAAGATAAATGCCTTAGTTGATTATACACTTTCGCCACCGTTTTCGCCAGGTTTTCCCTGTACGGCTTGTGGAAAACCTGACCTACCGTACAGGGAGTTTTCCTTCCCGCGAAGGGTAGTGATTGAGCGCATCCGAGCGTATCGCACGGTTCTCAAATCGCAGTCGGCGGCAACTTTTGCGGACGTTTATATAAGGGGATTCCAACGACAGTAATGCCGGGCGAATTACTGGTCTGGTTCAGGCTGGTAAAGGATTCGGAGCAGAAGAAGCTTAGTTTCCCTTTAGTGCGTACCCGATGTCGAAAGGCAGCTTTCCGTCCACCCGCAGAACTTTCACCGAGCTGTTGATGGCATACACGTCGATGATTCCTGCCGCCCCCGGCGTCGCTCCCACGGTACGCAGCAAATCTTCGTCATTGTCGACGATTTTCACCGTCAGGCGGGATTCGTTTAGCTTCGCGATCGTGGCCTTGGCTTCGCCAGGTACCGCGCCAAACAGTTTTTGCGCCACCGCATGCATGTCCGCAGAATCGGGATCCTTCATTACGAGTGTGAAGTTCTTGCCATCCGGCCACGTTTTCTGGGTACCTTTGCAAAGCTTCGTCAAATCCGTCAAAGGAACATCCGCGAGCTTGCTTCCCGCGGAAACCACGACGGCCATGTTCTTGACCCCCGCTAGGGCTCCGCAAACTGCCAGCGAAAGACAACACAGAATGGCGGCGACTCGTAATCCCTGCGTCATTTGACTCGGCTTCATGGTCCACGCCTACCTTGGATGGTTTCGGGCAGTATGTTCACTCGTGGCGCGCCTTGGCAAGCTCCCTTTCAACGCGTGTGTCTAACCTGACGCTTCCCCGGGCGGCATATGCCTGCGGCCAGTGCTACCCTTAATCCTTCCGCACACCTGACCTACGGGTCAGTATCCACGCCCATCCGCGCTGCGCTACGTTCAGGGACTAGGCCCTAGCTAGTTCAATTTTGGGACAGGGAGTGATTGCACATGGCTCGTTTCGTGGCGCGTTGGTTTCTGCTAATCTTTCCTGCGTTCTTTGCTTCGGGCGCCTTGGCGCAAACGCCCTCTCCACACATGGAGCCGGCCTCCAACCGTACGGCTCGCACGTCGCCCGTCGCTCCCCTGACGCAACAACTCTTTGCGGCCATTCCTCTTTCCACCAAGTCCGAGGATGTGCGCAAATCACTCGAACTTGCATGGGACAAATACGAGAACGGTATGTACGACCCGGCGGCAGATGAGGCTCGCAAGGCCGCTCAGACAGACCCTCACTCTGCCCTGAGCTACGCCATGGTTTCATTCGCTGCGCGGCGGGGCATGCCGGACGCCGCCGCCCTGGCCACGGCCAAAACTCTTCTTCCCCGCGCGACCCCCGATGAACAACTATTAGTTCGCTGGATGACCGCCATCCAGGGGCATAATCTTCTCCCCGCAATCGCCAGCATGAACGATCTGTTGAAACGCTTTCCCCGCGACAAGCACGTCTTGTACGTCACCGGCGAATGGCTCTTCCTGCAGCAGGACAACGATCGCGCGCGCACGCTGCTGGAAACCGCTCTGCAAGTGGACCCGAATTTCCCCGCGGCCCTCAATCGCCTCGGTTACTTGTATCTCGACTCGAGCAATCCTGATCCCGCGAAGGCTGCCGCTTCTTTGAAGCGTTATGCGGAAGTGGAGCCCACTTCCCCCAATCCGCAAGATTCCCTGGGCGAAGTCCTGCGGGAAGCGGGTGAAGATCAGAGTTCGCTCGAGCACTATCGTGCGGCTTTGAAAATCGACCCCGCCTACATCAGCTCGCAATATGGTCTGGGCAACACGCTTACGCTGATGGGCGATTTTGCCGGCGCGCGTCAGGAGTACGACCGCGCGATCCCCATGGCGCAAAACCCCATGGACGAGCTGTACGTCAAGTATCTGAAGACCTACGTTTACTTTTGGGAAGGGAAACCCGAGGAAGGCCGCGCGGCCTTTGCTGCTCTTGCGAAAGAAGCCGCGAGCAAAAAAGAGCCAAACTCACAATTTCAAACCGGCCTGGCACAAGCCATGCTTGCCGCCGATCCGCAATCCGAACTCGAACAGCTTAAATCGCTTTCCGCTTTTTTGGCCAACCCTCTCGCGGGGATGAGCGAGTCTGATCGCGGTATCAACCGCGCGAGCGTCCTGCGCGAACGCGTGCGTGTTCTGGCGCTTCAACGGAAATCAGAAGATGCCAAGCAAATCCTCTCGGAGCTCGAGTCCCTGGGCACTGCGTCGCGCGACCAGTTGATTGGAAGCTACTTCGAGTCGGCTCGCGGTTACTTGCTGGCTGCTAAGGGTGATTTTAAAGGTGCTGCCGAAGGGCTCTCAGCCGACGAGCACTCACCGCTCGCTCTTCAACAACTGGCCTCAGTGCAGGCAAAGCTCGGAAATGCCGCTGCCGTCGAGGCTGCGCGCACTTGCCTGAAATACCATCGCAGCTCGGAAGCCGAGTGGTTCCTGGCCACGCACAGCTCTGCCGCGCAATCCAATTAGCTCGGCAAGCGCACTGTCATTTTCTCTGAAGGGGCGCAGCACGGCTGCGCCCTATAACTCGCGTGTTCCCGACGAAGGCAGTCAAGAGCGCTCGCCGCTCGTCAGCACTTGCGCTGTTTCTACTTTTTCTTGATCAACCTAGTGACCCACACCAGAATCACCGCTCCGATGAAAGCCACGACAATCCGTCCAATCAGCCCGCCCGCATGAAGTCCCAGTAATCCAAAAACCCATCCGCCCAGGATTCCGCCTAGAATTCCCAAAATGATGTCTACTAAGACCCCGTAGCCCCCGCCCTTCATCACCTGCCCGGCCAGCCACCCAGCAATCAAGCCGACGATTACCGTGTAAAGAAGACCTTCCATGATTTCCCTCCTTCTCGAGTGTAGGGATGGGCTCCAAACTGCGCGTCTCTTTTAGAACGTGCCTTTACCAAATGTCAACCGCAACCCTGTCGAAAGCACCCGGTCATTGCCTTTCAAGCCGTTCGGCGGGTCCGTGATGTACACATCGCTGCAGCTGACCTGCCAGCCCAGCCATGTTTTCAGCTTCGTGGCTGCGTTGACATCCAACTGCCGTGCGGTAATCCCCGAGGAGACTCACGTTGGGGTACAGCGAAAACCGCTCGCTGATCGTCGTTCGGCTGTTGATCTTGGTGTTCAGCTCTTCGCCAACAACTGCTTCTCGACTTTTCCTCGTGATTGCCGGTTGGGGCGCGGAAATCGTGGGAGGCGGCGGTGTAGGATTCGCCGTCACCAAAGAATACGCCGCAAAGTATTCCTGGTTGGAGCTGCCTCCGCCAAATACGTCGAGAGTCGTGTTCTTCGCTTTGATGACGTGATCCCCAAACCCTCCGCCGAACACGTTGCGCAGATCCAGGTGCTGAAAGGCATTGTACTCGCTCCAGAAATCCGTCAGTTTCGGATGACGCAGCAGTATTACTTGCCGCATAAATTGCCTCCTGATTTTGGCCCCGGATTTGGATTAGGACACGATTCGAGCTTTCTTGGAGATTCTGCCGGTCGGCTCGAGCTTCCCAAGGTTACCGCAATTCTTGAGTTCTGCCGCATTTCCCGTAGCCCTACAGCAGACAGGTTTGGACCTGACGCGGCAAGGAAGAAGCATCGTGTATAATCCCGGAAAAACAGGAAAGGACGTACTGTGTGCGTCATTTTCGAATAGTGCTCCTATTGGCTTTGGTGCCTTTCCTTGCGGCAGGGTGTGGACGTTCCGGCTCCGCGACGCCCGGAGCTGGCGGTGACGATCCTTCTGCTGCGCCCGCGCTGCATCCGACGATCGTCTTCATGACCGATTTTGGCGTCGCCAATGACGCCGTGGCCATCTGCAAGGCCGTGATTCTCGGCATCGTGCCCGACGCGCGCATCATGGACATCACTCACCAGGTGACTCCTTACTCCATCGAAGAGGGAGCCCGCTTTCTGCAAGGTGTCACGCCTTACTATCCCGCCGGCACGGTCTTCCTCGTAGTGGTGGATCCAGGAGTCGGCACTTCGCGCAAAGCCATTGTCGTGAAATCCAAAAAAGGCCAGTACTTCGTTCTTCCTGACAATGGGCTGATTACTCCGGTGATCGACCGTGACGGCCTGGAGTCAGCCCGCGAAATTACAAACACCGACTGGATGATTCAGTCGCCTATCTCTTCCACTTTTCACGGCCGCGACATTTTTTCGCCGGTTGCCGCGCATCTCGCGGCGGGTGGGGATTTTGCTCTCGTGGGCCCGGAAATGCCCCAACTCGTCCGCCTGAATCCGAAAACCGCTGTCGTCACCGATCAGGGCATCGCAGGGGACGTCATCGCCCTCGACGATCCTTTCGGCTCGCTCATCACCGACATTCCCGGCGACGAATTCAAGAAGCTCGCCTACCGTCTCGGCGACAAAGTGCCGCTTCTCATCGACAAAAAGCCCGTTACTCTGCCTTACGCCAAGACTTTCATGGAAGTTCCCGTCGGCGAATCTCTTCTCTACATGGACTCTCGCGGCCGCGTCGCCATCGCTGTCAATCAAGGCAACTACTCCAAACAATTCGGCGTCACACCGCCCGCTTCCGTCTTCATCCCCCGCAAAGGCCTTGCGATCGAGTCGAGCCCCACGACCCGGCGAAAATCGTCTGTGCCGGGCAAAACTTAGAATTAACCCTCATGCGAAAGAGGCGAGACTTGTCTTCTTCTCGGTTTTGCGGCAAAGCGTTACTACGCTAGCGCTTTGAAGTTGCATTTTCTTCCCGGCCGCCCAACAATGAACCTGATGCAAGCTTTTCACGCGAAAGCATTTCTATTTCCGAATTTTCGTTTTCCGCACAATGAGGTTCTGTCATGCCTGAAGCCGTGATCGTTTCATCCGTCCGTACTCCTGTGGGCCGCGCCTACAAAGGCTCGCTGCGCGCCACGCGCCCCGACGATCTCGCTGCGTTGGCCATCAGGGAAGCGCTCGCCCGTGTACCGGGACTCGACGCTAAAGAGATTGACGACGTGATTCTCGGATGCGCCATGCCCGAAGGCGAGCAAGGAATGAATGTCGCGCGCATTGCCGCCCTTCGCGCCGGTTTGCCTGTGGAAACTTCCGCGATGACCATCAACCGCTTTTGCTCTTCGGGCCTGCAGGCGATCGCGCTCGCCGCCGAACGTATTCGGGGGGGTTCCGCGAATGTCATTGTGGCAGGGGGCACGGAGTCCATGTCCATGGTGCCGATGGGCGGTAACAAGATTTCGCCGAATCCCTGGCTCGTGGATCATTATCCCGACGCTTACATCAACATGGGGCTGGGTACGGAAAACATCGCGCGCAAGTTCGGCATCACTCGTGAGCAAGCGGACGAGTTTTCATTGAATTCGCACAAGAAAGCTCTCGCCGCCATCGCCGCCGGAAATTTTAAGGACGAAACCGTTCCCGTCGAGGTGAAAATTACTTCGTTGCCCAACGGCAACGGTGCTTCTTCTAAACCAAAGACCACTCCCAAACCTGTTACCCAAACGACGAACTTCTCGGTAGACGAAGGCCCTCGCGCCGACACTTCACTTGAAGCCCTGGGCAAGCTGAAGCCAGCATTTCATGTGAAAGGCACGGTAACCGCAGGAAACAGTTCGCAGATGAGCGACGGAGCAGCCGCCGCAGTAGTTATGTCCGACGCCCGCGCAAAATCGATTGGCGCTAAGCCGCTCGCACGCTTTGTCGCTTACGCGACTGCCGGTGTGTTGCCTGAAGAATTTGGCATCGGCCCCGTCGCCGCCATTCCCAAAGCTTTGAAACTCGCTGGACTTTCATTGAACGACATCGCGGTCATCGAACTCAACGAAGCTTTCGCCGCACAATCGCTGGCGGTCATCCAGAAAGCCGGCCTAGACCCCTCGAAAGTCAATCCCAACGGCGGGGCCATCGCGCTCGGCCATCCGCTCGGCTGCACCGGCGCGAAACTCACTGCCACTGTCATCCGCGAACTGCAGCGCCGCCCCGTTAACCAAGGGCGCTACGGCATGGTGACCATGTGCATCGGCGGCGGCATGGGCGCCGCCGGCATCCTCGAACGCCGGTGATGAATTTGTGGGGGCCGATCTTTTTTAGGCGGAGGCCTCTTGGCGAAGCCAGACCGGTGCCTTTGATTTTGTAGCGGGCGAGTCTATCTCGCCGTCTCCTCTTCTGTGGCATAGACTTCAGTCTGTGCTCATCGAAGTGCGGCACAGGAACCCGAGGTGCCCCTGATGAAGGCGATTTTGGTCGGCTTATTTTTGTTCTTCTCTTGCGCCCTGGGCACACAAGTGCAGGCGCAGGAACCGGTGCCGCTGGCGCACGCCAATGTGCCCGGCGAGCCGCACCATCACCTGAAAATCGAAAATGAATATGTCCGCGTCTACTACGTCGAAGCCCCGCCGCACGAGAGCACGCTGCTCCACCAGCACGATCACGATTACATTTACGTTTCTCTCGGCCCCTCGGACGTCGTCAACGCCGTTCTCGACAAGCCCGAAATCCATCTTCAACTCAAGGATGGCGAAACGCACTTCACGCGCGGCGGCTTCGCCCACGTCGCCCGCAACCTCGCCGATACGCCTTTTCGCAACATCACCATCGAACTGCTCAAACCTCAGACGGATCCGAAAAATGGATGCGAGAGGGTTGCCATGGATCTGGCAGTGGCAGATTGTGGCAAATCCGATGATTTCAGCAAGTTGCCAGCCGACTCGCCACTCCGGTCGTTTGCCAAGGTCATGTTGCGGCCCCGAGGGATGTTCTCAACCGAGCAGATTCGTCTAGCAGAGGTATCGAGCTCGATTCAGGAGAGCTATACCGAAGGCGATTCAGTGGCTGGAAGACTGCTCGTCGTGGAAAACGGCTCTCGCGTCGAAGTCCAAATAGGTGGCGAACTGGCGAAGCCTCTTCAGGGCTCGGAAGTCGCGTGGATTGATGGCCATAAGAAATGGAAGGTGACAACGCCGGGCAGGGCTACGACCCGCTTCCTGCTGATCCAATTCAAGAACAGCCCGTCGCAGTAAACCGACACACAAGCACGCTTCCGGGTAGCCTCCACAGGCCGAAGAGGTAGAGGACCATATTCCGCGAAGGTAGGCCTGGAACATTGTGGCTTGACCGGCGTCTAAGAATAGTGCAATATGGCGTTATACGACATGTCGCCAGGGGATATATATGGAAGTGAGCGAACCCGTTCTGTTGATCTTGTTGAGCCTGGCGGAACAGCCACGGCACGGCTACGCGATCCTGCAGGACACGGAACGAATGAGCGATGGGCGCGTGCGGCTCAGCACCGGCACTTTGTACGGCGCGCTGGCCCGTTTGCTCGATGAGAAATGGATTGAGCGTTTCAAAGAACAAGATAACTCGCGGGGGAAGCAAGCGTACCGGCTGACAGCGGCCGGTCGGCGGAACCTGCAAATGGAAGTGGCGCGGTTGAAGCATCTCACGCGCGTGGCGGAGTTGCGTGTAGCCCGGAAGGAGACGTGACTCATGCTCACGTTTTACCGCGCTTTGCTTCGCTTTTATCCTGCGGCGTACCGCGGGGAATTCGGCGGCGAGATGATGGATGTGCTACTGGAAGTAAAAACAGAAAATCGAAAGAAGGGTGCTTTGGCGTTGCTTTTTTCCGAGGCGCGTGAGACCGGCGGACTGTTGTACGGCGCGGCGCGGGAGCACTTCTACACCATCCTGGGATCCCAGGGCAGCGGAATGCTTTCTTTGAGGAGGAGGAACGCAATGCGATCTGAATTCCGGTTTCCAAAAGCCACCGTTGGGCTGATGGTGGCGATCCTCGCGGCCGTCATGTTCACGATTGAGAAGGCT
>Ga0126381_100001768_pt1 | contig 23140 bp, 20 predicted proteins | sample PanSoiMetPlot_28_FD_96465 | JGI IMG/M metagenome (GOLD analysis project Ga0126381, IMG submission 96465) | Tropical forest soil microbial communities from Panama - MetaG Plot_28 | ecosystem: Environmental > Terrestrial > Soil > Tropical forest > Bulk soil | place: Panama | collected 2016-02-17 | reverse complement strand
CACCGGGTAGCCTACGGCGCGGTAAGGACGTTCCAGGTCCGGCCGCGTTCGGCGAAGCCGGAAAAGGCCGCCGATCGTCAGCATGTAGAAGAGCAGAACTGCAAAGATAACATAGTCCAGCAGGTCATTGTACTGCCCGCTGAGCGTGAGCAGAACGGCCCAAACGCACTGCATTCCGAGCGCCCAGACCGGCGCGTGAGTGCGTGGATTCAGTTCGCCGGCGCGCGCGAAAAACAGCTTGTCGCGCGCCATCGTGAAGTAAACGCGAGCGCCGGAGAGGATGATGCCGTTCAGGCATCCGAATGTCGAAACCATGATGGCCGCAGCCATGATGCTCGTGGCCACGGGACCGAACATAACGGAAACGACAGCGGTCGCGACCCGGTCTTCCGGCGCCGTCTGAATCTGGCTCAGAGTGAGAACGGAAAGGTAGACGAAGTTGCACGCGATGTAGAGAGCTGTTACGACACCTACGCCAACGCCGAGGGCCAGAGGCAGATTGCGGCGGGGATTCCGGACTTCGGCGGCAGCGAAGGTGACGTTGTTCCAGGAGTCCGACGCAAAGAGCGGGCCGACCATGGCTGTGCCGACCAGCGCGACGGCGCTCCAGGAGAAACTCGCGCCGCTCCAGAAGTTTCCGAAGTTGACCGAGATGGCGTGAGGATTCCGGCCGAGAAGGAAGCCCAGAACCGCGAGGCCCAGTAGAGAGGCTACTTTCGCAAACGTGAAGATGTTCTGAACCAGAGCGCCGGTGCGGATGCCGCGCGTGTTCACCAGCGTCAGGATCACTATGACCAGGATGGCGAGCAGTTGCTGCGTCGTGAGGCCGACCTTGCCTGAGCCGATCAGGTAGTTCGAAGCCGAGACGGACGGGAAGAAAACCCCGGTGAACTTGGCGAAGGCGACCGCCACGGCTGCGATCGTGCCCGTCTGAATGACGACGAACATCGTCCAGCCGAAGAGAAAGCCCCAGAGCCGCCCGAAGGCCTCGCGCAGATAGACGTACTGCCCGCCGGCGTGGGGCATGGCGGCGGCGAGTTCGCCGTAGCTCAGAGCCGCGACCATGGTGAGCACCGCGGCGAGCACCCAGCAGATAATCAGAAGCCCCGGCGATTTCACCTGGCGGGCAATATCGGAGCTGACGATAAAGATGCCCGAACCGATCATGGAGCCCATCACGAGAGTCGTGGCGTCGGTCAGGCCAAGGCCCTTTATAAAGCCGGATTTTTTTTCGGTTTCGACGGTCGGTTCAGTAAGCGCCATTCAGCTCCGATTGAGGCCCAATTGGATGCATTGTCTCGCGTGTTGCTTGCCCATGGCAACAAAGTCAGCCATGCGGGCGCGAGGTTCCGGCAGGAGGGCCGAGATGAGAGCGATGGAGTCGGCGCCGGCTTCCCAGCATGCGGGGGCGGTTTCCCGTGTGATCCCGCCGATGGCGACGAGGGGCAGGGGAGTGAGCGCGCGGGCGTCGCCAAGACCTTCGAGTCCAACAATGGCATCGGGGTGTTCTTTTGATCGCGTGCCGAAGACGGGGCCGAAGGCGACATAGTCGACCGGTTCGGTCTGCGCCGCAATCATCTGTTCGGGATTGTGCGTGGAGAAGCCGAGCGTGGCTTTCACTCCCACAACGCGGCGGGCATCGCGCGGGGTGAGATCGTCCTGACCTACGTGAAGACCGGCGCCGATCATGGCTGCGTAATCGGCGCGGTCATTTACGATGAACGGTACGTTCGCTTCGGCGCACAGCGCGGCGACGCGTTCCGCTTCTTCGACGATTTCGCGGCTCCAGAAGCCCTTGTGGCGATACTGAAGGATCGCGGCGCCGCCTTCGAGCAGGGCGCGGGCCGTGTCGATCGCAACGAGGCCGAAACGGCCGAGCGTAGCGGTATCGAGTATCGGATAAACGGCTGGATAGACGGAAACTAAGACCAACCCTTAATTATGTGCCTGGCCTCTGATGATGATGCGGGTTCGCGGCGGACCGCACTGATTACCGGCGGCGCGAACGGAATCGGGCTGGCTATTGCGCGGGCGTTTGCGGCGGCAGGCGCGCGTGCGATTGCGGCGGATCTCGTGAGTCCGGCGGACGCTTCGGGCGTTGAGTTCCGCCGGCTGGATGTGGCATCGGAAGCGGAGATTGCCCAAGTCGTGAGCGGGCTCGATCGGCTGGATTTTCTCGTAAACTGCGCCGGGGTCATTCGCAGGGACGAAGAGTTTGAACTGGCGACTTTCGAGCGGGTACTCGACATCAACCTCACGGGCACGATGCGGATGTGCTCGGTATGCCGTCCGCTGCTGCGCGAATCACGTGGCGCGATCGTGAACATGGCGTCGATGCTGTCGTTCTTCGGCGGGCCGCGCGTCCCGGCTTATACGGCGAGCAAGGGAGGGATCGCGCAACTGACGAAGTCGCTTGCCGCGGCATGGGCGGCGGAGGGAATCCGGGTGAACGCGGTAGCGCCCGGATGGATCGAGACGCCGCTTACTGAGGCGTTGCGCGCAGATGCGACGAGGTCCGCGGCGATTCTTTCGCGTACGCCGCTTGCCAGGTGGGGAACGCCGGAGGATGTTGCGGGCCCGGTGTTATTCTTGTGCTCGAAACAAGCGGCATTCATCACCGGAGCGATTCTGCCGGTTGATGGAGGCTACTCGATCGTCTGACCGATATGACCGAATCCGCGCATCCGCTGTCTCCCGCACAAATTGTGGCGACGGCGGTTCCCGACGATGAACGCCTCTGGGTCCCGCAGGCGCCGAACGTGTGGTTCCGGCCGCTGATGCTGAACACGCTGGCCGGTCAGTGGTGCAATCTGCTGCGGGTGCGGAAGGCGGGGATTCTGAGCCGGCATCGGCATCCGGCGCCGGTGCACGGGTACGTGATCAAAGGCGCATGGCGGTATCTGGAACACAACTGGACGGCGCGGGCGGGCGATTACGTGTTCGAGCCGCCGGGCGAGACGCACACCCTGTACGTCGATTCCGATGTCGACGAGATGATTACTTTCTTCAACATTTCCGGCTGTATGTACTATGTGGACGAACAGGGCCGGAATACCGGTTTTGAAGACGTATTCACAAAAATTGACATGTGCCGCAAACACTACGCGGAATGCGGTCTGGGCGCGGAATTCGTGGATCAGTTCGTCCGATAGAGCCTCTTGAGGCGATTTCGTCTATTGGTGAAATGTAGTATGATCCGTCGCATGAAAAGAACGTTCCTGGGCTTATTGGCCCTCCTTAGCTTGAGCTTTGTGGCCGCAGCCGCGTCCGCCGACGGAAAGTGGACGGCTGAGATCCCGGGCCGTGGCGGCAACACTCAGACGACTACATTCACATTGAAATCCTCCGGAGCCGGTCTTGAAGGAAGCGTCGCGAATCAACGCGGCGACACTCCTATCAGCGACGGAAAGGTTGAAGGCGATAACATCTCGTTCAACCAGAAGATGAGCTTCAACGGAAATGACATCGTGATCCACTACAAAGGCGTCGTGAAGGGCGATACGATCGAGTTCACCCGCGAGGTGGAAGGTCGCGGCGGCCCCACCACTTTCACCGCCAAAAAAGCGAATTAACTCATTCAGCAGTAAACGTTTGTAAACGGCCGGGTTGATCCCGGCCGTTTCCGTAACCAGAAGCCTCTTCCTTCTCATCCTTTGAGCATGAAATCACTTTTTCTGGCCATAACGGCCGTATTCTGCCTGACCTTTCTGGCTGCGGCAGCCGACGTTAGCGGTAAGTGGACTGCTGAAGTCCCGGGCCGCAACGGCAATCAGACCAACACGTTTACTTTTAAGAGCGCCGGCGACAAAGTCGAAGGCACCCTTACTACCCAGCGCGGCGAATCGCCGATCGCAGACGGTAAACTCGATGGCGACACTCTCACTTTTACGGTGACTCGTACCACCCAGCGTGGCGAGATGAAGTCCACTTATACCGGCAAGGTGAAGGCGGACAGCATCGATTTCACAGTCGATAACGGCCGCGGGCCGCAGACGTTTACTGCGAAGAAGGCTCAGTAAGTTCCAAGTCTGGTAAAGCTTAGTAAACCCGGGAACCTGGCCCTGTCCCGCTCCAATACTCTATAGCCGTTCTCGGATAGACTTGGAACAACACGGGCGTGGGCGCGTGTTGTGCGAATGATCCAAAGGATGTCGTACATGCTGCGCTTGACAGGTATCGTTTTGTTCTCAGCGGCTTTGGCCGCGGCCGAGGTTCAGAGTGGCGTCGTACGTTCGGGTGGTCAGCCGATCCCGGGCGCGGCGGTCATTGCGCAGTGCGGAACGGACCGGATCGAGACGGTTACAGACGGGGATGGCCACTTCGAGATGGGCGGCCTTCCCTCTACTCCGTGTCAGTTCACGATTGCGATGTTCGGGTTCGAGCCGGGTGAGCAGCAGGTCAAGGCGTCTTCCAGCCCGCTTACTTTCGATCTGAAGCTCCAGGCGCGCGCTACTGTTCCTGTCATTTCGCCGTCAAAGGAACGGGTGGCGGAACAGGCGACGGTCGCAAGTACCGCAAAACCGGCTGAACAGACGGCGGCTCCTTCGCAGGCCGAGCCGACATCGCCGGCAGGAACGCCTTCGCAGTCCACTCAGACCGCCCAGAACAACAGTACTCGCGGTCCCGGCAGAGGCGGTTTTGGCGGCCCGGGCCGCGGTGGGCAAGGCCGGGGAGGTCAGAACGCCAACGGGGCCGGGCGCGGGCAGCAAAACGGTCAGAATGCTTCGAATGCGCAAGGCCAGGCAGGCTTCACCAATCTCAGTCTTCAAGGCTTAGGCGCCGCACAAACCGACGGTGAAGTGGCTCCTGTCGGTGGTTCGGTGGATGTAGCTACGGGCGCGAACGATGCCTATCAGATTAACGGGAGCATCAGCCAGGATGTGCAGGCTCGTCCCGGAGACGGTATGGGTATGGGCGGCCCGGGCGGGTTTGGTTTCGGCGGCCCGGGAGGACTCGGGGGGCCCGGCGGCTTCGGCGCGGGCTTTCAGGACAATGGCGCAATCGGCGGCGATAACGGCGGCGGATTCGGCGGTGGACGCGGCGGCCCGGGTGGCGGAGGCCCCGGCGGAGGGGGCGGATTTGGCGGACCGGGCGGCGGTGGCCGCGGCGGCTTCGGCGGTGGCGGGCGCGGGGGCGGATTTGGAGGCCCCGGCGGCCGCGGAGGACGCGGGCCACAAATGGCGAACGGGCGCGGGCAGTTCGGCAACCGGGTCAATCGAGGACGCGGACAGCAGTTCCGGCTGACGGCCAACTACAGCCTCGGCAACTCTGCGCTCAATGCGCGCCCCTACTCGTTTACCGCCCCGCAACTGATCAACGGAGAACCGGTTCCCAAAGCGGCATATGCGAATAACCGCTTCGGGTTTTCGGTGGGCGGCCCGCTGGTTATACCTCACCTGTTCCGCAGCGACAAGACCTTCTGGTTCGTCAACTATACGGGAACCAGGTCGAAGAGCGGATTCGACAAGATCTCGACTGTGCCTACCGCGGCGGAGCGCGCGGGCGATTTTTCGGGGGTCGGGCAGCCGATCTTCAACCCGGCCACCAACTCGCCTTTTATCGGCAATGTCATTCCGGCGAGCCAAATCAACCAGACGGCGGTGTCTCTGCTTTCATTTATCCCGCTTCCGAACGCGCCCGGACTGCGGAACAACTATCAATTGATCGGGGCGAATCCGTCGAACAGCGACAACCTGCAGGTTGTAGTGAATCAGAACATCACGAGCAAGGACCGCCTGAACGCGAACGTCAGTTTTCAGGACCGAAATTCGGAGAACGTTCAGGCGTTCGGATTTGTGGACCCGAGCAACGGCAGCGGACTTAATTCTTCGCTTGCCTATTCCCACACGATCAACCGGAATCTGATCAACAGCCTGAGCTTTTCGTTCAGCCGGAATATCAACCGGCAGTCCTCGTACTTCTCGTACGGGCAGGACGTCGCCGGTGACTTGGGCATCATGGGCGTCTACAGCACACCTTTGACTTACGGGCCGCCGACGCTTACCTTCCAGAATTTCAGTTCGCTGACAGACGGCACTCCGTCAGTGACCAGGGCGCAGACGACAGGTTTGACCGAGTCGCTGATTCAGATCCACGGCAAACACACGATTACATATGGAGGACTGTTCCAGCGGCGGCAGAACAATCTGATCACGACGCAGGGCGCGCGCGGATCTTTCGGTTTCACCGGCGTCCAGACGCAGGAGATCGGCGCAAACGGTTTGCCCCTCACTGGCACCGGCTACGATTTGGCCGATTATCTCCTCGATATGCCCTATCAGACGGCTGTCAACCAGTACCAGAACGGAAACGACAGCTTCTACTTCCGGGAGACGACGGGCGCCGCATATGTCTCGGACGATTTCCGCTGGAAGTCGAACCTCTCGATCATTTCCGGTCTTCGTTGGGAGTATTTCGGGCCGTACACGGAAAAATACGATCGCATAGCCAATCTGGACGTCGCGCCGGGATACACGGGAGTTGCGATCGTGACGCCCGGGCAGACGGGACCGCTGACGAATGCGCAGTATCCGTCGGGCGTCATCAAGCCCGACTACAAGCTTTTCTCTCCCCGGCTGGGCATCGCCTGGAAGCCGTTTAAGAAAGGCAACCTGGTGGTGCGCTCAGGATACGGGATTTATTACACTGGCGGGGTCTACGGGGCCTTCCCGAGCCGTCTTGCGATCCAGCAGCCGTTCGTGTTCGCGCTGAACCAGACCAGCTCGACATCGAATCCGCTGACGATCCAGAACGGGTTTGTGACGGAGCCGGGGCAGAATATTCAGAACACGTTCTCGGTAGACCCGAACTACAAACCGGCCTACGCGCAGTCGTGGAATTTCTCGATGCAGGAGACGTTCTGGCGGAACTACGTGGTTCAGGTGGTTTATCAGGGGACCAAAGGCACGCACCTCGATGTCGTGCAGAGCCCGAACCGCGCTCCGCTTGGATCCGCCAAGGATGCGCAGGCGAACCTGGCGATCCCTTACGCGGGGACATTCGATCTCGATCTCTCGGTGGGCAATTCGAATTACAACGCGCTGCAGGTTTCGATTCTGCGCCGGCAGGCGCGCAACCGGTCGTTCAACCTGACTTATGTTTTCGCCAAGGCGATCGACGATACGTCGACGCTGGGCGGCGGCGTAGTGCAGATCGTGAACGACATCCGGGCGGAGCGGGCGCTCTCGAATTACGATGTGCGCCACCGGCTCACGGCGTCGTTCCAGATTCAGTCGCCGGTCGGACCCGACCGGACTTCCTGGCGGTGGCATGCGCTTCGCGGATGGCAACTGAACGGCAACATCACGGCGACATCCGGGACACCGTTTACAGCGGTGGTTGCAGGCGATCCGTCAGGTACCGGGATTCCCGGGCAGGCGCGCGCCGAATCGACCGGACTTCCGGTGACGGCGGGTTCGGGTTACTTCAATCCTGGGGCTTTCGTGGTTCCCGCGAGCGGGACGTTCGGCGATGCCGGACGTAATACGATTCCGGGTATTCCGAACTTCAATATCAATGCGTCGATCAACCGGACGTTCCGGTTCCGGGAGCGCCATCAGATCACGTTTGCCGTGACGTCAAGCAATCCGCTGAATCACGTGAATGTGACGGGATTCGGAGCGGTGATCGGGTCGCTTACCGCGGGGCTGCCGACGACGGCAGGTCAGATGCGTACGGTCACAGTGCAGACGAGGTTTACATTCTGATGCGGCGATTTCTTCTTGCGCCCTCGCTGATTTTATTGCTTGCCCGGCTGAACGGCCAGGAAGGCGCCACGTTTACGAGCGACGTCAAACTGGTGATCCTCGACATCGGCGTGAAGGACAAGTCCGGGAAAGTGGTTCCCGGTCTGACGAAGGCTGATTTCACCGTGCTCGAAGACGGCAAGCCTCAGCAGATATCCGTTTTTGAATTCCAGAAACTCGATTCGGATGAACCGCTGCCGCCCGTTCCGGCGGTTAAGAAATCGGTCGAGACCACGCCGGTGGATTCTCAGCCCGTTCCACCGAAGCCAGCCGCTACATCGGGCGCGATCGGAAATCCGAAGCCGATTATCCGTTTTCAGGACCGGCGCCTGGTCGCGATGCTGTTCGACTTCAGCACCATGGCCACGGCGGAGCAGGTCCGGGCGCAGAAATCGGCGCTGGAGTTTCTCCAGAAGCAGATGAAGCCCGCGGATCTGGTCATGATTCTGAGCGCCGGCACGGGGCCTCTCAAAATCGAGCAGGATTTCACGGACGATAGGGACCGCCTGACCGAGGTCATCAAGAAGTTCAACATCGGCGAGGCGAGCGATCTTGCCGGGCTGAGCGGGAACGGCGGGGACGATACTACCGGCGAAGATACGGGCACAGCCTTCAACGCGGATGAGACCGAATTCAACATCTTCAACAACGACCGCAAGCTCGTAACTCTCGAATCCGCGGCGAAGCTGCTGGCGGCCTTCCCGGAAAAGAAGGCCCTGATCTACTTTTCGAGCGGTCTGGAGCAGACTTCCGGCAACGCCGGTCTGGGCAATGACAATCAGGCGCAGCTGGAAAGCGCCGTGAACTCCGCCAAACGCTCAAACGTCAGCATCTATCCGATCGACGCCCGCGGTCTGATTGCAACGGCCCCCGCAGGGGATGCGACTTCCGCGGGCGGACGTGGTTCCAGCGCATTCACCGGCGCGGCGGTGTCCGGGCGCGCGCAGAGCCGCGATAATTCCCAGGAGACGCTCTCGACGCTGGCGTCGGATACCGGCGGGCGGCTGTTCGTCGACGACAACGATCTCACGCTCGGGATGACGAAGGCGCGGGATGACATCAGCAGCTACTACATCCTCGGCTACTACAGCACGAACGCCAAGCTCGATGGCAAGTATCGCCGCGTGAGCGTGAAGCTGAACAACAATATTCAGGCGAAGCTGGACTATAAGAGCGGCTATTTCGGCGATAAGGACTTCAAGAAATTTACGTCTTCGGATAAGGAAAACCAGCTCGAGCAGGCGCTCATGCTGGGGGATCCGCTAACCGACCTTTCCATCTCGGGCGAACTCGATTATTTCCGCCTTGCGCGGGATCGGTATTTCGTGCCGTTTTCGGTCAAGATTCCCGGAGCTGAGATTGCGCTCGCGAAGAGCAAAGGACACGCCGACACGGAGCTCGAATTCATCGGGCAGCTTCGCGACGAGCACACGAAACTAGTCGGCGTGGTGCGCGACGGAGTGAAGGTGAAGCTCGCGGAACAAACGGCGGCGCAGCTTGCGTCGCGCCCGATCGCTTACGATACGGGATTCGTCGTGGCTCCGGGGACGTACAACCTGAAGTTTCTGGCCCGCGAAAACGAGACGGGCAAGATGGGGACCTATGAGAAGAAGTTCGTGATTCCGGATCTCGCGCCGGATAAGCCGACGGTTCTCAAGACCAGCTCAGTGGTGTGGAGCAGCCAGCGTCTGCCGCTTAAAGAATCGATCGCCTCGGCGGATCCCCGCAAGAAGGTGGTCGACTCGGACCCGCTCGTCGCGGACGGACAGAAGCTGATCCCCAGCATCACGCATGTCTTCCGGAAGGACCAGAACCTCTACGTCTATCTGGAGGTCTACGACCCTGGGCTGGATCCGAACCAGAAGCCGAGCGTTGCGGCTACTCTCTCGTTCTACCGCGGGAGGACCAAGAGCTTCGAATCGGACCCGGTGCGGCTCGAGTCGTTCATTCCGAAGCGCGGCCAGACTGTGCCGGTTCGCTTTCAGGCGCCGCTGGCGAAGCTCGCGACGGGACGGTACACGTGCCAGATCAGCCTGATCGACGAAACGGGGCACCGGTTTGCGTTTCACCGGGCCGATATTGTGGTGCTGCCGGCGGCGAAACCCGTGGATGCGGCGCAGCCCAAGCCTGCTACGGCGGCCGAATAGATCAGCTCAGGCGAAGCGGCATCGAACGCAGGCGTTTCCCGGTGGCGTCAAAGATCGCGTTTGCGACCGACGGGGCGAGAGCGACGATAGGCGTCTCTCCGGCGCCGGCCGATGGCAGATCTTTGCGGTCAATCATTACGACATCGACCTGCGGGGCGTCGCCGAAGCGAGGCACACGGTATTTCGAAAGGCGCGGGTTCAGAATGCGACCGTTCTCGAAATCCATCGCTTCAAAGAGCGCGCCGCCGATCCCCATGATGCTTCCTCCGACGATCTGGTTCTTCAGCTCGTCGGGATTCACAATGGCGCCGCACTCGAAGGCCTGGACGACGCGGTCGATCTTCACCACGTTGTTGACGACCGTGATCTCAACGCAGGCGGAGACGTAGCCGCCCTTGTCGAATCCGGCCATCATGCCGAAGCCCTGGCCTGCGCGGTCCTTGGCCCGGCCCCAGCGGAAGCCCTCCGTGGCGGCTTCGATGACGGCGCGCAGTCGGGGATCGGAGGCGTTTTTCATCCGGAACGCGGCGGGTTCCATCCCCGCGGCGTGCGCGAGTTCGTCCATATGCGACTCGCGCGCGAAGTGGTTCGCGCTCGCGGCCAAGCCTCGGTAAGACCCCTGACGCAGGGGCGAATCGGCCGGATGGAATTCCGCGATCTGATTCGGAATGTTGTACGGGCTGCGGATTGCCGCGTTGCCGGAGTTGTAATTGTGGAACTGCCAGTCGACGATCGCGCCGTCTCTGTTCGCGCCGCTGCGAACGTCGATCACGCCGGCGGGGCGGAAGTAAGCCCAGGTGAACTCCTCCTCGCGGGTCCACTGCAGCTTTACTGGCCGCATTGCGGCTTTCGCAAGACGCGCGGCCTCGGTCGCGCATTCGCCTGTGTGTTTGCCGCCGTAGCCCGACCCGGTTGGGGGAACAAGCACACGGACCTTGTCTTCCGGAATTCCGAAGGCCTGGGCCAGTTCGCTGCGGACGCCAAAGGGGCGCTGGGTTCCGGTCCAGACGGTGAGCCGATCGCCTTCCCACTGCGCGACGGCAGTACGAGGTTCGAGCGGGGTGTGGGCGATATAGGCGACGTTGTAGGTGGCGTCGAGTTTCACGTCGCCGTCGGCCGGCCGCATCGCCGTGCGTTGCGGGCGCAGGTGGTCGTACAGCTGCCGGGCGCTCACCTGATGCGGCGAATTCCACTCGGCCTTCACCGCGGCCGCGGCCTTGTCGAGTTTCGATGAATCGTCCGCCGCGATTCCCAGGAAATCGCCGTCCTGAACGGTGACGACGCCTGCCATGTTCCTCGCTGCGCCAAAATCAACCGAGCCCAGCGAAGATTTAAAAGCCGGAGGCCGGACGACCCGCCCGTACATCATGCGCGGGAGCGTCATGTCGGATGTGAATTTCTCGGCCCCCGTGACGATCGAGCGCGCGTTCAGTTTGCGCATGTCGTGTCCGGCGATCTTCCACTCGGTCGCAGGGGTTATGTGAACGTCAGCAGTGATGGAGCGGGCGAGTTTGCGTCCTTTGGTCAGATCGCCGAAGGAGAGCGCCACGCCCGACGCGGGGTTGCGCACGCGGCCGTCCTCCACCACAAGGCCGGCACGATCCGCCTTCCAGGATTCCGCCGCGAGGTCGAGGAGCATCTCGCGCGCGGCCGCTGCGACCTTATGTAGCTGCGGCGCCATCATCGGCGTAGTCATGCTTCCCACCGTACCGAAATCGTACGGGGTGAGCATCGTGTCGCCCATGATGAGATGAATGCGACTGGGCGCCGATCGAAGCTCTTCCGCAACCGCCTGCGTGAGCGAAGTGCGGATGTTCTGGCCCATCTCGACCTTGCCCGTATAAACGGTTATTTCGCCGGTTTCCGAGATGTGCAGCCATGCGGCGATGTCCTGCGGCATGGCTTGGCCGCCGCGCCGTCCGCCGCCCGATTCCTGGGCGCGGACCAGCGTTACGATGAGGCCGCCGCCGAGGATCTTGAGAAAGTCACGCCGATGCGGGATGAAACTGTAGGTCGCCTGCGCGTGAAGTTCGTAGCGTTCGGGCTCGAAACCGGGGATCTCGATCTCAGGCATGGCGGACCTCTTTCGCAGCGATCCGAACGGCCTCGACGACTCGCGGGTAAGTCCCGCAGCGGCATATGTTTCCCTGCAGGGCGGATTTGATTTCCGCATCTGTCGGGCTGAGGTTTTTCCTTAGCAGGCCGACGGAACTCATAATCATTCCCGCGGTGCAGTATCCGCACTGCATGGCATCGGTTTCGATGAAGGCCGATTGCACCGGGTGGAGCCTGCCGTTGGCTTCGAGCGCTTCGACGGTAGTGACGCGCTTGTTCTGCGCGGAGCGAACCGGCGTCAGGCAGGAGCGAACCGCCGCATCGTCCAGAAGAACCGTGCACGCTCCGCACTGGCCTTCGCCACATCCGTACTTGGCGCCGGTCAGGTCGAGTTCTTCGCGGAGGACGTAAAGTAGCGGACGGTCCGGATCACTTCTGATTTCGCGCCGGACACCGTTAACCAGGAGGTCCATGCCACGATTTTATGCCCGTCCCCGCCGAATCAGAAAGGCGTGGCGAAACCTTCTTCACTAAGGATGCGCCTGCCGCTGCGGGTAACGGCGAAGTACCCGTCCTCCGATTTCCCGCAGATGCGGTCGGAGTTTTCGGTCAGGATCTCGACCTTTTTCCATTTGCCCTGCAGAATCTTTCGGTAAGCCGCGAAGTACTCCCGCGCGGCATCCTCATCCTGCCACTCGGAGGCGTAGACCAGCATGGTGCTGCCTTTCGGCTTGGTTTCGTCGATGCGATACGCCCCGCCGGTGAGCTTGGGCGCAAGAGCTTCCGCCGTCGCGGTATCGACGTATTGGCGCAGAAGGACTCTCTCGTCGAGTTCTCCGACCGTGCCGCCTACGAAGGGATGGGCTCGCCGCAGCGGCTTCGGCAGTTCGGGAGACGTAGGGGCGACGGAGTGGAAGTAGCGGTCGGGATGCATGACCTGGGCGGTTGTGGTGGGCGGTTTTGTGAATACTTCCGAAAACGCACGCCGGCCGTCCTTGAGGAAGACCGATTCCTGGAAGCGCTGCCCGTCTTCATACGGGAACATCATGGTGCTGCGGATATACAGCGGCGAGTTGCTGAACACCGGATACTGCTTGTCGGCGGTATCCGAATCCTCCTCCGGTTTCAGGTATTCGCGGGCGTTGGCCGGGTCCGCGAGGGTCTTGCCCATCCGCCGGAGAGCGTATTCGATGGTGAGCCACTCGGCCTGACCTTCGACTACCGACTCCCGGGCCAGAGACTCCTCGGCGTCACTGGAATTCTTCCCGAGGAACTTCTCAATGGGGAAGTTCTGGTCGGCGAGAGCGTGCCCGAGTTCATGTACGAGCGCCTCGTCGCGCATATTGCGCGTGGCCCAATCGGAAATGAACAGCTTTTTCCGGTGAAAATCGTAAAAGGCGGCGGCCTGTTCGGTGAGCAGGTCGATGGTCGTCTTCTTCAGGTCGAAGTCGGGCGGAACGAAGCCGAACTTTTTCAGAGTGGTTTCCTCGGCGCGGAGTTCCTCGGGCTTGACCGAACGCCGAATCTGGTCATTCAGGAAATGGTTGACCTGTTCGCGGGTCACCATTTCGAACCGAAGCTGCCGTCGGACCCGGAACCCGGTGATCGCCGCCAGGTCTCTCATTACCGAATCAATCTCGACTGCGCTCGGTATCCCTTCCGACGCAAGGGTGGTCAGGGGAAGAAGGACGAGAACGAGGAAGCGCTTCAACATTCAGGGACGCATCCGGAACGATTAAAGATGCGCCGCGCTACAATGGAGGTTCAGGAACGGAGACCTCGACTTTGGCGGATACCTCATCGACCGAAAAGCTCTATAAAGCCGAATATATCGGAAGCGGGACTTTTATCATCAGTAAACCGAAGAGAAAAGCGCACAAAACCCGCCAGGCGCGATTGAAAAATCGGCGTCCCGGTTCGCGCAAATAGCCTTACCGGCGGTCCAGGGCCCGAAAGCAAAGGGCCAATATGGCTTTCTGAATCGCCCACGCGGTACCGAAGCTTCCCACCACTGCCGCGCTCAACATCAGCGTTTCCACAACGTCACCTCGTTTTCGTTATATGCATGCGCATTGCCAATTTTTGCGCTTCAAATGAGAACGCGCAAAAAACAGGCACAGCGGATCGGATGAATTTCAGCGGTTTGGGCGTTTGAAGGGGGTATGAAACGAATTTTTTCGCTCGCATTACCCGCTCTCGCTCTGTTTTTGTCCGCTCAGGCCGCCGAGATTCCCTCTGAGGGATCCAAAGCGCCCGATTTCACGCTGACGTCCCAGGAAGGTAAGACAGTCAGCCTGAAAGATTTCAAAGGTCATTGGGTGGTCCTTTATTTCTATCCCAAGGACATGACTCAGGGATGCACGATCGAGGCGCACAACTTCCAGCGCGATCAGGATCAGTACACGGCAAAGCACGCCGCGATCGTGGGTGTCAGCGCCGATACGGTCGATTCGCATCAACAGTTCTGCACGAAGGAAAACCTCACGTTCAAGCTTTTGGCCGACCCGGATAAGGCCGTCATAAACAGCTATGGTTCGCTTGCTCCGAACGGCGCCGTGGCAGCCCGCAACACGTTCCTGATCGATCCCAATGGGGTGATCCGGAAGGTGTATACGAAAGTGAATCCCAATCCGCACAGCGCGGAGGTGCTCGCAGCGCTCGGTGAAATGAAATAATCGGACCGAGTGTCAGAGCGGCAGGTTGAGTTCGAGCGAATCGCGCTTCCGCATCTGCGGAGCCTTGCGCGGTTCGCTCGCCGCCTTTCCGGGAGCGCGGCGGCGGCCGACGATCTGGTACAGGAAACATACCTGCGGGCATGGCGGGCTTTCGGTAAGTTCGACCGGCTGAACCCGCGCGCCTGGCTCTTCCGGATTCTGATCAACACTCATCTGAATGAAGGGCGGCGGGGCCGATGTCTGGAAATCCGTTCCGAAAAAATCGAGCAGGCCGTCTATGCGCCAGACGACCGCGGGCCGGAGATTCTTCAGGCCCTTGGACGGCTGCCCGAGGAGCAAAGAACAGTGCTGCTGCTTAATGTTGTGGAAGGGTTTACCTGTCAGGAAACAGCGAACATTCTCGCGGTTCCGATCGGTACGGTCATGTCGCGTCTGAGCCGGGGGCGTCAGGCCATGCGTTCACTGCTCGCTCCCAGGGCCGAGCCCCGAGCCGAGAAGGTTCCGCTGTGAGCTGGAGCGACAGCGAACTGGACGCGCTGCTGCGCGAGGCCTGCGAGCGCGAGCCCGTTCCCGTAACCGCGCTCGAACGATCGATTCGCGGCAGAATGCGCCGCCGGACGCTCGCGTTGCGGTGGATGGCGGTGGCGGCCGCAGTCGCCGTGATCGCCGCGGGGCTTTCGTATCGCGCCCGTGTCCCCGGGGTGTTCGAGCAGGCGGCGCGCGACCATCGCGCGGAAGTGGTGGAGCACGGCCCGCGCCGATGGCGAACCGACAACGCCGCAATAGACGGCATCGCCCGCCGCTTCGGATTCTCGGCCGAGCAGGCGGCTCAGCTTGCGCCCGCCGGATACCGGCTGGAGCACGCGAAGATCTGCGGGCTGGACGGGAAGCCTGCGCTCCATCTGGTCTACTCAGGCACGGACGTATCCGGCGCGCGCGAGTTTTCGGTTTATATCGCCAAATTCCCGCCGCATCAGCGGCAAAAAGCCGTCGATGGATTCACAATCATGCCATTTCGCTCGGGAATTGTAGTTGGCACGAAAGCCGAGTGCGAGGCGGTCGCCAGCCCGCGCGTCTGAGGGCGCTATCGGACGCGGATCACCGGGATGAGGGAGTTTTTTTCGCGGCGCTCTGGGGCGGGACGCCGGGCCAGTTCCTGATTGAGCGAACGGATGAACTCTTCAATCTGCATCTGCATGGCCTCCATTTTTGCGCGCATATTCAGAATGATCTCTACTCCGGCGAGATTCACGCCCAGCTCCCGCGTGAGATGGAGAATGACGTCGAGCCGTTCGAGATCCTCATCCGTGTACAGACGCGTGTTCCCGTCGCTCCGGCTAGGCTTCAATAGTCCTTCACGCTCGTAGAGGCGGAGGGTCTGCGGATGCAGACCGTACTGTTCCGCTACCGACGAGATCATGTAGGCTGCTTTGGATTTTTCACGCATCCTCTTGCCCCTCCCAAAGGTCTTTGCGGGGATCTTCGGAATCGATCTCCGCGAGTTTGCGAAGCAGTTCCTTGGCGCGCTCGTCCCGTATGTCGGGCATGCGCAGCGCGACCTGCACGATTTGATCGCCCTGTGTTCCCTTGCGGCTGTTCTTCACGCCGCGCTCGCGAAGGCGGAATTTCTGTCCGTTCTGCGTTCCCGGCGGGATTCGCAGCAGTGTCTTCCCGTCGAGTGTGGGAACTTCGATCTTGGCTCCGAGACCCGCTTCTGTGACGGTCACCGGGACGGTGATCTGAATGTTGTCGCCTTCCCGGCTGAAGATCGGGTGGGGTTGAACGTTGGTCGTGATGTAGAGATCGCCCGGAGGCGCTCCCATCCTTCCGGCGTTGCCTTTACCCGCGACGCGCAGCCGGGATCCGTTCTGCGCGCCCGGCGGCACGCGAACTTCGACCGATTCGGTATGCGCAATTCGGCCATCGCCCTGGCACGAAGGGCAGGAATTGCGGAGCCGCCCCTTTCCCGAGCAGCGGGGGCACGTCAGGTTGAATTTCATATTGCCCGCCATCTGGCTCACGGTCCCGGACCCGTTGCACTGCGGGCATGCGATCGTTCCTGAGTCGCTGCCGCCGGTACCGTGACAGGTCGGGCACTCTTCGTAGCGGGTGATATTGATTTTGGTCTGGAAGCCGCGGATGGCCTGCCAGAAAGTGATGTTGAGGCCGTACTCGAGGTCGGCGCCCTTCTCAGGTTCCAGATCAGCGGCATTCGACGAGTCGCCGCGGAAAAAGTGGCTGAAGATATCTTTGAATCCCCCCGTGGACCCGGAGGATGTGCGGGAGCGATTTTCGGTCGATTCGTGCGGCGCGCGGTTGAAGATGTCGGAAAAATCGAAACCATTGAAATCCATGTTCGGGTGAGACGTAGTTCCGCCGCGCGGACTACCGCCTCCGGACGCGAACCCGTTTTCCGAGTAAAAGCCGACCTGGTCGTACATCTGGCGCTTTTTCGCGTCGCTCAGGATATCGTAAGCTTCCTGGACGTTCTTGAAACGGTCTTCCGACGATTTATCGCCGGGATTGAGATCCGGATGGAACTTGCGCGCCAGCTTTCGATAGGCTTTGCGGATGTCATCTTCCGAGGAAGTGCGCGAGACGCCCAGAGTTTCGTAGTAATCGTGTTTGGGGGTAGTCGGCATAGCGATTCCCGGTTCAAAGAACGCATGGGGGCGGGCTGATTAGCCCACCCCCTTACGGATTCTTACTTTTTGTCGTCAACGTCGACGAATTCCGCGTCGACAACGTCGTCCTTCGGCGGCTGCTGACCACCGTCGGCCGGCTTGCTGCCTGCCGCGCCGTCCTGTGGAGCGCTCTGCGTCGCCTTGTACATCGCCTCGGCCAGCTTGTGGCTCGCCTGGGTCAGGTGATCGGTCGCCGCGTTCAGCTTGTCGGGATCGCCATCGTTGATCGCCTTCTTGACGTCTTCGATGGACGCCTCGATGTTTTTGGCGTCGGCGTCACTGATCTTGTCGCGATGCTCCTTCAGCGTCTTTTCGACGTTGTAGACCATGGCGTCGGCCCGGTTGCGGGCCTCGATCTGGTCCTTCGACCTGCGGTCTTCAGCCGAGTGCGCTTCGGCATCCTTCGCCATCTTTTCGACTTCGTCCTTCGAAAGACCCGAGGAAGAGGTGATGGTGATCTTCTGCTCGTTGTTGGTGGCCTTGTCCTTGGCCAGCACGTTCAGAATGCCGTTGGCGTCGATGTCGAAGGTCACTTCGATCTGTGGAACGCCGCGCGGGGCCGGAGGGATACCGACCAGCGAGAAGATGCCCAGAGACCGGTTGTCCTTAGCCATCGAGCGCTCGCCCTGGAACACCTTGATCTCCACCGAGGTTTGGCTGTCCGCCGCCGTCGAGAAAATCTCGCCTTTGCGAGTCGGTATCGTCGTGTTGCGCTCGATCAGCTTGGTGAAGACTCCGCCGAGCGTTTCGATTCCCAGCGAAAGCGGGGTCACGTCGAGCAGAAGGACGTCCTTTACTTCGCCGCCGAGCACGCCACCCTGAACCGCCGCGCCGACCGCGACCACTTCGTCGGGGTTGACGGACTTGTTCGGCTCTTTATTAAAGAGCTGCTTTACGATCGCCTGAATACGCGGAGTTCGCGTCGAACCGCCGACAAGCACAACTTCGTCGATCTTGTCGGGCGTGACATTGGCATCGGCCATTGCCTGTTTGCAGGGGCCCACTGAGCGCTGGAAGATGTCTTCGCACATCTGTTCGAAGCGCATGCGGGTCAGTTTCTGGAGCAGGTGCTTCGGGCCAGTTGCGTCCGCCGTGATGAACGGCAGATTGATTTCGGTCTCCAGCAGCGTCGAAAGCTCCATCTTGGCTTTCTCGGCGGCTTCCTTGAGCCGCTGGAGCGCCATCTGGTCCTTCGAAAGATCGATGCCCTGTTCCTTCTTGAACTCGGCGATGATCCAGTCCATCACACGCTGGTCGATGTTATCGCCGCCCAGGTGGGTGTCGCCGTTGGTGGATTTCACCTCGACCACGCCGTCGCCCACTTCCAGGATCGAGATATCGAACGTGCCGCCGCCGAAGTCGTAAACCGCGATGGTTTCGTTCTTTTTCTTATCGAGACCGTACGCCAACGCCGCCGCCGTGGGCTCGTTGATGATGCGCTTCACGTCGAGACCGGCGATTTTGCCGGCATCCTTCGTGGCCTGGCGCTGCGCGTCATTGAAGTATGCCGGGACGGTGATGACCGCCTCGGTGACCTTCTGGCCGAGATAGGCTTCGGCGGCTTCCTTCAATTTCGTGAGAATCATGGCCGAAATCTCGGGCGGAGAATACTTTTTGCCGGAGATTTCCACGCGGGCATCGCCGTTCTCGCCGCGCGCGACTTTGTACGGGACCATCTTCTGCTCTTCGCTGACTTCGTCCATGCGCCGTCCCATGAAGCGCTTGATCGAGAAAATCGTGTTTTCCGGATTGGTAATCGCCTGCCGTTTCGCCACCTGACCGACCAGACGCTCTCCGGATTTGGTGAACGCCACAACCGAAGGCGTCGTCCGGGAACCTTCCTGATTGGCTATAACCGTTGGCTGGCCGCCCTCCATGACGGCCACGCAGGAGTTGGTGGTTCCGAGGTCGATACCGATAATCTTGCCCATTGTCCTTACGAGGACCTCCTTAGGAAACTTGAGTACGGGGAGAGTGATTTACTCACGCGCCTCCACTGAGAGCCCCGGGCACCGCCCGGATTTAGCTCATCTCAATTATGAAATATGAGTGGGTTATTGTCAAGTGCAATCAGGCGTGGAGAGGCAGGGCAGTGATCGGATCGTAACAGATTTGTTTTTAGCGGTTTGCAGCGATTGGTTTAGGGAGTGGTCGGGACATCCGAGGGATTCCAGGAATCGTCCGGATCGTAAGCAGTGATTGCAGAAGCGACTTTCTCGGTGTCGGCCCCGAGGTCTTTCTCGTAAACTATCCCGCTGCGATTCACGACAAAGGTCATGACTCCGGTTACGCGGTATTCCGCTGGCCACGCGACTACCCCGAAGCCCTTCGTCATAGCGCCGTCGGCGATGTAGCTCATCGCGCCGCCCGGCGCATGAGATCCCTGCTCAGTCAGGATTTTGAAACGGTAGCCGTGAAAGGGATTGTTTCCGGCGGTGTAGCCCTCCGCCATTGCCTTGGCGACGGCCTCCGCGACCGGACTTTCATCGTTCGGGTCCGTGGCTGGCCAATACAACCCATCATGCTTGCCCTCGCTGCTGAAGAACTTCTGGGCATAACTCTTTTGCTTGTCGTTGTACTCATTCTCCGCTTCGACAAAGCCACGGCAGACGTTAATCGCGCTCAGTTCGTTGTCTCCAATGCGGCGCAATTTGATGACATCTTTGCCCTGATCTACGTCGAAGTACCATTTGCCGTTCTTCTGGACGAGCGGAATCGGCAGCGGCCACGCGTCATCGCCGATCTGGATGATTCGGCGGGTAGGGTCCTCCGCCTCAGGGATGATACTGAGTTTGTGGCCGGCCCGATCCGCAAAATTCTTCCTTGCGTTTTTATCTTCAACGGGGTCGCCGGTTTCGAGGATCTCCTGAGCGGAAGGGCCCAGAATCTTAAGCGCGGCAGACACGTCGTCGTCCTGTGCCGCCTTGAGAAGCGCCTTCGCGGCCGCTGAGGGCGAGGAGAAACCTTCACCTGATGGCTGCTGAGCGCTCGCGAGCTTCTCGCCGGCGCAGACCAGCCCGAATCCGACAACGATCGCGAAACCTTTGTATGAGAAGCGCATTGTCATGCCGTTTCGTCTTTACCGCCTGCGGCCGCCACCGCCGCCGCCGCCGCGCGAGCCGCCCCCGCCGCCACCGCCGAAGCTGCGCGAACCACCACCACCGCCGCCGCCCCCGGCGCTCTGCGACCCTCGCGAGTAGTTTTGCCGCGCGCGATTGCCGCCCTGTCCCGCATCGCCGAACGCGCTGCCGCTGGAGCGATTACCGAAATTTCCGCCGCTCGCATCGCGACCGCCGACGCGGCTGGCGTCGCGATTCTGGCCCACTCCGCTGTTCCCGCGGTTGTTGTTGCCCACTCCGCTATTGCGGTCACCGACTCCGTTGCCGCGATTGTTGTTACCCACTCCGCTATTGCGGTCACCGACGCCACCCCGGTTGTTATTGCCCAACCCGCTATTGCGGTCGCCGACTCCGTTGCCGCGGTTATTCCCTAAACCATTGTTCCGGTTGTTGCCGACGCCCCCTCGGTTGCCACCGCCGTAGCGGTTGGCGACATTCTGATTCTTATAGGGCACTCCGCCGCGGAAACTGGGATTGTGTTGCCAGTTGTTGCCGCCCTTCGCGATGCTGTTCTTGTTGAAGTTGTTGTTGTTGACGAAGTTGTTGTTGATGTTGATGGTGTTGCCGCCGCCGCCATGCCATCCGCAGTTCCATCCCCACCCGCCGCTCCACATCGCGCCCATTGCCATACCGACGCCGAAGGAAATCATGCTGGAGGCGACCACAGCCCCCGCTGTAACCGGCGGGTAATACATAGGCGGATAGGGGTAATAGGGCGGAGGCGCGCCGTAAACGACCGTCGGATTGTATTGCGGAACGTAGACCGTTTGAGGGTTGGAAGGCTCGACGATGATGTATGTGTTGTTGTTCTCGGTCTTGGTCGTTACTTTCTGCTGCTCGTTCGACTTGAGAGCGCCGGTCGACTGAGCCTTTTTCCGCAGCCGCTGGACAGCATCCATCACATCGCCTTGCTGGGCCAGAAATGCATTTCCCAAGTCCGTGGTCCAGTCGAGATTCTCGTCCATCCTCTTGAGAACGTCGGGAAACATAACCAGAGCCTGGACACTGGCATCCCAGTCCTCTTTTCCGACGGCGTCGGTCAGTTCCTTGCCTTTCAACTTGGAATTCTTCTGATACCAACGATTGCATTCAACAATTTCGAGAGGGTAAGTCGAGGCGACGAGGATTTGGCTCAAAAGACCGTCCGGATAGAGCGCCAAGGGCGCCACGAGACTGTCCAACTGCTCGGGCGGCAGGGTCTGGGCCTGCTGCTGATTCCCGCCGGAAGCCTGGCCCTGCGCGGCAGGAGGCGGATTCTGCGCTATGCAGTTCTGAAATGTCAAAACCGCGCAAAGGCAGGCCAAAATTATGCGGCCCGTCTTCTTCAAACTGTAATGGATTTGTCTGCGCACTGTTGCTCCGACGAGCGTTTACCGGCGCTGATCTGACGGCTTCGTCCCCAGGCCGATTTACAAAATATTGGAAATACGGGCCGCGAGAGTCAGCCGCTCCGTAATTCGCCTCTCGCGCGACCCGTAATTTTACGGATATTCAAGGGCGCCCAATCTGCGTTTAATAGGAATACGAATTCTTCGCCTTGAGGCACGCCACTACCCAAGGCATGGATGGTGAGAAATGACGTCGTTCTGGTTGTACGAGAACAATCAAAGCGAGACATTGCGCGGACACGCCGAGCAATGCCCTTTTTTTATGCGACAGGGCGGCGGCGACCGGCCTACGGGCCGGTGGATCGGTCCCTTCGACACTAAGCTCGAGGCGATTATCGCGGCCCAGCGCAAGAACGTTCCGTTCCGATGGTGTAAGAGTTGCCAGCAGATCGGGGACAGCATCAAGCTGGCCGAGATCAATGCGCAACTGGATCGCGCCAGAAACGAATATTCATCCGCCCTGCTGGCGTTCGAACGGGACAACCCTGTTGACGAGGACTATCCAGCCGACAACGGTCACAATGGGCACGGGTACCACGCGCCGGAGCAGCTTGTGACTGTGTCGGACCGTCTGACCGATGTATTGCACTCGTATTTATTGTTCATCCGGAAGAGCCTGCCGAAACCGCAGCACCCGTCTGAGTTACGCCAGAGCCAATCGAGCGCTGGCAGCTAAACGGGCCGGAACTCAACCAGCAGTCGACACGGAAATAAAGCGCTTTCCGAGAAGCGCTGAACGAATCGCCGGGATGAGGTCGTCTCCGGCTGCAAGTTTGTCGACGTAGGCGGTCGCGCCAGCCTTCATTGCGCATTCCGCCATCTCCGGCGCCCGATCCACCGTCAGCATGACAATCGGCGTTTTGGCGCGTTTCGCGCGCAACGTGCGGGCCGCTTCGATGCCATTCACTCCGGGCATCGCAATGTCGGTCACAATGATATCCGGATTGTGGCGATCGCAGGCGGATAACAACTCCTGGCCGTCTGAAGCTGTCGCCACGACCGTAAACTCCGTGGAAAGGAGATTCGCGATCTGCTGCAGAAAAGCCACGTTGTCATCAACCAGAAGCACTCGGACGGACACTGCAATTCTCGCTAATCCAAAACGATGTTCTTATGTCACCGCACCCCGACTGGTCGAATCTACCCGAAAGATTACGTGAAGATGACTGAATCCCTACTCGTTCCCGGTACGCGCCTGAGAGCCAGTGTCCTGATTCCGAAGTGCCTGTACTAATCCGGCAGCCGAAAACCCACAGGCTGAAGCCTGTGCCACCATCGTCTGGCTCGACCACCTTCCTGCCAATAGGTAAAGAGATTTCAGAAACAT
>Ga0126381_100001767_pt1 | contig 23141 bp, 17 predicted proteins | sample PanSoiMetPlot_28_FD_96465 | JGI IMG/M metagenome (GOLD analysis project Ga0126381, IMG submission 96465) | Tropical forest soil microbial communities from Panama - MetaG Plot_28 | ecosystem: Environmental > Terrestrial > Soil > Tropical forest > Bulk soil | place: Panama | collected 2016-02-17 | reverse complement strand
CTTCCACTTCAAGCACATGACCACGGTCGGCGAGCCGATCGAGCCTGAGGTCTGGCGCTGGTACTACGACAACGTCGGCAAGGGCGAGGCGGCCATCGTCGACACCTGGTGGCAAACGGAGACCGGCGGCTTCCTCGGCTCCACGCTCCCCGGTGTGCACCCGATGAAGCCGGGAAGCTGCGGCCCCGCCGCGCTCGGCATCTACCCCGTCATCCTCGACGAGGACGGCAACGAAGTGCCCAAGGGCAGCGGGAAGGCGGGCAACATCTGCATCCGCAACCCGTGGCCAGGCGTCTTCGAGACGATCTGGGGCCAGCCCGAGCGGTTCGTCTCGACGTACTACGCCAAGTACAACAGGGACCCGGACAGCAAGGACTGGCACGACTGGCCGTACTTCGCCGGTGACGGCGCGACCCAGGCGGAAGACGGCTACTTCCGCATCCTCGGCCGCGTCGACGACGTGATCAACGTCGCCGGACACCGGCTGGGCACCAAGGAACTGGAGTCGGCGGCGCTGACCGTGGACGAGGTCGCCGAGGCCGCCGCCGTCCCTGTCATCGACGACATCCGCGGCCGCGTGGTCGAGATGTACATCTCGCTCAAGCCCGGCTTCGATGCCACATCCGCGGTGGAGGACAAGGTCAAGCGCGCCATCGAAACCGACATCGGCAAGATCGCCCGCCCGAAGAACATCTGGATCGTCCCTGACATGCCGAAGACCCGGTCCGGCAAGATCATGCGCCGCGTGATCGCCGCGACCTCCAACTTCACCGACACCGGGGACATCACGACGCTCGCCAACCCGGAGGTCGTGGAGAAGATCCGTCACCAGGTGCAGAGCGCCAAGGTCGCCAAGGGCGAGGTCCCGCGTGAGCTCAGCGAGGCTGAGCTCGCCGAGATCAAGGCGTTCGGCAACGAGTAACAGCCGCGAACGTGTGGGGGGCGCGAAGCCCCCCACACTCGCGGTCCACGTCAGGGGCCTCGTTAAGTCGTATGGCAGTCCGCGGCCTGCTCCTGGCCATCCGCTTCTTCACCTGGGTACCCCGGCAGGGATGACGGGACTTTCGGCCTATTGCCGGGAGCGCCGCGATGGAATTAGCTGACTGTGACGGGAGGGACCCGTTAGGGACGCGGAGGAACGGGCTGCGGCGACCGTGCACCGCGCAATCGGAATCCGCGAGAGGCGGAACACAGGTCCCTCCCGCCGTGCTTGCTGGCTCGCCTTCGGGCCGCCTTCACACGGCGCCTTCCCTCGTCGCTCGTCGCAAGCTCCTCGCTCCTGCGTCCAGGCACCGCGGCGGCCCATCGGCTCGCCCTGCTCCCTCGCTCCTCAGTCCAGACGGCACGGCGGCCCTCGGCTCGCCCTGCTTGCTGGCTCGCCTTCGGGCCGCCTTTGCGCGCCGTCTTCCCTCGTCGCTCACTCGCTTCGCTCCCTCGCTCCTCAGTCCAGACGGCACGACGGCCCTCGGCTCGCTGATGTGTCCGGGTTAGGGTCTTTGGTCCCTGTATACGGGGGTCGTTCGCCGGTGGGCGGCGACGGCGGAATGGCGTGAACTTAACTCGATAGCGATGCGCCGAGGAAGGGCGAGGCGATTGAGATGAGCGCGACCGTCAAGGACGTCATGACCACCCACGTGGTGGCGGTGCGCAAGGACGCGCCGTTCAAGGAGATGGCCACCAGGCTGAGGGAACACCGGGTGAGCGCGTTCCCAGTGTTCGACGACAATGACAAGGTCATCGGCGTGGTATCCGAGGCAGACCTGCTGACCAAGGAAGCACTCGACTTCGTCGGCGCGGGCAAGGTCGCCAGCATGCTGCACCACAGGGAGCAGGCCAAGGCGGCCGGGATCACGGCCGCGGACCTCATGACCACGCCGCCGGTCACCATCGGCCCGAACGACTTCGTCTCGCACGCCGCCCGGCTGATGTACTCGCGGCGGGTGAAGCGGCTTCCGGTCGTCGACGACGACGGCCGCCTGATCGGGATCGTGTCGCGGGCCGACGTGCTGAGCGTTTACGGCCGGCCGGACGCCGACATAAGGCACGACATCGTCGAGGATGTCATCCTCGACACGCTGCTCACCGACCCGGCCCGGTTCACCATCACGGTCAAGGACGGCATCGTCACCGTCGAAGGCATGCCTGAGAACGCCAGCGTGGGGCATGACATGATCGAGGAGATACGGCACGTCGAAGGCGTCGTCGCGGTACGTGACCGGCTCAGCTACCCGCCAGCCCAGCGGGCGGCCTCGCCCGTCGGCCCGATGTTCTGAGTCGGCCGTGTACCTCGCGGAAGCACCCACGAACGCGTCCGGACTCACGATGGTGATCGTCGCCGTCGTCGTGCTGTTCTCGCTGAGCGCCTGGCTCGGCCTGGTGTTCCTCGCCGACCGACCGCCCCGCGGGCGCCGGGCGCAGGCAATCGAACCGAAGCAGCTCAACCCCGCGGAGCAGCACGACAAGGCGGCCTGAGCCCGCCACGCGGCTGAGGAGGATTCATGAGCCAGCCGGCAGCGATACCCGGTGTGTACGCCCTGCTGGCCGACGGTACGACGGTGCAGATCCGGCCGCCAGCCTCCGGGGACTTCGAGGCCGTCAAGGCCATGCACGAAGCCATGTCGCCCACCAATGCCTACCTGCGGTTCTTCAGCCTGAGCAGGACGGCGGCCGAGCACGAGGCGCGGCGGATCTGCCGCGAACCCGGCCCGGACCACGCCGCCCTGCTCGCCGTGTACGGAACCGAGATCGCGGGCGTGGCGAGCTTCGAGGTGTTCCCCAGGGACGCACCCACGCAAGGCGGTCAAGCCGTGGGTGATGACGGGACCGCAACGCGGGTTAGAAGAACAGCTGAGGTGGCGTTCGCGGTCGCGGACACGATGCACCACAAGGGCATCGCGACCCTGCTGCTCGAGCACCTCGTCTCGCTCGCCCGCGCAAGCCAGATCGAGGCGTTCACGGCAGAGACGCTCAGCGAGAACACGAGCATGCTCCGTGTGTTCGCGGACGCCGGGCTGCCGACCCGCAGCGCACGAGGAGAAGGCGTGGTCTCGATCACCATCCCGCTGCCGCCCGACGACACGGGCAAGCAGCTTGAGGAGTACCTGGACACGGTGGCGCTGCGCGAGCGCTCAGCCAGTGTCGCGAGCCTGCGGCCGGTGTTCGCGCCGGAGTCGGTCGCGGTGATCGGCGCGAGCAGGCGGCAGGGCACGGTCGGCCGGTCCGTCCTCGACAACATCAAGAGCGGCGGCTATCAGGGCCGTCTCTACGCGGTCAACCCCAACGCCAGGCAAATCGGCGGAACGCCGTGCTTTCCCGACGTGGCCAGCCTGCCGGAGGCGCCCGACCTCGGGCTGATCGCCGTGCCGCCCGACGCGGTGATAGACGCGGCGCAGGCATGCGGCACGCGCGGCTTCCGCGGCCTTGTGGTGTTCACCTCGGGGCTCGACACGGCCGCCTGCGCCGACCTGCTCGCCGTCTGCCGCAGGCACGGGATGCGCCTGATCGGCCCGAACTGCTTCGGCGTCGCCATCCCCGGCATCGGACTCGACGCGACGTTCGCCGCCACCAACCCGGCGCCAGGCGCGGCAGGACTGGTCATGCAGTCGGGCGGAATCGGCTTCGCGATGGTCGACCACCTGTCCAGGCTCGGCATCGGCATCTCCTCGTTCGCCTCGGTCGGCAACAAGCTCGATGTGTCGAGCAACGACATGCTGATGTGGTGGGAGCAGGACGAGGTGACCAAGCTCGCCGTGCTGTACATCGAATCGTTCGGCAACCCGCGCAAGTTCGCCCGCACAGCGCGCCGCGTCGGGGCACGGATGCCGGTGCTCACCGTGCACGCGGGGCGCAGCGAGGCCGGCCAGCAGGCCGCGGCGTCGCACACGGCCGCGATCGCCACGCCACTGGTCAGCCGCGAGGCGCTGTTCGAGCAGGCGGGGATCATCGCCACGCCTGGCTTCGGCGAACTGGTCGAGGCAACCGCGCTGCTGGCGACGCAGCAGCCGCCTGGCGGGCGGAACGTGGCGATCGTGTCCAACGTCGGCGGCGCCGGCGTGCTCGCCGCCGACGCGTGCACCGACCTCGGACTGACCGTGCATCACCCGCGCGGCCTGGTCAAGCGGCGGCTGCACGCGCTGCTGCCAGGCGGTTCGGTGAGCGGACCGGTGGACACCGCCGCGACGGTGTCCCGTGACTGCTTCAGGCAGGTGCTCGAACTCCTCGCCGCCGACGAGGGAGTGGACGCGGTGCTCGCGCTCGTGCTGCCGACCGGCGCGACCGGTGACCTCGTGGCCGCCATCACGGAGGCCGAAGTGCCCGTCCCGTTCGCCTGCGTGGTGCTCGACCAGCCGGAAACTGTCCGGCTGCTCGACGCCAAGCATGGCAAGGTCCCGGCGTACGGCTACCCGGAGGCGGCGGCCAGCGCGCTGGCCCGCGCCGCCACTTACGGTCAATGGCGGTCGGCGCCGCGCGACCTGGTACCCGGCTTCGGCGACGTGGACGTGACGGAAGCGCGTGCGCTGGTGCACGCCTTCCTGGGCCGTGCGCCCGCGGGCGGCTGGCTGTCGGCAGGCGACGCGGCAGCGCTGCTGCGGTTGTACGGGATCGCACTGGCGGCGACGGCGACCGCCCGCACCGAGGGCGAGGCGGTGACGGCGGCGGAGGCGGCCGGCTACCCGGTCGTGCTCAAGGCCGACGTTCCCGGCCTGGTGCACAAGTCCGACGCGGGCGCCGTCGTGCTGGACGTGCGCGGCGAGGATGGGGTGCGAGCCGGCTTTCGGCGGATGGCCGGAAAGTTCGGCGTCCGGCTGAGCGGAGTCCTCGTCCAGCCGATGATCACCGGCGGGACCGAGGTCATCGTCGGTGTGCGGGACGACCAGATGTTCGGGCCGCTGGTGGTCTTCGGGCTAGGCGGCGTGGCCACTGAGGTGCTCGCGGACCACGCGGCACGGCTCGCGCCGCTGACCGAGGCCGATGCCGACACCCTGATCAACTCGATCCGCTCCGCGCCATTGCTGCGCGGGCATAGGGGGAGCCCCGCCGCAGATCTCGCATCGCTGCGTGACATGCTGATGCGGGTTTCCAGGCTTGCCGACGACCTTCCCGAGGTCACCGAGCTTGACCTCAACCCTGTCATCGCACGCCCCGACGGCGTGGTCGCGGTCGACGTCCGGATCAAGGTCGCACCGCAGGTACCGCAGGATCCGTTCTTGCGGCGGCTACGGTTACATAAGGCTCCGTTCACTTGACGGAGAGTTAGAGAGGCGCTGCCATCCGGGTAGGGATGGGGTGACCTCGGTGAGTCGCAACGCCACGTTCGGGATACAAAAGGGGAACCCGCATGACCGCGACGCAAGCAAGCGCGCTGACAGCGAGCGAGCTGGACCTTATCGACGCCTGGTGGCGCGCCGCCAACTACCTGTCGGTCGGGCAAATCTACCTGCTCGACAACCCGCTGCTCACGCAGGAGCTGCGGCCCGAGGACGTCAAGCCGCGGCTGCTCGGGCACTGGGGCACCACGCCCGGCCTGAACCTGATCTACGCGCACCTGAACCGGGTCATCAGGAACTGGGACCTCGACGTCATCTACATCGCGGGACCCGGCCACGGGGGGCCAGGGCTCGTCGCGAACACCTACCTTGAGGGCACCTACACCGAGCGGTACCCGTCGATCAGCCAGGACGAGGCCGGCATGCGGCGGCTGTTCAGGCAGTTCTCCTTCCCCGGCGGCATACCCTCGCACGTGGCGCCGGAGACGCCCGGCTCGATCCACGAGGGCGGCGAGCTCGGCTACTCGCTCATGCACGGCTATGGCGCCGCGTTCGACAACCCGGACCTGATCGTCGCCTGCGTGATCGGCGACGGCGAGTTCGAGACCGGGCCGCTGGCCGGCAGCTGGCACTCCAACAAGTTCCTCAACCCGGTGACGGACGGCGCGGTGCTGCCGATCCTGCACCTCAACGGGTGGAAGATCGCGAACCCGACGGTGCCGGCCCGGATACCGCACGCCGAGCTCGAGTCGCTGCTCACCGGCTACGGCTACCACGTCTACACCGTCGAAGGGGACGACCCCAAGCTCGTGCACGAGCAGATGGCCACCACGTTCGACACGATGATCAACGAGATCCACGACATCCAGCGGCGCGCCCGCGAGGGCAGCTCGACGGAGCGGCCGTGCTGGCCCGCGCTGATCCTGAAGACCCCCAAGGGGTGGACCGGGCCCAAGTACGTGGACGGGAACAAGGTCGAAGGGACGTGGCGGGCACACCAGGTGCCGATCGCGGAGGCGCGGCACAACGAGGAGCACCGGCACCAGCTCGAAGAGTGGATGCGCTCGTACCGGCCGTCCGAACTGTTCGACGCTAACGGCACGCTGATCCCGGAAATCGCCCGGCTGGCGCCGAGCGACTACCGGCGGATGAGCGACAACCCGCACGCGAACGGCGGGCTGCTGCTGCGCGACCTGGACATGCCGGCGTTCCAGGACTACGCGGTCGACGTCCCGGCGCCGGGGAGCGTGATGGCGGAAAACACCCGCGTGCTCGGCACATTCCTGCGCGACATCGTCAGCCGCAACATGTCGACGTTCCGGCTCTTCGGCCCCGACGAGACGGCCTCGAACCGGCTCGGGACGGTGCTCGAGGTGACCGGGCGGGCGTTCGACGGGATCATTCTCGACGGCGACCCGCAGCTAGCCCCGGACGGACGCGTCATGGAGGTGCTTTCCGAGCACCTGTGCCAGGGCTGGCTCGAGGGGTACCTGCTGACCGGGCGGCACGGCCTGTTCAACTGCTACGAGGCGTTCATCCACATCATCGACTCGATGTTCAACCAGCACGCCAAGTGGCTGAAGGTCACCCGCCACATCCCCTGGCGGCGGCCGATCGCCTCGCTGAACTACCTGCTCTCCTCCCTGGTCTGGCGGCAGGACCACAACGGGTTCTCCCACCAGGACCCCGGGTTCATCGACCACGTGGTCAACAAGAAGGCGGAGATCATCCGCGTCTACCTGCCGCCGGATGCCAACACGCTGCTGTCGGTCGGCGACCACTGCCTGCGGTCCAAGAACTACGTGAACGTCATCGTGGCCGGCAAGCAGCCCCAAGAGCAGTGGCTGACCATGCAGCAAGCGATCATCCACTGCACGCGCGGCGCCGGCATCTGGGACTGGGCGTCGTCCGACGCCGACGGCGACGGCCCTCCGGACGTCGTGATGGCCTGCTGTGGCGACGGACCCACACTCGAGACGCTCGCGGCGGTGTCGCTGCTGCGCGAGCACCTGCCCTCGCTTCGGGTGCGGGTGGTGAACGTGGTCGACCTGATGCGGCTGCAGCCGGAGACCGAGCATCCGCACGGGATGTCGGACGCCGAGTTCGACGCGCTGTTCACCACCGACCGCCCGGTGATCTTCGCCTACCACGGCTACCCGTGGCTCATCCACCGGCTGGTCTACCGGCGGCACGGGCACGTCAACTTCCACGTGCGCGGGTACAAGGAGGAGGGCACCACGACCACGCCGTTCGACATGGTGATGCTCAACGACCTGGACCGCTTCCACCTGGTCATGGACGTGATCGACCGGGTTCCCGGGCTCGCCTCGTCGGCCGGGCACGTCCGCCAGCTCATGGAGGACAAGCGGATCATGTGCCGGGCGTACACCAGGGAGTTCGGCGAGGACGCGCCGGAGATCAGGGACTGGAAGTGGACGCCCTGAGGCAGGCCGGGTAGCGGCGGCAGGTGGCAGGCATGGAACCGGCCCGACAGGCTCGGGTGCTGATCGTCAACGCCGGGTCAAGCAGCCTCAAGCTGCGCGTCCTCGCGGGTGACGACACAGTCTCCGGCACCGCCGACCTGCCGCCGCCCGGCGGCGGGGGCGGGAGGGGCGGGGGAAGAGGCGGCGGGGGCGGCACCGACACCGCCGCGATCAAGGACGCGATCGCCTCGTTCGGCGCCGTCGACGCCGTCGGGCACCGGGTGGTGCACGGCGGGACCTTCTACGTCGCACCCGTCCTCGTCAACAGCGAGGTGCGGCGGCGCCTGGAGTCGCTGACCGACCTCGCGCCGCTGCACCAGCCTAAGTCGCTGGCCGCCCTCGACGCCGTCACGGCATTGCTGCCGGACACGCCCGCGGTGGCGTGCTTCGACACCGCCTTCCACGCCACCATCGGCGCGGCCGCGTCGACGTTCGCGCTGCCCGCGGAGTGGCGCGCCCGGTGGAACCTGCGCCGCTACGGGTTCCATGGCCTGTCCCACGCCTACGCCTCACGGCGCGCCGCGGAACTCCTCGACAGGCAGGACGCGGCCGGGCTGCGGGTCGTCACCTGCCATCTGGGCGCGGGCGCGTCGCTCGCCGCCGTCCACTCCGGCCGCTCCGTCGACACCACCATGGGGTTCACCCCGCTGGACGGGCTGGTGATGGCCACCAGGTCAGGGGCCGTCGACCCCGGCCTGGTGCTGTGGCTTGAGGAGCACGCGCGCACGCCGCCCGCCGAACTGGCCGCGACGCTGGAGCGGAGGTCGGGCCTGACCGGCCTGGCCGGCACGGCGGACATGCGCGAGGTGCTCGACCGTGCCCGCGCCGGCGACCCGAACGCCGTGCTCGGCCGCGATGTCTACCTGCACCGGCTGCGCGCGCTCATCGCCGCGATGGCGGCCGCGATGGACGGGATCGACGCGCTCGTGTTCACCGGCGGGGTCGGTGAGAACTCCGCCGAGATCCGTTCCCGCGCCGCCGACGGGCTCGGCTTCCTCGGCGTGCGGCTCGACGACGAGCGCAACGCCAACCCCGGCCACGACGACTGGCAGATCAGCCCGGACTACGCGGCGGTGCGCTCGTTCGTGATCGCCGCCCGCGAGGACAAGCAGATCGCCGCCGAGGTCCGCTCCGTCCTGGCCTAGCGGGGCATCGGGGGGCGTCCCCCGGGAGCTAACAGAGCTAACACCCTCATATCGGCGGGGACCGCGAACGCGAGCAGTCGCGCTTCCCCCGGCCCCGCCGAAGCCCAGTCGCCAGGCAGCCCGAGCACGGCGACCGCAGCGGTGGGGAACGCCGAAGGCGGCTCGGGCGGCGGCGTCGCCAGGCCGACCGCCAGCTCGGCCAGCCCGGGATTGTGCCCGACGATCAGCACCGTCCGCTCGTCGTCGGGAAACTCACGCACCAGCATGAGCAGGCCGAGCACGGTCGCCTCATACACCCGCGGCTCGTACCGGACGGGCGGCGCGGCGCCGGCCGCGGCTTCGGCGAGGCCGGCCGCGGCCAGGTCCCAGGTCTCCCGCGCCCTGCGCGCCGTCGAGCACACGACGGCGTCCGGCACGTACCCCGAACTGCCCAGCCAGCGGCCTGCCACCGGCGCGTCGCGCCGCCCTCGCTTGGCGAGCGGGCGCTCATGGTCGGGGACATCAGGCCAGTCCGACTTCGCGTGCCGGAGCAGCACCAGCCGCCTTGTGTCGTCGCTCACGGCACTACCGTCACCGGCCACTTGCCCGCGCGGACCAGCCGAATTGCCAGCGATCCGACCAGCTTGTGCCCGGCTTTCGCCGACGCGCCGACGACGATCGCGTCGGCGTGGGCTTCGGTCGCTACGCGTTTGATCTCGGTGAACGGGTCCCCGCGCGCCTCGACGAAGGTGAGCGAGATGCCGAACTCGACGGCGGCAGCCTCGGCCCTGGTGCGCAGGTCAGCTGCGATGGCCGCGTGCGCCTCGGCTTCCGCGGCCATCACGCTGGCACCGGACGGGCTGGCCGCGAGCATAGACCCCGTCGGCGCGACATAGACAGCGATCATCCGGGCGCGCTGGCGCCTGGCGAGTCCGGCCGCGTACCAGCCGGCCCGTGCCGCCGTCACCGAATCGTCGACACCAACCAGGATGGCCGTGGGCCCGTCGGTGCCCAGCTCGAACTCGCCCGGCTCAAACTCGCGCCACGACTTGGCGGAGTCAAACTCGCCGCTGTCGGAATCGCCGTGGGCCACGGCAGCAGTATTCCAGACGATCGCCGCCTGAGTCCGTTGGGCCAATGACGGCAGCGGCCTGATCTATTCGGGCCAACGGCGGCAGCGGCCTGATCTATTCGGGCCAACGGCGGCAGCGGCCCAACCCTCGCCGCACCCCCAGGGCGCCGCCCCGGTCACAGGAGTCACTTGTTCACCCGTCGTCCTCGCATCGGCCATCCCCTCGCTGCCGCGGTGACGCGTGACGGTGTGATCGTTCGTCCCAGAACGGGCGGAGGCGACGATTTCGCCCGTGGGCTGGGAAGGGAGACCCATGGACGGCAAGGAACGGGCGCGGCGGGCGCGGCGCGCCGCGGCGGCGGTCGTGGCCGCGGGGACGGCCGCCGCCGGGCTGGCGCTGGCACCGACGATGGTCGCGTCGGCGGCGGCAACGCCACCCGCGCACACCGAGGTCTTCACAGGCCACGGCTCGCCGCTGCCCGACGGCGCGATCAGGCACGTCATCCTCATCGACCTGGAGAACGAGAGCGAGTCCGTCACCTTCGGACCGAATTCGCCGGCCACGTACCTGAACGGAACGCTGCTGCCCGAGGGCGAGTTCATCAAGAACTACTACGCGACGGGACACGTAAGCCTTGACAACTACGTCTCCCAGGTGTCCGGCCAGGCGCCGAACCTGCTGACGAGCAGCGACTGCGTGTCAAGCATCACCTCGCTGGCCGGCTCCTTCAACGACGTCACGCCCGGCACCCTCGATCCGGACCAGGCCACGTTCCCCGGCCAGGTCGACGGCCAGGGCTGCGTGTTCCCGCGGCGCGTGCGGACGATCGGCAACCAGCTTGACGCGGCCTACCCCTGGACGGCGCGCAGCGACTGGCGCGAATACGCCGAAGACATGGGCAACGATCCGGCCCGCGACGGCGGCCAGGCCGATCCGCTTGGCGGCACCGACTGCGCCCATCCGACCCAGACGGCCGGCATCGCCTCGGACGACACCAACGCGGCCGAGGGCCCGAACGCGACCGGCTCCCAGGTGAAGTCGGCGATCACCGACCAGTACGCCAACCGGCACAACCCGTTTATCTACTTCCACTCGGTAATCGACAACACCTCACGCTGCGACCAGAACGTGGTTCCCCTCGGCACCGCCACCACCAGCGCGGACGGCTCGGTCAGCTACACCGGGCACCTCGCCGAGGACCTGAACCACCAGTGGTCCACGCCGCGGTTCGCGTTCATCACCCCGAACCTGTGTGACGACGGGCACGACGCGACCTGCGCCGGCACTAACGATGCTGGCACGACGGCCGGCGGCCTGACCGGCGCCGACGACTGGCTGCGTACTTGGATGCCGCTGATCTTCGACTCCCCCGTCTACCGCAGCGGCGACACCCTGGTCATGATCACCTTCGACGAGGGCGGCGCCACGGACACGGTGGCGGGCGACAACGAGCAGCCCGGCCCGAACAGCGCCAATCCCGGCTACTCGCCGCTGCTCAACACGCCGGTCGCGTCGTTCGGCGGCCTGACCTTCTATCAGCTTCTTGGCGTCACGGGCCTGACCCCGAACACCGAGCCCCCGGCCGGCACGATGCCGGGCGGCGGCCAGGTCGGCGCGGTGCTGTTCAACCCGCGCTGGATCAAGGCGGGCTCGGTGAACACCACGGGCTCGTACAACCACTACTCGGCACTGCGCACGTTCGAGGACCTGCTCGGCATTCGGTTCGGCGGGGCCGACGGCCACGGCCACCTCGGCTTCGCCGCCACCGCGACCGACTTCGGCACGGACGTGTTCAACTCGATCCCGCCGCGCCGCTAACCGAGGTTGCAAAAGGCGCGCGTCCCGATCGCGCGCGCGCCTTTCCTCATCCGGAACGAACCGTGCTTCCTGACCACGGCCTGGATCAGCGCGAACCCATGGTGGTCCGACGAGGCAGCCGTCTCACCATGCGGACGGCCTCCGCTATCTGGCAATCATTCGGGATATATATGGGGGCGATGACCCCCATACATATCCCGCATCTTCGAAAATGTGACTGGTGTGGCGCCCGGGGAGCGCGCAGGCGTCGCTAGGCGGTACGGCACGGGGCTGGTATGGCAGAAGCGGCGATTGGTGGTGGTGGTCAACCGAAGGTTGACGGGGATCGTGCGTCAACCTAGAGTTGACCCATGGCTGAGTTCCCGTTCCCGGTCCCGCTGGACAACCTCATCACGTACGTTAAGGCCCTGCACCCGGACGGCGGGCCGCTTGACAATGTGTCGGACGCGTTCGTGGTCTCCGCCCATCTCGACGAGCAATCCGACGCGCTGATCGGCTACTTCGTCGACCAGGCGCGCAGGTCGGGCGCATCGTGGAGCCAGATCGGCGCCGCCATGGGCGTGACCAAGCAGGCCGCGCAGAAGCGTTTCGTGCCCAGCCGGGGCGGTGAGGTGTTTCCCGAGGGGACCACGAACTTCTCCCGCTTCACCGATCGCGCGGCCCGGGTGCTCATCGCCGCCGGTCAGCTGGCGGCCGACCAGCCGGTCGACGCCACCCACCTAGCCGTGGCCCTCCTGTCGGAACCGGAGGGCTTCGCGGCCAAGGCCATCGCGACGGCCGGCCTGGAGCCCGGGCAGGTCTACGCCACTTTGGGGACCGGCCCGGCACCCCGGATCCAGGACGGCGTGGATCTGGTGGCCCTGCGGAATCTGACCTTCGAGGAGCCGGCCAAGGTAGCCCTGAACGGAGCACTGAAGGCGGCGCTGCGGCTCGGCCACAACTACATCGGCACCGAGCACCTGCTGCTCGGCCTGCTGGTGACCGACGGCACGGCGGCGCGGGCCCTCGGCGGCCTTGGCCTGACCCCGCGGCGTGCCGAGGAACTGATCGCCGACCAACTCGCCGCGTTCCAGGCCACGCGCGGCAGCGGCTAATGCCGCTCCCATGCTTCCCTAGCCCGGAGATATCGTGGATGCTAGCGTCATTGCGTGGCCGTGATGGGAGGTCATCGTGCACGTCGCTAAGTTGCGGATAGCTGGCGTTCGCAACTTCCATGGTGACCGAGCCGTCGACCTCGATCTAACCCGTCCCGACGGGTCGCTGGCCGGGTGGACCGTACTAGCCGGGAGAAACGGGTCCGGAAAGTCCACCCTCCTGCAAGCGCTAGGGCTGGCGCTGTCCGGCCCCCGGGCGACCGGATTCATTCCGAGCCTCGCCAACTGGATGACTAGCGGGGTAGGACGCGCCGAGGTCAGGGCCACACTCAAAGTTTCCGAACTGGATGACCAATCGACCCTGCAGAGCACGCGGTCCGCTCCTGAGGTGTGGATAAACTTCCTGAGAATCAATGGAATGCATGCGCATGACCAGGACTATCCTGAGCCTCATTTCTTCGGAGAGGGCATCGACTCTCTCGCGGAGCCGCAGAAGCCGAGCTCTGTGCGTCCGAGATCGGTTGGCTGGTTCTACGCCGGCTATGGCCCATTCCGGCATCTGGGCGGCGGCATCGTGCGTCGGCGCGGAAAGTCCGGCATCTCTGCCATAGCGCAGCAGGTAGCGTCTCTCTTCGACGAGACCATACCTCTCGCGGATGCGGTGGACTGGCTGATTGAACAGCATCTCTACCAGTTGGAGAAGCGAAACGGCGCGGGCCACTTGCTGCGCGTCACGACCACTCTGCTCAGCGACGGGCTGCTCCCCGACGGTTTCGAAGTCAGGAAAGTCGACTCGGATGGGCTGTGGGTTAGCAACGGCGAATCCGAATTTCCGCTGCGGGAGATGAGTGACGGCTACCGGGCGGTGACGGCCCTAGTCGTCGATATCGTCAGGCAATTGTCCATGGCGTACCCGGACCTGCGGCTCAGCCAGCGGAACGGCGTACCGAGCCTGCCGCACCCCGGCGTTATCCTCATCGACGAGATCGACGCGCACTTGCATGTCAGCTGGCAGCAGAAGATAGGCACCTGGCTGAAGGCGCACTTTCCCGGCATACAGTTCATAGTCACCACGCACAGCCCGTACATCTGCCAGAGCGCGGATCCGGGAGGCCTGATCCTGCTGCCCAGGCCAAGTGAGCATCGCGCACCACAGATTATCGGCCGAGACCTGTATCAGCGGGTGGTCTACGGCAGCGGGGACGATGCCATCCTCAGCGAGTTGTTCGGTGTTGACACACCATATTCGTCGGCGGCGGAAAGGATGCGCCAACGTCTCGGGGACCTGGAGATCAAGGTGCTTGACGGCACGGCCACGCCCGCCGAGAAAGATGAATACCGAGAGCTTAGCGGAAAGCTGACGAGTTCACTGAGCGCACGCGTAGATGAGGTGGCCGCGAGGCTCAGGCGCGAGGAATGATCCGAATCGCCCGGGTCGCGCTCGAAGATGGGCTCGCCGGAAGGCTCGATAACCGCACATCGGCACTTAAGGCAGCCAGCGCCGACTCCGAAGCGGCGCGCAAGGCATGGACCTCCGCGCGCACGGAAAAGCGCGGGATCCGGCTGCACCTGATGCTGATGGCACCTGGAATCGAACGCTGCATGTACTGCGGTGATAACCGCGGCACCGATATTGATCACTTCGAGCCGATCAAGGAGTTCCCCGCCGGGACGTTCGTATGGCTCAACCACCTCCTTGCCTGCAGCACCTGTAACAGCAACCAGAAGCGCGACCGTTTCCCGCGCGATCCAAAAGGTGCGGCGCTGCTGATAGACCCGTCGCGAGAGGATCCAGTGCGGCACCTGCGCCTTGTGCTGAGGACGGGCGAATACCGGGCGCTGTCCCCCGGGGGCGAGGCGACCATTGACGTCTTCGGCCTCAATCGGCGCGATCTCACCCGCGGCCGGGCCGCCGCGTTCACCGTGGCAGACGCGGCACTATGCCGTGCGCACACGCTTGTCGGGCAAGACCGCGGCGCCGACGCGATCCGGTGCCTGCGGGCTCTCTTTGAACAGCCGCACGCCAGCGTCCTGCAGGAGGTGCTGCGGATGGTTGAGATGCCCGGCGCTGACGACGTTCTCGGCACCGACCTGGCGGCCGCGCTGCGGGATATGGGAGTGCGGGCTCTCATCCGGGAGCACTCCGCCATCGCGTCAGGTCCGCGATAAGCGCGATAAGACTGTGGCTGGCCACAAAGACGGGCTGCCCCTCAGTTTGACCTCGGGACCCTGGCCGGGAAAGGATCGTGCCTGAAGATCACGCGATGTCACGAAGGCTGATTACGAGGGCTGTTGAGGAGCTAAGAGAGCGTGAGCATACTAGGCACCCGGGTCCTGCGCACCGAAGATCCAGGCTTCCTAACCACGGGAGCCGTCTACACCGACGACCTCCAGGACGAACGGCTGGCGGGTGCCTGCTACGTTCACTTCGTCCGCTCGACAGTGGCGCACGCCCGCATCAGCGGCATCGACACAAGCGCCGCCGCGGACGCCGACGGGGTCGTCGCCGTCTACACGGGCAGGGACCTGGCCGAGGCCGGCGTCAACCCGGCCCGCCCGATGATGCCGAACATGAACCAGCAGATGCTGCAGCCGCTGCTAGCCACGGACGTGGTCCGCTTCGTGGGCGAGCCGGTCGCGGCTGTCGTCACGCAGGAGCCGTATCAGGGCGAGGACGCCATGGAGCTTGTCGACGTGGACTACGACCCACTGCCCGCGGTCGTGGACGTCGACGACGCCCTGTCAGAGGCCAAGGGCCTGCTGTTCCCCGAGGCAGGCACGAACGTCGTGTGCAAGTTCGGCGACGAGAGCGCGCTGAACGCCGACCTGTTCGACGGCTGCCAGGTCGTGGTCCGGAAGACGATACTCAACCAGCGCGTCGCACCGGCGCCGATGGAGACCCGGGCCGCGGCGGCGGCCTGGGGCGAGGACGGCCGGCTGACGGCGTGGATCCCCAACCAGGGCGCGCAGGGCACGAAGATGGCGATCGCGGGTCTGCTCGGACGCAAGCCCGATGAGGTGCGCGTCATCACTCCCGACGTCGGCGGGGCGTTCGGCGCGAAGTTCGGTGCCGACCCCGAGCACGCGGTCACCTGCTGGATCGCCATGAAGCTCGGCCGTCCGGTGCGGTGGTCTGAGACCAGAACCGAGAACATGCTCGCGATGACGCACGGCCGTGCGCAGCGGCAGCAGGTCACGATCGGCGGCACGAAGGACGGCACCGTCCTCGCTTACCGGATCGAGGTCGTACAGGACTGCGGCGCCTACCCGAAGATAGGTGCGTTCCTGCCGCAGCTGACCATCTTGATGGCGCCGGGGCCGTACGCGATCCCTCGCGCCGAGGCCGTCGCGACATCGGTCGTGACCACCACCACGCCGGTCGGCGCGTACCGCGGCGCGGGCCGACCCGAGGCGAGCGCCGCCATCGACCGGGCTATCGACCTGTTCGCGGCCGAGGTGGGCGTCGATCCGGCCGAGGTTCGCCGCAAGAACCTGCTGCCCAAGTTCACGGAGCCGCACACGACCGCGTTCGGCGCGGTGTACGACACCGGAGACTACGTGGCGGCGCTGGAAAAGGCCCTGGCCGCCGCCGATTACGAGGGGCTCCGCGCGGAGCAGGCCAGGCGGCGTGCGGCGGGTGAGACGCTGCAACTCGGCATCGGCCTGTCCAGCTATGTGGAGATCACCGGCGCCGGCGGGGAGGCCGGCGGCCCGAATGAGAACAGCACAGTCGAGGTGCATCCGGACGGCACAGCCACCATTTTGACCGGGACCTCGCCGCACGGCCAGGGCCACTCGACGGTCTGGGCGATGCTGGCCAGCGAGGAACTGGGCATCCCGGTGGACAAGATCACCGTCAGGTGGGGCGATACCGATCTGGTGCCACGGGGCGGCGGCACCGGCGGCTCGCGCAGCCTGCAGCTCGGCGGCGCGGCGGTCCGCCAGGCGTCCCGCGAGCTGGTAGACGTCGCCAGGGAGCGCGCCGCCGCCGAACTCGAGGCCAGCGCTGCTGACCTGGTATTCGACACCGGCACTAGCTCGTTCACCGTGAAGGGGGACCCGGACGCCTCGGTCCCGCTCGCCAAGCTGGCCGAGTCGGAGCGGCTGTTCGTGTACAGCGTGTTCACCCAGCCCGGGGCGACGTTCCCGTTCGGGACGCACGTGGCTGTCGTCGACGTCGACACCGAGACAGGCAAGGTGTTCCTGCGCCGGATGGTGACGGTCGACGACGCGGGCACCGTGGTCAACCCGCTGCTCGCCGAGGGCCAGCGGCACGGCGGCATCGCGCAGGGCGCTGCGCAGGCGTTCCTCGAAGAGGTCGTCTACGACGGCGACGGGAACCCGCTGACCACGACGTTCGCGGACTACCCGTTCCTGTCGGCGACCGAGGTGCCCAGCTTCGAACTCGCCGACATGGAGACCCCGACCAGCTACAACCCGCTCGGCGCCAAGGGAATCGGCGAGGCAGGCACGATCGGCGCCACCCCCGCGGTGCAGAACGCGGTGATCGACGCCGTCTCCCACCTCGGGGTCAGGCACATCGACATGCCCACGTCTCCGCAGACAGTATGGCGGGCGATCAACTCCCAGGAAGAGGCCTGAATGGAGCTCAAGCTCACCGTCAACGGCGCGTCGCGCAGCGACGAAGTCGAGCCGCGAACGCTGCTCGTGCACTATCTGCGGGAAGCCTGCGGCCTGCGCGCCGCGAACGTCGGCTGCGACACCACCTCCTGCGGCGCGTGCACCGTCCTGCTGAACGGCGAGTCCGTCAAGTCGTGCACGGTGCTGGCGGCGCAGGCGAACGGCCAGTCCGTGGTCACCGCGGAGGGCCTCGCCGCGCAGGACGGTTCACTGCATCCGGTGCAGCGGGCGTTCCGCGAGCAGCACGGCCTGCAGTGCGGCTTTTGCACGCCGGGCATGGTGATGGCGGCGACCAGCCTGCTCGCGGAGAATCCGCACCCGACCGAGCAGGAGGTCCGGGAGGGGCTTGAGGGCAACTTCTGCCGCTGCACCGGCTACCACAACATCGTCCGCGCGGTGCTCGCCGCCGCCGACGCGATGTCCGCCGCTGACCCGGCGAGCGCCGACGCCGGGGCGAGCGCATGATCCCCGCGCCGTTCGAGTACGAGGCCGCCGACTCCGCCGCGCACGCCCTTTCGCTGCTCGCCGAGTACGGCGAGGACGCGAAGCTGCTGGCCGGCGGCCATTCGCTGCTGCCGATGATGAAGCTGCGGCTGGCCACCCCCGCGGTGCTCATCGACATCGCACGGGTCGGCGAGCTGGCCGGCATCCGCGCGGACGGGGCCGAGCTTGTCATCGGCGCGACCACCAGGCACGCGGACATCGCCTCCGCCCAGCTCGTGCGAGCCGAGGCGCCGTTGCTCGCCTACGCGGCCGCTCAGGTGGGCGATCCGCAGATCAGGCACCGCGGCACGATCGGCGGCTCGCTCGCGCACGCCGACCCGGCCGCCGACCTGCCCATGACGCTGGTAGCGCTCGGCGGCACGATCGAGATCACCGGGCCGTCCGGCGTCCGGGCGGTGCCCGCAGAGGAGTTCTTCACGGGCTTCTTCGAGTCGGTGCTCGAACCGGACGAGTTGCTCAGCGCGGTCCGGGTGCCGCGTGGCGGGTCGGTGCCCTGGGGGTACCAGAAGTTCGTGCGGCGTGCCAACGACTGGGCGATCGTCGGGGTGGCGGCCTATGACGGCCGCGTTGCCCTGGCCAGCATGGGCGCCACGCCGATCCGGGCGCTGGGCGTCGAGGAGGCGCTGCGTTCGGGTGCGTCGGCGGCCGATGCCGCCTCGCTCGCCGCCGAGGGGACGTCCGCGGGGAGTGACTTCCACGCCGACAAGTCCTACCGGGAGCACCTCGCCCGTGTCCTCACCAAGCGCGCCCTTGAGGGCAAGACCGGCTGACGATTAGCGTGCCCGCCGGGCCGGACGCCTGTCGCGACCCGGCTTTACCGTTCAGCTTTCTCCACTGCGCTCTACCGGATTTCAGTAGAGTTTGAACGGTCTTGATGAATCCTGGTCTAATTCATTACAATTTTCTGAAATACCGTCCGCTAATCACTTACGCTCATGCTCTATCGCTCCCGCCAAGTCCGCTTGGGGCCGCGACAGGTCTGCGCTAGCGCTCGCGCGACTTTTCTGCGCGCTCCACCTCTTTGAGGTGACAACTTCATGCAGCCTGTTCCGCCTCCGCTTCTCGAGCTGGCCCTGCGTCTGCGCAGCCTGCGCCTCGAGTACTGGCCGGATAGCAAGCTGACCCAAAGCGAGCTCGCCAGCGTGCTCGGCGGCGATGGCCCGCTCTCGCCGGCCACGGTCGCGTCGTGGGAGAACAGGACGGCGCCGAAGCTGCCGCCGCGGGAGCGGATGCTCGCCTACGCGCAGTTCTTCGCCACGCGCAGATCGGTCGCGCAGACCCCCCGGCTAGTGCTCGTCGAAAACTTCACCGCGGAGGAACGCGCCTCTTACGACGCGCTGTGCGACGAACTGCTCCAACTGCACGCCGCGGCACGCGGCGCACCAGCCGAGCTGACCGTCGCCAGGAAATCCTGGCAATTCAGTGACACCGGCCCGCTGACGCTTGTCTGCGCGCAGCTTCCGTCGGCGCAGGCCGGCCCGCTGGCGGATCCGGCCAACCCCAACTACACCGAACTGCTGTCCTACGGCGACCTCGACGCCATGGTGGAATTGCACGGGCACATACGCGCGGAGAATCCGGCAATGGGCGTTTTTTACAAGCCCGCACCGCGCGTGGAAGCCGACGACCTTTCCGGCCATTTGGTGATTATTGGCGGCATAGGGTGGAACGACATAACGAGACGGATCCTGGATCTGACGCAGCTTCCCGTTATGCAGAGAGAAGACCCCGCCGTCGAGAGCGGAGAGATTTTTGTGACCGAACTAGGCGGCCAAGAGCGCAAGTACCTCCCGCGATGGTCGGGAACCGATCCTGCTAAACTGACCGAGGATGTCGGCCTTCTTGTCCGAATGCCTAACCCAATGAATTCAAATCGCACGCTCACGATGTGCAACGGCATCCACAGCCGCGGCGTGCACGGCGCGGTGCGCAGCCTTACTGATGTGCGGCTACGCGAGTCCAACGAACGGTACATATCGCGGAACTTCCGCGACAACCAGCAATTCGGCATTCTCATGCGGGTACAAGTTATAGAGGGGCGCGCGATGACACCTGATTTCGGCATCGCAGGGACCGTGCTTCACCAGTGGCCGGATGCCTCCGGCCGGGCATCATCGGGCGCCGCGGCCGCCCTGGCCAGGCGGTGATGCCGGCTCGCGGACAGGGCATCCGCCAGCACGCGAGCCACGCACGGCTCATCGGTCATCGAAGGCCCTCTCCCGCCGCCGCCGCGGCCCACCCCCGGCTTGACGCCATCGTCGTGCCCGCCTCACGCCCGGCGCACAACCTGGAGCACGCCATCACCCTGGCCCGTGCCATCCAGTGTCACCTGGTGATCCTGTGCAGTCGTGACGCGCGACCAGGCGAGATACTCGCGATCCTGGCCGCGCGGTCCTTCTCAGCCGCCACTGTGATCGAGATCCCGCGCAATTACCGGAACGACTTCTTCAGGTTCGGGACGACCGATTGGATCAGGGACCAGCTGCCCGACGTTTGCGCGGTGCGCGACTGCGACCTGAGCGTCAAACGGAACGTGGGACTGCTGCTGGCGCGCATGCTCGGCTGGGAGCGCATTTTCTTCATGGACGACGACATCAGGGATCTCGACGCCGCCGCACTGCTCGAGACCGTGGCCCTGCTAGGCGACCGCCAGTCGCCCGAGCAACGGTACTATTCGGTCGGCATGTCGGCGTCTGATTTTCCCGATAACTCCGTTGTGTGCCACGCGCGCCGGGCGATCGGAAAGTTTCAGGACGTCTTTATAAGCGGCTCTGTCCTGGCGGTGGACTGCACGGTTTCGTTTTCGTTCTTCCCGGACATCTACAATGAGGACTGGCTGTTCTTCTATCGCGACGCCGCCGAAGGCCGCCTGGGTGCTTCCGGTCGCAGTGCCACGCAACTGCGATATGACCCGTTCGCTAATCCGGCGCGCGCGGCCGGCCAGGAATTCGGCGATGTCATCGCGGAGGGCCTCTATGCCCTCCTCGAGGAGGGGCTCCGCGCCGAGCACGCTACCGCGGAGCGCTGGCGGAATTTCCTGGCTGACAGGAAGCGGATTCTCGACGAGATTATCGACCATGCGCTCAGGGCGCCGCGTGAAATACGGGAGGAAATGACCCACGCGGTATGGACGGCGCGCGGTTGCCTGGCTCAAGTCGAGCCCGACATGTGCGCGGATTATGTTCAGCTGTGGCGGTGCGATCTGTGGCAGTGGGAGTCCACGCTCAAGCAGATCCCGCGCGTGGCATCCATCCCGGCCGCGCTGCGCGAGCTGGGCCTGGCCCCGCTGTCAACACCAGCGCAGATAGCATCATAGGCTCATAACCAGACATTCTGGTTTTAAAGAGCCTCGTGCCGCTGTTTCACTTTCGGCAGGCGAGCGCCTCATGGGGACGGAGCGTGCATGGCGCGGAACCGGTCGATGCTGGATGCACCCATGCTTCGGCTCCTGGCTTTCGTATGCGCGCTCGTCCTTGTCGACACGGCCTTCTTCTCCGCGCTCACCCCGCTGCTGCCGCACTACGCGCGCGCGGACGGCCTGGCCAAGGCCGGAGCGGGCATTCTCGTCGCCGCCTACCCGGCCGGGACGCTCGTCGGCGCGCTGCCTGGCGGGCTTCTTGTCGCGCGACTCGGCGACCGGCGGGTCGCGCTGCTCGGCCTGGCCGTGATGAGCGCGGCGACGCTGGCATTCGGCTGGACGTCCACGGCAGCGATCCTTGACGCCGCCAGGTTCGTCCAGGGGATCGCCGGCGCCTGTACCTGGGCCGCGGGCCTGGCCTGGCTTTCGACCGCGGCCCCTGAGGAACGGCGCGGCGAACTGCTCGGCATCGCGATGGGTTCGGCGGTCGTCGGCGCGCTCTTCGGGCCGGTCGTCGGGGCGGTCGCGAACCAGGTCGGACCCGGCCCGGCCTTCTCCGCAGCCTCCGTCGCCGGCGCGGCCCTGATGCTCGCCGCGTTCGCGGTGCCGGCGCCGCGCGCGGCGCAACCGCAGGGCCTGCGGGCAGTGTGGCCCGCGCTGCGCGACCCCCGGCTGGGCGCGGGCATGTGGCTGATGGCGCTTTCCGGAATCGCCTTCGGCGCCGTCGACGTGCTCGCGCCGCTGCGGCTCAGCCGGCTCGGCGCCAGCGGGACCATGATCGCGGGCACGTTTCTGTGCGGCGCCGTGCTCGAATCAGCCCTGTCGCCGGTGACGGGCCGGTTTTACGACCGATTCGGCGCGGTGCGCCCCATCGCGGTCGCGCTCGCGGCGGGCATGGCCTTCGGCGTGGTGGTGTCCCTGCCCACCACGGTCCTGTCACTCAGCGCCGTGCTCGTCGTCGGCACGCCGTTCTTCGGTTCGCTTTACACTCCCGCGGCCGCGCTTGTCAGCGAGGGCGCGCAGGACCGGCGGCTCAACCACGGCATAGCGTTCGCCCTGACCAACCTCACCTGGGCGGCCGGGCAGGCCTTCGCGGCCTCGGCGAGCGGCGCGCTCGCCGAGGCAACGTCGGACGTGCTCCCGTATGTCCTTCTCACGCTCGCCTGCCTGGTAACGCTGATCGGCATGCTGCGCGCGCGGAAGCACATCAGCGCCGCGGGTAGCCGCGACCTCCTACCGGCGGCTCTGCAGGTAGGAGCGGACCGCGGGCACGATGAACGGGGCGGCGGCCGCTAGCGCCGCGAGCAGCCCGATGAACGCGCCGAAGTCCCAGCCCACACCCAGGTTCTGGTAGGGAACGATGGCGAACGCGAGCAGGATGAGCAGCAACTGAAGACCGGTCGCGGCTATCAGCAGCATCGCGTGGCTGACGGGCAGCTTGACCGGCGGCTCGTCCCACCCTGCGCACATCGCCAGGTATCCGAGGATCACCAGGTCGAGCACGAACACCAGCCACAGCCAGCCGTGCCCCGATGTGCCGCTGGCGCTGTAGCTGCCGAGGCCGGTGGAGACGGAGTACCACGGCAGCCAGATCGAAACCATCGTGACCAGGGAGGCGACTCCGACGATCTTGTCATCTCGGGTAAGCCGCTTCAGGTCGAACTGGACGGGCGGGGCCGCGGGCCTGGCAGGCGCCGGCTGGTACTGCCCGCCAGCCGGTGGAAAGCCCGCCGGCGGCTGCCCCGGCGGCGGGTACTGGCCCTGGGGCGCGCCGCCCTG